>Ga0207684_10006291_pt1 | contig 10830 bp, 12 predicted proteins | sample KBSK5501metaG_FD_184342 | JGI IMG/M metagenome (GOLD analysis project Ga0207684, IMG submission 184342) | Corn, switchgrass and miscanthus rhizosphere microbial communities from Kellogg Biological Station, Michigan, USA - KBS K5-50-1 metaG... | ecosystem: Host-associated > Plants > Roots >... | reverse complement strand
ACTGGAGAATGCCCTGATGGCCCACCCGGATGTGACCGAGGCCGCCGTCATTGGTGTCCCGGACGAGAAGTGGGGGGAGCGGCCGCTGGCCACGGTGGTGCGCCGGGAGGGCTCCGCGGTGACCGCGGAGCAATTGCGCGAGTTCCTGTCGGGCCGGGTGCCGCACTGGCAGCTTCCGGAGCGCTGGTCGTTCATCGACGAGGTGCCGAAGACAAGCGTCGGGAAATTCGCCAAAACCCGGATCCGTGACGCGTACGCCAAGGGCGATTACGAGGTGACCGAAGTCCGCTGAGCCCTAGTGAGCACGCCGCCGCCGCGCGGCCCGGGGCGCCGCCGCCAGTCTGGGCGTCCACGTTGGCCGTTCCATGATCACGGTATTCTGTCAGTCGCCCGTGCTGAAAGAATACCGTGATCATGGAGGAACCGCTTTGGCGCGCCTTGAGGCGTACCGGTACGCTGAGGCCGACCATCTGGTCGTCGGGAGGCTTCGCCTAGTCCGGTCTATGGCGCCGCACTGCTAATGCGGTTTGGGTCAACAGCCCATCCGGGGTTCAAATCCCCGAGCCTCCGCCCCCGCAGCGCCTTCTCCGAAATCGCCGATTTCGGAGAAGGCGCTGGTTCGCTTGTCGGGACCCCTTGCGCGCACGTCGCGTCGGAGAACGGTGGTCAAGGCGGCGACAGGCCGCGACGGGTCGCACCGCAACATGCTCACCCGCTGACCAGCCGCCCCCGCTGGGTTGTGCGGTCGCTGGCGCTGCCAACCCGTCGATAACCCGGCTGCTGCTGGAACACGGCGCGATGCCCGACGACCACGACCTGTATCTGGCCTGCTTCGCCGATGACGACCACCAGTGCCTGCGGCTGCTGCTCGACCACGCCACCAACGTGGCCGGAACCAGCGCGCTCGCCGCCCCGATCAGCACCGGCGACACTGTGGCCGTGCGGCTGCTGCTGGAGGCGGGCGCCGACCCCAGCCGGGTGTTGCCCGGCGATCCGCCGGACCCGCCGGTTCCCCGGTCGCTGCGGCGGTCGAGTCTGACTGCCCGGCCGAATTGATCGAGCTGCTACTCGACCACGGCGCCGATCCCAACGCCCCGGGCCAGGACGGGTCCGCGCCATACCGCGTGGCGGCGCGGCGCGGCCGGGCCGACGTCGTGGCACTACTGGAACGCCACGGTGGCCGCGCCGACACCACCGACGTGGATCGCTTCCTGATCGCCTGCCGCCAGGAAGATCGCGCCGAGGTGGAACAGCTCATGCGGCGCCATCCAGACCTGATCGGCCAGCTCACCGCCGCAGATCATGCGGCGTTGGCCGAAGCGGCCAGCGAGGGCCGGACCGAGGTGGTGCGGTTGATGCTCGACGCCGGGTTCCCGCCGGACGCGCGCGGCAAGGACGGCGCCACCGCATTGCATGCCGCCGCCTACTCGGGCAGCGCCAGCGCCGTCCGGTTCCTGCTGGATCGCGGCTACGACATCGAATCGCGCGACGCCACCTGGGACAGCACCCCCCTGGACTGGGCCATGGTCGGCAGCGGGCAACGGCCCCGGCACAACCCCAGCCCCGACTGGATCGCGACCGTGCGAACCCTGATCCAGGCGGGCGCCTCCACCGCGTGGGTCACCCTCTCACCCGATGACCTCAAACCACCCAGCGACGAAGTCGCCGGGCTGCTTCGCAGCTACGGCATTGGCGGCGAGCACCCCGAAAGCGGCCAGTGACTGCGGGCGGGCTCGTTTGCTACCCGCGTCAGGCGAAAGTTTCGTCTCCCATTCCCAGCCGCGGCGTGCGCCGCAGCTGGCTCGGTCCCAGGTACGACGGCTGAAGCTGGGGAATGGCCGGAGCGCGCGCCGGGGCGGATGCCGGTGTGGGCCTTGACAGCGGGGTTGTTCGAGCTGACGCTGGCGGCATACAGCGTTGTAGCTCCGGGCGGCTGAACGCCTAATGACGATTGTTAGCGCTAACAACCAGGCCCAAGACACGGATGGCCGGGGGGAGCGGAGAAGGAGCGAGGGATGTTACAACGCCGAGGCAGCAAGCGATGGCTTGGCCGCGTGGCCGGGTCCTTGCTGATCTTGCTGTTCGGCGGCGCGACGACCGTCCCCGCTTCTGGGTCCGCCGTGGCCTCCGGGTCCGCTGCGGCTTCCGGGTCCGCTGCGGCTTCCGAGTCCGTCGCGGCCGGCTACCCGAACCCTGGGACGGTAACGGGCGACGTCAGGGTGCATGACCCATCGATGATCCGCGCGGCCGATGGTACCTATTACCTGTTCTCGACGCACAACGGCATCGAGATCCGCAGTTCTGCGGATCGTGTCGCGTTCACCCTGGCCGGTTCCGTGCTGCCCAACGGGGCCACCTGGGCCAGCGCCTACGGCAACATCCACGATCTGTGGGCGCCGGATGTGTCGTACCACAACGGCACCTACTGGCTGTACTTCTCGGTGTCTAGCTTCGGGTCCAACCATTCCGCGATCGGCCTGGCTACCAGTTCCACGGCCGCGCCGGGCAGCTGGCACGATCAGGGTCTCGTCTACGCCTCGCAGAGTGCCGGCAACTTCAACGCTATCGACCCGAGCCTCAGCGTTGACGGCGGCGGACGCTGGTGGTTGTCGTTCGGGTCGTTCTGGAGCGGCATCAAGATGATCCAGATCGACCCGGCCACCGGGAAGCAGGCCGGCTGGAACACCACCCGCTACAGCGTCGCGCAGAGGCCGTCGCCGGACGCCGAGGAGGCCAGCTACGTCTATCCGCACGGCGGCTACTACTACCTGTTCGTCTCCTTCGACTACTGCTGCCGCGGCGTCAACAGCACGTACCGCATCATGGTCGGCCGGTCAGCCCACCCCACCGGCCCGTACGTGGACGCCAGCGGTACCCCGATGACGGCGGGTGGCGGCACCCAGATCCTGGCCAGTCACGGCAACGTTATCGGCCCAGGCGGGCAGAGCGTCATGCGCGACGCCGGCGTTGACCTGCTCGTTTACCACTACTACGCGGCCAACGCCAATGGCACGCCCGAACTCGGCATCAACCTGCTCGGCTGGGACTCCGCCGGGTGGCCCTACGTCATGTGATCCCAGAGGTGGCAGCTCATGTATCCGATGAAGCAAAGAAGCTCACGCAGCGCCGCCCCCCGGCTGGCCCGGTCCTGGAAGCTGTTACTAGCTGCCGCGCTGATCCTGCCCGCCGCACCGGTCATCTCGCTTGCGTCCGCGCCAGCAGCGAGCGCACTAGGCAATGGACTGGCGCTGACCCCGCCCATGGGATGGAACGACTGGAACGCCTTCGGCTGCAACGTCAGTGAACAGCTCGTTGAGCAGACCGCCCTCGCCATGCATAACGACGGCATGCAGGCGGCGGGTTATCAGTACGTCAACATCGACGACTGCTGGATGGCGTCAAGCCGGGATGCCAGCGGCAATCTCGTGCCCAGCTCGTCGAAATTTCCCGATGGCATAGCCGCGGTAGCGAGTTACGTTCACTCCCTCGGCCTCAAGCTCGGCATTTACGAGGACGCCGGCACGGCGACCTGCGATGGGTTTCCAGGCAGCTATGGGCACGAACAGCAAGACGCGAACCTTTTCGCCTCCTGGGGAGTCGACTACCTCAAGTACGACTGGTGCAACATCCCGTTCAGCAGCTTCCCCAGCCAGACACATCAGCAGGTCGCACAGACCCTGTACACGCGGATGCGGAACGCGCTGAGCGCTACCGGGCGCCCGATGGTGTTCAGCATGTGCAATGGATGGGATTCCAGCGTCCAGCCATGGACCTGGGCGGCCCCGGTCTCCAACCTCTGGCGCACCACCACTGACATCCAGGCCAACTTCTCCAGCATGCTGTCCAACTTCCACGTCAATGTGGGCCTGGCCTCGTTCGCCGGACCAGGCGCGTGGAACGACCCAGACATGCTCGAGATAGGTAACGGAATGAGCGCCACCGAAGACCAGTCGGAGTTCAGCCTGTGGGCCGAGATGGCGGCCCCGCTCATCGAGGGCAGCAACCTGGTGAGCGCGAGTTCCGCCACCCTGTCCATCCTGACCAACAGGGCCGTGATCGCGGTGGATCAGGACTCGCTGGGCAAGCAGGGCACCGAGGTCTCCTCCTCGAACGGGCACGACGTGCTGGCCAAGCCGCTCGCCAACGGCGATGTCTCGGTAGCCCTGTTCAACGAGACCGGATCCACCGCCACCATCACCACGACCGCCGCCGCCATCGGCAAGACCGGAGCATCGAGCTACACCCTGACCAGTCTGTGGACCGGGGCGACATCCACGACAAGCGGCACCATCAGCGCCTCCGTCCCGGCTCACGGCACTGTCATGTACCGGGTGGCCGGCGGGACCACGGGCACGAACCCAACAGGCGAGATCCACGCCGTCGGTGCCACCAAATGCCTCGACGTACCGGGCTCCTCCCAGACGGACGGCACCCAGCTGGATATCTGGACCTGCAACGGCGGCTCGAACCAGATCTGGACCTCCACCTCCTCCCATCAGCTGACGGTGTACGGCGGCGCCAAGTGCCTGGACGCTTTCAACAACCAGACAACCGCCGGCACGAAGGTCGAGATCTGGACCTGTAACGGCGGAGCGAACCAACAGTGGCAGCTCAACTCCAACGGCACCATCACCGGGACGCAGTCGGGGCTGTGCCTGGACGTGACCGGCGCGAGCACCGCCAACGGGGCCCTGGTCGAACTGTGGACCTGCAACGGCGGATCCAACCAGCAATGGACGCTGGGATGACCGAGGTGAGGTCCTAGACCTATATACATAACGACGGACGAACCTGGGCGGCGATGCGATTCGCTGACGCCGGTCCCGGCCCGGGCTAACAGCGGCTCAGCCGGGGGCCGGAGGGACGACGTCGATCATCGTCAGCAGGATCCGTTCCGTTCCCTCGTTGGCATAGGCGTGCGGGAGGCCTCCCGGGAACCTGGCGCATTGCCCAGCGGAGACCTGATGCCGTACGCCGGCCACTGTCAAGGTCAGCGTGCCTTCTTCTACCCACGCCATCTCCCGGGTCGCCGGGGCGTGGGCGTCCCCGCCGAAGTGCTCGCCGGGCAGCAGGGTGAACCGCCACAGTTCGGCCGCCCACGGGGGATCGGTCGCCGCGATGATCGTGCCTGTCCCGCCCCGCGGCCCGTGCCACAGCACCCGTGACTCGGCCGGGCCGGTGATGCGCACGCTCGGCTCGTCGGGCACGTCCACGAGGCGGGTGACCGGCACGCCGAATGCGTCACTGATCCTGGCCAGAGTGCCGAGGTTCGGGTTGGACCGGCTCTGCTCCAGCGCGACGAGCACGCCCTTGCTCACCCCGGACCGAGCGGCGAGCTGGTCGAGTGACCAGCCTCGTTCGGCGCGCAGGAACTGGATGGTCCGCGCCAGGGCGCCTGAAAGATCAGCAGCAGCAGCCATCGTTTTATCCGCTTTCGTGGTTGGAACTCGGTCGGTAGAGTGAACTAGATAGTGCTTTATTCCGACCGAACTTCATCGGAGCATGCTGGTGGTCGTAGTTTTCGGCCTGGCGGCCGCGGTTCTCTATGGCAGTGCCGACTTCCTCGGCGGCGCGGCGTCGCGGCGTGCGCGGGCACTGTCCGTGCTGACGGTGTCAGCGCCAGCCGGTGCCATCATTATTCTCGCCACTGCGCTGGCTGTTGGGGCCCCTCTGCGGGTGGCCGGGCTCGGCTGGGCCGTGGCTGGCGGTGCGGCGGGCGGTGGTGGGCTCATCGTGTTCTACGCGGGCCTGGCCGCTGGGCCGATGAGCGTGGTGGCACCGGTCTCCGCGCTGGTCTCGACCGTGTTGCCGGTGAGTGTGGCGCTGGCCTCCGGTGAGCGGCCCGGGCCACCGGTCTACCTGGGCGCGTTGATCTGCCTGACGGCGATCGTGCTGGTGAGCATGGACGGCGGCGCGCCTGGCCGGCCGGGCGGCCAGCCTGGCGCGGCCCGGGGCATCGGATGTGGTGTGGCATCCGGGGTCGCGTTCGGGCTGTTCTTTCTTTTCCTGCACAACGCCGGCGCATCGGGCGTGCTATGGCCGGTCGCCGCCGCCCGGGTCACCGGGATGGTGATCGTGATCGGCGCAGCCGCCTGGATGGGAGCGCCACCGGCCTGGCGTGGCGCGGGCCGCCGCCTGCTCTTCGCGGCCATCGCGTCGGGGGTACTCGACGCGGGGGCGAACGCCTGCTACATCCTGGCCACCCGGGCTGGCCTGCTCGGCATGGCTGTCGTGCTCACATCGCTCTACCCAGGTGCGACGGTGCTGCTCGCCCGCGTGCTGCTCGGTGAGCGGATGCGCTCGGTGCAGCGAGTGGGCCTGTGCCTGGCCGCGGTCGGCATCGTGCTCGTCACAGCATGAGCGAGCCGCCGGGGCGCGGTGCCGTCTGGACTGAGGAGCGGGCGACGAGGGAAGGCGGCGCCCTAAAGCGCCCGGAGGCGAGCGGGAAACACGGCATGAGCGAGCCGGAGGGGCGCGGTGCCGTCTGGACTGAGGAGCGAGGGACGAGCGACGAGGGAAGGCGGCGCCCTAAAGCGCCCGGAGGCGAGCGGGAAACACAGCATGAGCGAGCCGGAGGGACGGGGTCGGTCATCGGCGTGCAGGCAGGCTCGTGCGGCCGGACGCCTCAGCGCGATCGTCCGGCCGCACGAACCCCGGGGAAGGGGAGAACCCGGCGGGCACGATCAGTCGTCGCCCTCGTCCTCCTTGCCCGGAAATATCAGCCTGCATATCTCGAGATACAACTGCTCGGGGTAGGGAACGTGGTCGACTCTGTCCAGTGCCTGGTCCTGACCCGCCGATTCAAGGATGAACGTACCGTACCCGAGCACCCGGCCGCCGAAAGAGCGGCTGAAGGTCATGTCGGTCACCTTGACCAGCGGCATCATGAGCACCTTGCGCGTGATGACGCCCTCCACCTGGAGCATCCGCTGAGAGGTGACCACGAAGTACCCTTCCCACCAATAGAGGGCCTTCCAGCCCAGGCGCAGGATGAGCAGCAGGCTTACGACCAGTAGGATCTTGTCGGCGGTGGTGTTGCCCTTCAGGATCGTCGTGGCCAGCAGCAACGCGAGCAGCAACCCGACCAGCGTCACGGTGATCGGGGCCGCGAGGATAGCGGGGTGCTTCCGGACGGTGACAACCCGTTCCTCGTACGGCAGAAGGTACTTGCTGACCGCGGCCGGGCCCATCTGGCCCGGCGAGATCAGCCTCATCTAGATCAGAGCGAATTCAGGAACGTCGCCAGAGAATGCCCGGCGGTCCCGAGCAACCGGAAGAGATTATGCATTGCGTTAGCCGCTCCCGTGGGCTGGGTGAACAGGTAGTACGCGATGAAGACGACGACCGCCCAAGTGACGATCTTCTTCACGTTCATGATCAGCTCCCAGGTTACCCGCGCGCCGGTCAGTTATCTGATTTTAGCCCAGAGTAATTGCTATACCAATGCCCGCGATCGGTAGAGAGCCAAACGTACCTGCTGCGAGACCGTGCTGGCCCGTCCCGCGCCGGTTCGGCGGCGAATAGCCGCCTGCCCTGCCCCGGAAGTGGTGCTTTAAGCCGATCCGCCACGATAGGTGCTAATAATGCTACTGTCGGTAGTGACGCCGTTTTTCGGTCATCACGGCCTGGTCCCGAGGCGGTGGAATGCCGGGCGGGAGAGCCGCCGATCTGACACCATTCCTTGCTGGAAGGGCCTGGTGAGGTGGCGATGACGGACGTAAGCGACGGCGACGTTGCCGTGATCGTCTACCGGGAGGACGAGACCTGGGATACCGAGGTGCTGCCGACGGCCCTCACCGAGGACCTGAGCGGGCTCATCCATGCCCTCCGTCAGCAGCCCAGCATCGGCGGAACCATCGGGCTGGTTACTGTCGGCGACGATTTCTTTGTCGCGCTCCGGGTGGTCGGCGGGCAGGTGTCGGTGTTTCTGTCGGACCTGACGGCCGCTGCGGACTGGCCGCTGGCCCGCCAGGTCCTTGAGTACCTGGACATACCGATCCCGGGAGACGACGACCTCGACCAGGTGCTCCCGGCCGGGGACATGTCCATCTTCGCCGATCTGGGCATTGACGAGATGGACCTCGGGGCGCTCGCGGGCGACCTCGACCAGTTTCCCGACGAGGCCATCGCCAAGATCGCGACCAGGCTCGGGTTTGGCCACGCGCTGGACCGGGCCCTCGACGTCGTCTTCGGCCCGTGAGGCCCAGGTCTGTGATGCCCGCGTCCCTGAGGTGCGGCCAGTGAGGCCGCGGCCAGTGGCGTGACCGTCGGCTACCGCATGGCATTCGAGCCCGCCATGCGGGCCGCCCTCGCCGAGGCCGCCCTCGCCGAGGGCGCTCTCGCCGAGGCCGCCCTCGCCGAGGGCGCTCTCGCCGAGGGCGCTCTCGCGGAAGCCGCCCAGGCGGGGGACCCTCGCCCCGACGTGCCAGTAGGGGCGGTGATACTCGATCCAGCGGGCACCATCATCGCCCGCGCGCACAACAGGCGCGAGGCGGACGCGGATCCGACTGCGCACGCGGAGATCGTGGCCATCCGCGATGCTGCCCGGAGGGCTGGCAGCTGGCGACTGGCCGGCTGCACGCTCGTCGTCACGCTCGAGCCATGCACCATGTGCGCGGGGGCGGTCACCGCCGCCCGGATTGAGCGACTTGTGTATGGCGCGCCGGATTCCGGGGCGGGCGCCGCCGGGTCGCTCTGGGATGTCCTCCGCGACCGCAGACTCGGCCACCGCACCGAGGTGATCGGCGGCGTTCTCGCAGATGAATGCGGAGCTCTGATTCGTGAGTTCTTCGCCCGCCGGAGGCGCGAAGGGGAATGAAGCCGTCCTCCCACTGCGCTCCCGGCGGGCCGCGGCACGCCGGGATCCACGGGACGCGCTCAAGGCGCGCCCTCACGCGGCAGCGCGGGTCGGGCGCCCTAGGGTGTGTCCGCGGATCTTCAGCCTGCTGCACCGGTGTTTGCTGCACTGGTGTTTGCTGCACTGGTGTTTGCTGCACTGGCGTCGGAGGGCGCCTCGCGGCGTTGTCGTCGTCGCCGATAGCTCCGCTATTGGCTCCTCCTCCGCCATGCGATCCATCCCTCCGCACGGCCGCTCGCGACGGCCAAGATCCACGGGGCACGCCCGAATGCAGCAGCGCGGGTCGGGTAGGCTCAGCGGCGGTGGAGTCGCCTAGTGGCCGAGGGCGCACGCCTCGAAAGCGTGTGAGGGGGCAACCCCTCCGTGGGTTCAAATCCCACCTCCACCGCCAGTGTCCTGAGCAGCGAGGTCGTTGGTCACCGCGGGGCCGCCACCGGCACGCGCACGCGGCAGCATGCCGCGCCGCCATTCCGGGCTGAGGGGAGTGGAGTGCTAGAGCCGCAGAGCACTGCGCTCTTCCTCCTGCTCATGGTGGCCTTCTGCGCCCTGCTGTGCTGGCTCGCCTTCGCCAGGCAGGCGGTCTTCCGGGTCCTCGCCGCGTGCCTGGCCTTCATCCCGGCGATGCTCTTCGGCGTGGCCGCCGTCAACAAGTACTACGACTACTACCAAACCTGGGGTGCGGTGGCAGCCGACCTGGGTGGGCCGGGCGCCAACCAGGGGCCGGCCCTGCCGACGGTTAACACCGCCTCCGGCGAGAACCTCAGCGCGATCCTCGGCAGTGCCATCAACGTCACGGTCGCGGCACAGCAGGGTCAGACGTTCCAGCTCACCGTGCGCGGCCAGACCAGCCACCTGACCAGGCATGTGTACGTGTACCTGCCACCGCAGTACTTCCGCCAGGCATACCGCAACTACCGGTTTCCGGCTATCGAGCTGATCAATGGTTTTCCGGGCGGACCGCAGGACTGGATCAACGTGGTGGGTGTCACGGCCGCGTATGCCACGCTCCTCAACGACGGGGTGGTCAAGCCGGTGGCGCTGGTAATGCCCGACCCCAACGGCGGCCGCCGTGTCTCACTCCAGTGCCTGAACGTCGTGCATGGTCCGCAGGATGCGACGTTCCTCGCGGTGGACGTATCGCGGTACTTGTCGCGCGTCCTGCGGCTGCAGCCCCCGGGCCTGGCGTGGGGTATCGCCGGATACTCCGAGGGCGGCTACTGTGCCGCCAATCTGGCCCTGGTCTACCGGCTGCGCTACGGCTATTCCGGAGTGCTCAGCGGATACTTCGTGCCGTCCAAGGATCTTCTGGGCAACCCGCCCCGGCTCATCGCACCGTTCGGCCGGAACACCGCCCTGCTCAGGCAGAACACGCCCTTCTACCGGCTGGCGGCGCTGCCTGTCAGCGCCCGGATCCCCATCTTCTGGCTCGGGGCGGGCAGCAAAGATAGAGGCGGCGTCGCCGCGGTCCGGAGGTTCCAGCAGTTGCTGCTGGCGCGCCAGCCCGGAGTGCCATTGCACATCGAACCGGGTGGCGGCCACACCATGACCACCTGGCGAGCGCTGATGCCGCCGCTGCTCGAATGGATGACGCCCGCCCTCACCGGGGCGGCACGGCATCCCGCGCCGAAGGGGCTGACCGGTCCGGCTGCGGCGGGGCGTCGAGATCGAGTACTCGGGCGTGCAGCACAGAGCGTTGGTGCAGCGCGGCACCGAGCGCACGGTGCAGGCCGTCCTCCAGGTAGAGTTCCCCGCGCCACCGGATGACGTGCGGAAACAGATCGCCGTAAAACGTGGAATCCTTGGCTAGCAGCAGATGGAGGTCGAGCACGGCCTTTGTCGTGATCAGCTGGTCCAGCCGGACCGGGCGGGGCGGCACCTGGGCCCACTCGCGAGTGCCGCGAGCGTGATCGGGATAGGGGCGACCCTCCCCGATCTGCTTAAAGATCACGCCACGAGTCTAGATGAGGACGGCG
>Ga0207684_10006286_pt1 | contig 10836 bp, 15 predicted proteins | sample KBSK5501metaG_FD_184342 | JGI IMG/M metagenome (GOLD analysis project Ga0207684, IMG submission 184342) | Corn, switchgrass and miscanthus rhizosphere microbial communities from Kellogg Biological Station, Michigan, USA - KBS K5-50-1 metaG... | ecosystem: Host-associated > Plants > Roots >... | reverse complement strand
CCTTCGTCCCGGAGCAGCCGCGAGATGGGTTCGGATTCATTCGTCCTGCCTGGTTCACCTTGCCGCTTTCGGCAGTCGCCGTCCTCGGGCTACCAACGTGGATTTCGATTTATCTCTTCAACCGTCCGCGTTTGCTGGTACCCCCATCGATGCGCGGTGACCGCGGGGTGCTTGCTGGAGACGATGACTCTAAGGCGGACGGCTGATGCCATTTTGGGCCAAGCCTTCCACGGTTGTGTCTTGAGCGTCGGTACTGAGAGAGAGATGCTTGGAGGACTAAGTTCGAGGGTGAGCCTGGCGCGACGCTAAGCAGTTCCCAACATGCCTCGCAAGAAACCCCAACGCCGCATTTCCAGTTGGGCAGCACACAACGCGACGGCTACGTCCGCGGTCGGCCCGAATCCGAATGCCAGCTCGACCTTTGTGTCGGCGTCGACGGCATCGATCACAACACATGTCCAATGCATTCGCCGGTCGTCCCGCCTCCACAAGGCAACCTCGACCATAAGCTTCCCATCGAGCTGTCGACCGCAGATCGACGTCGCCTGAGCGAACAGGTCCATGAGAGTCTGGTTGAGGTCCATTCTCTTGCTTCCACTCCTGATCTCCTGATTGCACAACGACGTTCGTCGACCCATCAGTAACCTCCGTACCGAAACTCATTTGCCTTCTCCACGACACTTCAGAGCCCCGGCGGCCTTGTCTCATTCGCCGTGGATCGAGGGCGCTTTCCTGACGCGCGTTTCTGGTCGGTCCGGTGCGTCATCTCTTAATGACTTCGCTCGTAGGTCGCTTTCCTCGTCCTCATCCCTTTCAAGGAAGAGGTCAGGGGTTCGAATCCCCTCCGGGCTACACTGTGATGTGTCGAGACATCGGAGACGATGTGGCGAGACATCGTAGACCTCAGGCCGACTGCCGCTGGTAGTCGCGCGTCGGATCGAGGACTAGCTCCGCAAGAGCTCACCATCGGCGTCGACGATGCGCACCTGGCGGTCGGCGACGAACAGCACGATGGACTTGCCGCGGTGCCGCATACCCAGACCGATGTGGTGCAGCCGCGAGTCGTAGCGCAGCGTGACCTTGCCGTGCCTCGTGCCGATGCACAACGAAGCTCTCGACAACATCGAGGAGGGCAGTGCGTTCGTCACGCATCTCCGCCCACCTCATTGGTCGTGATCGGGTTGTAAAGGTGCGAGCGCCGGTCATCGTTTTCCTTCCCGGCGGGCAGCAGGCCGGCAGGGAGTCTACGGGCGTCCCGGAGGTTGCCGAGGAACCACGGTTTGCCCAGGTCTTTCGTGACGTACTTCGCCACGTATAGAGCGACGCCGTCAGCGTCACGAACGGGCTCGATCCGCGCCATGCCGCCCCGCGGCGCGTGGAACCACTCACTCCACAGGTCCGACCGTTGGAGATCGGATAGCACCCCACCGACGAGTCCGTGCCAGTGCGGCGTCCGCCTTGCCTTGTGGGCCTCCATCTGGAACCACGCGAACGCGCCGGGAGCTCGCGGCCGTACAGATCGATCCCACCACCGGATAAGTTGCCGCTCCGCGCCGCCGACGCCGAGATGGGTGAACGAACTGCCGCTCTCTTCGGGATCCCGGTGGGTGAGTGTGGCGAAGACTTGCCACTGCCACGTGTTCGCCATCCACCAGCCGAGGTGGCACGGCCAACAGTCCAGCGCGCAGACGGTGTGTCCTCGTCCCGCGTCGGCCACGCGCTACGCCCCTTTCCTTTTCTGGGCGCAGCTTCGCTAGTCAAGGATGGCGGAGCGGTTTGCGCGCTCTGTCGGACCTTGTGTAGCCGCGCCTATTTCGGTCCTATGACTAAGGCCACGCGGACCGTTCCCTCTGACCGTCTCTGGCGGCTACACATTTCCGGATACCAACTGCTGCTACAGCAACTCAGCGCCGGCAAATTCCCCAGACGCACGACGAGGACTCGATGAACCTAGGCCGGCCGGTTCCCCGTTTTCAAGACATTTGGCCGCTTCCCTACGTGCAAGTGCGACGACTCGCGCCCCTCGTCGCGCGAGGCTCGCAGCCGGCGCACACGCGCCCCCGCCTGCGGCGGTGGCGACCGCGTGACACCGGCCGCAACGCTCCGCTTACGAGGGGCGCGAGCCTGCAGCGAGTTCCGGCGCTACCGCACTTTCATTCGTTTCGGATCGTCCAAGAGCGTAGCGAGCGAGTCTCGTAAGGTCGACCACATGAGATAGCCGCGATCGAAGATGAGCGACGCTTCCGCACGGTCCACGCCGACGACCTCAAGGTCCTCGGAGGCAGGTAAATCTTTGAAACGCGGTGAGACGAGCTCGTACTGCGCGCGCTTCCACTTCCCTTTGAGGTACTCGCCCGTTTGCTGGAAGGCCCGCCCGCGGTCATCAATCAGATCGACGATCGGCCAGTCCCCCTGGCGCGTCTCGTCAATCGCCACGACGCGAAACCGCGCCTGTCTCCCGTCGGGGAGCCGAAGGAGGAAGACTTGGCCCTTCTGTACCGGGCTCGGCTTTCGCCGTGGGCGCCGCACCGCGACGCGCTCGCGCGCAGGGCCAACAAGTTCACCGCGCAACTTGAGAAGCACCGCTTTTCGCTTCTCACGAAGCTTGGCGTCCTCCCACAGATGAAGGCCGGCGCCGCCATTGATCACCTCGAGCGCGCGCTCGCGCACTGAAGGCTGGAGCCGCCCTAGCCGATGCTGTACGGCGGCGAGACCGGTCCAAATGAAGGGCGCGTCATCAGGGTCCGCGAGACTCTCGCGAAACTTCCGTAGAACCTCTGACGTCGCTTCCTCGTCAGACCGCCCGTCCTCAATCAGCTCCCGAAACGCGTCACGCACATCGGCGGCGGTGTCGTTGCCGAAAATCGCCACGCCCCACGTACCCATGGCCTCAAACGCTAGTTGCACGGGACGCCCGCGGCCAGGTCGACCTGGTTACTTCTGACGGAATCGGGAGCCTGCTGCCCGCCTCCGTTATTCGTTGGGGCGCTTATCTGCCGTGCGTTTCGGCTCGATACCGGTATCGATTCGTGCGTGCACACTTCGCTAGGCCGCTTCTCTAGACCCCATCCCTTTCAAGGAAGAGGTCAGGGGTTCGAATCCCCTCCGGGCTACTGTGTGATGTCTCAGGCGGACTCGGTGATCGGTCTTGAATTTACCGACCTACATCTGGACGGTGACCCTTCGACCGATGCGTGCGACATCATGTTGCGGGTCGTGGCAACGTTCGACATTCGCATAGACGGCTCCGTCTTCTTCTCTGAGGAAGAGTTCCCAACAGTCGAACTTGCTGTTGATCTCGGGTACTGGCTCAAGCATGGCGATGCGAACGAATTCCGGTACGAATCGCTCGAGTACGAAGAGATTCTCGTGTGGTTCAAGCCAGAAGCTGAGGGCTGGAGAGTCGGATCGGACCTGCGCGAGCGGCCCAGCGACCGAGTCTTCACGCTCGAGGAAGTAAGGGAAGCGGCAGCGTCTTACATCGACCGAGTGAGGCGCGAAGTCAAGGCCACGCTCGATGTCGATGTGACGCCAGCGTTTCGCCTTCGGCACTAGCCCGTGACGACGGACGGGGCTTGAGAGGACTAGGTTCTTTGCCTGATCGAGATCGCGTCTCGCGCGCAACAGAGAGAGTTGAGCCCTTCATTAAAGGGGTTCCCGCTACCGGCGAGTATCTCCCGGCGCTCCTTATGAGCCCCTCGGGCCAGCTGCGTCCGCCTGCGCTCGTTTGCCGCACCATCGACCTGGCCCGATCCTCGGCGTACGCGTCGCGTCGGCGATTTGCCGCCCGGCACGACGATGCGACCGGGCCAACGGGCTGGAACTAGCGACGACGAGCTGCTCGCGAGCCTCCGCGTCGGCCGCAAGCGGCTGTTGCGCCTGAGTGCGGGTGGTGACGCGGTACGCGAGCGCTTCGGCCCTGTGCAGCTTTACGAATCCGCTTGCGAGTGCTGGCCCGCCAATATCAGCTACGACCTCAACGGGAACATGCTGGCTACGGCAACAACGCCTATTCATCGAACGTGCGCGACCAGCACCTGCCGCGATTGTTATGGGATCTGGACTGTTTCCGGGCGTGGCGCGGTAAGGCATTTGTCTTTGAGGAGGCAGCGAGAGTCGCGCCCGAGACGTGTTCGCGACATGAATGCACCCGCGATGGGGTAGCAAGGACCCTGAGGTGACGAGGACCGTGCTCGTGCTGCTAGTCGCTGTTGTCGCTGTCGCGTGCGCGTCCTCGCCGGCGACACTGGCGCCCCCAACGGCGACACTCGCCGCGCCCGCTACCGGCGATCGTCTTCTACCCATGCCGTCGCCGACGCAGTTCGCCGCGACTGCGACAGCGCGCCCGATTGTGACTGCGGTCGTCACTCCATCCGCAGCCGGGGAACCTCTCGCGATCGGCGACCCTTGCCTCGTAGGCCGATGGACGTTGACCGACCTGGTGATCTCGGACTCCACCGTGTTTCCGGGGGTCACTATGACGATGACCGGCCAGCTGGGAACAGTGATGACCCTCGGCGCCGATGGTACGGAGATCTTCGACCTCACTAACTCCACGCGGGTGACTGGAGCGGGAGGCGGCCACACCATGAGTTGGCTGGGGCGGGGAGTGCAGCGCTTCGCGTTTCAAGGGCAAGGCGGCCAGTGGACCGAATCCGGTGCCCCGCAAACCGCCATCGGCACGAACGTCGTAGTCGACGGTGTTAGCCAGCCGGACTTCACCAGCGTGGCGCCCCCGTTCTCGGGGTCCTACACGTGCTCGGGGTCCAATCTCACGATGGTGATCGTTTTGCCCCGTTACTCGCAGGCTGCAACTTTCAAGAAGTAGGGCTCCAAGTCGTTAGCAATCTTCAGCTAGATGCGCGAGAAAACGTAGAGGTGCATCTCCAAACCCTCACTCGCCCGTTCGATTCTCTTGCCGTGGCACCAGTCACGGCCGTCGGGCGACGCCCGTGGGGCTGTGCGAGGAACTAGTGGTGGAGGGCGGCGGGCGCGGCGGTGCTCTGTCGGCGGTCACCGTGAATCGACGGCTTGGACCGCGATGCCGCTACAACTTGGCCAGCGTCTGTAGATCGGGTTCGCCGCCGAAGTATTTCTGCAAGCACGCAGCAAAGATCGGTTCCTGAGGTGCCGCTCGAGAGAACAGCGTCATGGACGAACGGAATTTCATGTCGTCAGGATGGCCGAAGATTTCGGCAATCGAGCGCCCTTCAACACCCGCGACCAGCACGCTGCACTCGCGCAGACGCTGCCCGAGCACCGAATGCGCCAGATACGCGACAGCTTCGTCGAGCGACGAGAGCGCGAACCTATCCGTCATCGCGCTGTGGCCCAGCCCCGTAATCTGCGGAAAGATGAACCACATCCAGTGACTGCGTTTGCGGCCGGCGCGAAGCTCGCCGAGCACTTTTTCATAGACCGGCTGCTGCGCGTCGACAAACCGCCTTAGTTGAAAGCGATCGTCCATCGCCCTCTCGGATCCTAGCCGTCCGCGAATCCGCTCGCGCGCTCCTTCGTAAGCAACTCGAGGAAGAGGAGTTCGGCGAGCGCGAGCCCGCCCGGCGTACTCCGCGCAGAGTTCTACCTGAGCGTCGAGGCAATCTCTGTGAGTAACCCGAGGTCCGCGTTGTCATTCTCGCCCCTATGGGTGCGGATGCAGCTCGCCAGCTTGGCGATCTCGTCCGCGGAGTACGAGATTCCAAAGGTCAGTTGCGCCGCGAGGCCCTCAGGCGGCACTGGCTCGCTGCCTTAGCCAGAGACTCAAGTGTTCTGGCGCCATAGTCAGGTTGACCGCCCCGAGGAGCTCGGCTCTCAGCGCATCGAGGTCCACTTCGTTGCGCAGGCGATCGGCGAACGCGTCGAGCGTTCGCGCCGTGTCAAAACGCGTGCGGTCGAAGCGCCGGTCGATGTGGTCCTGGAGCCGGCGCAGAAGAGGGCGGAAGAGGGCGACAGCGCCGAGCGTCGAGGCGCCGACGGCGAGGTCGGACCCTGATGTGAGTGGGCCGAGGAAAACCTCCAGGCCGAGGATCCCGATGAAGAACGCGGCGGCAATTACGGCGGTCGTGGCCGCGTAGGTCGCCGTGCGGCGGATTAGCAGGTCGATGTCGTAGAGGCGGTACCGAAGGATAGCGAGGCCGGTCGCGATTGGGATGAGTACCGCCAGCAGCGCGACTGCCTCAGTGGCGAACTCGGACGAGCGCATGAAGAGGGCATAGGCCGCCAGCATTGTGGAGTGCAGGCCTGCCGCATACGCGATCCACTTGATCTGCTGCCGCTCAAGGATCTTGGCCCGTCGATAACGCGGCACCAGCGATAGGACTGAGAGCCCGATGGTCAGCACGACGAGGCCGACTCCAAGCGCGATCATCGAGACCGCGCGCTCCGCCGCTCCACCAAGACCGAACGGATTCGTCACATAGATCGCGATGGGTAGAGGGCCCGGGTAAAAGGTGGTCCCCGCGACCAGGATCGCGATCGCGACGACTCCGAGCCCCAACACCGGCCGCCACGAACGCGAGGGAAGCGCGCTGTTCGGGAAGAGCAACGGTACGAAGATCGACGAGCCGGTCGCAACGACGACCCCGCTCGATTGGTAGATCAATCCGGCGAGAGGCCCTCCCGGCAACGTCCCTGCTCGGGTGAGCAGCGCGTAGATCGCGTACTGGGAGCTGATGAGTTCGGTCGCGCTGAGAAGGCCGATCCCACACAAGATCCACCCGATCGCGTTGCCTGGCTGGCGTGCCACGACGAACGCACCGACCGAGACGTAAACAGTCGCGATGACGATGAGCGCCAGAAAGCCATACGGCGCGTGGTAGCCGAGCGGCCCTGCTGGCACTCGTGTGGACCAATTGAGCCCTAGCAGGGCGATGCCCACACCGACAGGGACCATCACCGCCGTCCACGCAGCCACCGCCATGGACCGGCTACCGCGGCCCACGCACCGCCCGACTCAGCCAGCGCAGCGGAGCGAAGGCCATGTAAAGCCCCGAGCGGATCGCGGCGTTCTGCCAAATGTTCTTCGCTTGCGACCAGTTTCGGCGACGGTCCACGACGACCCTATCGATCGAGACGTCGTCCGTGGCCGCTCCGAAGTGTGCGGCGAGCGCGCGCAACGTGTGTGTCCAGATCGCATCCTCGGTCCGCTGCCCATAGATCGGCAGCATCAGGTCGTAGAAGGGGTCATTCGCTCGAACCAAGACCTGCACCTGGGCACAAGTGAGCTCGTCCTGGCGATCGGCACTGAAGGTGACCATGCCGGCGGCGGGATGACCGGCAGCGTTCATGAACGCGAATGACTCGGCGTCGGCGTAGATCACGCGGATCCCCGTCGCGATCTGAACCCTGCCCACCGACTCGGCGTTGATGAGCGCGACCGCTCCCGGTGCGATCAGCGGCGCGTAGAACCGGTTGCCCTTCGGCCAGAAGCGCGAATAGTCGGCCTTCCACTCACGGATCACGTCGCCCGGGTCGATCGTCAGGCCCGCGAGGCGAATGCGGTAGGTCTTCTGCCAGAGCTGGCCGAACCCTTGGAGCGGCCCGACCAGTCGCCGACCATCTACGTTGAGGTTGGTCGCGCCCGTCGGGACGTTGCGGACCGTCAGTGCCGCTTCGGGTGCAGCCCAAAAGGTCGCGTCACTCCTTCGCCCCTTGGTGGCCCCTGTCGCCCGCTGTCCGTCCGTCGGTCCCGTCATCGTTCGTTCCTCCATCGCCGCAGCTGCGTGTCGTCCCGACGCCGCTTGGTGGGACGGCACAAACTTACGCAGCGGACGTCCTGGATTCGTTACGAAACATCGAAGGCGATCGGCTGGGCGCTGGCGCTCCGTCTCGGAATGATCTTGATGCTTGGGACGGCCTTGGCGAGGTTCTCGTCGGCGGTCGAAAAAGCGCTGCGACGCAATCGCAAGTCACACCGACCAATTACGGGCGTCGCACGCCTTTCGCCCCGCTGCCCGCCATTCTGGGAAGCACCTGCCCACGGACCTTCGAGCCTCACCACTTAATCGAGGCCGTAGCGCTTCCCGAGTGCGGGCCTATTCGCTAGTGTTCGCCGACCTAGTACAGCGTTGAGGCCGCGATACCTTTCTAGGAAGAGGTCAGGGGCTCGCATCCCTCCGGGCTACAGACCGCGTCGTTATTGATCGCTACGCGATTCGTTTTCCGTACAGGGCGCTTCTCTCGCTGTGAGGCCTACCGGGTTGTCCGCGGTGCCCGCTGTTGCAGCGCGGTAGCCGCAGCACGACGATATCGATATGGAACGGCCGGAGACCAAGTTCGCCTGGAACGGCGACGTTTCGCTCGCCTACCAGGTCTGCGGAAGGGGCGCGACCGATCTCATCTATCTCCAGGGCTACTGCTCGAACGTCGACGTGAACTGGGAAAGCCCATACCTCTCCCGCTTCCTGCGCGGCCTGGCCAGCCATGCACGACTCATAGTTACCGACCGCCGGGGTTGGGGCTGCTCCGAGCGGTTCACGTCGGGCTACGTCCCTGACGTCGACATCCTGACCGACGACATCATCGCGGTCATGGAAGCGGCAGACTCGGAGCGCGCATCGATCCTGGCCACCTACGAATCCGCGATCGTCGCGTCACTTTTCGCAGCCAGCTACCCGCAACGGATCCGGTCGCTGATCCTGATCGACCCGCAGGTGACCTACCTGCCGACGGACGAGACCCCCTGGATGCCGTCGCTCGCACGCTGGCAGGAGCAGATCCAAGCGGTCCGAGCCACCTGGGGCACACCGGATTGGTGGGATTCCCCCACGGGGGCCGAACGCGAGTGGTTCAGCCGCTACGCCCGAGCTTCCGTCACCCCGGGGAGCCTTGCGGCGGAGCTCAGCCGCTACCTCGATACGGACATCCGCGCGGTATTGCCCACGATCCAGGTCCCGACCCTCGTTCTGGTCGACACCGACTCGTTTTACGAGGTGATGCCCGAAACCGGGCGATTCGTGGCCAGCAAAATCCCCGGCGCGCGAGTCGTCGAGCACTCGAGCAAGGGAGGGCCCCACTTCCACTGGTATGCGCGAGGCGACGCCATCGTCGCCGACGTCGGGCGCTTCTTAGCTCAGGTCGGTGAGGAAGAGGCGACCTTCGACCGCATGCTCGCAACCGTCCTCTTCACCGACGTCGTCCGCTCGACACAACGTGCCGCCGAACTCGGCGACCGTCGGTGGCGCGAGGTCGTCGAGCGGCACCACGCGACGGTCCGAATGCTGCTTGCTCGCTACCGCGGCAACGAAATCGACACCGCGGGGGATGGCTTCTTCGCCTCGTTCGACGGGCCCGCACGCGCTGTCCGCTGTGCCCTCGCGATCAGTGACGCTGTCCGGCCGCTCGGGATCGAGGTGAGAGCAGGCCTGCACACGGGAGAGGTCGAGACGATCGGGAACAAGATCGTGGGACTCGCGGTGAACATCGGTGCCCGAGTGGCCGAGCTGGCCGCTCCGTCCGAAGTCCTCGTCTCTCAGACGGTGAGGGATCTGATGGTCGGATCACAGCTCACGTTCGACGACCGCGGGTCACATGAGCTCAAGGGTGTTCCCGGTGAGTGGCGTGTCTATGCCGCCGCGCGGGAGGTCGGCAGCCGACCGGTCGCGACCACCGATCTTGAAAGGACACAAAGCGTGCCGACCGCGCCGTAGAGGCCGGCGACCGCAACGAACTCCTACCGCACACCGGTCACCTGCCAAGGTCAGATGTCAAGATGAGCGTGACCGAGTGAATGATGCGTGGAAGGCGGGCCTGGGCGACTGGTTCGCAGACCTTCGATGGCTTTGCTAGAGCATTGTCCGACTGCCCCGACTCGTTATGGGAGGAGAGCCTCTGGCATTCGACGAAACCGCCTCCCTACTGCTCATGTGCCTGACCCACAGCCGCGACCACCTGGCGCAGCTGGAGATGTTCCTTGGCCAACGAGGGATCGGTCGGGCCTGATGCCCCGGCCGCGCCGCGCGCCTGACGCAAGATCCGCGCCCCCGGCCTGCCCGGTCAACTGGCTTAGTCGTGCCACGTTGCATTCGAACGCGATAAGTACAAATTGAGAGATCGGGACCTACCGCGTCCGAGCAGCCGCGTTGACGCTCAATAACGGACGCGTTATCTACGTGCCGGCAGTCGCTCATGCGGCTACTAGCCGCTCATGGCTCAGTCCTTCTCGTCGTCCTCGAAGTCCGGCCAAGCCGCGATGTCGACACCGTGGTTCTCGGGCGACGCGAGCGTCCACCAATGCGGCACATGCGTAGCGTCCGCCAGGCGTCCGCCAGCTTCGAGTGCTGCCGCGACTCTTGCTTCGGCCTGATCGGCCGGCACGCTGACGTCGATATGGGTCCGGCCACGCCCCGGCTTGGGAGGGTGGAGGCTTTGGAACGACACGTAAGGGTTACGTCGGTGCCGATCGACGACGTCTTCTTTCGGTCCGAGGCTCCTGTACCCGAGGGCTGCGGCCCAAAACGGACCTACGTCGCTGCCTGCATCTTGTGCCACCGCAATGCCCACGACCTGGACCTGCGAGGGGTCCGGGGCGACCCGCAGCTTCTGAGCTTCTGCCGAAATCTGGCGTGCCAGCTCGACATCACGATGGCTCAGAGCTCCGTACTCCCCGGAGGAGGTCCGGACGGTGACTCCCTCGGGTCGCACGTCTACGTCGGGGAAGTGGCCCACAACCTCCGCAACTTCCGCGATCGCGGCCACAAACCTTGCTGCTTCCGCGAACGATCCCACGTGGAAGTAGGCGTGGGCGCCAGAGAAAAGGACCCGCCAGTCCTCGACTCCGACGGCGGCGTGGAATGCCCGAGCGGTCGTTCGCTTCTCGTTCATGGGGCAATGCTAGGC
>Ga0207684_10006284_pt1 | contig 10837 bp, 10 predicted proteins | sample KBSK5501metaG_FD_184342 | JGI IMG/M metagenome (GOLD analysis project Ga0207684, IMG submission 184342) | Corn, switchgrass and miscanthus rhizosphere microbial communities from Kellogg Biological Station, Michigan, USA - KBS K5-50-1 metaG... | ecosystem: Host-associated > Plants > Roots >... | reverse complement strand
GCGCATCGCGACTGGCCAAGACACGCATCCCCGCGAATTCGCGATCGCGGCGAAGTCGACGCCGTCGCATGATCAACGCATCGACGATCGTCTTGCTCACGCCGGGAATTTCCGCCAGCGCGCGGCGAAGTTCCGCGGCTGGAATATGGAGTATTTCGGCCTCATCCGATGTGACTCGGCTCGAACCGAGGATCGATGTGCCCTGGAGCATCGATACGTCGCCCATGAAATCGCGTTCACGCGCGGTAGCGAGGTTATATTCCGTACCATCGCGCGTTTCGAAGGCTTCGAGTTCGCCGCGCAAAACAATTGCCAATCCCAAATCGCGCTGCCCGGCTTTAAAAAGCACGTCGCCGCGTTTCATCACCCGGCGTTCGCCCAACGGCTCAAGTAGCGAAAGCTGGTGATCGTTCAGTTTCGGAAACGCGATACTCTCCGTGTCGCGATAGAACTGTTCGTCTCCCTGTTCGTCCGGCGTCACTTGCACAGCCTAACCCTTCAACCACTTCCGTGCAGCTTCGACATCGCCAGGCGTTAGTTCATGGCCGGCGTTCAAAAAGCGGATCGTGACATCTGCTCCAGCGCCACGCAAAAGTTCCGACAACCGTTTTGTCTCGGACGCGGGAACGATCGGATCGATTGATCCCGCGCCGATCCACACCCGCACCGAGGAAAGGTCTGGCTGAGTCTCAGGCACTAGCGGTACCATCGCTCGAAATAGAATCGAGGCTGACAATATTTCCGGGCGGAGCAGCAACATGCTGGCGGCGATGTTGGCGCCGTTTGAATAACCGACGGCGACCATATGTTTTATGTCGATCTTGTAGTGCTGCGCCGCAGCGACGACAAAGTCCGCCAGTTCATGGGTGCGCCTTTGCAAATCCTCCAAATCGAAAACGCCTTCGGCGAGTCGTCGAAAGAACCGCGGCATGCCGTTTTCCAAAACTTTTCCGCGCGGACTGAGCAAAGAAACATTCGCGTCCAGCTCGCGGCCGAGCGGAATCAGATCGCGTTCGTTGCCGCCGGTTCCGTGCAACAACAGCAGAGTTCGCTCTGCCTTGCCACGAACGAATTCGTGAATGAAGTCCGGCTGCATGGCTAATCGGCAGACCGTTTCAGCTTTGCTCCGCCAGCGTCGCCGATTCAGCGGACGGCGGTTTTCCCGGTGTTTCCGCTTCGACTTTTCGACCGGCGAAGAGTCGCTCAATGACATAAAAGGTCACCGGGATCAGGAAAATCGCGATGGCCGAGGCGGCGATCATTCCGCCGATGACGGTCGAACCGAGAATGCGACGCGCGACTGCGCCAGAACCACTGGCGAACCACAACGGCAGCATTCCGAAAATAAATGCAAGGGAAGTCATCAGGATCGGACGTAAGCGCAAACGCGCGCCTTCGAGTGTCGCGTCGAGCAGGGGTTTGCCTTTTTCGTATTCGTCCTTTGCGAATTCGACAATCAAGATGGCGTTCTTCGCGGCCAGTCCGATGAGCATGATCAATCCGATCTGCGCGTAGATATTATTTTCCATCCCGCGCAGCCAAAGCGTGAGGAACGCGCCGAGCACCGCGACGGGCGTGCCTAACAAGACACTGAAGGGCAGCGACCAGCTTTCATACAGTGCGGCGAGAATCAGAAACACAAACAAGAGCGACATTCCAAAAACCAGAGTTGGCGAGACGCCTTGCTGCGCTTTCTTTTCCTGAAACGACAGGCCAAGGTAGTCGTAGCCCATCTCGTTAGACATGGTTTGTCGAAAAGTTTCCTCGAGTGCGTTCATCGCCTGGTAGGAGCTGTATCCTGGTGCGGCCGAACCGTTGATTTGAGCCGCGCGGTATTCGTTGTAACGCACCGTGAACTCCGGACCGGCGATGTCCTGGATTGTTGAGATCGCGTCGAGTGGAACAGGAGTGCCGTTCGCGTTGCGAACGAAGAATTGGCCGACGTTCTTCGCGTCGGTCCGGTACTCGCCTTCCGCTTCGATGTAGACCTGCCAGGTGCGGCCGAAGCGGTTGAAGTAGTTCACGAAAAATCCGCCCATGAATGCCTGGAGCGTTTGATAAACCGAGGTGAGATCGATGCCCTGCTTAACGACTTTGTCGCGATCGACCTTGACGAAAACCTGCGGCACATTCGGCAAAAATGTCGGAATCAAGGTGCCGAGCTCTGGCCGTTTGTGCGCTGCCTCCAAAAATGTCTTCACGTTTTGCGCGAGAAACGGGACGTCTTTGCCCGCACGATCTTCCAGCATAAACGTGAATCCACCAGATGTGCCGACGCCGGGAATCGCCGGTGGCGGAAACGCGAATGCGATACCTTCGCTAAGACTGCCTAGGTATTGATTTATTCGCGCTTTGATTGCCGGGTACTGTTCTTCCGGTTTGGTGCGTTCGCTCCAGGGCTTGAACGTGACAAAGAAAAACGCGCTGTAAGTATTCTGCACCAAACTCAGCAGGCTGAATCCGATGACACTGGTCGTGTACTGGACACCGGGTGTTTTGCTCAGGAAATCTTCGATCTTATGGCAGACTTGATCGGTGCGCTCGAGCGACGATGCGTCCGGCAATTGCAGCGCGAGAAAAACGTAGCCCTGATCTTCCTCCGGCAAGAAGCCGCTCGGCAACCTTTTCCCAAAAAAACCAGCGCCAATCGCAAGAACGAGCAGCAATGCGAAACTCAGCACGGCTTTCCGAATCGCTGCCCGCGACCAGTTTACATATCCGTGGGTGGCGCTGCCGAAAATGCGATTGAATCGATCATAAAACCAACCGAGCGGGCCGCGGGTTTTCTTGCGCGGCCGTAGCAACAGCGCCGAAAGCGCAGGACTGAGCGAGAGCGCGTTGAAAGCCGAGAAGATTACCGAGATCGCGATCGTAAGGGCGAACTGTTGATACAGCCTGCCGGTGATGCCTGGCAGAAACGCCGTCGGAATGAACACCGCTGAAAGCACGAGCGCGATGCCGATCACCGGCGCCGACACTTCGCGCATCGCCTGCAATGTCGCCTCGCGTGACGCCATTCCTTCTTCGATGTGACGCTCGACTGCCTCGACAACCACGATCGCATCATCGACCACAAGACCGATCGCGAGCACGAGTCCGAAGAGCGAAAGCGTGTTGATCGAGAATCCAAACAACGGGAACAATACAAACGTCCCGACTAACGAAACGGGTACTGCGCAGAGCGGAATCAGAGTGGCGCGCCAACCTTGGAGGAAAATGAAAACGACGAGCACAACCAGGGCGAGTGCCTCGAATAGCGTCTTCAAAATTTCGCTGATGCCTTCTGTGACCGAAAGCGTTTGATCGAGCGAGACGACATAATCCATATCGGCGGGAAATCGCTGCTTCGCTTCCGTCATTAACTTGCGCACCGATTGTGCCGCTTTGACGGCGTTTGTTCCCGGCAACTGATATAAAGCGAGGATGGCAGCAGGTCGCCCGTTCATCCTGCCTCTTAAGTTGTAAGTTTGAGCGCCGAGATCGATCCGAGCGATGTCTTTGACTCGAACGAACGAGCCGTCTGGATTCGCACGAACGACGATTTCGCCGAATTCCTCCGGCGCCTGCAATCGACCCTGCGCGCGCACCGTGTAAGTGAACTTCTGCCCGCTCGGAATCGGCTCGCCTCCTACCTGGCCCGCGGGATTGACATTGTTCTGTTTCTGCACCGCGGTGATGATGTCGGGAACCGTAATGCCAAGCTTCGCGAGCTGATCGGGCTTCACCCACAAGCGCATCGCGTATTGGCCGGCGCCGAAAATCTGGACGTTTCCAATTCCCGGCAGTCGCGTGAGTTGATCGAACAGATTGATGTAGCCGTAGTTTGCGAGAAAAATGTTGTCGTAGGTGCCGTTGGGCGAATTCAGCGAGACCAGCATCAGTGGCGCGGTCGTAGATTTCTTGACCGTCACCCCGTAGTTATTCACGTCGGCCGGCAATTGCGATTGCGCTTGCGCCACTCGAAGTTGGGTCAGGACCTGATCGATGTTGGGGTCGGTCGCGACGTCGAAATTGACGATCAATCGAATGTCGCCGCTATTCGAGTTGATCGAATACATGTAATTCATGTTGTCGACCCCGCTCATCTGCTGCTCGATCGGCGCCGCGACTGATTGCTCAATCGTGAGCGCGTCCGCCCCGGTGTAGTGCGTTTGCACTTGAATTTCCGGCGGCGCGATTTGCGGATATTGCGCGATAGGCAGCGCGAGAATGCAGACGCCGCCAATCAGCGTCATCAAAATCGCAATGACAATCGCGACAATTGGCCGCCTAACGAAAAACTCGGACATGGCGGGTCAGGATTTCTACGGGCTCGCCGATGCTTGCGGAGCAGGCGACTGCGGAGGCGTCCACTCTTTCGCCGTCACGGTCGAACCTTCGCGCGCCTTTTGTACGCCTTCGACAACGACTTTTTCGCCGGGCTTCAAACCGTCGGTGATTTGCCACATGGTGCCGATGCGCTCGCCCGTTTTTACCGGGCGAATACTCACCTTGTTGTTTTGATCGACCACTGCGACTTGGAAATTACCCTGCAATTCGGTCACCGCTTCCTGTGGAACAACGAGCGCATTCTGCACCGAGTCAGGTACGAACCGCACTTTGCCATATTGTCCGGGCCGCAACATGGCGTCCGGATTCGGAAACGTCACGTAATAGTGAATCGAACCTGTTTTGGGATCGAGATTTCGATCCAGCGCATAAAATTTTCCTTTTCGCGGATAGACCTTGCCGTCGCCGAGAATCAAATCGAAATCGATGCGTTTGAGCAGGGCTTCGCGTTGGGTTGTATCCGGGTAGCGCGAAAAGAAATCGGTGAATGCACTCTCGCCAACAGTAACGTTGGCTTTGATCGGATCGATTTGCGACACGGTCGTGAGCGGACTGGTTGCTGCCGGACCCACGAGATCGCCGACTTGATTATTCGCGAATCCGGCAAGCCCGTCGATTGGCGCAATGATTTTGGTGTAGCCAAGATTGAGATCCGCCTGTTTTACGGCTGCTTCGTCAGCTTCGACGTTTGCTTTGCTGGAGCCGGCAGCCGCGATGGCGGTATCGCGTTCCTGATCGCTGATCACCTTTTTATTGAACAGATCGATCGCGCGTTTTTGATCCGCATCGGCCTTTGCCCAATTGGCCTGGTCTTTCGCCTCAGTTCCCTTGGCCTGCGCGAGCGCAGCCTCGAACGGCCGCGGATCGATTTGAAAAAGAAGATCACCTTTCTTAACGAGGCTGCCTTCCTTGTAATCGCGTGAGATAATGTAGCCCTGCACCTGGGCGTTGATGTTGGCGTTAATGAATCCGTCGAGCGTCGCAACGCGTTCGAGCACACGCGGCACATCGCGTGGTTGCACCGTTGTCACCAAAACTTCGGGCGCAGCCGGACCAGCTTGCGGAGCTTTACGCGAGCAACTTACGGACACCAGTGCCGCAGTGAGAAACGCGGTGATGATGCGCGGTTTCATGATTTTGTTATGACTGGTGAAGCGGTCAGTTTTTGAGAAATGCGAGCAACGCGGCGTTCACCTCGTCGGCGTGCGTCCAGGTGATGCAATGCGGGCCGCCTTTGATCACCGCGAGCTGAGCTCCTTTAACGAGTTTTGCCGTGCGCTGCCCCGCCGCTGATAAAGGAACAATGCGATCGTCATCGCCGTGGATGACCAATGTTGGTACCTCGACCCGTTTCAGATTCTCCCGGAAATCCTCCAGCCAAGTTGGAACGCAGGCAAGGCTGGCGGTCGCAGATGCGCCGGCAGCAATGTTCCAACTGGCATGCACCACGTCTTCGCTCACGCGTTTACCAAGATACGCGTCGGTGTTGTAGAAATTCTTGAAGAATTCCGTGAAGAATGCGTAGCGATCCGCGGCCACCGCCTTTTTGATTCCCTCGAACACACTGCCATCCACGCCTTCGGGATTATCGGGCGTTTTGAGCAAAAACGGAGGCACTGCGCCAATGAATATTGCCTTGCTCACGCCCTTGGAGCCGTATTTTCCGAAATAGCGCGCAATTTCTCCGCCGCCCATCGAGAACCCCACCAGCGTCACATTCTGGAGCTTGAGCTGCGTAACCAGTTGTCGGAGATCCGCTGCGAACGTGTCGTAGTTGTAGCCCTCGGTCGGCTGACTGGACTTGCCGAAACCTCTGCGATCGTGGGTGATGACCCGAAATCCCGCATTCAACAGCAAGGGAACCTGCTTTTCCCAGGAGGCGCCGCTCAGTGGATATCCATGAATCAATATGACTGGTTTACCGGAACCATGGTCTTCGTAATAGATGTCGATGTTAGTTCCATTTTCTTTTCCAACTGTGATGTATGGCATGGCGATGTTTTTCTTGGTTTCAATTTCGCCGCCGCGTTGCTTCGAACAGGAACCAGGTACGGCGCTCGGTTTCGTCGATCCAAACTTCGATCAGGCTCGCGGTCGCCACATCGCGATGTTTGTCGCAGACGTTGTGGGCCTGGCGAAAACGCGCGGTCAAAGCCTTGTTGTCCTCGGCCAGTTCCGCGAGCATGTCCAATGGCTCGACGTACTCCGCGTCGTTATCGAGCACACGCTGCGTCCGTGAAATCTGACCAATGGATCGCAGCGTTACGCCGCCGAGCTTCCGGACGCGCTCCGCGATTGGATCAGTCATTGCGAAAAGTTGATCGGCCTGTTCGTCGAGCAGCAAATGATAATCGCGAAAATGCGGGCCGCTCATGTGCCAATGGAAGTTTTTCGTTTTCAGATAAAGCGCGAACACGTCCGCGAGGATCGCGTTCATCGCACCGGCGATGTCTTTTACCGCGGCCGGTTTCAAGTCGGTCCGCGTGGAGATGGGCGCGTCGCGCCTTTGTCGCAGTTCCGTGGTCTTCTTGGAATTAAGTCGGTTCATAATCAGCCCTCCGCCTTGGATTGCACGGCGTCAACTCTGTCTTGTCACGTTCCAGTTCTATTAAATCGCTCACCCGACATTCTCATGAGCTCTTAGCAGAGTGACCGTGCGATTCCATCCAGTGCCAGAGTTGAAGATCGACATGTTGAAAGCCAGCATCGGGTCATGAATTCGTCGCCGGGACTGAAAAAATCCGCGCCAGCTGCGCGCGGATGTTCCGCGCGCAGTTTTGTTTTTCGGTTTCATTTAGTTCGCACTTTCATTTTCAGCGATAGATCAGAGCCAGGGCGAGAAAACCGACTAACACTCCAATGACCGGGCTGAGAACGGCGAACCAAAATCCCGCGTCCCAGCCCGAAGCCGTGATGAGTTTAAATTTCGTCATCTCGACTCCTTGTTAGTAGCTCGCAACCCGACGCAGGCCCAACGCCGCCAGCGTTTCGTTCGTCAGTGCTCCAGTGACACGCAAACCGCGATTGCTTTGATACTCCGCAATTGCGGCACGCGTTTCGGATCCGAACACACCATCGACTTGTCCATGATAATAACCTTCGCGCGCGAGTCGTTCTTGAACTGCGGCAACGGTTGAGTTGCCTGACTGATCGGCATAGCTGTTTTGATCGTCGTAAACGCCCGAATCGTAATACCCCGGATCGTAGCCGTACTGATACAGATAGTAATCGTCAGCGTAATAATCGTACGGGTAATACCAATACGGCCACCACGGATAAAATCCGAAGTCGAAGATGACCCAGGAGCCGTTGATAAACCGACAGTGATGACCGTGCCAGACGTGATCGCGGCTGCGATCCCAATTGCGCTGCCAGTTGCCTGAATGCTGCGCGACCACATGGTTTCGCCAGTTCGTGGGAAGATTATTCCCGCGAATTTGGGCTGCGCCATTTCCATCGCGTCTCAGATTCGTAATCGCTCGATTTCCCGCAAATTGGTTCGAACGATTAATGCGATTAATATTTCCGCGCGCGAACTGACCCGAACCGATCGTGCCCACATTCGAGTGGATCTGCTGTGGACGGAACTCCATCGATCCCGGCGATCGCGGACCAGCCGACGAGAAGCGTTGGCCTGAATAAATCATTCGGTTACCGCCAAAACTCCGCATCGGCATCGAACGAAACGCTGGGCCACCGCCGAAACGTCCGGCCGGCATGGAGCCAAACGATGGACCGCCACCGCCACGAGCGGCAGCTCGGCCGCCTCCCCCGAAATTTCCACCGCCACCGCCTCCGTTATGACCGCCAGCCTGCGCCGGAACGATCATCGCCGCGCTCGCAAGCAGCGCCGCTATTAGCAATTTAGTTTTCATAATCTTTCCTTTCCTGCTGTCTCCCGTTGTGAAATTTCACGGTTTTTTCTCCGAACATTTCAAATTTTTTAATCCTTTCCCACCGCTGCCGCCGGAGCTCGCTCCGTTTGTTTAAGCGTTGCTTTCATTCCAATATCGATTGCCGCCAGCGCCTTTGAGACCGGACAATTCTTTTTCGCGTCCGCGGCCAGCGCCTGAAATGTCGCGTCGTCGATCCCGGCCACGTCGGCCGAGGTTTGAAGATCAACTCGCGTGATTGCAAACGAGTCGCCGATTTTATCGAATGAGACCTTTGCCTCGGTCTGAATCTCCGTCGGCGTGAAACCCGCCCCGGCCAATTGTGCCGCCAGCGCCATGGTGAAACATCCGGCGTGCGCCGCGCCGAGCAGTTCCTCCGGATTTGTCGCCGATTGGCCGTCCTCCAAACGGGACTTCAGCGAGTAAGGCACATCAACTGCGCCACTGCCGACGCTGAGCCGGCCGTTGCCTTTGGTGAGATTTCCTTTCCACCGCGCTTCTGCTTTTCGGAATAACATTTAGAATCCTTTTCGTATTGCCTAACGAAGACCACCCGCGATGAACAGCGTTTCGCCGGTCACCCATTTTGAATCGTCCGACGCGAAGAAAACCGCGGCCGGGGCAACGTCGTCGGGTTGCCCGACGCGGCCAAGCGGCGTCTGCGATTCGAAACTCTGACGAAATTCGCCCTGGTCGAATCCTGCTGAAACGACGCCTTCTGTGATCACCATGCCTGGATTGATTGAGTTCACGCGAATTTTCCGCGGCCCCAGTTCCTTGGCCAGCGTGCGCGTGATCGCATCGACTGCGCCTTTGGTCGCGTTGTAAATAACGCCGGTCGGTGGCGTGAGCGAACTGGCGAGCGAACTGATGTTAACAATGCTGCCGCCGTCGCTCTTGAAATGTTTCAGCGCTGTTTGGGTAGCGAGAATGATCCCGAGCACATTGGTATCGAACATTCGGTGGAATTGCTGTTCGGTCGCATCTTCGAGCGGCATGAATTCATAAACTCCCGCGTTGTTGACGAGGATGTCGATCTTGCCGAACGCTTTCTCGGCGGCGGAAAAAAGGTTTTCGACGTTGGCTTTCTTCGCGACGCTGCCTTGGACCGCGACCGCTTTGCCGCCACCCTTGGCGATTTCATCGACAACTTTGTCCGCATCTGACTTGGACGACGCGTAATTCACAACCACCGCGGCGCCTTCGGCTGCGAGTTGTTTCGCAATACCCGCGCCGATTCCCTTCGACGCACCCGTTACCACTGCAACTTTTCCGTTCAGTTTTCCATTTTCCATTTTGTTCCTTTCGTTTTTCGGACTCATAAATCTTCAGTTCATCGTGAGAACGACGCGGAAACGCACCTTGCCGCTGTGCATCCGCTGGTAAGCTTCGGCCACGCGACTGAGCGGGAATTTTTCGATCATTGGATGCACGCCGCTCAGCGCGCTGAATTCCAAAGTGTCCTGCGAATCGCGCGCGGTGCCGGAATACCAACCCGAGATTTGTCGGCGCCCCATGATCAACGGCATCACACTGACAGTGAGCGGATCGTTGGGCGCAGCTGGAATCAACAGGTTCCCGTCGACTCCGAGTCCTTCGACGACCGATGAGATTGCTTTCGCGCTCGGCGCTGTCGCCAGAATGACGCGCGCGCCTCCAAGTTTCTGCAATTCCTTGACCGGATCGACAACGTCCGAATCGATGTAATGATGCGCGCCTAATTTTTTGGCGAGCGGCTCTTTGTCTTTTCCGCGGCCTAGCGCCACAGTTTGGAATCCCATTTGCCGCGCGTATTGCACGCCTAAATGTCCAAGTCCGCCGATTCCTTGAACCGCAACGACATCGCCGGGACAGGCGCCCGAATTTCGAAGCGCATTAAAAACCGTCACCCCTGCGCACATGAACGGACCAGCTTCTTCGGCGGGCAGATCGTCCGGAATCGCCGCCACTGCTTCCGCCGGCGCGATCATGTATTCGGCATAACCGCCATCAAAGTCGATCCCCGTGACTTTGCGCTGAGCGCACATCGCGAAATCGCCGCGGCGACACTCGTCGCAAACAAAATCGTGTCCGCCGTGCCACCCGACGCCGACACGCTGTCCTTTTTTCCACTGCGTCACGCCTTCGCCGGCAAGATCGACAACTCCGGCGATTTCATGTCCCGGCACGCGCGGATATTGAATTCCCGGAAAAAGACCTTCTTTAACGATCACATCGCTGTGACAAATCCCGCACGCCTCAACTTTCACGCGCACCTGACCCCGACCTGGTTGCGGAACTTCGCGCTCAACTAACTCAAAATCTCCACCTGCTTTACTAATCTGCGCTGCTTGCATTTTCATAGAGTCATTTATAACGGACGAATGTCCCTATCCCGCAATGAATCCTCCATCGACAACCAGTGATGTGCCGGTTGTGAATTTCGCGGCATCAGACGCCAGATACAGAACCGCCGCGGCAATCTCCTCGCTCGCGCCGACCCGTCCGACCGGAACGATCGAAACAATCTGATCGCGCAATTCATCCCCAGCGAAACGATCAAACATTTCGGTGGCGATAACTCCTGGAGCAATCGCGTTGATGCGAATGTTCTGCTTCGCAAATTCGAGCGCGAC
>Ga0207684_10006283_pt1 | contig 10837 bp, 6 predicted proteins | sample KBSK5501metaG_FD_184342 | JGI IMG/M metagenome (GOLD analysis project Ga0207684, IMG submission 184342) | Corn, switchgrass and miscanthus rhizosphere microbial communities from Kellogg Biological Station, Michigan, USA - KBS K5-50-1 metaG... | ecosystem: Host-associated > Plants > Roots >... | reverse complement strand
GTCGAGGATCGGGCCCGAGGGCACGCCCTTGGCGTTGAGCACCTCGACCCACTCCTGGGTGGTGCGCTTGGCGAATCCCTTCTCCAGCTCGACCGCGAGGGCCTTGCGGTTCTTCGACCGGTCCGGGGCGGTGCGAAAGCGCGGGTCATCGAGCAGCGGCTCGGTGCCGAGGGCCTCGCAGAGGCGTCGGAACATGTGCTGGCCGGAGGCCGCGATGTTGAGGTGCCCGTCCGCGGTCTTGAACACCCCGGTGGGGATGGCGGTCGGATGGTCGTTGCCCGCCTGGGGCGGGATCTCCTTCCCGATGAGCCAGCGGGCGGCCTGGAAGTCGAGCATGGTCACCATCGCCTGGAGCAGCGAGGTGTGCACCCACTGGCCGCGGCCCGACCGCTCGCGCTCGAGCAGGGCCACCAGGATGCCCTGGGCCAGGAAGATGCCCGCCGTGAGGTCGGCCACCGGGATGCCCACGCGCACCGGGCCCTGGCCGGGCAGGCCGGTGATCGACATGAGCCCGCCCATGCCCTGCGCGATCTGGTCGTAGCCCGGCCGGTCGCGATAGGGGCCGTCCTGGCCGAAGCCGGAGATGCTGCCGTAGACGAGCCGCGGATTGATGCGGGAGAGCGTCTCGTAGTCGATGCCGAGGCGTGTCTTGACGTCGGGGCGGAAGTTCTCCACCACCACGTCGGCGGTCTTCACCAGTTTGTGGATGATCTCGATGCCGCGCGGCGACTTGAGGTCCAGGGTGAGCGAGCGCTTGTTGCGGTGAAGGTTCTGCGAGTCGAAGCCGCGCCGCGGGAAATCGCCCTCCACGTCCTCCCGCGCCGAGATCTGGATCACGCTCGCGCCCATGTCCGCGAGCTGGCGCACGCAGGTGGGGCCCGAGCGGGCGCGGGTGAGATCGATCACGGTGTAGGGGGCGAGCGGCAGCGTCATCGCGATCCTCCTGCCGGCATGATGGCCGAGCCAGTCTGCGACTGCGGGTTGCGGAGCGGCCAGCGGCCGGCGTCCACCGCGGTGAGGAAGTCGAGCAGCGCGCGGTTGAAGAGGTCCGGGTCCTCGAGATTGATGGTGTGGCCGGCCTTGGGGATGACCACGAGACCGGACGAGCGAATCTTGCGCTTCATGAAGATGGCGGGCTCGAGGCACGGATCGTCCTCGTCGCCGGTCATGATCAGGGTCGGGACTTCCAAACGGCTTATCGCCGCCTCGAGGTCGAAGATGGACGGCCGCGACATCTGCACGCCCCGCATCGTCAGCGCGTGGCCCTTCGCGGACTGCGCCGCGAACTGGTCGTAGAACTCCTGCCAGCCCTTCGGGTCCTTGTCCATGAACTGCACCCGGGTGGGGCCCTTGGTGTAGAAGCCGGCCACGCCCACCATGCCGTCGGTTTCGAAGCGCCGGGCCGTCTCGTCGACGTCCTTGCGGAAGCGCTCGCGCTCGCCGGGCACGCTGCCGTACCCCGCGCCCGCCACCGTGAGCGAGAGCGCGCGCTGGGGGTGGCGCAGCCCGAAGTGCAGCACCGCGTAACCGCCCATCGACAGCCCGCAGATGTGTGCCTTCGAGATCTTCAGGTGGTCGAGGACCCCGAGGATGTCATCGGCGGCCCGGTCCTGCGAGTAGGCCTCGGGCTTGTCCGGCACGTCCGAGGGCGGGTAGCCGCGCGCGTTGTAGGCGATCGTGCGGTAGCGGCGGGCGAAGAAGCGCACCTGCAGGTGCCAGCTCTGGTAGTCGCCCGCGAACTCGTGGACGAAGATCAGGGGTGCGCCCTCGCCCGTCTCCTCGTAGAACAGTCTGACCCCGGCGACGTCGGCGAATGGCATTGGCTCGGCTCCGGTTTGGTTGACAGCCCGTGCGGGATTGTACAACAACCTCCCTCGCTGGTTGCGCCTGGGTTGCGGGACCGTGCGCCCTGGTCGGCAGGACTTGAGGCATCCAGCGGGCGTAGTGCTTGAGCAATACCCCCGCAGTCTTCCAGCCACCCTGGGCCGACACGTACAGGAGCGGCGCGCCCCGCGAGAGCATCGTCGAGGCCCAGGTATGCCTGAACTGCTCGGGCTTCCGGTAGCGGACCTGCGCCCTCGTCAGCGTCCGGCGCCAGAGGCCGTAGAGGACGCCCTCGTTGATCGGGCGACCGCCGACCGTGAAGAGTGGGCCTGCGGGATCCAGTGACGACGCGGTGAGGCGCGTGCGGGCGACCAAGATCGACTGGCTCTCCGGGGTCGCGCCGGGCTCCTAAGCGGCCACGTCCTCGCACACGGGATGCAGGAATGACACGACCCACCCGCCGCTTGCTGCGGCTGCGCTGGACGTTCGACAGGCCACGCTCGAGGTCCAGATCACCACGTTGGAGCCCCCGCACTTCACCTGAACGCATCCCAGACTGCGCCCAGAGCCGGAGGTAGCCTCGCAGGGTCCGCTCGCTCAGGGGGCTGTACGCCACCAACTGCTTGATGGTCAGAAACTCGCGCTCGGCCGAAGGCGGTATCTCATTCGCGGGCTCCGGTCGTGTGGAGTCGTCGGCCTCGCTCCGGGCGCTCGAGGTCCCGACCCTGATCCTCGATGGCGAGGTCGCGATTTTCGACCAGAAGCTGATCTCGAGGTTTGAGTGGCTGCGTCGGCGGGCGCCGGCCGAGATCGCCACGCCCCACTCTTCGTGGTGTTCGACTGCCCTTATGCTCGAGGTAAGGACCTCCGCGACCGCCCGCTCTACGTTCGCCGGAACGTGATCGAGGACACGCTCGACGACCAGGATCTCCAACTCCCGGTGCGGCGCCTGGCGGACGATGGACTGAAGGCTTGGCAACAGGTGCTCGAGCACGGCTACGAAGGGCTGGTGGCCAAGGACCCGGCATCACCCTACGTCGGCGGGCGCACGTTGAAGTGGCTCAAGGTGAAGCAGTTCCATTACCGCGAGGGCGAGCTGGGGTGGGAGCCGAAGGGAAATCGTAGGCCACACGCTCGCCCGGTTGGTGTAAGTTCGCCGGGATGGAGCGACGCGCCTTCCTGACAACCCTGGGTGGTGGCCTCCTCGCCGCGCCGCACGTCACCGAGGCGCAGCTGGCGGGGAAGGTGTGGCGCATCGGTGTTCTCGGACTGACTCCAATGACCCCAGGCCGGCCGACGCGCTTCGCTACACGGAGCGAATGTACGAGATCACCCTCGCGGAGAGCCCGGCCTACCGGATCCCGCGCTCGGGTTTCGCGGCACCCCTACCGGGATGACGCGCGCCTCGTGACGCAGATCGGCATCCTGCCCCAGATCAATACCGGGATCGCGCATCGTCCGGGGGTCGGCCAGATCGGCGCCGGTCTCGTGAACCCGCCGCGCGCCTGCTTTGACGCGGCGCTCCACGCCCTCACCTCGGAGCCCCCGGATGACTGACCGCGCGCCGGCTCCAGCGCGAGGCCATCTCCGGCTGAGGATTGGCATCGACACGGGCGGCACCTTCACCGACGTCGTCGCGATCGACGAGGCCACCGGCGAGATCTTCACGACCAAGACGCCCTCGACTCCGCGCGATCCCTCCGTCGGCGTGCTCGACGGGATCCGCAAGATCCTGCGCCTGGTGGGTGGCGCCGCCGTCGCCGCCGTGTCGCACGGCACGACGGTGGCCACCAACGCGCTCCTCCAGGAGCGCTTCCCGGGGCTGGGCCTCGTCACGACCGAGGGCTTCCGCCATGTGCTGGAGATCGCGCGACAGGCGGTGCCGCGCGGCTACGGCAACTCCTACTTCTGGGTGAAGCCCGACCGCATCGTGCCGCTCCACCTGGTCCGCGAGGTTCCCGGGCGGATGACCTTTCGCGGCGAGGTGCTGCGGCCGTTCGACGAGGCCGCCGCCGGTGAAGTGGCCCGCTGGTTTCGCGACCGCGGTATCGAGTCGATCGGGGTGAGCTTCATCCACGCCTACGCCAACCCCGAGCACGAGACGCTGATGCGCGCCGTGCTCGCGCGCGAGCACCCCGGGGCGCACGTGTCGATCTCCTCCGAGGTGCTGCCCGAGTACCGCGAGTACGAGCGCACGGTGACGACGCTGGTGGACGCCTTCGTGAAGTCGCGCGTGGCTGACTACGTGGGCGCCATCCAGTCGCGGATCGACGGCGAGCTGGGTGCCGGCACGCCCTTCTACGTCATGAAGTCCAACGGCGGCGTCATCTCGGCGCGCGAGGTCGCGCGCCAGCCGATCACGACGATCCTGAGCGGACCGGCGGCGGGCGCCCTCGGCGCGAGCCTCCTTGCCCAGGCCGCCGGCTTCGACCGCGTCCTCACCGCCGACGCGGGCGGGACGAGCACCGACGTGTGCCTCGTCGAGCACGGCATGCCGAGCCTCACCACCGACGGCGCGGTAGGCCGGTTCCCCGTCAAGGTGCCGATGATCGACATCGTCACCGTGGGCGCCGGCGGCGGCAGCGTCGCCTGGATCGCGCCCGACGGCGGGCTCAAAGTGGGGCCGCGGAGCGCGGGCGCCGATCCCGGCCCGCGCTGCTACGGCCGCGGCGGCGGCGAGCCCACCGTCACCGATGCCCACCTGGTCCTCGGCCGGATCCCGCCGCATCTCCTCGGCGGCGAGATCCCGCTCGTCCGCGCGCTCGCCGAGGAGGGGATCGCCACGCTCGGCGCGTCCCTCGGCCTCGACCCCGCGCGCGCGGCCGAGGGAATCCTCGAGATCGCGGCGTGGAATCAGGCCAACGCCATCCAGCAGGTGTCGGTCAAGCGCGGGCTCGACCCGCGCGACTACACGCTGGTGGCCTTCGGCGGCTCCGGCCCGCTGCTGGCCGGGCGGCTCGTCGACCTCCTGCACCTGCGCGCGGCGCTCATCCCGCCCTCTCCCGGCAACGTCTCCGCCTTCGGTCTCCTCGTTGTCGATCTCAAAAACGACTACGTGCAGACGTTCGTTCAGCGCCATGACCGTCTCGACTTCGCGGCGGTCAACGCCCACCTCACGCGCCTGGAAGCGCTCGCCCGCGCGGCGCTGGCCGCCGAGGGCTTCGCCGACTACGAGATCCGCGTCGGGCGCAGCGCCGACTTGCGCTACTTCGGCCAGGCGTGGGAGGTCCCGGTGGAGCTGCCGCCGGGCGAGATCGACGAGCGGGGCGCGGCGGTCGCCGCCGAGCGCTTCCACGACGCCCACGAGCAGCGCTACAACTACAGCTACCGGCGCGCCGGCGGCGGGACGGGTAGCCAGGCGATCGAGTGGGTCAATCTCCGGGTGACCGGCGTCGGTCCCATCGCACGGCCGAAGCTCCGCGAGCTACCGCCCGGCGACGGCCGGCCCGCGCGTGCGCTCACGGCGAGGCGAACCGTCATCTTCGCCGGCGCGCCCCACGAGTGCGCGGTGTACACGCGGGAGCGCATCGCGCCCGGCGACGTCGCCAGGGGACCGGCCATCGTCGAGGAGTACGGCGCGACCACCGTCGTCTACCCCGGCCAGCGCATCGAGGCCGACCGCTTCGGCAACCTCATCCTGACCAGAGACGCTGAACAGGACTCCGCATGAGCGGCATTGCGGTCGACCCGATCGTGCTCCAGGTCGTCGAGGGCACGCTGGCCTCGGTGGAGGCCGAGGTCGAGGCGGCGATCGAGCGGACGTCGCGGTCGCCGATGATCCGCGAGGCGCGCGACTTTCGCGCGGGCCTCCACGACCGCCGCTGCCGCAAGCTCACCGGCCGCTCCTACTCGGCCCTCGTCCAGCCCATCGTGCGCGACTTTCCCCTCGAAAGCATGGCGCCCGGCGACGTATTTTTCCACAACGACGTCTACGGCTCGGAGGGCGGCATCGGCCACCTGCCCGATCTCTGCGTGACCGTGCCCGTGTTCGACGACGGGGCCGTCGTGGCCTTCGTCCAGGCCTTCGGCCATCACGACGACATCGGCGGCGCCGTGCCCGGCTCGATGCCTTCTCACGCCACCAGCGCCTACCAGGAGGGCCTGATCGTTCCCCCCGTCCGGATCTACCGGGCCGGCGCGCCGAACGACGACCTCATCAAGGTGCTGGTGCGCAACTCGCGGCTGCCCGACAGTCTTCGCGGCGATCTCGACAGCGAAGTGGCGGCGTGCCGGATGGGCGCCGAGCGGCTCGGCGATCTCTTCCGCCGCTACGGGCGCGCCCAGGTGGAGGCCTGCTTCGATGCCATCCTCGACCGGACCACGCGTACTTTCGAGCGGGAGCTGCTCAGCAAGATCCCCGACGGGACCTACGTGTGGGAGGACTACGCCGAGCACGACGGTGTCGATCCGCCGCGCCTTCACACCCAGCGGATGGCGTTGACCAAGCGTGAGGGCCGCCTCGTGATCGACTTCGCGGGGACGAGCGCCCAGGCCAAAGGGCCGATCAACCACGCCGGCGACTACGCGGACGGCGTGTTCCTGAAGAAGTGGCTGGCGCCGATCCTGCGGAATCTGGCCGACTCGCCGGAGCGCATGGCCGAGCTCGACGTGAACGAGGGCGTCGTCCCGCTCATCGAGCTGCGCTTCCCGCCGCCGGGGACGCTGCTCACGCCGGTCTTCCCGGCCCCGACCAACGCGCGAACGTTCGTGATCCTGCGGCTTCTCGGCATCCTGGCCGGCGTGATTGCCAAGGCGGTGGGCGGTCGGATGCCCGCCGACCAGGAGACCATCCGCTACACCGGGTTTCACGGTGTCGACGGCGCCGGGCAGTTCTATCTGATGCGCGAGGTGCTAGGGGGCGGATCGGGAGGCCGCTACTACGCGGACGGGTCCGACACGATCCACGTGGTGCCGGACAGCAAGAACCTCCCCGTCGAGTTCACGGAGACCCGGTTTCCCCTCCTGGTAGAGCGGCTGGCTCTCGCCACCGACTCTGGGGGCGCCGGCTCCCGGCGCGGCGGGCTCGGCTACCTCAAAGAGCTCCGCCCTCTGCGTGACAGCGCATTTCTCTGCGTCGCCGACCGTTCGATCCTCTCCTGTTGGGGGCTGCGCGGCGGCAAGGCGGGCGCGCCCTTCCGCGTCACCGTCGATCCCGGCGGACCCGGGGAGCGCGTGTTGCCCGGTCTGGTCGACGACGAGCCGATTCGCGCGGGGACGCTCGTCCGCGTCGAGACGACGGGCGGCGGTGGTTGGGGAGATCCCCTCGAGCGCGAGCCGGAGCTGGTCGCTCTCGACGTGCTCGAGGGCAAGGTCAGCGCCCGCGCGGCCCGCGAGGACTACGGAGTGATCTTGACGGAAGACGCCGAGGGCGAAGCGCGGGTCGATGACGCGGCCACTCGCGCGCTCCGCGCCGAGCGCCGCGCGGCCCGCGGCCCCCAACCCTTCTTCGATCGCGGCCCGGGCTATCGCCAGCTCGCCGGTGCCGATCACGCCTCCGTCGACTTCCTGGACGGCACCCAGACGGGATGAGGGTCGCGATCGCGTGAAGCCCCCGGTCTTCGAGTACGTCGCGGTGGCCTCGGCGGAGGAGGCCCTGGCCGAGCTCGCCGACCACGGGGAGGACGCCAAGCTCCTCGCCGGCGGCCAGAGCCTGATGCCGCTCCTCAACATGCGACTCGCCGCGCCCGGCCGGCTCGTCGACCTGAATCGCGTCGGCTCGCTCTCGTACATCGTCGAGCGGGCGGGCGGCGTCGCCGTCGGGGCCATGACGCGGCAGCGGGCGATCGAGCGGAGCGGGCTGATCGGCGCTCGCGTGCCGCTCCTCGCCGAGGCGCTCCCTTGGGTCGGCCACACCGCAATCCGCAACCGTGGCACGATCGGCGGCAGCCTGGCCCACGCCGACCCCGCCGCCGAGCTGCCCGGCGTGGCCGTGTGCCTGGACGCCCGCTTCACCGTGCGCGGCACCGCGGGCGAGCGCTCGCTCGCCGCCCGCGACTTCTTCCGGAGCTACCTGGCGACGGCGCTCGCCCCCACCGAGCTCCTCACCGACGTGTGGTTCCCGCCCCTTCTCCCGGGGAGCGGCTCGGCGTGGATCGAGTTCGCTCGGCGCCACGGCGACTACGCGCTCGTCGGCGTGGCCGCGGTGGTGACGCTCGACGGCGCGACCGTGAGCGCGGCGCGCCTCGCGCTCGTCGGCGTCGACGCGGTTCCCGTCCGACCCGCCGCGGCCGAGCGGCTCCTCGTCGGAGCGCCGCTCTCACCCGAGTCGATGGCCGCCGCCGCCGACAGCGTGCAGAGGAGCATCGAGCCCTCGGGCGACGTGCACGCCACGGCCGCGTACCGCCGCCACCTCGCCGGCGTCTTCACCGTTCGTGCTCTCACTCGCGCCGGGGAGCGCGCGCGACGGCTGTGAGCCCCGTCGCGCCCGCGCTCGTCGCCGTGCGGCTCCGCGTGAATGGGCGCGAGCGCGTGGAATCCGTGCCCCCGCGGCTCCTGCTGTCCGACTTTCTGCGCTATCGCCTCGGACTCACGGGAACGCACGTCGGCTGCGAGCACGGCGTGTGTGGCGCATGCACCGTCCAGCTTGACGGTGCGCCCGTCCGCTCGTGTCTCATGCTGGCCGTCCAGACCGACGGCGCGGAGCTCACGACGGTCGAGGGGCTGGCGCCGGGACCGGATCGGCTGCATCCGGTCCAGGAGGCGTTCAGGCAGGAGCATGGGCTGCAGTGCGGCTTCTGCACGCCCGGCTTTCTCATGACGGTGACTGCGTTCCTCCGCGATCATCCGACCCCGAGCGACCAGGAGATCCGGCGCGAGCTGGCTGGCCACCTCTGCCGCTGTACCGGCTACCAGAACATCGTGCGAGCGGTTCGCCGGGCGAGCGTTCTCCTGGCCGCGGAGACGGGTCGGGAGCGCGCCGGTACGCCGTGACCACGCGGGTGATCGGCGCGCGAATCGTGCGGAACGAGGATCCGCGGTTTCTCCGCGGCCTCGCGTCCTTTGTCGACGACGTGAGCCCGTCCGGCGTCCTCCACGCGGCGTGTCTCAGGAGCCCGCACGCCCACGCCCGGATTCGCGCCATCGACGCCTCCCGCGCCCGGGCCGTCCCGGGCGTGCATCTCGTGGTCACCGCATCCGACCTGGGCGATCTGAACGAGCCGGGACCGCTCTTGATCCCGCATCCGAACCTGACTCACCCGCGTACCCAGCGGCCGCTGGCGCAGAACGAGGTGCGCTTCGTTGGCGAGACCGTCGCGTTCGTGGTGGCGGAGGATCGCTACATCGCCGAGGACGCCGTCGACCTGATCGCCGTCGAGTACGAGCCCTTGCCCGTCGTCACCGACGTGGAGGCGGCGCTGGCCGCGGGCGCTCCGCGGGTGCACGCCGATGTCCCGGAAAACCGCGCCGCCCGCTTCCCGCAGCGCGTCGGCGATCCCGACGGCGGCTTCCGCCTCGCTACGCATCGCTTCCGCGATCGGCTCGTGATCGAGAGGAGCTGCGGCAGCCCCATCGAGGGGCGCGGGGTGGTGGCCGAGCACGACCCGCGGACCCCGGTGCTTCGCGTGTGGACGTCGACCCAGGCGCCGCTGCCAATCAAGCACGGCCTCGCGCGCATGTTCGGGCTGCCGGAGTTCCAGGTGGAGGTGATCGCACCCGACATCGGCGGCGGCTTCGGCACCAAGATCATGCTCTTCTATCCCGAGGAGATCCTGGTGCCATGGGCGGCGCTCCGCCTCGGGCGGCCCGTCAAGTGGACCGAGGACCGGCGCGAGCACCTGATCGCCGCGAACCAGGAGCGCGGTCAGGTCCACGAGGTGGAAGTCGCGGTGGACAAGGACGGCCGGATCCTCGCGCTGCGCGACCATTTCATCCACGACGCCGGCGCCTACACCCCCTACGGCATCGTGGTCCCGATCATCACCGCCGCCCAGCTCCCCGGTCCCTACCGGCTGCCGAACTACGACGTGGAGTTCGAAGTGGCCTATACCAACAAGGTCGCGGTGAGCCCGTACCGCGGGGCCGGCCGCCCACACGGCGTGTTCGTGATGGAGCGCGTGATCGGCCGCATCGCCCGCGAGCTCGGGCTCGAGCCGGCCGAGGCGAGGCGCCGCAACTTCATCCAGCCCGACGAGTTCCCCTGGGACGTCGGACTCACCTTCCAGGACGGCGGCCCGACGAAGTACGACAGCGGCGACTACCCGGCCGGGCTCGAGATGGCGCTTGAGCGCGCCGGCTTCGCGGACTTCCGCGCCGGCCAGGCGGCCGCGCGGAGCGAGGGCCGCCATCTCGGCTTCGGGATCGGGTGCTACGTGGAGGGCACGGGCATTGGCCCCTACGAGGGCGCGCACGTCCGGGTGGAACCAAGCGGCAAGGTATGGGTCGCCACTGGTCTCACCACTCAGGGGCAGGGGCACTACACGACCTTCGCGCAGATCGCCGCGGAGGCGCTCGGCTGCGATCCCCGCGACGTGACGGTGGTGACCGGTGACACGCGGAAGTTCAACTGGGGCGCGGGGACCTACGCGAGCCGCGGCCTCGTGACGAGCGGCAACGCGATTCACGTCGCGGCCACGAAGGTGCGCGACAAGGCGCTTCGCATCGCCGCCGCGTTGCTCGAGGCATCGCCTCACGACCTCGAGCTGGCGGACGGCCACGTGCGGGTCAGGGGCCTGCCCGGGAAGGAGCTCGGGCTCGGCGCGCTCGCCACGGTCGCCAATCCCATCCGCTACGCCTACGCCAAGGAGGCCTCGGAGGCGGCGCTCCGGCTGGTCAAGCCACGCGTGGGAGCGGTGCTCGGACTCGGTGAGGAGCCGGGGCTCGAGGCCTTTGGCTACTACGCGCCGTCCCAGGCCACGTTCGCGAGCGGCTGCCACGTGGCCATCGTCGAGGTCGACCCCGTCACCGGGGACGTGCGCATTCTCCGCTACGTCGTCCAGCACGACTGCGGCACGATGGTGAATCCGATGGTGATCGAGGGCCAGATCCACGGCGGCGTCGCCCAGGGCATCGGCGG
>Ga0207684_10006282_pt1 | contig 10837 bp, 8 predicted proteins | sample KBSK5501metaG_FD_184342 | JGI IMG/M metagenome (GOLD analysis project Ga0207684, IMG submission 184342) | Corn, switchgrass and miscanthus rhizosphere microbial communities from Kellogg Biological Station, Michigan, USA - KBS K5-50-1 metaG... | ecosystem: Host-associated > Plants > Roots >... | reverse complement strand
AGTAGAGTTAATCCGCCCGCTCGAGCCATGAATTCGGCCTATGAGGCCCACAACCGAAATGTACAACGTAAGCGTTGGCAAACCCTGACCAGATCTGCATGCTGAACAGAGAAAGCTTCTGATCTTTACAGCAAGTCCCCTGTCATGGGAGCTGCTCTCTCTTCCAATGCTTTGCGCACGCAACGTTGGAAAGCCCTTGGCAGGGCCTAACAGGCCATAGGAAAATTGGGAGCTGAAACACTTGTCTCTCGCTTGAGAAGTTGGTATCATTACAGTGAAGAGCGTTCTGGCAAGTTCAAGGCAGAGAACAGGTATGCCGGATAAGTATGAGCGAGAAATTGCAGAGATTTTTCGCAATCTAGAGCGCACCCAGCCAAAAGCAGGCTTTGGGCAAAAATTCGGTGGGCGCTTGCACCGCAAAGCGAGCGCCCGCCGTAGCATACCCCCTTTCCGTCTCAATTTCTCACAATGGTGTCTGGCCATTGCCTGCGTGGCCGCTTTAGGTGCCGGTGGTTGGGCCTATGCACACGGGAGCGGAGATCTGCTAACCGGGATCATCGGCCTGATCGGGGCCGTTTGTATCGTGTTTGTCGCTATTTCCCCTTTCGTAGTGAGGTAGCGTTCCTCTTCATCGGCAAGGCGTTAGAAGGCTTGAGAGGCCATCAATCGTAACGGGGGTGCGCCGGCGATCTCTGCCCCGCTGCTGTAACGAGTGCAGCATGGAAACCCAGCATGCTCATATGCATGCTCCTCCTTGCTCTCATCTACTGCTGTATCGAGTCGGGCAAGGTAGCCGCTCCCCTTGGCTCTCCTGCTTTTTCGCGCAGATCGACGCCGCAGGCCCTCGCCGGAAGACGTGGACCAGGTGGCCCGGTGAAAAGCTCGCGAGGCCTCGCGATGGGTACGAGTGCGAGCGTGCAGCCTTGCCAACGTTGTAAAACGCGCGTCCGGGCCTAATAGGCCGATTCCTGCTCGATTCGATGTAGTGGATCCCCGAATCAAGCGGAACACCTATGACCAGGTCAAAACAGTAGCTCTTCAATGCAAAAAATGAACCGCACCCTACCGAAGTAGCAGAGTTGCTATACTATGCTATAATGAAATATCCTATGTGTCACAGCAAGGCATTTCTGTGATGCAATTTTCTCGTATTATAACGGTATATGGTGAGCGTGGCGCAGGGATACGTAGCATGGTTCTCGCCAGCATTGGCACCGGATGAGCGGCTGACTCACTCCTGAAGACGATCCGCTTGAGGTGCATATCCATCACATTGTCGCTCACCGAGGAGTACTGCATGCATGTTATCCACGGGACCTGGATTCCCGGCGACGCATACGAGTTTCTCCAGAGAGGGGCTTTCTACCTGTGGGTAGAGACAGATACACCGACAGCTGCTTTGCCGGGCCACGCTGGCACTGTTCACCCCAGGCACCTGGCGCATGCAGCCCTGGCAACGTTTCTCATGGAGAAACTGGGCCTGCGAGAGCTTGTGTCTGGCGCATTGGCGCGTACCCTGTGTATCAAATACTTTCTGCTCCCGACGGCTGCGGGCTTGCCCGCTCCCTCCTTCGAATTGCTGCGCTATGTGGATGAGGCAGAGCCTTTAGAATTTGACCTGGCACCCTGGCAGGTCTGTTGCTACCAGGTGTCAGATATCATCACAGCGTTGAACGATATCCATTTTATTGCCCTCCATGCGGCCGAGGATTTCCAACTGGGAGCAGATCTCCTGTTCTGGCATCAGTACTCTCAGGCGATCAAAGGCATTATCGCCAAAGACCAGTACATCCCCGCTCTGAGGTATCAGGCGATCTCGTCTACTCCGACCAAGGGCAAGCGGGCGAAGAACGTCGCCAGTTTCGAGCTTCACCCCACGTGGGAACTGCTGTCCGACACTTATGAAACGACCATCCAGCGCTATGTTGCCGCCATGCCAGGAGTGTGTACCGCCGGGCTGAACAGCCCGGACGACGCAGCATTATTTGACAAAGAGTCCTTGCTCCGCCACTTCTCAGAGTGTCTCCTGCACGATATCGTCACCGGGACACCCTTTACAGGGAAATTCGACCAGCAGATCGCGGACACGCTCCTGTATGGGTGTGTCTATCCGTACCGTCCGGCCTTGCAGCAGGCCTCGGCTGATGCACTGGTGGACTATAAACACTGGCTGGCCTGGCGCGCGAACTTAACCAAAGCACACACGGAGGCTGGTTTTACCCTCTGTTTCCGGTTGGAGGAGGCGTCCTCCACCGATATCGACAACTGGCACCTGCACTTTCTCGTCGCATCTCGGCGCGATCCCTCGCTCAAACTGAGCCTGGACGACTACTGGTATCTCGATGTGCAGACCCGCGCCGAGGTTATCCGGCACTTCGGCCAGGATTTCGAGAAAAATCTGTTGCTGGCTCTGGGATATGCCGCGCGGATCTATCCCACGGTCTGGAGCGGACTGGCCACAGATCACCCGACCGGGTGCCGTCTCACTCTGGATGAGGCGTTCGCGTTCTTGAAGGAGAGCGCCTGGGTGCTCGGAGACGCGGGTTACGCCGTGATCGTCCCGGCGTGGTGGACACCCGAGGGACGCCGGCGCGCGAAAGTCCGCCTCAAAACAGCTCTGCGTTCGCCAAAGGGAACAGCTACAAGCAGTAATGGCTATTTCAATCTCAATACGCTCATTTCCTACGAGTATCAATTGTCGATTGGGGGCCAGATCGTCACGGAAGAGGAATGGGAGCGGCTCGTCAACGCTAAAACACCCCTGGTCCAGTTCCGGGGGCAGTGGATGGAACTGGATCGCGACAAGATGCAGCAACTCCTCCAGTTCTGGCAGACACACCAGCACGAGGAGCCCGAGATCACGCTTATAGATATGTTGAAGATCGGGACCGAGGCTGAGGACGATCTGGAGTGGGACCATGACCAGATCCTGCAGGACATGCTGTCTCGACTTCATGACAAGAATGCATTCGCCCCCGTTGAAGATCCACAGACCTTGCAGGGAACCCTGCGTGACTACCAGAAGCGTGGTGTCGCCTGGCTACAGTACCTGGAAAACCTGGGTTTGAACCCCTGCCTGGCGGACGACATGGGCCTGGGCAAAACCTTGGAGGTCATTACCTGTCTGCTCAAGGAGCGGGAAGAGGCCGGTGGCGTGCCGCCGACCCTCGTTATCGCGCCGACATCCGTGCTGGGCAACTGGCGCAAGGAGATCGAGCGCTTTGCGCCGCAACTGCGCACGCTGGTGCATCAAGGCAGCACGCGACTGAAAGACAAGCAAACCTTCGAGGAGACGTGTGGGATGTATGATGTCGTCCTGACCTCGTTCGCGTTGGCCCGCCTGGACGAAAAGCTCTTGCAGAGCCTGAAGTGGCATCGTGTCGTGGTCGACGAGGCCCAGAACATCAAGAATCCACAGGCTGCCCAGACGCGCGCAATTCTGAAGCTCGCCACTCCGCATCGGCTCGCCTTGACCGGCACGCCCGTGGAGAACCGCCTGCGCGATCTGTGGTCCATCTTCAACTTCCTTAATCCAGGCTACCTGGGCAAGGAAGTACAGTTCCGCAAGTCCTTCGAGGAGCCCATCCACAAAGGCAATGACCTGGCCAGGTCGGCCACCTTAAAGAAGCTGGTAGAGCCCCTTATCTTGCGGCGCGTCAAAACCGACAAACGCATTATCGACGACCTGCCAGATAAGATCGAGCAGAAGATGTATTGCACGCTCTCGTCCGAGCAAGCCTCTCTCTACGAGGCTATCGTCAAAGATGTCACAGAGCAACTGAATGAGGCCGAGGGCATCCAGCGCAAGGGCTTGATCTTATCCACACTCCTAAAGCTCAAGCAGATCTGCAACCATCCGGCGCAGTTCCTGCAGGATGGCAGCGCTTTTACCACCGAGCGTTCCCACAAGCTCCAGCGGCTTGGGGAGATGGTCGAAGAGGTGATTGACAGCGGCGAGAGCGCACTGATCTTCACCCAATTTACAGAGATTGGGCGTGAGCTGGAGCGGCATCTCGAGCACATCCAGCATTACAACACGTACTATTTGCACGGCGGGACCAGCGTGGCACGGCGGGATCGGATGATTGCCGAGTTTCAGGATCCCGAGACCGAACCGTCGGTGTTTATTCTCTCGCTGCGAGCAGGCGGCGTCGGCCTGAATCTGACCAAAGCGAACCACGTCTTCCACTTCGATCGCTGGTGGAACCCCGCGGTCGAAGATCAGGCCACCGACCGCGCCTTCCGCATCGGTCAGCGCAAGAACGTCTTTGTACACAAGTTTGTGGCTATAGGGACGATGGAAGAACGCATCGATGCGATGATCGAGGACAAGAAACGGCTCTCCTCGCTGGTTGTGGGGACCGATGAGTCCTGGCTGACGGAACTCGACAACGATACCTTCAAAGAACTGATCGCGCTGCGCCGCAGTGCGGTCCTGGAGTGAGGACAATGGCGCAATTCAGCCGTACCTGGTGGGGCCAGCGCTTTATCGCGGCCCTGGAACAGTTTACCGATCCGGCCCGCCTCGGACGTGGGCGGTCCTATGCGAGTGGAGGGCGCATCCTCGACTACACCCTGGCCAACGGCACGGTCACGGCCAGGGTGCGCGGCTCGATCAACCCGTACTTTGGCGTCTACAAAGAACCTATCTATAGGACCTCTATAACGATCAAAGCGATATCCTCCGCCGATTGGACGAAGGCTATTCGTCACATTGCATCACGGGCAGACCTGGTCACGAAACTGCTGATGAACGAGATGCCTGACACAATAGAGGATGCCTTCTCCGGGCTGGGTCTGTACCTCTTGCCGCACAGCGAGCGCGATTTCGAAACCTCCTGTTCATGTCCGGATTGGGCGAACCCCTGCAAGCACATCGCTGGGGTCTACTACCTCCTGGCGTCTGCCCTGGACCACGATCCTTTCGTGATGTTTGAGCTGCGAGGATTGTCCAGAGACGACTTGCATGCCGAACTGGTCCGGTCGCCGCTAGGGCAAATCTTAGCATCCGCGCTGAAGTCGGACGACGTTCCCGCTGTGGAACCGGTCGAGTCCTATTACACTCACCCGGCCAGGGAGCCGGATGCGGTAGTGACCAGTCACAAAGAGTTCTGGACTGGTGCGAAGAGGCTGCCTGCACCGCTAGCCACCGCGTCGCAAGCAAGCGTCTCGGCGCTGTTGCTTAAGAAGCAAGGGGATTATCCGCCATTCTGGCACAAAGATGTGTCATTCATCGGCGTGATGGAAGAGCTGTATGAACGAGTACGAACGAAAAACAAGCAAATGAAGTGAGACAACTTCGAGCCTTTAACAGGATGTGCAAAAATCGATCACAGAGCACCTTGTTTCACAAGGCCGATCGCGACATATTGAAGTTGCACCCCCGCGGGGACAAGAATATGCCCTTAACTGGTGTCTTTGCGACACGGTCTCCCGATCGACCAAATCCACTTGGCTTACACCGGGTGACGGTTCTGGAAATCACCGGGAAAAGATTAAAAGTGGGACCGATCGAAGCGATTGATGGAACGCCGATAGTAGATATCAAGCCAGTGCTCCCACAATCAGCTGACTCATAATATGTAAATGTGAAGATTTAGCGAGAGGTCCGATTTTGCAATGCTGTGCGTACAGCCGCCGCCACGCGTTGAGCGATACGCCCCAGGTTGGTCACTGAATCGCGGGTGCGCGCTGCTTTGGGCAGTTCAATCCATATGGTTTGAGATACGGTATGACCCCTCGCTTCCAGTCGTTGGATCAATCCGTGATCCAGGAATGCCTGGGGACCGAGAGCACAACCCCAACGGGAAACGTCGATTTGATAGGGGACGCAGATGATGGTGACGTGCATATCGGCTGTCCCCTTTTGCTAGCTACATCTCTTTCGTCTCACGGGCAAGGTGTTCGATTACCTCGTCTACCAATTGAGGCAATGCGCCAAAAGCATAGGACATCAACACGCGCTCCCCTGGCTGGTGCGCGCCTTTGCCGTAGGGGCCGAGGTTGACGACAGGCATGTTGAGTTGCCGCATGCCTTCTAAAGGGAGCCTATAGGAGCCGGGACGCGCAGAGGCAGCGGGCATTGGAGCGTCGTTCCAGATTGGCAGGTTGGCGATGAGCGCAGCGGGGTCGATATCGGGATCGAGGCGCAGGTAGCTCATATCGGAGATGAGTGGGAAATAGTCCTGCACCTCGAGGTGCAGTTCTGTGTGGGCTGCTGCGACTGCATGCACGGCTTCGTGCAGCGGGCCAGGTGTTGCGGTGACGTGCGGGATGAAAGGCGGAGAGTAGTAGACGACGATGGCAGGGCCACGACTGCCACTCAATGACCAGAGATGGAGCACAAGGTGCAGACAGCGCCCGCGCGAATCGAGCCCGGCTGGCAGGGACTCCCACGCGGCTGCTATTTCCGCATCCAGGCGCTGCTCGCCCAGGCGCCGCTTGAGGTCCTGGTAGAGCTGGGCATAGGTGAACACCTCGCCAGTACGCTGTCGGGGTAGTGTGTCCTGGTAGATAGGAGGGCGTTTGCTCTTCCACCTGCGTTCTGTTTTGTCCACGCGGCGTAGTACCTGTTCCATTACGGACTGAGCACGATGGACGAGTTTATCGAGCAACTGCGCGGGTGTCGTCGAGAGGGTGAGCACGTTCAGGTAGAAATAGGAGGCGAAGGGCAATTGCACGTCGTAGCTAGTTTTGAGGTCGGTGAACTTTAAGGTGACTGGCGGTGGCGTCGATTGGCCGCGCACATGATCGCAGAGTTCATCGTTCATGCTGAGGTCGCCAATGAGTTTCGATGCGAGCAGGTTGGCATCGAGGCCGTCGAAAGGGTCACCGACGTGCGAGGGCTGGCCGATGACGAGGAAAGTGGGCAGGAGCTTGCCGACGGTGCCGGTGTAGATATAGCGATGCGGGTCGCCGGGATAGCGCTCGGTAACATAGTCGGTGTTGATAGCGCCGAGGTACTCCAGGCCGTATTGCTCGCGCAAGCGCAGGAGAAATTGGACAGCTTGCAGCATCCCGGCAGATTCGTTTTCTTCGTCGGGCGTGGCAAGCAAGACGACCGAGAGTTCCAGCCTGTCCTCTCGCGCCAGGACTGCCAGGCGGCGCATCACAGCGATATTCACGGCGTCGCCGCTCTTCATGTCACCAGAGCCGCGTCCTAACATCCAGTCGCCCGGGTGTGCGGCCAGGTCTTGCGCTAAACCGGGCGCTATTGCCGCTAATTGATCGACATGGGCAGCCAGCGCACCTGGGTCGAGCGCGAATGGTTCGAGCGCGCCGTAATCGCCGGTAGCGACGGTATCGATATGACCGAGCAGGACGATGGTCTGGGGATGCTTGCCGCGCAGGAAGGCATAGCCATTGCATCGCCCGGCAGGATCGTCGATGAGCGGGTCGAGGCCGATGGCGGTGTAGGAGGATTCGAGTCCGTCTTCTTGCAGCAAGTGCAGGACTTCCCGGGCCACTTGAATTTCGCCCTTGCCAGGGCTGACGCTGCGAATATGCACAAGCCGGGTTGTGTAGCGTTTGACGATAGGGTACCAGTCGATCGATTCGTGTGGGTGCATGAGTATAGTGTGTTCGCCTTTCCCTGGATGCAATAGTCTGATTCCTGCTGATGTATTGTACCAGATATGAAAATGCGCTGGACTAGCATAAGGAGATGTACATCCCAGCATGAATTGATCCTGACGCTCGACTTTCCCAAATCGGGCTGGCAGTGCTCTCGTCTCTGGCTGGAAGCTGCGCGTCGTCTCTATTGCCATTTTAGGGGGGGTGCATCATAACTATCGAAGAGTAGCAGAAGCGCTGAAAAGCGTGTGGGAGCTGTGGAGACGTGAGGGATGTTCGGCCGAGTAAAACGACGATGCCAGGGTGATCCCATATTTTTCGGTGATCTGCCCTCGTATGTGCCAGATGGATCAAACGAACACGCCGCGTTTTGCTTACGGAGCAAAACCTCTTCATGTATGCTCGCCGAAGATGGCCATTTACACTCTCCTCCCACGCGAATAGATGTACGATGGGTCGCATGGGCAAAATTTCGCTAGGAAAGCTGTCCCAAAAAGGACCCCTTAACCCTCTTTCTTTGTGATGATCACATGTGGTGGTCATGACGAAACTGTCTCTACTCCTAGGAAAAAGCATCACCTGATTGTGGAGATAAAATACTAAAAAGGAAAACATAATGAAAATTGTCATTTTTGGAGCGAATGGTGCGACAGGTAAAATCTTAACGAAACAAGCCCTGGACTCAGGACATACCGTGACGGCAGTTACTCGTCACCCGGAAGCTTTCCCACTACGAGACGTCCGCTTACTATCTATTCGCGGGGTATGGCTCATATTGTGCAAGCCATGAAGCACTCCGGTGTTCGTCGCGTCGTCTGTGTGAGTTCAAGCGCTGCTGGTACTAACCACGATACTGGGGGCGGTTTCATCTTTGACAAAATTCTGCAACCGATCGTTATGTCCACTATTGGACAGACGACATATGCGGATATGAAACAGATGGAAACGCTGTTGATGAATAGCGAACTCGACTGGACGGTCGTCCGGCCTTCTGGTCTCTTTGAGACGCCAGCCGTCACTGACTATCAGATGGCTGAAGATCACATAAAAGGACAATTTACCTCCAGGGCAGATCTGGCAGACTGTATGCTCAAACAGCTCGCCACCGACCAGTTTTCGCGCAAGGTTATGGCAGTAGCAACGTTCTCGGTGCAGCCCAACATGGTGAAGTTTATGCTGCAAGAGGCGTTCAAGGAGCCTAGCAAAAGCTGAGAAAAAGGAAGAAAGCTATGGCAAAAAAAGATAAGCTCCCCGCTGTTTGTATACACGGGAAATGTTCTGACAACGACCCTACTGCGTGCGAGCGTCAAGTTGGTAGGATTGGGAGGTTATTCGACATACCTGCTCACGGTACGTGGGCGCAAAGGCGGGCAGTTGGGCGGTTCCTCTGGACGTACCTCCTCATCGAGTACAGCAAGGCTTCACTACGTACAAACCAATTTCAATCTTGACTACTGACTGTTCTTCTTATAGAATGAAGGCATAGCATTTCGGCTTCTTATGGAAAGAGGACGACTCGCGAGACAGCTCTTTCTCATCCGTCTCACAACTCTAGTAGTTGTGGACCGCGAGGCGAGAGGCGACATCGGCGACGCGCGTGGGTGGAGTCGGCGTCGTTGTTACCCTCGCATCCTTCGCCGAAAGCTCCGTCAGCACACCCGCCAACTTAGCGAAAGCGTCAGGTGTTCATGTCCGCTGGCAAAATGCATGTCGACGAGGTGGACGTCGACGTATCTCTCGTGGCCCGGTTGCTCGCGGCGCAGTTTCCGCAGTGGGCAGACCTTCCTATCGAGCCGGTCCACTCCGCTGGGACCGACAACGCGATCTATCGGCTCGGCTCCGACATGGCCGTGCGACTCCCCCGCATCGCAGGTGCCACCGGGCAAGTGGACAAAGAGCGCCAGTGGCTGCCGAGACTGGCCCCGCACCTGCCGCTTACCATCCCTGTCCCACTCGCGAAGGGGACACCGGGCCAGGGCTACCCCTGGCATTGGTCCGTCAACCGGTGGCTCGCAGGCGAGAACGCGACCATCGAGCGCCTCGCCGATCCAGGCCAGGCGGCGCGTGATCTGGCTCAATTCGTCGCCGCCCTGCAGCGGATCGATCCCACGGGCGGGCCGCCCCCTGGGGCGCACAACTCTTTCCGCGGCGTGCCGCTGGCAACGCGAGACGCTCACACCCGCGCCGCAATCGCCTCCCTGGACGGCATGCTCGATACCGACGCTGCGACCGCGGCGTGGGACGCAGCCCTCCAGGCACCCGCGTGGCGCGGCCCGCCCGTCTGGATCCACGGAGACCTGCAAGCTCTTAACCTGCTGGTCGAACGGGGTCGGCTCAGCGCCGTCATCGACTTCGGGTGTCTGGGCGTGGGCGATCCCGCCTGCGACTTGATCGTCGCGTGGAATCTCCTCTCTGCCCAAACCCGGGACGTCTTCCGCGCAGCGCTGCTGGTCGATGACGCGACGTGGGCGCGAGGTCGCGGCTGGGCACTGTCCGTTGGGCTGATCGCCTTGCCCTACTACCAGAGCACCAACCCCGTCCTCGCCGGCATCGGGAAACGCGCCATCGGTGAAGTTCTCGCTGATCATCAGCACGCCGCATGATGCGGTGGGCGGGCGCTCGCTGCCACGTCGTGTTCGGATGTTCGCTTTGTGAATGCCGGGATTCGGCCGCGCCATGGCGAGAAGCGGATTAGGCGACGATGCGTGGAATGGCACGATGGATTCGGGAGCTTTGGGGGTGTGATCGGTCAATCACGAGCCGCGCACCCGGACGAGGCGGGAGGCGACGCCACGACTCATTTTCGACGCCGGGCCCGCGATTATGAGCGGCTTCCCGCCATGGTGACTGGTCTTCATCTTGTCGCCTTTGCGTCTTTGATTCTTCATCAGTTTATCCAGTACAACTTGAGTCCTTAAAATGAACATGCGAAGGTCGGGTCAGATGGAGAGCGTAGGCAAGCGAGAGAGCATGACACCGGTGACATTCATCGCCAACCTCTTTGGAGTGGTCGCCTAAGCTGAACAGGAAAGGGAAATTTCACGTCCTCAGCATTCTCCTCAGATTCTTTTGCAACACAACCACTCCACCCCATATCAGGCTTGCGGTTCCCTTATGTTGGGAAGCAGCTCCAGGTGCTGGGCGGCTGAGATGGCCTGCGCCCGCGAATGCACTTCCAGTTTGGCCAACACTGCCGAGACATGGTGCTCGACCGTCTTGGGTGAGGTGAAGAGCCGGCGGGCGATCTCGGCGTTGGATAAGCCCT
>Ga0207684_10006281_pt1 | contig 10838 bp, 9 predicted proteins | sample KBSK5501metaG_FD_184342 | JGI IMG/M metagenome (GOLD analysis project Ga0207684, IMG submission 184342) | Corn, switchgrass and miscanthus rhizosphere microbial communities from Kellogg Biological Station, Michigan, USA - KBS K5-50-1 metaG... | ecosystem: Host-associated > Plants > Roots >... | reverse complement strand
CGCGACGGGCTCGGGCGCGGGTCATGGGAACGTCGAGGGAGACATGATCTGGGGCCATGATCCGATCATCGCCAGGCCCCGTGACAGCTTGCCTGTCAGACCGCGCCCGGAGCCCGGTCCCGTCGCGGTCCGGGGCTGGGAGCGGAACTCGGCGCCGCCATCGCGCGACGCAGCGCCTCCGTCTCCTCCTCCGACAACGCTCCGTCGGACCGGCCGTCGGCGATCGCCTTGGCATAGACCCGCGTGCCCGTGCGGGTGTGGAGGCTGCTCACGACGAACCCGTTTCCCGTGGCGTCGGTCAGGGCCAGGGCGAAGCTCTGGTTGCCGCCGGTGTCCTCGAACGGATTGAATCGGACGAGCCCCACGCGCTGGATCGCCCGTCGGCCGCTCGACTCGAGCATCGCCGATCGCGCGGACAGCTCGTCGAGCTCGCGGGCGAGGGCGTAGACCTTGTCGACCTGCGCTTCGAGGACGCCGTCGAGGCTCGACCCGTGCGCGCCGCGGGTCAACCCGTCGAGCCGGCGCCGGAGCCGGTGGACCTGCCGGCCCTGCACGAGGGCGAGCAAGAGCAGCAGGAGGACGGCGAGGCCGAGGCCGATGACCACCGCGCCGAGAACCGGCTCGACGAGGGCGTTCAGGTCGATCGGTCGATCCTCCCGACGGGTCGTGCTGAAGCTGACTGGAAGGCTCCGCGGCGGCCCGAGTCTAGCAGGTGGTCCTTACCGGTCGATCACCGGTGGAGCGGCCGATGCTATCCTCCGCCCGACCCATCGAACCCGTTGCGGAGCGCACCGACCACATGGCCAAACGTTCACGCGTCGCCGCCCGACCCGGCCAGCGACGGCCGCTCCAGCGAACCGTCCCGCGAACGGCGAGCTCGGGGCCGTCCCGGCCCGAGGGCTCGGTCACCGCCGAGGAAGAGGCGCGCGCGGCCGAGCTCGAGGCGGCGATCCTGGCGGAGCAGGAGGTGGCCGATGAGGCCCGCCGCCAGCGAGATCGAGCTCGTCGGCCCGTCCCCGAGGCCGCAGCGCGGGCCAACTACTCGTCGGTCCCGCTGGGCGTGCGCGCGGCCGAAGAGTACGGCTACGTCCGTCGCGACATCCGGCGCATCACGCTGGTCGGCGGGTCGCTCCTGCTCGTCCTCGCGGTCCTCGAGGTCCTCGTGAACGGGATGCACCTTTTTACCCTCTGACGCGACGGGGCCGCGTCGCCTCGCGGCGCTCGTAGGTCATGGACTTCGAGCATCGTCGAGCGTCTCGGCCGTCTCGTCCGGCGTGGCCGATGTCCGCGGCGCCGTCGCCTGGGCCCAGGACGGGCTGGCGATGAACGGCAAGCGGACCGTCCTGTTCATCGACGAGATCCATCGCTTCAACAAGGCCCAGGAAGATGCCCTCCTCCCCTATGTCGAGGACGGCACGATCACCTTGACGGGAACGACAACCGAGAACCCCTACCTAAGCTACAGGTGCAGTCGGGTTCGCCTGACCACGCCGCGCAATGGCCGAGCATTGCCGCAATACGGTGAGTCGGCGGAATGGTCGGCCGCGAAAGGCCGCGGAGCCTGGGTGATGATTCAGGGAAAGAATCAGGCGACCCGGTACGTCCAGTCTGGCTACTGGATGTTTGGAAACGCGTTCGACTGCTGGCATCACTTCTCGGAGTACAACAACGGTGGGGGCACAGTCGCGAAAGAGGGTCCCTGCACGAACCTCAACCAAGTGCACGTTCCCCTTGTGACATACATTCCGAACCCTGCCCGCACGGAGTTATGGATTGATAGCCTTCGCCTCGATGTGATGAACTCCTGTGTTTGTGCCTTCGCTAGGCCACTGTGGGTCGATTATCTTGGCGAGTCTCAAGATTCCCACTCGGACGTTCCCGGGTTGAGCGCTACCAAGGGCGAGTGGAGCTCAATGCAGATTCAGTACTTCACTGACAATACTTGGCACGGTACTTGCGGCACGATCACTCTTTTCAAGGATGTCACGCTCGCGCGGTACGCTGCTGATGCTCCAGCTTGCAACGACACGCGATCGTGGACAGCGACGCCATGAAGATTCGAGGCCTTCTTGTGGTGCTGTGCCTAACGTCGGCAGGATGTATTGCGGCACCCGGCGGATCGTCACTCTCTGCGGACCGGGTCGAGCCCTTGTTGGCCAGCGAGAACCTCGGGAACAGCGGCGTGACGCTTGATCCGCCTGGCCTCCTCGCTCCGAAGGTACAGGCTCAAGGCGCCTTCGCGGTTTGCACAAACGGTCGGGCCCCATGTCCACCGACGTCACCGACGGCGGCGCGCCTCGCTATTGCCACCGACGCCGGCCCTGGAACGGCTGACGCAAACGGAAAGATCACCCTGTTGATGAACAAACGTTTGGTCTGGGCGATCAGTTGGTCCGACATTGAATGCCGCTTTCGCGGAGGGGGGCTCGGCGACCCCTCGATACCGTCGGTAAGTGCTAGCCCCGTGAGTTGTGACACGGTCGCCTTCGTGGACGCAGGCACGGGCGAGTTTCTCTACGAGGTCACCTACGAGCGTCACTAGGGAGCGGCGGCACGGGTCGTCAGCCTCAACTCTGCAGCGCACTGCGACAGTGACAGCTGGGTCAGCGGGCAATGGGGGCGTCAGTCCGGCCGCAGGCGCCTGACCGTCTTGACGAGCTGGATAGCGGCGTCGCCGCGATCCCAGCGCGCATCCGAGTACCGTCAAGGTTGTGCTTGACGGCGTGAGCCGCCTCGACGTCGCCCTTCCGAGCTTCGTCAGTTCGTCGCTCCCGACCCAGGCTGGCTCGTGCCCCACGACGCGCGAGCCTGATCTTCGCCTTTGACCGCGGGCGGCTCAACCTCGCCCGCGGACGGGTGACCCGTTGGGTCATACGCGACGGCGCTCAGAGCCTGCGGTGCCACCACCAGATCGTTGCCGATGTTCCGGTAGTTGTGTGGTGACGATGCGCCGTGGAAGTGTCGGCGCAGTTCGGCGACCTCGGTGTCAACGGCTTCCCATCCGTTCCGACCCCGCGGGGACACAGGGGTGACCAGTTCTTCGCCAAGCGCCTCGTCCTCGATCAATTCGAGCCGTTCACGGAGTGGGCTGAACAGGCCCAGACCATGGTGCGACGGGCGCCCAACTTCCGTGGCCGTCGTGGCCATCCAGTGGCCGTGGAACGACGCAAAGTTTCGGAAGTCCAGCTTCCAATCGACATTGACCGCTTCGTCAGAGCGACGAGCGTCCGCATTCCCTCGCGTGAGCTCTGATCGTCAATGTGTTGCCCGCCGCCCGTGCCGTAGAGCAGGAATACCTGCGCCCTGAGGTCCGCGAGGGCAAGGGCTGCCTCCACGTCGGTGTAGTTCGCGACTGCGACCGGTCGGACCCGGAGTTGGTCCAGCAACTCGAAGTCGAGATATTCGTCGTCCTCGTCCACGAAGTAGTCGTTTAGTCGCAAGTCGGCGTGGCCCCACTGTCGAGAATGTGCAAAGCGGCCTATGAACCACCCGAGCGCGACTGTCGAGCGCATCTAGACTGACTGCATGCCATCCGTACGTCCTCGGGCTGGAGGCGCCAAGCCCGAGCCGCTGTTCCAGCCGCCGCCCGGTGCGCAGCCGCTCGCCGCACGGATGCGGCCGCGGTCGCTCGATGAGTTCGTCGGCCAGGAGCACCTGGTCGGCGAGCGCGGGCCCCTGCGCCGATCCATCTCGCGTGGGCACCTCTCCTCGATCATCCTGTGGGGCCCTCCGGGCACGGGCAAGACGACCCTCGCCCGCCTCCTCGCCGATGCCATCGGTGCCGACATGATCGCCCTGTCGGCGGTCTCGTCCGGCGTGGCCGATGTCCGCGGCGCGGTCGCCCGGGCCCAGGACGGACTCGCGATGAACGGCAAGCGGACCGTCCTGTTCATCGATGAGATCCATCGCTTCAACAAGGCCCAGCAGGACGCCCTCCTCCCCTATGTCGAGGACGGCACGATCACCTTGACGGGAACGACAACCGAGAACCCCTACTTCGAGGTCAACAGCGCCCTCCTCTCGCGGATGCGGGTCTGGCGGCTCGACACGCTGGCGGATGAGGACGTCGCCATCGTCGTCCGTCGCGCCCTGGCCGACGCCGAGCGTGGTCTCGCTGGTAGCCTCGGCCCGAGCGGCGGCGTGGCCCTCGCCGACGATGCCTTCGAGCATCTCGTCTCACTGGCCGGTGGCGATGCCAGGACGGCGATGAACGTCCTCGAGGGCGCCGTGGCGCTGGCGGAGTCGGAGGGGATCCGGGACAAGGCCGGCCATGTGTCACCACGTCTCGACGACGTCGAGACGGCTGCGCAGCAGAAGATCCTCGCCTACGATCGTGCCGGCGACGGCCATTACGACACCGTGTCGGCGTTCATCAAGAGCCTCCGCGGCAACGATCCCGACGGGGCCCTCTACTGGCTCGCGGCGATGATCGCCGCGGGCGAGGACCCGCGGTTCATCGCCCGGCGGCTGATCATCAGCGCGTCGGAGGACGTCGGCAACGCCGACCCGCGCGCCCTCCAGGTCGCCGTCGCCGCGGCCCAGGCGCTCGATCACGTCGGGCTGCCCGAGGCCCAATACGCGCTCGCCCAGGCGACGACGTACATCGCGACGGCGCCGAAGTCGAACCGGGCCGGGCTCGCGTTCTTCGCGGCGGTCGGCGACGTCGAGAGCCGTGGGTCGCTGCCCGTGCCGCTCCACCTCCGCAACGCCGCGCACCGGGCGATGAAGCAGCACGGGATCGGTGTCGGCTATCACTACCCACAGGACTACGAAGGCGCGGACATCGAGCAGCAATACCTCCCGGACGACCTCGCCGATCGTCACTACTACCTCCCTGCGGACCAGGGCTACGAGGCGACGATCGCCGGCCGGCAGGCCGCCCGCGCCGAGGCGCGGGCGGCCGCGAAGGAGGCCGGCAAGACGCCCCGCAACCGCAACCCCGTGCCCGAGGCGTCCCACCACGCCGGCGACGGCCTCCTCAAGACCCGCGAGGCCAATCGCAAGAAGCTGGCCGACACCGAGAAGCGCGACGCCGCGGACTGACGGCTGATCTAGCGGCCGGCGAGGCCCTCCTCGGCGCCGGCCGCATGCGGCGGGAGCCGAAGCGGTCCCGCGTCGATCTCCTCGGCCGCCTCGAAGTCCTCGAACGCTTCCGCGCCGGCCGGCTCGGGCTCGAAGAACGTCGTCGCGATCAGCGTCGGCACGATCGCGCTGAGGATGACGACCGTCACGAGGATCGTGTACGTCGCCTGGTCGATGTGGCCGTTCGTGAGCCCGTAGAGCGCGGCGATCGTGCCGAAGGTCAGCCCGGTCGACATCAGCAGCGTCGTGTAGTTCGCGTCGCGGGTCGGCAGCCCGAAGGCCCGCGCCGTCGGCCAGACGCCGACGACCTTGGCGCCGACCTTGACGGCAAGGAAGAGGGCGATCAAGCCGGCCCCGGCGACGATCGCCGGCAGCGAGACGAGCGAGCCCGCCTTGAGGAAGTAGAAGGGCGTCAGGAGCGAAAACGCCGTGGCTCGCATCCGATGGACGAGCGCGCGATCGGCCACGAAGACCCCGGCGACCGCGAGCCCGATCAGGTAGGCGGGCAGCACGGCCTCGCTGCCGGCGACCTGGGCAATCCCTCCGAGAAGGAACAGGACGAAGAACAGGAACTTGATCTCGGGTTCCGAGACACGACCGGGAACGCGCTGCACGAGCTGCCGCGTCAGACGGGGCACCAGGACGATGGCCACGGCCGTTGCCACCGCAAACCCGATGAGCAGCGGGTTGACGTCGGCGAAGAGGAGCCCGAGGAAGAGCACCGTGCCGAGGTCGGTCACGAAGCACGCAGCGAGGATCAGCTTGCCGATCTCCCGGGTGGCGAGGCCGGACTCGATCATCACGGCGTAAACGACCGCCACAGAGGTCGTCGACAGAGCGAGTCCCGCGATCTCCGAGGCCGCCAGCGACCAGCGGAGTCCGAAATACGCAACGGCGAACGCCGCGACGAATGGGGCCGCGAAGCTGACCGCGCCGATCGACAGGCTGGGACGCAGGTGGCGTCGAAGCGACTCGGGGTCGATTTCCGCCCCTGCGAGGAACGTGAGCAGGACCGCCCCAAAGGCGGCCAGGAAGTCGATCCAGGGCGTCGTGTGGAGGCTGAGCACGTTGCCGCCGATCACGCCGAGGACGATCTCGATGAGCGCGACCGAGATCCCCACGCGGATCGAGACGAGGCTCGCGACCAGGGCCAGACCGATCCACTCGGCCGCGATCAGGTATGCGTTGTCCACCGATCACCTCCGCGGGGCCGGAATGGAAACGGCCCCTGGCTGCCGAACAGTCCAGGAGCCATCAGCCCGCGGGGGGCGGTTCAGGCGCGATCGTTGCGCCTCGGCGGACGCCATCGCCGGTGGCCCGGAGCGTAACACTTGGAGCCGTACCATCCGCGGTCGGATCCGCGTCTCTGACAGCAGCCCACCAGCCCGAGGACATCCACGCGCCGATGCCCGCCCTGCTCGCGCTCGTCCGTCGTCTGATCGATCGGGTGTTCCCGCGCGGCGCCCTGACGCTGTCGGTCCTGACGTTCGCCTACTTCGGGCTGGGGCTCGTCCGGAACCGGGTGCTGTCGACCGCCTACGGGTCGAGCGCCGAGTACGAGGCGTATCTCGCCGCGTTCCGCATCCCCGAGATCCTGTTCGACGTCGTCGTCGCGGCCGGTCTGACGGCCCCGTTTGTCCCGATCTTCAGCGGGCTGCGCGAGCGCGATGCTGGGGCCGCCGATCGGTTCGGGCAGACCGTGCTGACCGTCCTCGTCCTCGTGATCGCGGCGCTCTCCCTCGTCCTGGTCGTCATCGCCCCGACGACCGTCGAGTGGATCGCCCCCGACTTCGACCCGCCGACGCGGGAGCTGTACGTGTCGCTCCTGCGGCTGTCCTGCATCTCCCAGGTCTTCTTCGCGGCCTCGTTCGTGCTCGGCGAGGTCCTGGTCGCCCATCGCCGCTTCTTCCTGTACGCCCTGGCCCCCCTGCTCTACACGGGCGGGATCATCGCCGGGACCGTGCTCCTCGGCAGCCGCCTCGGCGTCACGGGCACGGCCGTCGGCGCCGTTGCCGGAGCCGCGGCGCATCTCGTCGTCCGGACCCTCGGCATCGCCCGGACGCCGTTCCGGCCGCGACCGCGTCTCGCGATCCGGACGCCGGCCTTCCGGGAGTTCGTCCGGCTGATGCTGCCGCGGATGGTCAGCCATCCGATCGACCCGCTCACGGTCGCGTTCTTCACCCGACTGGCGACCGGGATCGGGGTCGGCGCGCTGACCTCGTACAACTACGCGTCGGACTACCAGGTCGTGCCGGTCAGCCTGATCGGGTCGGCGTTCTCGCTGGCGGTCTTCCCGTCTCTCGCCGCAGCGTGGAACGAAGGCGACGGCCCGGTATTCCGGGCGATCCTGCGGCGCAACGTCGTGACCGTCGCCCTCCTGACCCTCGTCGCCGCGATCGCGCTCGCGATCCTCGCCCACCCGATCATTCAGATCGTTCACGGCGGGGGCCGCTTCGGTGCCGCGGACGTCGACCGGACCGCGTTCGTCCTCGCCCTGTTCGCGCTCTCGATCCCGTTCGACAGCCTGTCCTATCCGCTGTCACGGGCGCTCTACGCGAGCCACAACACCCTGCTCCAGGTGGCGGCGTCGATCGCGGGCTTCGCGACCCTCGTCGTGGCGGCGGCGCTGCTCAGCGGCCCGGTCGGGATCGCCGCGATCCCGCTGGGCTACGCCCTCGGCACGGCGTTGAAGGCGGGGCTGCTCGCCGTGTTCGTCCGGCAGCGGCTCCGGCTCCTGCCGGCCGGCTCGCCGCTAGCCCGCGGGGATGGCCGCTAGCCCGCGGGGATCGTCGGCATCACGACGATGAACTTGCCGTCGCGGTCGGGGTAGAGGCCCTCGGGGCGCTTCCACGGCCGGAAGTTGCGGACCATCTCCGAGTCGTCCTGGAACGTCCCCGGCGGGTCCGACTGGCCCCAGATCGACGAGTTCCACGGGTACCACGGGTCGAGGATGTAGGCGCCGCTGACCCGCGCGTCGTCGAACACGGTCGGATCGGCGTCGGCCCGGTAGCCGCTCATCACCCAGGTGTGGGCGCCCCGCCATGCGAGGAGGATGACCGGCGAGTGGGTGAGCGAGATCTGCTTCGCCGAGTCGCGCAGGGCGTCGATTCGCGAGTCGTAGGCCCGGATCTGGTAGCCCTTCGCGCCGTACGCGTCGAGGGCGAGGGCCATCGCCGCCGGGCCCCAGTCGTAGTTGTGGCTGTCGGCCCAGGTGTCCCACTCGTGGACCCGCCCGGCGATCTCCCGCTCACGCGCGTCCGTTGCGTCCCCATGGCCCAGGATCGCGAGCACGATCGTGATGCCCGCCGGCGCGCACCAGGTGTCCTTGATCTCGTGGGCGAAGACGGCCCTCGGGTCCTGGACGATATTGACGTCGACCCCGACGCGCGGGATCGGCGTCGCGGTCGGCTTCGGCGTCGGTGCGCCGCTCGGCAGAGGGCCGACGGATTGCGTCGGGCTCGGTTGCGGCGTCTCCGGCTTTGGCGTCACGGTGACGGTTTGCAGCGTCACCCGATCCGCAGGCGGCGGACCGATGATCAGCCGCTCGACCTTCGCCACGAGGCGGTCGTACAGGTTGCCCGCTCCGAGCGTGTTCGTCGCGACCGCGCCCAGCCCGCCGACCGTGCCGACGATGGCCGCGGCGAGGATCAGCCGGAGGGCGTGCGATCGGCGGCTGCCATTGGTGCGCCGGCGGCGGAGGTGGGGCGAATCGCGATCGATCCGGACGCGTTCGAGGGACAAGCCGATGGTCTCCGGGCGGTTGGGGGCGGCTGGTTGACGAACGACGACGCGCGCCTGCGACGCACGACCCGATCGAGAATCGCCGCGAACGCCGCTCATCGTAGTCGCGAACGCCGGATCGAACGCTCCACCGACCGGTCACCCGGTGGCGAGAACGCGATGGTTCTGCGACCATCGTCAGGCCCGTCACGACCACGTCCGCAGCGCCAGGAGACCCCGTGGACCGCTTCGAGCCCAACCTCCGGATCCCCGGCCCGACCGCCCTCCCGCCGTCGGTCCGCGAGGCCGGCGGCCGCCAGATGATCAACCACCGCGGGCCCGAGTTCGCGACGATGCTCGGCCGGATCCTCGAGGGGATGAAGCCGTTCTTCGGCACGACGTCCGATGTCGCGATGCTCACGTGTGCCGGCTCGGGCGGTCTCGAGGCCGCGATTGTCAACACCCTGTCGCCCGGCGATCGGGTCCTCGCGGTATCGATCGGCTCGTTCGGCGACCGGTTCGCGAAGATCGCCTCGATCTATGGCGCGGCCGTCACGAAGATCGAGGTCGAGTGGGGCCAGGCGGCGGACCCCGAAGCCGTCCGATCCGCCCTCGCGGCCGAGGCCGGCTATCGGGCCGTGCTCCTGACCCATAACGAGACCTCAACCGGGGTGATGAACCCGATCGGCGAGCTCGCGGCAGCCGCCCGGGAGGCCTCTCCGGAGACCCTGATCCTCGTCGACAGCGTGTCGGGCCTGGGCGCTGTCCCGTTCGAGATGGACGTCTGGGGTGTCGACGTCGTCGTCACCGGCTCGCAGAAGGCCTGGATGGCGGCGCCGGGCCTGGCGATGATCGCGGCGTCCACGCGGGGCTGGGCCGCGACCGAGACCGCGACGATGCCGCGGTTCTATCTCGACCTCCGCGTCCATCGCGAGTCGGCGGCCGCCGGCCAGACGCCGTTCACGCCCGCGATCGCGGTTGTCTACCAGGTCGACGAGGGCCTCCGCCTGATGCAGGTTGAGGGCAAGGACGGCGTCTTCGCCCGGCACGAGGCCTGTGCCGCTGCGTCGCGGGCCGGGCTGCGGGCCCTCGGGTTCGAGCTCCTCGCCGACGACCTGGTCGCCTCGAAGACGGTCACCGCCGCGAAGCTGCCCGAGGGCGAGGACTGGAAGCCGTTCAACGCGGCGATCAAGGCGCACGGGGTCGTCCTCGCGGGCGGCCAGGGCAAGCTCACCGGCAAGATCTTCCGCCTGGGCCACCTCGGCTCGGTCACGGTGGACGAGATCCTCGGCGTCATCGCCGTCCTCGAGCGCGTCGCGATCGAGCAGGGCCGGCGGATTGTGCCCGGTCAGGCGGTGGCCGCGGCCCAGGCGGCCGCCCTCGCGATTCAGACGCGCGGCTCGAGCGTGACCGGCGAGTCCGGCGAGGGGGCGATCTCGGGAACGCCATCGGAGACCGCCGCGCCCGTTCCGGCGTGAGGATCCTCGTCGCCGAGCCGATCGCGCCCGAGGGCATCGCCCGGCTCCGGGCCGAGCACGAGGTCGACGAACGACCGAACCTGAGCCGCGACGAGCTCTGCTCGATCCTGCCGGGCTACGACGCCCTCGTGGTCCGGAGCCAGGTCCAGGTCGATGCCCCGGTGATCGCCGCCGCCGGCAACCGCCTCCAGGTCGTCGGACGGGCCGGGGTCGGCGTCGACAACGTCGATCTCGACGCCGCGACCGCGGCAGGGATCACCGTCGTCAACGCCCCGACCGGGAACACGATCGCGGCGGCCGAGCACACGCTCGCGCTCCTGTACGGCGTCGCCCGCCGGATCGCGGCCGCGGACGCGTCGGTCCGGCGCGGCGAGTGGGCGCGGGCCCAGTTCACGGGTCTTGAGCTCCGCGGCCGGACCCTCGGGATCGTCGGTCTCGGCAAGATCGGCCAGGCGATCGCGGCCCGGGCCCGGGCGATGGAGATGACGGTCCTCGCCGCGGACCCGTTCGTGACCGACGAGCAGGCCGCCCACCACGGCGTGGAGCTCGTGACGTTCG
>Ga0207684_10006279_pt1 | contig 10838 bp, 9 predicted proteins | sample KBSK5501metaG_FD_184342 | JGI IMG/M metagenome (GOLD analysis project Ga0207684, IMG submission 184342) | Corn, switchgrass and miscanthus rhizosphere microbial communities from Kellogg Biological Station, Michigan, USA - KBS K5-50-1 metaG... | ecosystem: Host-associated > Plants > Roots >... | reverse complement strand
ACAGTGATCGGCCTGTTCTCGACCACGGCTCCCTTGTATTCAAGGTCGCACGTGCGAGAAAAGGCCCGGACGGTTAGCCAGAGGCCATTGTCAGTCATGCCGAGTGGTCCTGAGGGTGCCCGCTCCGATGAGAAGTACTTGTCCGAGTACCGGCTGTCGCTGGGACCACCTACGTCATCCGGCTGCTCGAACCATGAGTTTGGGTAACTGATCGACCATCGGCCCTTCGAGCTGACATAGGTCTTCCAACTAGAGGGCACGCTCTGTCCGGCGCCTCGTTCGCACCACCAACTCGAGACGATATGCGTTCCGGATGCGACGCGAGTTCCCGGCGCAGGACTCTGCGAAATGACCACCCCACTGTCCTGTCTGCAGTTGCTTGGGTTATCGCCGTTGGGGGACACGCGCCATCCAAGACCCGCGTCCGTCCGGACCCTCTCGGCGTCGACACGCGACATCCCAATGAGATTCGGGACCGTGACCCCCGACGAGCACGAAGCGCAGACAACCAGGATCGGAGCGATCACGAGCACACGTCTCATCATTGCCCAGACGTAAAGGAACCGACACTGTGTGTAATTCGGCGGCTTCGACGTTCGCTCTTCATGCAGGATCCCTCCGCCCTTTGCGACTGCGGCTGGCCCAAAGAGTCAAGCCGATCGCAATCGAACCGAAGCCGCTGGCAATGAGGGGAAGAAGGCCGACTCCCGTATCCGGGAGGGTTTCGAAAGAGACGGACCTTACCGATTGTTCGATCGCGCGTAGAGGTGTCGCGTCTTCGAAATACAGAACCAAGTCCCGAAAGCCCTTGCGAGGCCGAGCGAAGTTAATCACTGCCAGTCGGTCCTTCAGGTATGGGAAGTTTGCCGCCGAGCAAGAGGGAGCACATGAGATGTCGCCGGGCTTGAAAATCAACACTTTGGACCCGTCAGAGATGGTAAGGACCTCAACCGCCTGGACTCGGAACTTGGTGTAGCCATCCGAAGCCCAATAGCCAATCTTGTCGTGACCCCACGATGCAATATCTGTGGGCCAGAGTTCGCGGCCGTTGTTCTCGTGAGCGGTATATCCAGCGAACCAGTAACTGTGGCCTCGATCGATGACATCGGTGCGCGTGATTTCCCACGAATAGTACGGGCCATCGCATCCCTCGTCGGGACGTCCGCATTGGCTGTACCGGTACTCGATCGTCCCTGGAGGCGTCGGAAAACGAAACGACAATCCCACCTCGGAGCTGCGAAAGACCTTCCATCGGAGGGGTGCGAAAGATTGCGGGGAAGAGCCGTTGAGAGTCGGGGACGCGTGTGCGCGCGCTCCGACGAGAGTCGATGAAGCGAGGAGAGCGATCACGCCGAAGCCTGCCCGGCATGCTTTCTTCATGGCCCATCTTCGGGCCTGCAACCGGTTCCCGCCAGTGTCCATTCGGGCACGCCAGTGTTCGCAAATGACACACGAACAGACGACCCGAGGAGGGCGTTCATTTGTTTCCCGTCATAGGTGGGAGAGGAATCTGGGGTGCGTAGAAGCGGAAGGGCTCCAGCCAATCCTCGGCATCCTTCCGAGTATCTAGTCCAGACAGGGGAAGGGGTGTCCTCTTTATTAAGAAACGGAGCGGCCCGGATGCCTTCCAACCTGAGGTACGAACGACCAAGCGCTTCTTGAAGTCGATTCCGCGTCGTGCCCAATCCACTCGTTGAACGGCTTCCCACGGGACGAACTGTCTCTTCCCGTAGCGGATGCCGCTACGGTTGAGCTCCACGTATGGTTGAGCAGCGGGGATACCCGTGATCCTGCACAGCGGGATGAACACCACGGCGTACACGACAGCGCCAAGTAACTGGTCGCCAACAGCAGTGGGTCCGCCAACACCGTAGATGAAAAAGGCTGCAACTCCTGCGCCAACGCACACGGCCCAGATGGTACGGGTACCGATCCGCCATGATCGATTGTCGATCTGATCCCTCGTGCGTGAACCAATTCGCAAGGGATCGTTCTTGGGCTCCATCCGGCTCCCTCGTCAGGCTCACAACAAGTGTAAGTCACCGCGACCCCGACCATTGTTCGCAAGTGACTTGTGAGTCGATTGTCGAGCGTCAGAACGGCGAGATATTCAGACCGGTGCTTGTACCTAGTTGGCGCTCTCGGCTCAGCAGTGATCTCTCTGGCGGCAATACAGCGTCAAGGCCGACACCGCTCGTACCACCTGCGCAGAGGCCCCTCGCCCATGCCAGTGTTCGTCAATGTCATCAGGTTGGGAAGGCGCTAACGATCTCCGCGACCACCACAGACAGCCCTCGCAATCAGGGAGGCTGGCCAGCCGCTTGGCACGAAGGCTCGATTTCCTCGAAGGTTCCAGCGGCCATCCTGGCCTGGACCGAGAAAGCGCCGGAACTGAGGTCGCTCCTCGCCTGCTTGAGTCCGCGCGAAAGTTGTGTCCATCTCGAATCAGCGCGCGCAGCCTGATCTGCTAGGCGTACCGCGCGATCCATTGCTGTTTTGCGGTGAGACGGGGTCTGGTACGGATCGCCAATTCCGACGGAGGTCCAGGCATTGCACGCACCTAGCGCCAGTCGGGCTGGTGAGGTTGAGCAAGAGATGCACGCAATGCTCAACAAGACCAGGACCCGGCAGCGACCTCTCATGCGACATGTTGTGTTGAGCCTTGTCGCTCGCGTCAATGGCCTGTCGACCATGCCAGTGTTCGTCAATGACACCTGAGATGATCAGGCATCGTTCCCCGTGGCCTCCTCGTACCAAAGGCCGCCGTATCGTCTGCACTGTGCCCGCATCAAGTAGTGCGGGTCGGTATCCACGATAACGTCGATCCGGTCTTCGGCTTTGTGCTCGACACGTACCACTCGCGCCAATGCTGACGGCGGCCACCCCGCTAGGGCTGCTTCTTCTGGAGTTGCGTATCCGTCTCCGTGCGGAGGTCTGCTTTCCATGCCGCCATGTTAGGCGCGCCTCGCCTTTGGCACGATCAAATGGCAGTCCTGCCGGTCCATGCCAGTGTTCGTCAATGTCATATGGAGGGCGGTGGCAACGACACAAGAACGATGCCTCGGCTGATCGATCAGGTCGTCGCGGGGATCGATCCTCCCCATCCGATCCCGCCGTTGATGTTGCCCGAGTTCGTGATCGGGATGGAAATGGGCGTGAAAGTCTCGCTTGACGGGGACAAGAACCCGGGGGTATTCGTTCCGCCCCGGAATCCGAGTGTGTACTGCACCACGAGCAGGCGTGAGTCGCTTATCCAACCTATCGGAGCGTAGGTGTGGGCCAACTGCTTGACAGTTCCATTCTTGCTAATCAGGTACGTCGGATCGGGGGTTCCAGCCCGAAGAATCGCCGCGCCCGTCAGCGAAGCCGCGCAGATCCCTAGGAGGCGTTTGTCGGTCGAATACACATGAATGCCTGTGCTCCAATCGGCAAACCCGATAACCGAGTTGCCTTCGCTGTCCCGTTCGCACGCGACGCCTTGGGGAGTTAAGGGTCCGCTTTCCGCGCTTCCGCTGGGGTCTGGGCAAAGCGTCGCTTCACGTGTCCCCGTCTGTGGGTTGAGTAGTTCGTAGCCGCTCGTGGCCAGCTCGAGATGATGAACCACAACCGCACCCTGATGCCACGCCTCAGGCCACTGATACGCAGCAGCATCCTTCAAGGACAGGAACACTCGTCGGTGAATTCCGCTCAGGGTCTGGGTGCCCAGGATCGCTCGGCTCCCCGTCACGATCTGGCCGTTCGAACCGGAATGCTTCTCCGCTAGCAGGCCGTACGCGACGGTGGAGTCGTCGGGACTCACTGCAATGTGCGCGCTGGTCTCGTTTGGGATCGATGGAAGATCGGCGAGCCTTCCGCCTGCCCCAATAGGGGTGAGGAAACGTACTTCCTTCAGGCCGATGAGGAAATAGACCTTGGTGTTCGACGTGGTCACCGACGAGATGCCTGTTCCGTGGTACGAAGCAACCGTACGACCCGACAGGTTGATGAGACGCACGCCGATGATGCTGCCTCCGGAGAAGCTGGTGACAGCGATGAACCGCGGCACCGGTGGGGCCGAGCGTGACGGAGCGGCCGAGATGTCCGGCGACACTGAAGGACTAGCCGTTCCAGGTTCCGACAACGAGGGCGAGGCGCTCGGCGTTAGCCCCGCAGCTGGCAGTCGATGCGTGCAAGCGACGAGCAACACCAGAAGAACCAGAGACCTTTGAACCAATCTGCGTGGACCAGCCATGAGAGGACTTTAGGCGTGATCCGAACCGCAAGCTATGACCTTTCGTCCACCAAACCCACGGTCCGCCCGCCCCGTGAGTGATGACGGCAAGCCATGCCAGTGTTCGCAAATGTCACCCGACCGGGGACCGATGGAGGATCAAGTAGCGTAACGGCGGAGTTGCGTCCACCGACGAACGCCGAACGCAAGCAATACGAGTCCAGCGAATGATCCCACCACGACCAGGATGAAGCCGGGCCAAGAGTACGGCAGCGTTGTACGTGGATCGCACGGTCCCCGGACGGGAGAGCAGCCGGACGAATCGGCTCTCGTGTGCGTCGCGAGCAACAACCCAACCGTGAGAGAGACGATGAGCACCAGGCAGCCACTTAGTAAGAGCCGAGTGCTCGGCTTCATGCGGCGAAGAGTAACACCCCAGGTGTAAGTCCGAGGTGTCGCTCACCCAACAGAGAGATGTCCTACAAGAAGGTAGGTAGCTCAGATGATGGGTGGATGGACCACGCGAGCGATCGCAAAATAATCATTTGAGCGGGTGCCGATGTCGCCTACTTGGATTCCCGAGCAGGCCGCACCTCAGTTGGCGTCAGACTCCTGCTCCTCAACGGGCACCGGTCGATGGAGAAGGAACCTACGATAGACAACCCAGACCAGCACACCGAATGGCAAGAACGGGATTAGGTTCCATCCCCAACCCAGCGGATAGCCAGCGCGCCTGGTTCGCACGACGTCGCGCACGAGGAGAAAGGCCCATAGAGCGTAGATGAGGTATACGAGCGCGGCGACCGCGATCTCCGAAGATCCCGGCCCCACATGGACATCCGTCTGGGCGAAGTTCAGGTCTACCCCTCCGAAAGCGGTCTGAGAGCTGAGTTCGCTGTTTCCCAAGCGATTCCTTCCAGCCAAATGAAGGACCTATTGGCGTTTGCGCTCCCATGATTAGGAGTTCGGCCCGTTCTTACTCGGCTCCTGCCGGTACGCCGTGGGGCAGGCGACGGGTTCTCTCATCAGAACCCTAGGGTCGCCTTCTTGTTTGTCAGCAAGAAGCATCCGAAGAGCGAGCTGTGTGGTGGTTCGGGAAGCCGCTCGATATCGAAGTCTTTCGCAAACATGCGGGCGATCTCTCTTTCGCTGAGCGCGCCCGACAAGCGAGACGGCCCGTCGAACCTGATGAGCGGGAGATCCGACGGCTCGGCGCAGAAGCACCACAGCAGAAAGGTGGCTCCCGGCTTTGCGAGGCGGATGATCGTGGCCGCCATGGCATCGCGCCGGGCGCCCTTGAAGTCGTCGAGCGTGCCGTAGTCCACGAGAAGATCGAACGGTCCCTCCGCTCCCGGCATCCGAGCCGCGGTCAGGTCGCCTTCCACGAACGCCGCCGTCACGCCGTGCTCGGTCGCAAGCGCGCGCGCCTTCCCCAGGGCGACCGGAGAGAAGTCGACGCCCGTCACTTCGAAGCCGTGCTCGGCGAGGAAGACAGAGTTGGCGCCACTTCCGCAGCCGAGGTCTATCGCGCGCGGGTGTGTTCCAGGTTCGAGCCTGCCGGATTCCACCAGCGCGACCAGCTCGGACCGCGGACCGATCTCCCAGGGCGCGCCTCTCCGGTAGAGGAGGTTGTACATCCAGCGCTTGGGCATGCGGTGATTATCGTCGGCGCTGAAGACTGGGGCGAAGCTCTTCGCCTTGGGGCGCTACTCCCACTCGATCGTTGCCGGCGGCTTCGATGTGATGTCGTAGGCGACGCGGTTCACGCCGGGCACTTCCGCCACGATCCGTGAAGCGATCTTTTCGAGCAGGTCGTACGGGAGCCGCGCCCAGTCTGCCGTCATCGCGTCTTCGCTCGTGACCGCACGCACCACGATCGGGTGTGCGTACGAACGCTCGTCGCCCATCACCCCGACCGTGCGGACGTCGGGAAGGATCGCGAAGGACTGCCATAGCTCGCGCGTGAGGCCTGCCTTGCGCACCTCGTCGAGCACGACCGCGTCAGCCTGCCGAAGGATGTGCAACTTCTCGGCCGTGACGTCGCCGATCACGCGGATCGCGAGTCCCGGGCCGGGGAAGGGCTGGCGCCAGACGATCTCGTCCGGCAGGCCGAGCTCCTCGCCGATCGCGCGCACCTCGTCTTTGAACAGATTGCGGAGCGGCTCGATCAGCTCGAAGTCCATATCTTCCGGAAGCCCGCCGACGTTGTGGTGGCTCTTGATCTTGGCCGCGTCGCGCGTGCCCGACTCGATGATGTCGGGGTACAGCGTCCCTTGGACCAGGAAGCGCGTACCGGCAAGCTCGGTCTTCGCTACTTCCTCGAACACGCGGATGAACTCCTCGCCGATCGCCCGGCGCTTCAGCTCGGGGTCGGTAACCCCGGCGAGCTTCGCGAGGAAACGGTCTTGCGCCTTCACATGGATCAGGTTGATGTTGAACAGCCGGCGGAAGGTCTCTTCGACTTGCTCGGGCTCGTCCGCGCGGAGCAGCCCGTGGTCGACGAAGACGCACGTGAGCTGATCCCCGACCGCTTTGTGCACGAGAACGGCAGCGACCGCCGAGTCCACACCGCCGGAGAGACCACAGATGATCTGCTCGCTGCCGACCTTCTCACGGATGTCCTTGAGCGCTTCCTCGATGATCGACACGCGAGTCCACGACGGGCGCGCGTCGGCCGCTTCGTACAAGAAGTTCTTCAGAAGATCGAGCCCGCGCGGCGTATGCGCAACCTCGGGATGGAACTGCACGCCGTAGAGACCGCGCTCGCGGTCTTCGAACGCCGCAACCGGTGAGGCCTCGCTCGATGCGGTGACTTGGAAGCCGTCGGGCGCGCGCGTGACGACATCGCCGTGGCTCATCCAGACGGTCTGATCTTCGGGGAGAGACTCGAAAAGGACGCTGTTCGGCTGGCCGACGTGGAGCTCGGTCTTGCCGTACTCGCGGGTCCCAGTGTGCGCGACTTCGCCGCCGAGCACCTGCGCCATCCCTTGGAGGCCGTAGCAGATGCCGAGCACAGGGATGCCGAGATCGAAGAAGGCCGGATTCACAGCCGGCGCGCCGGGTGCGTACACGCTCATCGGACCGCCGCTCAAGATCAGGCCGCGCGGGCGCCGCTTGCGGATCTCCTCGATGGCGACGTCATGAGGCAGGATCTCAGAGAAGACCTTGCATTCTCGGACGCGGCGCGCGATCAGCTGTGCGTACTGGGCGCCGTAATCGATGACGAGGACGGAATCGAAAGTTGTTTGGTCCACCTTGCAGGGAGGATATCACGGCGCGCGCGGCCGCTCGGCCCGTGGATCTTGAACTTGTCGTGGATCTGCATCAAATACGAGCCGAATCGACTACAACTTCGGGCGCAGAAGCTAGCCGGCGAGGTCTTGCGCGCGCCGCTCCGGCGGCGTCTGAGCCGCCGTTTGGCTGTTGCTCACCGTCAGCGTAACGGTGAACGTGCTTCCCTTGCCCAGCTCGCTCTCGACCACCACTTCCCCACCCATCGCGCGCGCGAGCTGTCGCACGATGAACAACCCCAGTCCCGCGCCACCCGTCTCCATGCGAAGCGGGTCCTCGAGGCGCTTGAACTTCTCGAAGATCTCCCCGAACTTGTCTGCCGGGATACCGCGCCCCGTGTCCCGCACGCGGATCTGAACCGAAACGCCTTCGCGAACGATCTCCACGTCGATCGGGGTACCGTCGTCGGAGAACTTGATGGCGTTCGAAACCAGGTTGGCCACGACCTGCTCGATACGGATCGGGTCGCCGAGAGCGATCGCGCTTTCGGCAGCATCGAGCCTGAACTCACGAAGCGGGTGGGCGATCACGAACGAACGTAGCGCCTTCTCGGCGACGTGACCGACGTCGACGGCTTGGCGCCCGACCTCGGGCAGACGCCGCTCGCCTGTATTGGCGACACGCGACGCAAGGAGCAGATCCTCGACGAGACGGTGCATGTGATCCGCGCGCTCGAGGATGGACTGCAGCGCTTCGCGACGCCGCTCGGCGGGGATCTCATCATTCCGGCGCAGCAACAGCGATGCGTAGCCTTTGATCGGTGTGAGCGGCGTGCGCAGCTCATGCGACACGGTGGAGATGAAGTCGTCCTTCATCCTGTCCACCTCGCGCTGCCGCGTGACGTCGGTCACGACGAGGACGTCGAAGCTGAGGGCGCCGCGCGCGTCGAACCCCGGGCCGTGCTGCACACGCAGCCAGCGGACCGAACCGTCCGTCGCGACGATCTCGAGGTCGGTGGGCTCATTGCTTGCGGAGACATCCATCGAGACCGGCCGGCCGAAGTTGTCCCGTCCGCGCAGCAGATAGGCCATCGACTTGCCGACCGCTTCCGCATCGGTCACGCCGGTCATGCGTTCCATCGAAGGCGACCACAGGACAACGGTGCCGTCGGCGTCGGCGAGGACGATACCTTCGCTCGAGTGCTCGACGATGCGCCCGAGCTTGTTCGTCTCCTCTTCCATCTGCCGGTGAAGCTCTTTCTCTGCGACCCAGCCGCGGAATGACATGTGCAACGCAAGCGTCGGCGCCAGAACGGCCGGCAACAACGCGGGCCGCGTGAGGTAAAGGGAAACGGCGACCATGCCCATCGCAGAGTTGCCGAGTCCGAGCGCGATCGAAAGCCGCTGCTCTTCGATGAAAACCTTGAAAAGGGGTACTTCCGTCGTGGCTGCGATGATCGCCGAGATCGACACCAAGTTGATGAGCGTGAATGTGCCCATGCCTGCCGTAAGCGCGATGAGACCGCGTGCGGAGCCGAACTCGCCGTGGCCGATCCCCTGATACATGGCCACTGCCGGCACGACGCCGAGCGCATACTGACCGATGTTGAAGACGAACTTCTTCGGGGGCTTCCGTTGAACAAGGAGCGCGAGCGCGAGGCCGCTGACGGAGACGATAACTGCGACCGAAGGGGGCAGCAGCACCATGTCGGCGACGACGGCGAGCTCGAACAGCGTAAGGAGCTCGGCCGATTCGCCGTGCTGGAGCCGGATCGAGATCAGCTCAGAGAGTGCCGTGAGGACGGCAAGGATGACGGCCTTGCGCAGGATCTGACCGTGGAGCGGCGGAGGGTACGCGAGAACGGCGGCAGCGATCGCGATCGCGCCGCCAATGGCAACAGCCGCGATCAGCGAGCTGGTGCCCGGCGTTCTCCATCGGCCCCGTTTCATAATCTTTAGCTCCAGCCCACGTCGTCCCAGGAACGGCTATCCCACGAGCGGCTGTCCCAACTGCGGGAATCCCAGTTGCGTGCGTCCCAGCTGCGCGAGTCCCAGCTGCGGCTGTCCCACGAGCGCGAGTCCCACGAGCGCGAGTCCCACGTGCGGCTATCCCATGCGCGGGAGTCCCAGCTGCGGCTGTCCCACGTGCGGCCATCCCACGTCCGGCTGTCCCAGGCGCGCGCATCCCACGCACGGGCATCCCAGGTACGGCTGTCCCAGGCGCGCGCGTCCCAGCTGCGCGCGTCCCACGTACGGCCGTCCCAGACGATCCCGTCCCACGTGCGGCCGTCCCATGTGCGAGACGTCCACTGGCGAGCGAGCCACGTCTGTGCGTCCCATGAGCGCGCGTCCCAGGCCCGAGCGGCCCACGCGCGCGCCGTCCACTGACGAGCAGCCCACGAACGAGCGTCCCACGAGCGAGCGGCCCACTGGCGCGCTTGCCACATGATGAAGTCCCAGGTGCGACCGTCCCACGAACGCGCGTCCCACGAGCGAGCTGCCCACTGGCGCGCAGCGTTCGATGTGGCGTTCAGGTCGCCGTCGCTCTGAGCCTGACGCGAGGTCCACTTCTTGCTCGCCCAGAAGAACGCGCCCTGACCGTTGACCTGGCGCCAATCGAACTGCAGGCCCGGCGGTGAGAACGGCTGCATCGTCGGGCCCATATCGGGCACCGGGTGCAAGATCAGATCGCTGTCGTCCATCGATGAGGCGGCGGCGGCGTTGACGACGCCTGCACCCGTCGATTCGGTGTCGCCGTCGAGGACCGGCGTCGCGCTGCCCATCAGCAGCGCCTTGACCTCGTCCGGGCTAAGCGACGGCCTCGCGCTGAGGAGCAGCGCGGCCGCACCGGCCGTAACCGCGGCCGACATGCTCGTCCCGGAACCCTTGAAGTAGTTGCCTTCGACGACCGCAGATGGGTTCTGCTGGTCGATCGTGCTTCCCGGCACGCGCAGCGAGACAAGGTGCTCGCCCGGCGCCACAACATCTGGCTTGTCTTCGCCGAAGGACGTCGGCCCGCGGCTGCTGAACGCGGAGACCTGGTCGTCGGACACGTCCGTCGTGCCCATGTCGTTCACCGAGCCGGCAGTCAGCAGGACGGGGTCGTTGCCCGGCGACGCGATGGTCGACGCGCCGGGGCCGGAGTTGCCGGCCGGCACGACCACGACGACGCCGTGCGCCCACACCGTGCGCAGCGCGCGCGACAGTGGGTCGATCTCCGGCGGGAACGGCGAGGCGGAGTCGAGCGGAAGAAGCAGCACGCGCACGTTGAATTGCTGCGCGGAAGAGTCGACGAGCTGGATCCCGGCGATGACCTGGCCGAGCGACGTCGAACCGCTGGCGTCGGCGACCTTTACCGACATCAGGCTCGCGTCGGGAGCGATGCCGACGTAGCGGCC
>Ga0207684_10006278_pt1 | contig 10841 bp, 10 predicted proteins | sample KBSK5501metaG_FD_184342 | JGI IMG/M metagenome (GOLD analysis project Ga0207684, IMG submission 184342) | Corn, switchgrass and miscanthus rhizosphere microbial communities from Kellogg Biological Station, Michigan, USA - KBS K5-50-1 metaG... | ecosystem: Host-associated > Plants > Roots >... | reverse complement strand
GACGTCGGCGAAGTCGATCTGGTTTTCGATGTCATCGGCGGCGACACTGGGAAGCGGTCTGCGGGCCTGATTCGCGCCGGGGGAACGCTGGTGACCGTCACCGGCCCGACCGAGGCGCGGCCCTCTGGCGGCTTGACGATCGACTTCGTCGTCGTACCCGATCGCGCCCAATTGAGTGAGCTCGTCCAGCGGGTCCGGGTTGGTCGGCTGCGGACAAACATCGGCAACCTGGCTGCCCTCGACGATGCGGTTGCCGCCTTCAACAGGACGGAGCGGATCAAGGGAAAGACGATCATCCGCGTTCATCCGTGAGGACTCGGGAATTGCCTAACGCCACGCTAACTGGGTAGTGTCTCAGTTTGAAATTCGGGTTTCGACCCTAAGCGGACCTGTCGAGTCGGCGCAGTCCGTCGGGCGAGTCGCGCGATTAAGCAGGAACGTACGTCAACCTGATTACATCCCCGCCAATGCGGTCGCTGGCCACAAGGCGGAGCCGCGGCCGGGGGCCGGCGAAGAACGGCTGGCCAGACCCGAGCACGATGGGATGGATGTAGAGTCGATACTCATCAATCAGACCAAGGTTGGTCAGGCTCCCTGCCAGGTTTGGTCCGGCTAGGTCGATCTCCCCTTCCAACTGAGCCTTCAGCCTGCGGATCACCGCCTCGAAGTCATCCTCGATGAGTGTGGCGTTGGGTCCGACCGACTTCAACGAGCGCGACACAACCCACTTCCGCTGGCTCCGCCACACCGCCGCGAAGTCGCGGTCCTCCGCGTCCCAATCCGGAAGATCATCGTCCCAATAACGCATGATCTCGTACATGCGGGCGACCGTACACCGCGCCCGTCAGGCCGCGCGCCTGCTCGATGAAGTGACGAGAGAGCGCGGGATCGGGTGGCCCGATTTTCATGTGGTCGACGTAGCCGTCCAGGGACTGGTTCAATCCATACACGAGCTTTGCCATGCTACAAAACCTCCAACCCAGGTTCTTCAGAATAGCTTAAGCCGACGTCGCACGGTGAGGTTGGACACGATCTGCGCGTCGCATTTGTCGGTGTGACCAATAACCAGAGGTCCGCTCTCCACCCAAGGCGCGGATATTTCAAACTGAGACACTACCGCTAACTGTCACGGCAGAGGCGCAGCTCCGACGGTTGTTCTTTCTTCAATTCCTGAATGACTCACCGACGCTTAGGCGAACATCGGCGCTGGTCACAGAATGGTCACAAAACTGGGGCCCACCTTGACGAATTAAGTTGTTGAGTGAAAAAGGGCTTAGGCTCAGAGAACTGAAAAGGCTGGCGTCGGCGGTTCAACTCCGTCCCTGGCCACCACATTTCAAGGCACTTAGCCAATTCATCTCGTCGGTTCCAGTCCGCTCTCAGTCCGCATTCGCAAACACAGTTAAAACGGCTTGCTGTATCACATTGACTACTATGGAGCTGGCCCCGATCTCTTTTTTCTCAGTCCGCATTCAGTCCGCTTTGGTCCACGGTGTGGCTGAGTATCCCAATAAGCATTCCCCCTGCGGCGTTCCGCGCCGCACCTGGTATCGCTGTATCAATCACTAGTGAGTCGGATGGAAGCCGAGTTGAACGAAGCGGTTTGCGGGCGCTCGCATTCGCGTGTTGCTGAGCCGACGGGCAATCAGCTTGCCGGCAGTGGGAATGCAAATAATGGAGAAGAAGGCGAGCTAGAGAACGATGTGGTTAAGGGATGTATAGCTCTGCATCCGCTGCCCCCGCTTCGATGATGGAAATTCTCTCAATTATGGAAATCTAATTCCCGGCTTTGCCCTCTAGTGTGGGGCATGCTGTTCCTATATTCTGCCCGGCGGTTTTATCTAATCCATTTCAATCACAAGGGGGCCAGAAATGAAAATCTTGATATTTCCATTCATTTTTGCCGCCGTTCTGGGTGGTCAAATCACATTCGCACAAGAATCATCGCAGCCCGTCCCGAAACAGCCGTCTGCATTGACTGGAACCGACTCACCCGAAGCGTTGCGCGAACACGTTCCCGTACTACCTGCGGTGCGGGCGAAATACTGGAACATCGATCCTGCGGTCGGATACGGGATGAAGGATTTCGGAAACGGTCTTTACGCACTTTCGGACAACGGTTGGCAATCAGCCTTCCTTGTAACCGACGCTGGCGTCATCGTATTCGACGCGCCGGCCAGTTATGGCAAACACATTCCGGAAGCTGTCGCTAAAGTCACCAACAAGCCGATCAAGATGCTGGTCTATTCGCACATACATAAAGATCACATTGGTGGCTCCGTAGCCTTTAAGAGCATCCCAGGCTTGCAGATTATCGCCCTCGATACCGTCAGCGACTTTCTGAAGGAAATGAACGATCCGAATCGGCTGATTCCAACGGTGACGTTCAAAACCTCGAAGACGATCATGCTCGGCAACAAGACCGTGGAACTCACGCGGCATAACTATCACTCCAACGAAGGTGATCTTTTCATCTATGTGCCTGAGGCGAAGTTCTTGATGGCTGTAGACTCGGTCACGTCCGGATACGTACCGTTTCAGGACTTCGATCTGTCGACCAACTTCCACGAATATCTAAAAATGTTCGACGAAATTCTTGCATACAAATTCGACAACTTTATCGGCGGCCACCTCACCGATACCGGAACTCGGAAGGATGTTGAGCTCACCAAGGAATACACGAACGACGTGTACCAGACTGTCAAGCGAATTCACAACGGCTTGAATGAAAGGGCCTTCGACGCTGAGATTGCGAAGACGATTGGCCCTGACAACGAGTTCCTGATATTCAAGGCTTTGCTGGATAAGGTGACGAGAGATTCTGTGGCTGAACTTGAGCCCCGCTGGATCAATCGCCTGGCCGGCGTCGATGTGTGGCTGCCAAGCCATGTGCGCGCTGCTCTAATCTATGTCCGGTGGGACGATAAAGAATAAACCATTGGCAACAGGTCGGCGGCCAACCTTCTTTTCTCTATGATCTTTCCCTCAGCCCGGAAGTGAGGGAAAGAGCGTCGGCGCCATTTGGGCCGCGAATTCCTTGAACACCCGCACAGGGCGTGTGAGGTAACGATTGCCAACATGGACCACCCAGAGATTAAAGACTGTGAAACGCCATTTCGGCATGACCTCGACAAGGCGTCTGTCGCGCAACAACTCAGGCTGCACCAGCGGGGGAAGGTCGCCAATTCCGGTGCCCGCCAGTACGCAGTCGCAAGTCCAGCATAGTCGTTCATCGCAAGGAAAGGCTGGAACACGAGCGTTTCCTTTTTCTTCCCGTTCTTGTGAACGAAGTTCCAGGTCTTTGTCGGCGTCCAAAACGAGAAAGCAAGTAGCCGATGTTCCCAGTAAGTCTTGCGGTTTTTGAGGTCGCTTGCCCTTTGACAGATAGCTCGGGCTCGCTACGAGTTGGTGACGGTAGGTCAGGATTCTGCGCGCGACGAGCGACGAATCTTTGAGCTGTTCTCCGACTTTGAACGCCAGGTCGACACCCTCTGCAATTTGATCGACAATTCGGTCCGTAATGAAGACCTGCACCCGGACCTTCGGGTACGATGCCTGGAATGCACCGATCAGCGGCGCGAGTAACGAGTCGGAGATGCTGGGCGGCGCAGAAAGCCGCAGTTCGCCCGAGACGTTCGAAAGGTGGTTTGAAGCGATGTTGTCGACTGCTTCGTTGAGTTCGACGGTGTGACGAGCGTGTTCGAGAACTTCGGACCCGACGTCCGTGAGTCGGAGGCTGCGGGTTGAGCGTTCGAGCAAGCGTACCCCGAGTTCGTCCTCAAGGTCAGCAACGCGACGGCTGACGGTTGAGGGCGGCATTTTCAAGAGTCGCGCCGCCTCCGAGAAGCTTTTCGCTTCGACTACTTTGGCGAAAATCATGAGGGAATTCAGGTCTGTCACTACGATGCTCCTGCTCCGGCAGACCTCCGATAGTCACCTAGCACTAAACTGCCGAAAGATTCCAAAGAACATAGTATGACCACTCGGATGCGCGGTTCCGCAAAGATTATCCCAAATTCGGAAAATACATTTGCAGTTTCACCCGCTAGACGAACGGACGTGGCCCGACTAGATTCCGCGTAGAGGACGCCGTTCAAAACGGCCGGAATCATGAATGCAAACGAGAATGTCGTTGCCGAAGTGCTTGGCAGGCACGCGCGTGAGCGCTAAGAGGGCGTCCGATGGCCACGATGAAAGCGGCTGTGATTCGTGAAGCGGGTGGACCCGAGGTCCTCAAAATTGAGATCCTTCCGGTCCCAACACCGCAGAAGGGCGAGGTTTTGATTCGGGTGAAAGCATTCGGGCTCAACCGGTCCGAGTTGTTTACCCGGCAGGGCCATTCGCCCAGTGTCAACTTTCCCCGCGTCTTGGGTATCGAGGCAGTAGGTATGGTGGAGGCAGCGCCCGGAGGCGAGTTCCGCAAGGGCGATATCGTCGCGACGGCGATGGGCGGCCTGGGCCGGAGTTTTGACGGCGGTTACGCCGAATACACGCGCGTGCCGGTGAAACAGGTGCAGGTCATCAAAACCGAACTTCCATGGGAAACGCTCGGAGCCATCCCGGAGATGCTGCAGACCGCATGGGGTTCGCTGTTTAAGTCGCTACGCCTCGAAAAAGGAGAGCGTCTACTAATCCGAGGCGGCACAACGTCCGTTGGGTTGGCGGCTGCGGCCATCGGCAAGAACCATGGCGCGTTCGTCGCCGCAACCACCCGAGATCCGGAGCGCGAGAACCTGCTGCGTACCAGTGGTGTCGATCAGGTGTTCATCGATACCGGCTCAATCGCCGAGCATGTCATGGAAGTCTGTGCGAACGGTGTCGACAAGGTGCTCGAACTTGTTGGTACGACTACGTTGAAGGATTCGCTTCGCTGCGCCAAACAGCGCGGCATCGTGTGTATGACTGGGATCGTGGGGAACAAATGGTCCCTCGAGAATTTCGCTCCAATGGAGGCAATACCAACTGCGGTCAGTCTGACAACGTATGCAGGTGAATCTGAAGACTTCATGCGGATGCCTCTTGAGGACCTGGTCGAGCAGATCGCTAGTGGCACACTCCGGCTCCAGATTGGCAAAGTCTTCCATCTTGAGGAGATCGCCGAGGCGCACCGGTGCATGGAGGAAAACAAAGCCGGAGGAAAGATTGTGGTGCTAACTTAAGCGGCATGCGGATACGCTGTGTGCCCGCCCCCAATAGCGCGACCATACATATAATCGAATGCTTGTGAGGCGAGTGCCTCCTATCGAAGAACAGGTGGTCACGATGTCCCGACCGGATCAGAGCGCTGAACTGAAGTTTGTGGTGACGAATACCCTCATCGTTGCAGACATACAACGCTCCGTCGCATTCTATCGCGACGTCCTCGGAGCTGAGGTGCTGCGCGAAGGTGAGCCGACGTTTCTGAAGTTCGGGAATATTTGGCTCACTATCAACGGCGGTGGCGGCCCGACGGACGACAAGCCTGAAGTGGTCGCTTCGCCGCCGCACGACCAAAACGTTCTAAGCATCTTTCTGAACCTTCGCGTCACGGACATCAGGCGCTGCTACGAGCTTTGGTCTTCGCGGGGCGCGAAATTCATCACTGAGCCGAAAGTCCACCCAACGGAATTGCGGTGCTACATGCGCGATCCGGATGGGTACCTCATTGAGGTCGGACAAACAACCATGACTGCGGGTCCCTTGGACTTGTACGTGTAGCCCTTTGAAAGATGTTCTGAAGTTCTAGGAAACCCAAATGAAAGCAGCTTGGTACGAAAAACAGGGGCCGGCTCAGGAAGTGCTGGTGGTCGGAGAGATGCCAGACCCGATTCCAGCGGCCGGGGAAGTTCGCATTCGCATTGCCGCCTCTGGCATCAATCCGGGCGATATCAAGAAGCGGGAAAACGCGTTCGGTTACGGCATGGTGTACTCTCGCGTGATTCCGCATAACGACGGAGCTGGCCATGTGGATCAACTTGGCGCGGGCGTTCCCTCCGAATTTATGGGCCGCTCAGTGTGGTGTTACGGGGCCCAGTCGTATCGCCCGTTTGGTACGGCCGCGGAGTTTACAGTGGTGCCGTTGGATCAAGTTGCTCCTCTACCCGAAGGCGTGTCGATGGAACAAGGTGCCTGTCTTGGCATACCGGGTATCACGGCGCACCGAGCCGTTCATGTTGCCGGTTCTTTGAATGGACGCACGGTCTTAGTGCAAGGAGCGGCGGGTTCAGTAGGCCTTTGCGCGGTCCAACTCGCGCGCTTCGCGGGAGCCCGAGTGATCGGAACTGTGAGGTCGTCGTCGGACGAAGCCACCGCAAAGAACGCCGGCGCCCACGAAGTGCTCGTCAGCGATAGGGAGCTGACTTCGCGCGTGAAAGCCCTAGCGCCCGACGGTATCGATCACATCGTCGAAGTGGCGTTTGGAGCCAACATAGAAGCGGACGTCGAATTCCTTAAGCAGGGCGGTTCGATCGCGAGTTATGCCACCGATAATGCCTCTCCGAAGATTCCGTTCTGGCAAATGGTGTTTAAGAATATTCGTTTGTTCTTTCTGGGGAGCGACGATTTCCCGAAGGAAGCGAAATTGCAAGCGTCGCGCGATTTAAATGCTGTGCTTGAGGCGGGCTGGCCGGGCTTCGAAATTGGCGAACGAATTCCGCTCGCAGATATAGCTCGTGCGCACGAGCTTGTCGAACACCCGGTGCGGCGTGGCCGGGTTGTCGTTGTCGTGTGAGCATCTGGAAAGTTCAACGTTTTGTCGGGGCAGGGTGACAAGTGTCTATAGCAGGCCTCAGGATTTTCGGCTAAACGAAACCCGCGCTTGCAGGCACCATGTTTCTATGTTGCCGCTCGGATTCTGGAATTTTAACCGCGACTGGGGGGCTTACATTGTTGAGCACTGCGGAAACGCAGATGCATTTCCCAAGCGAAAGGAGCAGCACAATGGCGTCTGTAGTAATGGTCGTTTCAGGTGCGAATGTGTGGACGATGAAGAACGCGAAACCTCATCCGACGGGCTGGTCGGAAGAATTCGTTACGCCTCATCGCAATTTCACCAAAGCCGGACTCACGGTCACGGTCGCAAGTCCTGGTGGCGTAGCTCCGACAGTTGACCCGCTGAGTTTTAATTTGAGTTACAACAATAACGACGCGAGCAAAGTCAGGGAGCAGCAAGACTATATGAAGCGCCTAGGCTCCGCGCTCACATCGCCGATGCGGGTCGAGGACATCAATCCGGATCAGTTCGACGTTATCTTTCTCGTGGGCGGACATGGCCCGATGCAGGACATGGCTGTGCATCCGACGATCGGAACAGTGCTCGTCGCGATGCTCGACAATTCGAGGAAGATCGTGGCGGCAGTATGCCACGGCCCGGCGGCCCTCCTAACGGCGTCGCGTTCGGACGGTACATGGGCGCTTAAGGATCGCCAACTCACTGGTTTCAGTAATGAGGAGGAGACACAGGCGGGCTTCGCGGGGAACGCACCCTGGCTTTTAGAAGATCGCCTCCGCATTTCCGGCGCGTGCTATACCGCAAAGGCATCGTGGACGCCACATGCCCTCGTCGACGGCAATCTCGTGACAGGTCAGCAGAATTATTCGGCCGGAATAACCGCCGACGCGGTTCTGAAGCAGCTTGCGGTTGCTGTGTGAGCGCCCTCGAGAGTAGCGGTTGGTCCAAGCCTTGCGGTTGAAGCTTTGTCGGCTAAAGACGTTAGTCCGTTGCGGGAGTTTTCGAGGAATCTCATAAAAGCTATGGTGATGAATGAATGTCACGTGGTGGAAGTCCAGAAGGCGCGGATTTCTGCCTGATGCTTCTGAACGCTAAAACGACTTTGGAGAGCGACCTGCGTCGCGTTTTTTCAATCAGTGACAACAAAATTGTTGGCTGTCATGTCGAGACTGCACCTTCATTGTTGATCTGTCATAGCTCGTTGGCCGACGCTTAGGCGAACATCGGCGCTGGTCACAGAGTGGTCACAAAACTGGGGCCACTCTGCAAAGTTAAGTTGTTGAAAAATGGCAGGGATAAGCTGGTAGTACGCAGCCCTGAAAAGGCTGGCGTCGGCGGTTCAACAGGCCCGCAGTACAAAAACGCATACACTCCAGACACTCGATGAAAACCGTGGAAGCCGGGCAGAACTTATGTCTTGAGGGCATTCAGGATCACAGGAGTGTGTGCGTTTTTGTATGCGCTCGCTGCAACCTCGAGTTGTTTTCGGTTGATCGGGGTTATTCAGGTTTGGACGCAAACAGCAGGTTTGACTGCTAGTTGATTGATTGTGCGAAACTTACTGAAAACGCAAAACTTAGGGGTTTCGATGGTGTGTCTGCCAGTTCCACCACTTCCGCTTTAAAATCAATAACTTAGAAGCAAATAAAAAGTCTGCCAGTTTCGAAACTATCTCACATCTTATCAGATACTTAGCGTCACTGGAAGACTTTTGTATGCGTTTTTGTATGCACCTTTTGCATCCGAATCCTCTCCTGCACTGGCGCGTAGAGCAAGTTCAGGGGGGTACGATCCGGACTGGACGGGCTTGTACGCCGAACTGCACGTGGATATAATCCGAGACAGACGTTAATATAATCCGGGATGGACGGAGCAGTGATCCGAATTGGACGAATCGAACACCAAGCTATTTCCTAGGTTCTCCGTCGATCAGGTGAAGGCCGCCCTCATCGATACGCCCGTCGTCATGGTTACCGGGCCGCGCCAGTGTGGCAAGACTACGCTGGTACGGGGATTTACCAGTCATCGGTACATCACCCTGGATGACGATACAGTGCTCGAAGCTGCTCGGGGCGATCCGAGCGGATTCGTACGTGGACTTGATCAAGCCATTGTCGATGAAGTACAACGTGCTCCAGATCTATTGCGTGCCATCAAGAAAACCATCGACTTCGACCGCCGCCCAGGCCGCTTCCTTCTGACGGGTTCCGCTAACGTGCTCACCCTACCCCAAGTCTCCGAAAGCCTTGCTGGACGAATGCAAGTCGTGAATCTTTTGCCGCTCTCACGAGCTGAGATCGGAGAGAAGAAACCTACGTTCTTGCAGAAAGCGATGGCAGGCAGAGTCGCCAAAACAACCGAGTACTTGATCGGAGATGATCTGGTAGACGCAGTGTTCACCGGCGGTTACCCAGAGATGATTCAGCGAAGAGATCGACAACGGCGCCGAGCGTGGGCTCGCGGTTACGTCAACGCAATCGTGCAGCGCGACGTGCGCGATATCGCCGAGCTAGAGAAGATGGACCAGATGCCGCGCCTGCTTAAAGTTCTTGCTCACCACTCCGGTCAACTGACCAACTTCACGCAAATCGGCGGTCAGATTGGTCTCGATGACAAAACGACAAGAAAGTATGTAGCCGTCATCGAGCAACTGTTCTTGGTTCGTCGCCTAGAACCTTGGTTCCGCAATCGGCTCAAGCGGCTGGTGAAGACTCCCAAGCTGCACTTTCTTGATTCGGGTTTGCTGGCTGCGATCTTGGGTGCCACCGAGGAACGAATCGGTAGGGATCGATCGGTTTTTGGGCCGCTGCTGGAGACTTTCGTTTTCGCGGAGGTCGTGAAACAGGTGGATTGGCTGGCCGAGACGTGCAGGCTCTACCACTACCGGGATAAGGATCAGGACGAAGTAGACATCATCATGGAAGGTGAGGGTGGAGATGTAGTTGGTATTGAGGTCAAAGCGGCCGCAACCGTCACTGCCGGAGATTTCAAGGGGCTTCGAAAGTTGTCCGCGGCCTGTGGCGCGGACTTCAAGCTCGGTGTCGTTCTCTACGACGCTGAACAGACCGTGCCTTTCGGCGAGCGCATGTTCGCGGTACCTATCTCCTGCCTGTGGGCGTAAATGGCACAGCTAACTTGAGACGTGCCCATCGGAACAGGGCGGCACAAAGGGGAAGGGAAGGAAGCAGCGAATCACATGGAGTCGTCAAGCGGGAGCGTAGTTCAGCCGGTTATCGCGTTGGGAAGTTCGGAAGAGGAGGAACTGATGATGAGTTAGAGAAACCTCTTAATCCAGTCTAGCGGGTGCAAATCCCGTCTGATCAAAGTCGAGCAGACAGATCAGTAGCGAGTCTTGCCATTCACCGGGCGACTGGTGGGTGCGAAGCGTAGACAGCAAGGAAGCAGGCCGTGAGGATTCAGCTCCGAAATCTGAACATTGTTGCGATGCCGACGCCGTTAACCTAGCGGAAGGCAGCATCTGGCAGCGACCGCCACGGCGAGGTCGAGCTGGAGTCGCCGGAGTCCCTAGCCCGGGGCATGTTTCCAGAGAGATTGGCCGGGAACCCAAGAGAGCTCCCCATCTCCTCTCACACCAAGAGGAACGCCTCTTACATCGGGAGGTACGTGATCCCGAGGGTCGACCGGAGGGATCACGGAGAGATGGCGAGCAGTCTTATGACCCCATAGTACCGGTGAAGGTGGGGAACCGCAGGGCTTCGGTAAGGAGCGGCCACGGTACCCACTGGAGGGAAGGGGGAAACAAGCAACGCATCTGATGAAGGAAACATAACCGAGACTCAGAACTCGATCCATTATGTCCACAGAAATCAACAGACTATCTGAACTCGCCAAGGAAGATCCGAAGCGACAATTCTTCTCGATCGCTCACTTGATCACACCGGAGAAAATGTACGCGGCATTCTTGAGTCTGCGAAAGGATGCCAGTGCCGGGGTGGACGGCGTCACCTACGAGGAGTACGAAAAGGACGCTGCGAGAAACATCCGCGAGATGCATCAACGGCTCAAGGATGGCAAGTATCGGGCCCAACCACTGCGCCGAGTCTATATCCCCAAGGAAAACGGGAAACAGAGGCCGATCTCGATTCCCGCCCTGGAGGACAAGATCGTGCAG
>Ga0207684_10006277_pt1 | contig 10841 bp, 7 predicted proteins | sample KBSK5501metaG_FD_184342 | JGI IMG/M metagenome (GOLD analysis project Ga0207684, IMG submission 184342) | Corn, switchgrass and miscanthus rhizosphere microbial communities from Kellogg Biological Station, Michigan, USA - KBS K5-50-1 metaG... | ecosystem: Host-associated > Plants > Roots >... | reverse complement strand
CGGCAGTTAGGTTGAACCCCGAAGTTCCATCGGGCTTGGATCAGATCATCAACAAGGCTCTGGAGAAGGATCGTGCTGTTCGCTGCCAGTCTGCTGCCGAGCTAAGGGCCGACCTGAAGCGGCTGAAACGGGATACCGAATCCCACGGGATGACGGCTTCATATTCCGCAGGTCCGGCGAAACGTGCATCGATTGCCGTTCTGCCCTTGGTGAACATGAGTCCAGATCCAGAGAATGAATACTTCGGTGACGGCCTTACGGAAGAGCTGATAAATGCCCTGACCCGCATTACGGGACTGCAAGTTGTGGCCCGTACTTCGGCTTTTCGCTTTCGCGGCCGGGATCTTGACATCCGCGAAGTCGGCAAGCAACTCAACGTCAGCCACGTACTGGAGGGCAGCGTACGCAAGTCCGGCAACCGGATCCGGGTCACCGCACAGCTAATTAATGTTGCCGACGGCTACCACCTGTGGTCTGATCGCTACGATCGGGAAATCAAGGACATCTTTGCTCTTCAGGACGAGATCGCCGAGCAGATCGTGGCCCGGCTGAAACTACAGCTTGTGCCTCAGCAGGCTGGTTTTCCGCTGGTGCGGCCGCAAACCGGCAACCTGGAAGCTTACAACCTGTACCTGAAGGGCCGGTACTTCTGGAACAAGCGAACCAACGCGGACCTGCAGCGTGCGGTCGAATGCTTCCAGGAAGCCATTGCGGCAGATGCGCGTTTCGCCGCCGCACATGCCGGACTTGCCGATGCATACGCCACCTTGGGCATCTACGGATCCAGTGCTCCTGGCCAGGTGTTCCCGGTCGCGCGCGAGGCTGCGCTCCGAGCGCTCGAGATTGACCCACGCATGGCGGAAGCTCTGACTTCACTGGCGTGTGTGCGCGCTGTATTTGATTGGGATTGGCCGCAGGCCGAAACCGACTTCCTCAGAGCCATCGAGCTTCATCCCGGCTACCTCACCGCTCATCATTGGTACGCTATTCATTGTCTTGCCCCCCAGGGACGCTTCGCCGAGGCCGAGTCGGAGCTTTTGCTTGCCCGGGAACTGGATCCGCTTTCCCTCGTGGTATCCACGACCCTCGGCTTGCAACTTTACTTGGAACGCCACTACGACCAGGCGGTCCTCGAATTTCGGAAAGTTCTCACCTTGGACGAGAATTTCGTCATGGCTCATTACTTCCTGGGACAGACTTACGAGCAACAAGGCAAGCAGGTCGAGGCCGTTGCATCTCTGGAGCGGGCAGTGACTCTGACCAGTCGCGGCCCGGAGGAGCTGGCCGTCCTCGGGCACGCCCATGCGGTCTCTGGCAGAGTGGCTGAGGCGAGAAAGATTCTGGAAGAACTCTCCCAGGCATCCGTCCGGAGCTATGTCTCTCCAGTGCTGATGGCCCAGCTTCTGCTTGGGCTGGGAGAGACTGAGCATGCCCTTATATGGCTCGAAAAAGCCTATCAACTGCGGGCGGTTGACCTGATGTGGCTTAGGGTACGTCCTGTCTTTGATGTTCTGCACTCCAACCCAAGATTCCAGGAGCTTTGTCGAAAGATCAGATTGCCCGAGTAGTCATTTGCGTCCCTCTCACAGCTTTCCGGTTACACCATCTTCCGGAAGGCAAGCGAGCAGCAGCGGCGTCACGATGGCGCTCGCGTCGAATACGTCCTCAATAGCGCTCCTGCGGCGTGTGGAATACGCCAGGAATGCCTGCCGCCAATCGGGTGAGAATTCCCGGATGCATTCCGCCAGAACGGCACAGTCTTCCAACGCCAGATTGGCTCCGAGCCCAGAAAAGGGATACATGGTATGGCAAGCATCTCCCAGCAGAACCGCCCTAGTGGAGTGCCAGGGCCAGCAGCGTGCGACCACGAGAGGGTTGACCGAATGCTCCAGGAATTCCGCGGGAAGCCTGGGAACCAGAGAAATCAAGTCAGGAAAGTTTTCCGCGAAAAAGCGTGCCACGTCAGCATCACGAGCCAGTGAGTCGAAACTGTTAGCGCCCGAAAGAGGCAAGAACAGATTGCAGTTGAACGAGCCGCCGAAGTTGGGCAGGGCGCTCATGATGAACCCGGCTCGGGGCCATATGTGGAGCGCATGTTTCTCCATCAAGAAGTCACCGTCCGGGCCGGAGGGAATGTGCAATTCCTTGTATCCGTACTCCAGGCGTGGCTGATGCAGAGTGAACATCGGTAGCTGCGCCATCCTTCGTCGTATGGCGGAAAACGTACCATCGGCCCCAATAACGACGTCTCCGGAAATCGTCATCTGCCGGCCTTGCGGGTCGAGAACGGTTAAGATACCAGTCTCGAGATCGCAGTCGTCGACTCTGTGCTCGAAGCGGACCTCTACCCCATGCAGGTTTTCTGCCGCGTGCACGAGCAGGGCATTCAGTGCCGCGCGGGGCATGGAGTTGCCCCCCTCTTCAGGAGTAAGCAACGACAGCATTCCTGCCGGTTGCTTCCCGTAAGCCTGGAACCTGAGGTCGCCCGAGCGGGAATGCATCATTCGCCCCTTGAGTGGTACCGCGAACTCGCGAATATGACCGGAGAGCCCTGCTTCGTCTAGCAACCTGATGCTCCCGTTGGAGATGGCCAGATTCAGGGCTCGGCCGGAATTGCTTCGCGCGCGCCGCGGGTCGCTCCGCTTCTCGTAGATATGTACCGAGTACCCTGCGCGGGCCAGATAAATCGCCACGAGCGATCCGGCCAGCCCTGCGCCTACGACGTTGATCCGATGAGCGCTCAAGCGCGGAAGAATGTGTAAACCAGGCTGTAGCGTTCCCCGCGCTCTACGCGGCTGATGGAGTGCAAGGAACGCGGCGATATTTCAAATGCCACCGCGCGCCGGTGAATCGGCGGGACACGCCGTGACGGTGGGACTGCTGGATCGTCTTCGTCGTGGAGCAGGAGCACGCCTCCGTTTTGCGCTGTCCAGCCTCGATTCAGGTGGATGATGAGGCGATGGGTTTGCATGGCGTCATAGTCGGTGTGAATACCCACGGACTGGCCTGGAATTAGCTTATGGGCAATCATGTCAACGTAAGGACGCAAAGCGACTCGGAAGATTTGTTGCACGCGGGCCGCCATCTGCGCCAACAACACGTCGTCGCTCAGAATGTTAAGTAGCGGATAAAGCCCGGCAGTACGCGGGTTCACATCGTAATAACGGGCGAAATCCAGAACTTCGTAGGATGTCCACGAAGCCTCTGATTCGAGCCAGCGGAGCAGAGATGCCGCAACCCGTTCGTCCAGGAAGCCATCGATCGTGAGATGCGGAAACGGCGCCGGCTGAAGCTGCACCGGTGGGAAGTTGAAAATTTCAATTTCCGGCGGGTGAACGTGCGTCATGTCGCATCCCAAAGAAACTCAAGCTCAAGCGGCGTGGGAAAGAGATGGAGCCTGAACTGGAGAGCGTCCCTGATGAAGCAGATAGATATACAGTAGATCAAACATAAAGATCGAGACATAAAGGAAATTCATGAATCCGTGGTAGCCTGGCGTCCCCCAGGATTCGATGAAGCTTCCCAGCGAAAGCACTCCTGTTCCCAGCATCTTGGCCCAGGCGGCTCCGTACGAGAGGCCCCGCAAATCCGGCCTGTGAAAATAGAAGAAAACGAACAGAACACTCATCACAAGATTGATCATGTAGGCGTCTTCGAAGCCGGCTCTGTCGTGAAAGGCGTGATGGAAAGTCACTTGGCCAACGAAGCACAGAACCATCGTTCCGACAACCGCAGGATAGAAGTATTTTTGCATTTGCGGGATGGTCTGTAGCGGCTTGCCGTAGCGAAAAAGCTGATACACGATGAAGCTGTCCGCAACCAGCCAACTCACGTTGAGCCAATGCTTGAGAGGTGTCGGCGAGGGCTCCAGCAGTGTATAGATCAGCTCCCAGGTGAAGTTCAGGCATATGGCCAGCACGGGTATGCCAAAAGCCTTTTGCTTGAACCCCACCCGGATGGTTAGCACGTAAGCGAGTATCCAGAGCAGATCACCACTGAGGCCCACAGCCAACCAAAACGACGGCTGATCGAGCAACTGCTCCCCAAGATGTGGATGCATCCACCAGTCTCCTTATCCCTCGCCTGTGGCGAAGCGGAAAGGCCCCTGCATGGAACCTTCAGCAGATCTGCTTGCCTTGTGCACGCTGAAATGTCTGGGCGACACTTTGGATCGAGTTGTAGTCCAGTTTTTTCAGTGCTGCCAAATGGGCCGGGGTTGGCTGGAAGCCGTGACTCTTGAGCGCTTTTTCCGGATCACTCTTAAGCTGGTTCCAGAATCCAGGCTCGTGCAGAACCTTATGTACCAGGTCTTCAAAGGTCATATTTGCTCCTCCGTCGAGAATCTCCTTCGAACCATTCAAGTACTGCCGCGAGTTCTTTGAGACTCCCAAGCCCCTTGGAAATCTCTGTAACTTCCGCTTGCACTATTCCCTCCCGCTTCTCGAGGTATTCGACTAGTGCCGGGCAGCGGAGCTTAAGCGCTAGCCGTCGCACTTCCAGCATCTGATCTCGCAGACACTGTACGCCCCAGGAGAAACCTTCCCGCATCATCCATGCTTCCACAGATTCGTTGCCGCTTTTTCGGCGGACTGCTTCCGAAAGCAGGTACGTGCAGCTCTTACGCTCGAGGTCATCGTACCAGTCAAAGAGGTCATCCAGCATTTGCGTCCAGCAAGCTAGCGCATCGCAAAACTTCAGCCAAACGCGCAGGACGTCCGGCCGCCTATACCGGCAGGCGACAGCGGACAACGGAATCTTTGCCGCGGCGAACTTGCCCGCCGAAATCTCCGCGAAATCCTGGAACCGCATACTGTCCAGAGCCGCTTCTTTCGCCACTGACTCGCTACAAGCTAACCAGAACCGGGTAAACAGGCGCCAGAAAGGATGGTATGGACCAAAGTATCGCTGGTACACACCGCAGAACTCGGTGTGAAAGAAAGTGGCGGCCGGCAGAAGTTCTCTTTCCACAGTCGCATGACCATCCATCAAATTGTCCAGCAGCCTGATGTAGTAATAACCATTGGCAGTGGAATACACCAGACCGGCATGAAAGGCGGTGTCGCATTCGTCGCAAATAGTGCCGGCCAGCCAACTGGGTAATTGCAACATGGGGAACATCTGTGGGTGGGCGAAGTAACGCGCAGCCTGGCCGTTCGGAGAGATGTCATCCATCCAGCGAGAGACTCGAGCCGCAAGGGCGGGAAGCCTGTCACGCAGACCGGCTCTGAGCTCTTCGATTGCCGCGACGATTTGTCCGTGAGGCGGGGGAACGCGCTCGATGTGCGCGCCTGGCGAGATGACTAATTCTTCGAGCATCTAGTGGCGGCTAGAGGAGTGGCACCGCCGTAGGCTCGCGGATACTACCAATTGCTGACCGCGCCGTCAAGGCACTCGGTAACAATGCATCAAACCCTAGAATCTGGCTCGATTTGCTCCACCCGAGCTAGATCGTAGGCTGCGGCCAAGCCACGGAAAATCTCCGCGGCCTGGATCAGATGCTGATGGCGGGCAGAATCATGCCTGGGAAGATGCCGTCCAATTTCGTCATGCGAGAGACCCTCAGCATGCCGCATGCCCAGTTTTTCTGCTGCCGCCAAGCTCTTCTGCCACATCATCTGAGCTCGTCGTCGATTGCCCTTAAGCCACTCAAGTTGACCCATGCAGAGTTCGCTCGCCGGCTTTCCGATGGGAAACACGCGGGCGTAACCACGGAGTTTTTTGCATGCCTTGTGGGCGGCACTCGCCACATCGATCTGGCCGGCTCCAGAAGTCTCTGCTACGCCCCGCCCCGCCTCCCATAGTCCCAGGTAAGTCTGCGCGACCGTCCAAAGTTCAGCCAGGAAGTCGAACGCATTATTCGATTGGTGGGTCAGCGCAGCAGCCGCGATATCGGCCGCTTCGCGAGCCTTGCTGAGCTCGCCCCGGCGCAGATGGAGGACGCCGTAGAGCGCCTGGACATATTCCTTACGGTGTGTTCCGCCTGCGCCCGCTAGAACCGCCCGCAGGGAGTACAAATTTGCCAGGCAATCCAGTACTTCGTCCAGCCGATTGAGCGCGAGCAGGCCATATGCCCGCATGCGGGCCGCTTCTGCCAATAGGCGCAGATCGCGGCGCTGCTCGGCTGACACTCGTGCCTGCTCTGCCCAATTCAAGCTGTCCACAAAATTTCCCTGAAAGTAACGCATCTCCGCCATGGTGATACGGCCGTCATCGCCGCGCCGGCGATCGCCCAGACGATCGTTGATGGAGATCGATTGGCAAAGCGCCTTCTCCGCCTTCTGCCACTCTCCAAGCCCGGCCCAGTACAGCCCTTTGGCAATTCCTACCCAGGCGTGGGCCCCAGCATCGTCAACCTGCTCGGCCACTTCAGTGGCACGCCGGCAGTATGCCTGTGCGCTCTTGTGAAGAGAGAGAAAACCTAGCAAAGCGCCTGTGGAGGAATAACACCGCGCCAGCTCCGGTGATAGCCCGGCTTCCTCCGCCAAGTTCAAAGAGCGAAAGACCGCGTATAGACAATGTGCAGGCTTATCTACTAGATAGTAGATTTCCGTCAGAGCTTCATAGGCGCGAGCGAACTCCAGGAACTCCTCGCGTCGCGCGCTCCTCCTCCCCGTGTAGTGCCTGGGCCAGGTGCGGTGCAAGGCCTGCTTCCCCATCTCGCGGAACAGCGCGCCCGCGGCGCTCAGGGTCGAGCGCGGAACTCTCCTGCGCCGCAGCGACAACCCCTGCTCAAGATGTTGCCTTCCCTCGGCATACCTTGTCGTGTTTGTATAAGCCTTTCCTAACTGCATTTCCCACTGTGCCCGGCGTAGGTGAGTAGAACCGGGGGCTCCGGCGGAGCGGTGTTCCCCATCCCATTCCAGCGCCTGCGTGAAGAACTGCACGGCTTCTTGATTCGCGAAATTGTGCAAGGCAAGCTCGCCCGCCGCTGCCGAGTATTCGATCGCCTTGGGCAGGACTTCGGCCCGCCGCCAGTGATGTGCCAGCAATGGATAATGGGGCGGCAGATCACCGCTGCGCTCGTACCACTCAGCCACGGCGCGGTGCAGTTCGCGGCGATGCGCATAGGGCACCGAGTTGTAAACGACGTCCTGAATCAGGGAGTGCTTGAAAGTGTAGGTCTCTTCTGCTTGACGGCCACGGTGGGCGATCCCCAGTCTCTCCAGTTCACGCAGAAAGTCAGGAAGATGTTCTCGGTCGGCTTCCAGAGGATAGATGTCCCGCAGAGTGGAGACAGAAAAGGCGCGCCCGATCACGCTGCCCACCTTGAGCGCGAGTTGCTGGGGCTGAGGCAAGCGGTCTATGCGGCTGGTGATAACCCCTTGCACCGTGCGGGGGAAATCCAGAGCGCTGAAATGCTCTTTCGGATCGCGCGATGAACTAAAGACTGCGGGGCTAAGCCTGCAGGATCCGTCTACTACCTGGATCAATCCGGCATCACGAAGGGCAAAGGTCACTTCCTCGCTGAACAGCGGCTGTCCTGCCGCCCGTTCTTGAATGAACTGTCCGATTTCACGCGGAAGACTCTGGACGCCAAGCCGACGGCATACCAGCGACAGAGTGTCCTCCGGCGGCAACGCATCAAGGATGAGGTGCCGTGAGCCCGGCAGCTCGAACAGTGCTTGGTATTCTTCGGCCATTGGCTCAGCGAGTGGCCGTGTCGCCACAATCAGCAGTAACGGACGCAGGGACTGGCTACTCAGAGTCGCCAGCTTCCAGGATGCAGAGTCGAGCCAGTGAGCGTCTTCCACGACCAAAGCCCGAGGACGATTTCCATCCGCCTGGCGCAGCAAACCTAGCAGCAATTTACGCGTACTTTCGGCCCGGCCCTCTTCGCCCATCTGCGCGGTCAACTCGTTGTCTGGAAAGTCCAGCGAAAGAATCGTATTCAGTAGCGGAGCCAAAAGGCTCGCCTCGGGATCGGCGTGCAGTTGTCGGAGAACGTGCTGCCGGCGGCCTTCCGCGGTTTCAGGGGCCGAGTCAACGCCCAGCAACTCGCGAAAGACAGGTCGCCATCCGTAATAAGGAGTGGATTTTTCGATAGCGTCCCCGGCCACTGCCAGGCAACGCACATTTCGCCGCCCTGCCTCGTGGAGGAGATGCTCAACCAGGCGTGACTTGCCGATCCCGGCCTCACCTTCGATCACCACCGCGCCCGATTCTCCTCTCAGCAATGCCTCCAGTGCGTCGCCAAGAGCGGCCCGCTCCGCATTTCGCCCCACAATTTCGTCCGGCTCCGCCTGGGCGGCAGCCTGGTCGGCAATGTTCGGCGGCACCGCACTCGAGCCTCGCGTCTTCCACCCCGGACGATGAACTTCAACCGCCATCGATCTGCCTTTCACCGACAGAGCAGGCAGGCCCTCAAAATCCAGCAGCCGGGATGCGCGCGCAGCCAGGGAAGTGGCGCGGTCACAGAGAACTTGATGGTCCGCCACTTGCATGAGCCGTGCCGCGAGGTTCATCGCCGGCCCGACCAGGGTGTATTGGCGCCGCTCGTTACTGCCGTACACGCCGCAAAACACCTGGCCGGTGGTCACTCCAACCGAGACTGGGCACGCCAGTTGGCCCAGCTCCTTGTGAAGGGTTAGCGCAGCTTCGGCCCCACGCATCGCGTCGTTCTCATGGGCCAGCGGCGGCAGGCCGAACGCGCTCACCATCGTGATGCCCTTCTCATCCATCAGGAATTGATAGATGGTTCCTTCGTAGCGGAAGACGATGTCCTGCATAGTTGTGGCCGCGGGCTGCAATTGCGTCAGCAAGTCCCGCTGTTCAAGGTCTATTCCCGCCAGATTCATGAAGATCACGGTAACGGTGCGGAACTCGGCCAGCCACGCTCCTTGACCTGCCTGGAGGCGATCCCAAACGACCTGCGGGATATTGTCCCGCGCGGCGATGGCCAGAGCTCTGGGAGAATCGTGGTCATGGAGCTGAGGCGCGACTGCGCTCACGACAGCATCGAGCCTGACACTTCCCGACGGAAGCGTTACTCCCTGACAATCGTGCTGGACGGTCCGCCACGCGTCGGGTGTGAATACAACATCGCCAGAAGCAGCTTCTTGATTGGCCTGTCCCGCGCGGAGGATCGGTTTTCCCACCACCAGAAACTGCCACCTCTCTTCCCGGCCGCCTACGTTGATGGCAGAGAGCCATCCCGCTCCCACGCCTGCCCGCTGACGCAGGATGACCCCACCAGCCAGTTCGTGGCCACGCAGAGTCTTCTGCACCGACAGTGCCGCTTGTGCGGACAGGCAGGCTGCCCTCCCGAGTTCTTCTGGTGACGGTGAGGCCCACACCGCGAGAACAGAATCTCCCGCAAAGCTAAGGACATCGCCCCCATAGCTCATGATGATTTCCGTCATGGGGCCAAAGTGGGCGTTCAGAACACCGGACAGTTGTTCCGCACCCTCCGCCCCACCCAAGGCGAACTTTTCCGTCAGCTCCGTAAATCCCGCGATGTCAAAAAGGAGAATCGCGCCAGGGAAGCGCCGTTGCCATGGAAGTTTTTGTGCTTCCGGTATGGCCAGCGTTTCTACCTGCATTCGGCAAAGATAACTAAAGACAGAGTGTTCCACGGGCGCTGAAGAATTTTGAGCCATTGGTGTGGCGCGTATTCCCGGGTCGCCAGAGCGTGAGACAGGAACAAGCGACCTGGCAAGGCAGTGTCCGTGGGAAATCATAGCGCATACGTCCACCGGCCATAAAGACGTGACGTGCTCATGGCTGTTCCCAGCCGCTTTCGGCGGAATAGTAGTGCCTCCCACATCCTCCTTCTGCATCATTCAGATCTGTCCGAGCGACATAGAGATGGCGCCAGGGGTTTGAGTTCACGACGCCTCTTCGAACAGCTAGGCATGCAAGCGAATGCAACCCAAAGCGCCAAACCGCCGGTGAAGAGGAGTTTATCTCCCGTCCGATGGGGCGAAGAGGCGCATGCGGAGATTGTCGATGTAAAAAAGCCAAACCATCGGTAGAAGTGTTTTGCCTGGTGCGGAGCGATCGCGCGGAAAAGAAAGTGAGTTTTCGCGATTCAGATTAGATTGCGATTACCCCTAGTCACCCTCTCCGAGCCGAAAAGAAACAGATTCTAAACAGACGCTCGCTTGTTGTGATAGTTCCCGACGGTTTCCGTGACACATTCGCGGACGCTGGGTTGGATCGATTACGGTGAAAAATCGGGTAGAGAGGTTTTCAGAAGTTCGTTACACCTCTAGCTTTTAAAGGAATTCCCGGAGCCGAAATGTGCGGCCAATCACAACCACAGCTCGAACATGCAACTGGCTCCCGATCTGCATTGGATCCTGCTGCGCCTGCCGGTAGCGGAACACAGTACTGCGTGCCATCACCCGCAGCCGCGAAAGGCGCGAGAGATGGTTGATCACCCCTTCCGTAATGCCGTCCGCGAGATAGTCCAGATCGGCGCTCGATGTAGCATTCGCCATAGACCACACCCATCCCGCCGCCACCGAGCTTCTCCATGACGCGGTAGTGCGAGATGGTCTGGCCGATCATTGCTGGAAACTCAGATGGCAATGTTAGGGATGTAGTGAAGGCGAAGTCAACGAGGACGGCACAATAACGGGACTGGAGGGTGCGAAGCGCCCACGAGTCGCCAGTCGTCGGACAGCAAGGAGCATTGTATCTTTGATGCGTGCGAATAGATCGACGGAAATTTTTGGAATACTTGGGCGTCGTCACGGTCACGCCCGTTCTGGCGAGTTCAAAGGAGGCGAGCGGTATGTATGGATTAATCGCAAAGCTGACGGTTGTTCCCGGTAGGCGCGAAGAAATGGTCGGAATACTGAAGGAGAGCGCAGCCGACATGCCGGGGTGTTTCAGCTACG
>Ga0207684_10006272_pt1 | contig 10849 bp, 12 predicted proteins | sample KBSK5501metaG_FD_184342 | JGI IMG/M metagenome (GOLD analysis project Ga0207684, IMG submission 184342) | Corn, switchgrass and miscanthus rhizosphere microbial communities from Kellogg Biological Station, Michigan, USA - KBS K5-50-1 metaG... | ecosystem: Host-associated > Plants > Roots >... | reverse complement strand
GGAGACATGGAGCCGCGAGTTTGTTTTCTGCGTTCATCGACGAAACCTGTGGATCAATTCTAGTGCCGCTGCAAAAACCGATGGATGTCTTCGGCCAGCTTAGGGCCGATTCCTTCAGTCGCAGCAATCTCTTTCACGGACGCTTTGCGTAGCCGATTAACTGATCCAAATTTGCGCAGCAACAGATTTTTCCGGTTCTGACTCACACCTGGACAATCATCCAGGATGCTCTCTCCCACCCGTTTCTTCATCAGCAATTGATGGTAGGTATTCGCGAAACGATGCGCTTCGTCACGAATCCGTTGGAGCAAACGTAACGCGCCTGAATCCGCCGGGAGCTGCAACGGCATCGCGCGACCAGGCCGATAAATTTCCTCGTGCTCTTTGGCTAAACCGATGATCGGAAGTTCGTGCAATCCCAAGCGCTGCAATTCACGACAAGCGACCGACAGCTGACCTTTTCCACCATCGACAATGATCAGATCGGGCAACCGAACCGAACATTGCGGATTGCGGATTGCGGATTGCGGATCGCCTTCGCTCTCCAATCGGCGAGCAGTTTCGAACGCATTTTGCTGAGAGAACTCCGGCGAAAAGTCGATTCCGGCGTTTTCTCGTTCCGCAATCCGCGGTCCGCATTCCGCAATCGATAAGAGCACTCGTGAATATCTGCGTCGCACCACCTCAGCCATACTGGCGAAATCATCTTGCCCCTCAACTGTCCGCACCCGATAACGCCGATAGTTGTCCTTGTCCGGCAAGCCTTGCCGGAAACAAACCATCGAAGCAACCACGTGGGTTGTGGAAATGTTGGAGATATCAAAACACTCCATCACATCGGGCGGACGCGGTAACTGCAACGCGTCCGCCAGCGCACGCACATCCGCCTCCGGATCGATTGCGCTGGGCAGACTGCCACGCGTGAAACGCCGGGTCGGCTTGGTTGTGCTGCGCAGGTCATCAATCATATTGCGCAATTCGGCGGCCTTTTCAAAATCGGTTTTCTCAGCGGCTTTGCGCATTTCTTCCTCCAGAGCCAAAATCATTTCGCGCGAATGGCCCTCCAAAAACTCGCACGCCTCGGCCACGCGATGGCGATATTGCTCGGCGGTAATCTCACTGAGACGCACCGGCACCTGATAAGTTGACGATTTCAATTCGCGCTCGGTGGGCGACCCGCGTCCAAACGTCAGAACGCCAAATTTTTTTCTCATGAAGTTCAACGTTTGCCGGAGCGCCCCGGAATGCGCGTAGGGACCGAAATAGCGCGCACCATCATCCTTTTTGAATCGAGCTAGGCGGAAGCGTGGCCACTCTTCCGATGTGTCGACCTTCACAACGAGAAATCGTTTGTCGTCGCGGAAGGATATATTGTAACGCGGCCGATACTCCTTAATCAGTTTGCCTTCGAGCAAGACAGATTCTGCTTCGCTCCGCACCGTGTAAGTCTCGAAATCCCAAACGCTGTCCAGCATGGCGCGTGTTTTAATATCAGCCACCGCCAGTTTCGAAGGCATAAAGTAAGAGGCAACGCGTTTGCGCAGGTCGCGCGCTTTACCGACGTAAATCACGCGATTAAAGCGGTCGCGCATCAGGTAGACGCCCGGTTTATGCGGCACGTCGTGGACTTTCTTGCTCAAATCTGGTTTTTCCTTTTTGGATAATGGCATCGGGACCGAATTAATTTAGCTCCGGAAGCAGTGATTGAAAATGTGAGGTCTCTTCGCGGATGTGGTGAACGATACGTCCTTTGGATTCCAAGTATCCCTGAGCTGTCATCCTGAACGAAGTGAAGGATCTCTCATAAGCCGATTGAGCACGCTATCTGGAGCGCGTACCGCTCACCTCGAGTGTGAGATCCCTCGCTCCGCTCGGGATGACATGCACCAAGGGTTATTTCGCAAACCAAGTCACTTACACGATCACTCTCTTACGCGGTCATCAATTTAGCGGTTCATTTCGCGAGATCTACGGTCGAGCCCGATTAGATTCTGGGGCAAGCGCGCGTCGCTTGCCGTGTTTACTCACGTCAAATTCTACGCCGCGCGCCTCCGGGGCATGGCCGAATGAATCATCATCAATTCGGAGACATTCTCCGGGGTGAGCAAACCGACCAGCCGTTTCATATTGTCGAGCACCGGCACCGCCGGACAATTGCATTCCTGCATGATGCGGAAAGCATCCTCAAAACGCGTCCCGGTAGTGACGGTTGGAATGTCGCGGCGCATCACGTCTCCCACGTGAATTTCGGGGTCGTCGCGCCGCAGAGCCGCGATCAGATCATGGCGGGTCAACACACCTGCAACGTTTCCATTATCGTCCACTACTGGGAAATCGTGCTGTGATGTGGCGAGCAGCGCGTCGACCGCTTCCTGCAAAGTGGCTTCTCTGGGAAGCGACCGAAAATCGCGCACCATGGCGCTCGAAACCGGCAGGCTCCGCGAAACATCTTTCATTTGCGCGAGCGCCGCTTCCTGGGTCGCGCCAATATAGACAAAAAGCGCAATGAAAATTAAAAACGGGTTCGCAAACAGTCCTACGAAGCCGAAGATAAACGCGAACGCCTGCCCGACTGTGGCGGCCGTTTGCGTGGCCCGCGCGTAACTCATGCGCGTGGCAAGCAGAGCGCGTAAGATCCGGCCTCCATCCATTGGAAACGCCGGCAGCAAGTTGAAAAGCACCAGCCAAACGTTGATCTGCATCAGTTTCATGAGCAGGTTCGAGCCCTCGAAAACGGTGGGGTCAGCTGCCGGCCGAAAACCAATTACCAGCCAAAGCGCGAGCGCGATGACAACGTTTACGGCTGGGCCTGCCGACGCGATGATCAATTCCTGGGTCGGCTCCTCAGGCATCCGCTCCAGACGCGCAACTCCGCCGATCGGCAACAGAGTGATATCCGGCGTATTGATGCCGAACATCTTTGCGGCCAGAGCGTGTCCGAATTCATGCAGCACGACGCAGGCAAAAAGTAGCAGAATAAAAAAGACGCGGCCGGCGGCGGCGGCCGAACCACCTTCGGCGTAATAACCGAGAGCCAACCAGACGATCAACAGTAGAAAGGTGATGTGAATCCGCAGTTGAATTCCGGCAATACGAATGATGGGAAGAGACCAGCTCATAACGAATCAATCTGCTCTGTAATTAGGCCGCGCGCCAGTTCGCTCAAAGCTGGAGTAATGGAGTAGTGGGAATGCGAAAAAAACCATTACTCCACCACTCCATTACTCCCTAACTCCTGGCGCTCTAGCAAACTTCGCGTGTTCTTCGAGAGTAAGCGGCAATGGAAGTCTTTGACGTTGCCATCGCCGGTGGTGGTCCAGCCGGAACCACATGCGCTGCATTCTGCGCATCAGCCGGTTTGCGCACTCTCCTGCTGGAGCGGGAAAGATTTCCCCGAGAAAAGGTTTGCGGCGACTGTGTGAACCCAGCGTGCTGGCCAGTCCTTGAACGCCTCAATCTCAGGCAACGCGTTCAATTATTGCCGCACGCCATCCTCGAGGCGGTCGACTTTATCGCCATCGATGGCCAAAGCGTTCATGTCGATCTCCCATCGGGCGAGAAATCCGAAATCGCGGTCAAGCGAAGCCTTTTTGATGATCTGTTGCTTGGACGCGCCCGCGACCTCGGGGCCGAAGTGCGGGACGCGACAATGGTGAGCGCGATTGGAAAGACTTCCTCGCGCAGTTGGCGAATCACAGCCGGAGAAACCGATTTCGAGGCACATGTTCTCATCGCAGCGGACGGACGTAACTCGACCGTCGCACGGATATGTAATTTGCTGCCGCGGTCTCAACGCGAGCGTATCGCGTTGCAAACGCACATCGCCTTGCCGCCCGATTTCGGCAACCGCGTCGTGCTCCAATTTTTAAAGCAAGGTTATTCCGGCCAAGCTCCCGTAAATGAAAACGAACTGAACCTTTGTCTGGTGGCAAAGCCACGCGACATCGAGGCGTTGAAAGAATGGGCCCTGCAACGATTTGGCGTCGCGCCCGATCACCCATGGCGCACAATCACACCTCTTACCCGTTCACCTTTGCCTCCCGCGCACGAGAACCTTTTCCTAATCGGAGATGCCGCGCGGGTAGTGGAACCATTTACGGGCGAAGGCATTTATTACGCGATCAGGTCCGGCGAACTCGCGGCCAGGGCGATCGTGAAAATCATTGGGGGCGAAGACCCGGAATCAGCGGTTCGTGAATTCAGCCGGCAACATGCTGCGATCTACCGCGGACGACTTTGGATCAACCAGCTTGCACGCGCCGCGGTCATGTCGCCGCGAATCGGTTCGCTCCTTGTTCACGCGGCGCGCGTTCAACCTGCGCTGTTAAGGCTTCTAACGGCAAAAATCACAGGCAATGGCGATTGACCTCACTCCCTGCGAAATAGCGGACGCCTTGAAATCCGGGGAGCGCGCCCGTCTCGGGCGTGAGTTTCGGCGTCTCGCTGAAACGAACTTGGCTCCGAAGTGCGCGAAGGCGAGACGCCTTCGCCAACGCCCGAGACGGACGTGCTCCCCAGAACGCCTTGCGCGCATTTCCTCACCCTCTCGGAATGACAGCGTGGAAGAGAACCCGGGATGCGGCGCGGTTCAGCGCCCCTACCAGCTATTCACCGTGCAACAATTGCCGGCACGCTTTCAGCGTATTCGCCATTAACATAGCAATCGTCATTGGGCCGACGCCGCCAGGGACCGGCGTAATTGCACTCACTTTTCCAGCCAGGTCATCGAAATCGACATCTCCCACCAGCCGGTAACCGCGCTCGCTCGTCGCATCGTCGATGCGATTAATTCCAACATCGACAATGACCGCTCCTTCGCGCACGTGTTCACTTTTGACGAAGCGCGGCCGCCCAATCGCAGCGATCAGAATGTCAGCTGAGCGCGTAATCTCGGCCAGATTGCGACTCCGAGAATGAACCACCGTTACCGTCGCGTCTGCGCCGCTACGTTTTTGCATGAGCAAAAGCGCGAGCGGTTTTCCGACGATCATGCTCCGGCCAAGAATGGCCACGTGCGCCCCGGCAATCTCCACATTGCTTTCCACGAGAAGCCGCTGCACACCAAGGGGCGTGCACGGAACGAAACCGTCCGCCGCGGCGGACGCCAGCTTGGCCACGTTCTCCGGATGAAAACCATCAACGTCTTTTCGCGGATCGAGTGCGCGCACAATGGCCGCCTCATCGATCTGGGGTGGCGGCGGCGATTGCACAAGAATAGCGTGAATTGCCGGGTCCTGATTTAGCTCTTCGACGTGCGCGAGCAATTCAGATTGGGTAATCGAGGCCGGCAGCTCGAGCTTGCGCGAATATAACCCGAGTTCACGGCTCATTTTGTCTTTCGAACGGACATAGGTTCGCGACGCGGGATTATCACCGACCAGAATAACGGCCAGGCCGGGGCTGACACCGCCCGACTTCAGGGCGGCGATTTCACGGCGAAGCTCGACATAAACTTTCTCGGCGATGGCACGGCCATCGATTAATTGCGCCATGCCGGCAACGTAATGGACTCAGCGCCGCTCAACCAGCGCCATCATTGCGTTTTGCAAACGCAATCGCTCCTTTTCAAATTCCTCATCGCCTCTCGTTGCCGCCACTTGATGGGCTGGACCGAAAATCACACGAACTTTGGAAAATGGCCGTGGCAAAATGAAACGGTCCCAACTCTTCACCCGCCAGCAACTGGAATACTCCAGATGCAGCGGTAACACTGAAGCGCCCGATTTTTGCGCGAGCAAAACTATGCCTGGCCCGAGCTCATAAACAGGCCCGCGCGGGCCATCGGGCGCAATGACAACATCACGACCGCCAGCGAGGAGGTCAGCCATTTGCAACATGGCGGTGGCGCCCAGGCGCGAGCTGGATCCGCGGACCACGTCGAAACCGGTCCGCTGCACTAACGTGGCAATCCACGCCCCGTCGCGACTGGCACTGATCAATGCGGCCCCTTGCCGATCCGGAAAAAATCTTTTTAAGACAAACGGCATAACGAGTAGTCGGTTATGCCAGACCGCGCCAATCCCGCTTTCATTTACTGGCTTCGCCAGCAAACCGGCGCGATCATCGACTTCGTAACGCAAAGTGCGCTCCCAAATCCGCAGCAACCAAAAGCCGATAGCGATGAGCCATCGCGCAGGCCAACCTTCAATTTTCAATTTGTTTTGTTTCGCCGGGTTCAGCCTGCCATCGATAAGCGCCAGGATTAGGCAATCCAATTTGATCGAGGACCCGCCATACCACGGTATCGACGGCATCGACGATTGTTCTCGGCCGGCTGTAAAAGGATGGAATCGCCGGCAGCACGATCGCGCCCGCTTCCAGTAGCGTCACAACGTTGCGAGCATGTATCAGGTTCCACGGTGTCTCGCGCGGGACGACGATCAGTTTGCGGCGTTCCTTTAAAAAGACATCCGCCGCGCGGAGCAAAGCGCTATCGCTCGAGCCTGAAGCGATTCGCCCGAGGGTCGCCATTGAGCAGGGAATTATCACCATGGCATCAAATCGTGCCGATCCGCTCACGTACGGCACGTTCAAGTCGTTCTCTGAATGTTGTCTAACATTTTCCGGGACTTTGAGCTCGTCTACTTCCTGGACAGCGACCTGTCTGGCATGCGCGCTCATCACGAGGTGAACCTCGTGCGCGGCGCAATCGATCTGCTCAAGCAAGCGCTGCAGATAAATCGTTCCGCTGGCCCCAGTCGCTGCAATAACGAGCTTCACGGCCAAAAGAAATACACCGATAGCGTCCCACCACAATCTAGACGCACTGCTGTTTCCGAAATTTTCAATGTGCTAATCAATCTTTGCGTCGGAGTTTGAATTTTATTATCAGGCCGGAGCAACAAAAGTTAATATTCTAATCTGCCTCGACTTTCGACAAAACCCACGAGGGATGCTAAAGAACACAGCGCCGGCGACAGTCTGTCGGAGCTTGTCGAGCAATCGAGTAATTGGTTAGTCAATTAGGCCACACCCCAATAAAGTATGCGATGATAAAAAAACTCCTCCACACTCGATATCGAGTCACCGATTTGGAGAAGACGGTCTCGTTCTACAAAGATGTTCTCGGGCTTAAGGAAATTCGCCGGCACACTTCTGGTCGCGGCTCGCAGCTCGTTTTCTTTAAAGCGCCGCAAAGCGACGAAGAAATTGAGCTTTGCAAATTCGATGCTAGCGGCCCGGTCGTGGTTGGCCCTGACCTGACGCATTTGGCCTTTGAGGTCGACGACCTCGAAAAATTCGCGCGCGACGCGGCCGCAAAAGGCTACCCCCTTTCCGACGGTCCTCATCGCACGGAAAAGGGCGATGCCATCGCATTTATCGACGCACCGGAGGGTTACGAGATCGAATTGATTGAGCGCGCCGCGAGATAATGGCGAGCGCTCTCCTCGCTTTTCGGATTATCACTTGTCACCGGCACCGAGCGTTCGCTCCACCTGCAAGTCCGCGCGACCCAACGGCGCCGCGAAACGATGGGCTTGCACGGTTGAAAAAGTTGTCGCTAATTTCTCGCCCATGAAATTGGCCCGCGGCTGGTGTTTAGGGTTTTGCGCCTTTGCCATCCTCATCAACGCTTTTGGCCAAACGTTGCAGCCGGAGGCGATCCGACCCACGGGCGTGCCGACGCCAGTAGAGAAAGTAGACGCTGCTACGCCGAGCAAAAAGGACGTTGCTAAGGCAAAGAAAGACGACACTGCTACGCCAAAAATAAAGCGGCCTCGGTCCAAAACCAAGCGCGCCGCATCGACTCCGCATGAGGAGAGCTTGCCGCCAACCTCCGGTGGAGTGCCCTCCACCGGCGCAAAGTCGGTAATGATGGTCGACGCGCGGACCGGACAAACACTATATGAGAAAAACGCAGACGAAATACGTCAGGCCGCCAGCACCCAGAAGTTGTTGACTGCGCTGATCATCGCAGAGCACGGCCTTTTGGACCAGCCGGTAAGGGTGGAATCCATCGATACGATGGCCGAACCGGTCAAGTTGAACATCAAGCCCGGCGACACTTATCAGCGCATCGATTTGCTGCGTGCCCTTCTTGTCAAGAGCCCGAATGACGTGGCCCGGTGTTTGGCTCGTGACCACGCCGGCAGCGTCGAAGCATTCGCGGAGATAATGAATCAACGCGCTCGCGAGCTCGGCGCCACCCGTTCTCATTTCGTTAATCCAAATGGATTACCCGTCCCCGGCCAATATTCGTCGGCCCGCGATCTTTCCTTGATCGCCCGCGCGGCCTACGCCAACCCGACGATTCGTTCAATTGTTTGTTTGCCTAAACTTGTCTTTCGTTTTGCCAATGGCCGGACGCGTGAGTTGGAAAATACGAACAAAGTTTTGAAACAACTCTCCTACTGCAACGGCATGAAAACAGGTTACACCGAAGCGGCCGGCCATTGTTTGATCGCCAGTGGTTCGCGACCCGGTCGCGATGTTATCGTTGTGGTATTGGGAGACAGCAAATCGGGAGTGTGGCGGGACGCCTCGGCGTTGCTGTCCTGGGGTCTGTGGATGTAGTAGCGTCGACCGTGCGACGACTCCTCAACTTGGAGAAGGCAAAAGCAAACGTTCGGCGTTTGCTTCCGCCGAGTAGACCAGAGCGGACACGCAGATGAACAATGACGAAGCACGAATGACGAATGACGAAATAAATCCGGGCTCTTAAATCACGAAGTGGCAATCAGCCTTCTTTTCGTCATTCGGATTTCGGCATTCCTTCGTCATTCGTCATTCCGCCCAAGCTTTTAGCGTCGCGACTAACTGGCAGCAAACGCCCTGCTATAATACCACAGTCATGAGCGAGCTCTTCGCAGAGCAACTGGAAGCTCTTCGCGCGGGGTCGTTGTACCGCCAACTTCACGAAATCGGAAGCCCGCAGGAACCGAATATTGAGGTCGGCGGCAAACGCCTGGTCAATTTTTCCTCCAACGATTATCTCGGTCTTGCCAACGAGCCGCGACTGCCTGAAGCGGCCATCGCGACAATGAACGAATTCGGCCTCGGCGCGGGCGCCTCGCGCTTAGTCAGCGGAACGCAATCACCTGATGTGCGCTTGAAGAACGCATTGGCCAGGTGGAAACAAACGGAAACTGCCCTTTCTTTCAGCAGTGGATACGCCGCCGCTCTCGGGACCGACGCCAAATTGAGTGGAGCGGTTTTGCGTGTTTTTCCGCATAACGGTTTGGCCAAACTTGAAAGCCTGCTTGTTTGGGCGCACCGCGCATATCCTCAGGCCCGAATTCTCATCGTGACCGAATCTGTTTTCTCGATGGACGGCGACCGGGCGCCTCTGCGCGAACTGGTCGAATTAAAAAACCGTTTCCAAGCATTGTTGCTCGTGGACGAAGCGCATGCCATCGGCGTGATTGGGCCGAACGGCCGTGGGCTGGCAGCGGAGGAAGAGGTTGACCACGAGGTGGATGTGCAAATGGGAACCTTAAGCAAGGCACTCGGCGCCAGCGGGGGTTATATCTGTGGTTCACGGAGGTTGGTCGGATGGCTTACTAACCGCGCCCGGTCTTTCGTTTTTCCACTGCGCCGCCAGCCTCCCCTGGATTGTGGGTGAGGAACAGGCGGCGATGGATCTGTCGGGCGCGCTCGCTGATGAAGGTTTTCTGGTTCCCGGAATTCGCTATCCCACGGTCGCCAAAGGCTCGGCGCGATTGCGCATCACCGTTACGGCAATGCACACCGATACTGAGATCGAAGCGTTCTGCCGTGCTCTTCGCTGCCTTGCCGCTTCTAAACTACCGAACTCCTATGGAGTCCGGGAAGAAGCCCAGTAACGTAGAAGCGGCGTCGGCAGCAAAGCTGGATTATCGTCGGGATCGGTAGGTCCTGCCGCAGGGATGTCCTCAGGGCCCTCGGCGGGTGGAGCAGGCTCTGCCGCAGCCGCTTCGGTGTTGGCGTACTTGGCCATCATCTTCTGCTGAAGAGTTTGGCGTTGGGCCGTGCTCTGACTCGTGGTCGAGCAGGCGGGAAGTAAAGCGAGGCTGAGGAGGCAAGCGACGATTTGGATTTTCATGGTTGTTAGGAGCCGGAAGTCTGCTTCGGGCGATGCTTTATAATTACTATAATCCGCCGAAGTAAGGCAAGTACTTTTTTACAGGGTGAAACGCCCAATTGCGAGCAACAGCGCCCGGCGCCGGTATATGTTTGGCGGTCGGCCAACCTAAGGCTGTGAGAATAACATCGAACGCCGAACACCGAACACCGAACGCCCAACTAGCAGACGGTTCCAAGCTCGATGTTCGATGTTGGGCGTTCGGCGTTTGCTTCCGCTAAAGTGGTACCCGAAGCCGGGGATTTTACCTATAAAAACCGCTGCAAAATCGGTCGCAGTTTTTCGATGGTCCCCTCCGGCCAGAGCTTCCGCTCCGTCGTTAAAGCCGAATCCAAGGCGAAATGTTCGGGCCAATCAGGTTTGATTGGAACGTGTGGAATAGCTTCTATAAGAACCTTTTTCGCCGTCTCAGCATTCGCGGTGAGATGACCAAAAACGGTTTGCGCCGAAACTGGTTCCTCCTCCTCCTTCCAACAGTCGTAGTCAGTAATCATAGCCATAGTGGCAAGGGCAATCTCCGCCTCGCGCGCGAGTTTTGCTTCCGGCAAGTTCGTCATGCCGATGACATCGAAACCGTGCCTTCGATTTAGCTCCGATTCGGCCCTGGTCGAGAAAGCTGGACCATCCATGTTCACATAAGTGCCCCCATCATGAACTGTCACGCCAATCAAGCGCGCGGATTGCGCGAGGATTTTCCGCAGATCTGTGCTGATCGGTTCCGCGAATGAGATGTGCGCCGCGATTCCTTCCCCGAAGAAAGTATGGTTTCGCCTCTCGCTGGTGCGGTCG
>Ga0207684_10006269_pt1 | contig 10857 bp, 9 predicted proteins | sample KBSK5501metaG_FD_184342 | JGI IMG/M metagenome (GOLD analysis project Ga0207684, IMG submission 184342) | Corn, switchgrass and miscanthus rhizosphere microbial communities from Kellogg Biological Station, Michigan, USA - KBS K5-50-1 metaG... | ecosystem: Host-associated > Plants > Roots >... | reverse complement strand
CCCCATGCCTTTTTCGATGTGGGGAGGAAGGAGCACGCCCACCGACATATTACCAACCTTACCTTTGAGGTCCTCGGCAGTGTAGACGGCCACGACGCCGGGATATTTGCGTGCCGCCTCCGTCTCGATGCTCGTGATGTGTGCATGCCCGTACGGACTGCGGAGAACGGCCATATGGAGCATCCCCATCAGTTTGATATCATCAACATATGTTGCCTGCCCCGTAATCAGACGGGGGTCTTCACGCCGTTTGATCGATGCGCCGATCATTGTTGCAATGCCCATGTGTGCCTGCCCTTTCTCAAATGACGAGGAATGCAACAGTGCTCTGCTGAGGATGTCAGAGACATCGTATGCTAGGAGACAAATACGAGTAGCGCATAAAATCGTTGACGAGTAGAAGATAGCACACAGCAGGCTCTGCTGTCAATCGCTGTGGCTCTGGTAGAGTCACTTTTGCCGCTCCGCATCCTTCTCTTCAAAAAGATCCAGCAGGTCTTGATACATCGCAGGCTGATTCTTTTTCACCACGATTGACTTGATAACGTAACAAACTTGTGTTACGCTAGTCGGGTAAACTGTAGCGTGACGTGAAGGGGTGAATCAATGAATTGTAAGTTTTGTGGTAAGGAATTGCCCAATACAAGGACTGGGAAGCGTGCACGCGAATGTACCCGGCCGCCTGATGTGTTAGGCTACGCCGGGAGCCGACATTCGAGACGAGGCGGAAGGGAGTGAAGATGAGCGGGTACAGTGGAGTGTTGCGCGCTGTAACGATGCGAGTCGCGGTGGCGGTCACCATCGTCTCTCTCCTCCTCCCGTTCACGGCGAGCGCGTCTGCATCGCTGTCTGGACGAACCAGACTGCCGCCGGTCGTCCTCTTCCCTGCCTTCCACTTCACGAAGCTCATGGTGACGGTCCGCAACCAGGTGGTGGCGCCGGATTGCCCACGTTCGGGGACCTTCGAGGACTGGTTCTCAAACGACCACCCGAGCACCACTTTCTCTCAGGTTTGCCGCGACAAGCTTCTCACGCTTCGCTACGACTCGAATCCGGCAAAGCCGATGCCGCTGCGCTTCTCCAACCAGCGCGGCGTGGCCGTCCAGATCATTGACTACGGGATGACGCAGAGCGCTCCCTTCTACGAGACGCTGTACAAGGCCCTGGAGGCGGCGGGATACGTGCGCAATGTCAACATCCGCGTGGCCGGCTACGACGCGCGCCTCACGCCGGACATGGGAGGCTTCCTCGAGCGAACGAAGAAGCTCATCGAGGACACCTACCGAGACAACGGCAGCCTCCCCGTGCACCTGGTCGGCCACTCGAACGGCCCGCTCTACGCCCAATATCTTCTGACTCATACGACGCGAGCTTGGAGGGACAAGTACATCCACGGGTTCACCCCGATTGCCGGGAACTTCCCTGGCCAGGGCAGCGTCTACCCGATCTTCTTCACGGGTCTCAACATCATCGACTTCTCGTTCCCGACCACAAAAGAGAACGCAGAGAGTAGCGCACGGATGTATCTCAGCTCGCCCTCTACGTACATGAGCTCCGCCGATCCGCGGATCTTCAACGACCGCGAAATCGTCGTCTCGGATGCCTCCACTGGCCGCATCTACACGCCGCAGGACTACGGACGCCTGTTCGAGGATGCTCGGCTCCCGCAGGCGAAGGCGATCGCCGACTACTACATTGGCTTCGTCAAGTTCGCCGATCCTGCGCACTTCCCGTACGTCGACGTCTACGCTGAGAAGGGCTCTGGGATAGCGACCGTCGTCGGGATCCAGCTGCACGATCTCTCGGTTGGTCAGCTCGTGGACGCCTCGACACTCTTCTTCACGCGCGACGGCGATGTGAACCAGGAAGACATCACGAACAACGCCGTGCTCGCGTGGCGGGCAATGTCGTGCTTCCACTTCAGCCTCACTGACAACCCCGGCATCGACCACTTCTCTCTGCCAAGCGACGCGCGCGTGCTTGCCCGTCTCGTCACCGACCTCAGTCGTCCGCGATCAGCCTGCCGGTAGCGGCCGCTGGGCCCAAGCCGTTCGCTGTACCGGCTATTTGAAACATCCGTTCAGAAAATAGTCACCAGAAGAACGATTGAGCATGCCACCACTGCTTGCAGATGCAGGTGAGACGGGGTACAATCGAAAGGTCTTATTATGTGCCCACGCGACGGCATAAGAAATCTACCCATCTTCGAAGGAGAAGCTCGTTCTGTGAACTCTGTTCTTCCCTCCCTCAAGCGGCAGGTGAAACGCCCAGCATGCACGAAGACGGATCGCATCCTCCTTGTGCTCTTCGCACGGGCTGTTCGGGCTTGGAAGCAAACGCTCGTCATCGTTCAACCAGATACACTGCTGCGGTGGCATCGTGAGCTCTTCCGCCTGTACTGGAAGCGCAGGTCAAAGGCCTCTTCACACAAGCCCAAGGTAGCCGCGGAAACCATCGCCCTGATCAGAGAGATGGCGAAGGAGAATCGGCTCTGGGGTGCTGAGAGGATTCGCGGGGAATGAGTGAAACTCGGCATGCGTGTCTGCAAGCGAGCCATTCAGAAGTACATGAGGAATGTTCGCACTCCCCAGCCAAGAGGCCAGAAGTGGGCCACCTTTTTACATAATCACGCCGCACAGATTTGGGCTTGCGACTTCTTACAGGTCACAGATCTCTTCTTTCGACCACTCTTTGCGTTCTTCATCATCGAACTGAAGTCACGGAAGGTGATCCACGTGGGCGTGACACGATCTCCAACCGATTCTTGGGTCGCGCAACAACTCCGAGAAGCTACCCCATATGGGCAAGCCTCAACTTGCAGCACCTTTTTGAAGCATATGCAAGTCGTTTTGGTCAGGTTATGGGTAAAATTTCACTATTCCCGAAGGCAACTTGTTGTCTCATTTCCTTTCAAGTAGTGGGTGGAACGCATTTGCGGTAGTTTGTACTTAGAATGCTAGAAATGGGGAGGTTGCCTGCGTATCTCCTCGAGATTAACCTCCATCCTCCTATTATTACTTGGATCGGGCATGTAAACCCGGGTTGGTGTGAAACGATAGAACCGCTGTATCGCAGCGCCTGAGAAATCCTCAATAGGGCGCATCCAACGGGCTCTCACACTCTCATCTGGGAAAGATTGCTGCCAATAAAAATCCATAACTTGCTGCAACTCGGGACCTTCTACAGCTTGGGCTGTCCCAGCCAACTGTAGGCCAGAGACGATATCCGAAGGTTCTGTTGAATTGTATATTGACACCGCAACATTCGGATTACGTTGGATATACTGGGAGTGACGAGCATCGGTCGCCGAGTACCAATAGAAGTTGTAATCGGCATCGACCACGTAAGCTATCGGGGCAATCCACACGGACTCCCCGTCGCAGGTCGCAAGGGTCATGTAACGATTTACTCGAACGATATCCCTTGCTTTTTCCACGAAATCTGTCATCTGACAACCTCCTTCAAAAAACTAAATAAACTAGCCATTTGTGCCTTGTCATGTTACCCTGCCCCGTTGCCATAATTCTTTGCCACCAGCAAGGAATTGCTGGCAATCTAGCGCAGGAGGATAACATCGCTAGCCCTTCAATGCAGATTGAAGACGAATTTGGGGTCCCGACATAGGCTGTTCCGTAACAGAACTCTTCTTAGCGCTTCACAATGACTCTTCCTCTACTGGCCGCCACTAAGAACAGTCCGGTCATCGCTATCACTGTCGTTTGCACCCACGCATTGACTGAGGGAGAGATGAAGGCACCAGAGAGGTGATTAGCCGCGTGGAGCAAACTGGCCAGAGCCCCTATCCGAATGACCCAAGGATAGTTCTCCGGCACAGGTGTTGCCACCAATAAACCGATGCCTACCGCCAGCATATAGGCTCCCAAGTCGCCCTCATAATGCTGGTTAAAGGGGGGAAAGTTCCCAATATGTTGAAAAAACCACTGCGGAAAGAACATGAGCGCCACGCCCGTCAAGCTGTTGGTAATCCCCATCAACCCCACTACTATCTGAGCAAAGCGGGTATACGCGGTCACTTTCCTGGCACTTGCTTGGTCCATAAACAGACTCCTCACACTCTTTGTTCTTTCTTGCCTCTTTTTTTTCGCAGCGCAGAGACAATACTCTCTCTCCTCCCACCGATCTCTCCTCTCTCACTCCAGTAGACGAGTCAAGCTGCACAGGTGTGACACTTTTGTACACCGGTCCGCCTTCCAGCGACGCGCATGGTGCAGATGAGTTGTGCAATTGGGAGAAAAGTTCTGCTGAGAGGAGTAGAATTGTCGCGTCCCCGGCGAATATGCGCCGAATGCATGGCAACCAGATCAGCTGTGAGAAGTGATTGCCATCATAAACGTGCCGCGTTGCCACATAAAGACGACTGCAAAAACAGATTTCTCAAGCAAATACGTCCTGCCTTTTTCCGAAAAGATGAAGAATCCTTTTGGCAGCCCCTAAGTGGCAAACTGCCTTTCGGCAAAGTATTCTGGCGAGACTCTGTTTTTAAGCTCTGCTAATCAAGCTCAAAATGTGGCAACTTTATGCGCCGGTGTTGGCACAGAATTATGGCAAAGCTCTTGGGGTATATTCTGAATCGACCGGGAAACAACGTTAGCAGAGTTTCCCGGTCGATTCAGACGGAAAGCGGCCTGGTTCTTTACCAGCTCTGGCTGCCCGCGACCTGCCTGATGGTAGCATTGACGCGGTTGAAGAGGTTGGTCACAGCGATCATGAGGATCAAAGCCGCAAGTCCCTGCTCGTCGTAGTGCCGGGCGGCCTCGTCCCAGATCGAGTCTGGGACCGGATCGGCCCGGTCGGCAAGCCGAGTGACGGCCTCAGTGAGCGCGAGAGCAGCACGTTCGGCGTCGGTGAAGTAGGGTGCCTCCCGCCAGGCCGCCACGGCGAAGAGGCGCTCGTCTGTTTCACCTGCCTTCTTGGCGCTGCGTGCGCCGAAGTCGACGCAGAAGCTACAGCCATTGATCTGGCTCGCGCGCAAATGGACAAGCTCAAGTATAGACTGCGGCACGCCGCCCTGTCTCGTGGCCTTGAGTAGGGCTTGTATGCCAGTGTTGACGTCAGGAAGGATCGTTGCTGGGTTGCTCATTCGTGCTTGCATCATTGTTCTCCTTCAGGTGTCTTTACTGAAAAGAATCACCAGCTTCATTTCAAAATGTCCAACTTGTTTCTCTGTGCTTTGCATGCCTCTCTCTCAGAGGCTCGTACAGGAGACGAGAGAGCACGGGCAGATGTGACACCCCTCGGTTTGTTCTCTGTCCTGCTATGGTGTGCTGGCTACTTGGGACATCCGTTTAGGAAATCGGCATGGTGCATGCGATTGAACGAGCCTCCTTGCCGAAGCATGTGAGAGGCGAGTATAATCAACAACGTCCATTCTGCTCGCACGCTCCGTGTGCTGGCTACAAGTGATATCCGCTCACAAATAACGCCTTTGACAACACCTTGCAACGGCTCTTGCTCCTTGCTGATTCCCCAGATGGAATTTAGAATCGAAAGGCATGGACCTGCTCATCTTCAAAAGCGGAAGCTCCCTAAGCCAATGAAAGATCATAGGTAGCCAAGTGCTGGATATTGCCGTGAATCTGTACGGTGCCTCCCTGCGCTGTATTCGTAGTGGGATCGATTTGACCAGTGTAGGCGGATCTGGCGGCAGTTTCCATATCATCAAGTAGAGCCAGAGTACTCTGGGAGAGCAATTGGGTGGGTGTCATCTTGACAAGCTGCTTTGCATCCCGGCGCACTTGCTGTAATCTGGCTTGCACGTCCTTTCTGTCCTGCTCGGTCTGGGCAGCAAGTGTATGTTTTTCCTGGGATATATCAGGAGCCTGGACCAGGGCGCTCAGTTGAATTCCGACGAGATACAGTAAGGCAGGAGGATTCTGTTTCTGTTGATCGAACTCAAGCAGAGCAAGAGGGGCAATACGTGGGTTTACCAGATTAGGTGTACCAGCTGGCACATCTTGCTGGACGCCTATCGCTCCATCGAGATAGTCCAGGATACGGATGGTTTGGTTGCGGATACCGACCTGGTCTTTTCTTTCCCAATAGTCTCTGGCACTGCCTGCCCATTCAGAGACTTTTTGTACATTCCTGAAGAGCCATATATCCAGGCCACCAGGTAAATTGACGCTCATGAGTTCTGGAGCGTCAGCGAGTAGATGACGAATATGTTGGAGAGCCCCTTCATGCATCATGTCCCTACTTTCAGGTGTTTGGGGAAGCTGGGCGTAGTAACGCCAAGTGCTTTTCTCAGGGGAAGGAAGGCTCGGTGGTGGATTTGTCTGCTCTTCTGTAATCAGAAAGCGGCTCGTGATGGCGATTAAGTTGGTATGATGTGTATCGCCTGGGTAGAGGTAATGTATGCTGCCCTTCATCAAGGGTACTTGTCCAAGCGCGACCGGTGGTGCCAAAGGGGTCACCAGGTCGGGAAGGAGCCATGCATAGTAACCTTTGCCAGGGGCTGGGTTAGGAATGTCCTGGAGTTCAATAAGCACTTCATCGTTGATCCCCTGGTTGCTGTGCTCAAAGATCTGGCCGCTGCTGACAAAGTAGGCATGACCCACTATCTGATTTTTTGCGATGGGAGCCCTACGAGTATGTGTAAGCCAGTAGAAACTACCCAGACCCGCACCCAGCAGTACGATAATCAGCACAGCGATCGTTGCGAGGAAGAGACCTCTTCGTCGTCTCCATACTGGTGAAGGTGGAGATGGGGGTGGCACAGCCATAGGAGTTTTGTTTGATGGAGATGCCGACGGTGTCATGAATTGCACATGGTGAGGGGAATGTGCAAGAGAAGAGCCACCAGGAGTGTTGATAACAGGTGCTGTAGGAGCACTTTGTCCACCACCAGAAACGACTGGTAACGGTGGATTCGATGAGGACGCATCATTTGGAGGTTGACCAGGCGTCAACCTCGGTATAGAGGGGGTAGTTGGAATCATGCTTGGCATGAGGGAACTTGGACGTGGAGAAAGGGAGGGAGCTCCACTCGGGACATCCTGGGAGGGCGTGGGCAAGCCTGGTTCCGCAGGTAGAGGGATACCAAATGCCTCGGCCACTGATGCAACGATGATGGACGCGTTATTGAACCGTGCTGCCGGGTCTTTAGCGAGGCAGCGTAAGATCACGTGCGTCAGAGCAGGTGGAATGTTTGGGTTCATGAGATCAGGTGGGGGGGGCATACTGTTGATATGCTGTAGCATAATTGCTGGCATGGACTCACCCTGGAATGGCTGCACTCCAGCGCAGATTTCATAGAGGATGACCCCAAGAGAATAGATATCGCTCTGCTCGTTGCCAGGGTGGCCTTGAGCTTGTTCAGGCGAGATATAGAGCGGTGTTCCAAGCCACATTCCGCTGAAGGTGCCAGAAGTGACACCCATTAATTGGGCAATGCCAAAATCAGTGAGCAGAGGTTCACCCATTGGATGATGGTTCGTCTTGTGTTTATCAAGCAGGATATTCGCCGTTTTGATGTCGCGATGGATCATGCCTTTCTGGTGAGCGTAATCAAGAGCGATACAAATGGGTGTGAAGAGTTGAACGATATCGGTGGGAGATGGAAACTTCCCCATGCGAGATGTGTTACGGATGTACTCGGAAAGGGTCATCCCCTCGACATAATCCATGACTATGTAGGCAAGAGTGCTGTCTGATTCAGGCGGGTGTGCAAGGTGAAAGTCATAGACCCGTACAATGTTCGGATGATGCAGTGAAGCGATAACTTGTGCTTCATGTTCGAAACGAGCAATGAAATGGGAATCATTGAGTAAATCGGCGTAGAGAATCTTCAGGGCAACAGAACGCTGCAACTGGGTATCAAAGGCTTTCCATACCTCAGCCATACTTCCTCGCCCCAAACGCTCACGCAATTCATATTTTCCAAGGCGTTGCGGACCTGAGTGTGAGCTTGTAGTCATAGTCGCCTCCCGTAGTGACCTTCCCTATCCTGGTCTCCTATGATCGCTTCTGCTACCGTCAAGATGATCATGCTCTCTTCACCGATATCCTTCTTTGAAGAATCAGCAACGATTAGCCCTGCAATAAGCCATCTTTTTGGGTGGTTCACAGCGAATTTCTCAGAACATCTATTCTAATTCGCTGGTGCTCAGTCTACTCGGTAAAAGCGAGCCTGTCAATATGTTCGGAAAACGTGACTGTTCGGAAAGCAGTAAAACTGGGGTAAAATAGCAAGATTTTCCTGAATCCAATCAACTGATTGACAAACGCAAATTTGCATGTTATCATTTCATCAACTGATTGATAAAGAGGAGGCCAACACGGATGAGCAACTCGGTGGAACAGAGCAAAGATGTGGAGAACAACAACAGCGCGCGCGCGCAGACAACCCACGCCGACGAGCGGCGGCGTTCCCTGGTGCTGGCGGCCTACGACCTGATCGCGGAGAAAGGCTTTGAGGACCTGCGCACGCGGGACGTGGCCGCGAGGGCGGGGGTGAACATTGCGACACTGCATTATTATTTTGCGAGCAAAGAAGATTTGATCGACGGGGTCGTGGATTATCTGCTGGACCTGTTCAGTTCAGAGGCATCACGAGATCTGGACCTGGATTTTTCGACGCCGCTGGGGCATTTGCGCGCCATGTTTTTGAATACGGTCTATCGCATGCGCACGATGCCAAATATGTTTGTGGTGCTGGGGGAACTGGTGATGCGCTCCCAGCGCAATCCGTCTCTCGAAGCGGCAATGAAGCGCATGGATGCGCAGTGGATGCACTATCTGAACTGGATAGTGGCAGAGGGGGTAGCACAAGGCCAGTTTCGGGCCGATCTTGATGTGGAAGCCACGGCCAAAAAGATCATTGTGGTGGTGAAAGGCGTCACGTTCCACTATGTCTGGGCGCGTCAGGAGGTTGATTTTGAGGGGATATTACAGATCATAGAGTGGCTGGTGTTGCCCGAACCGTAAGCAATGCTATCTCTGCTTTAGTTGCAAATATTGTATGGTCTGACCTGCTTCATTTGACATATGGCAAAGTTGCAAAATGGCAAATGTCCAAGAGGAAACCAGCTACACTGCCATTGCGACGATTTTGCGACAGGTGCACGACCGCACTGTAACATCTTCTTACTACCATACAGCAAGGAGTTTCAACAACTGGCTCCTCATAAACAGGTGCCAATTGATCGTGATGATGTTTTTCATGGAGGATAGATCACTATGAAGACAACTGAACAACAGGACATACTCTCAAGAGTACCATTATCGTACCTGGGCTGGTTAACGGTAGGATCGCTGGTGGGCATCGGGATCGGATTCTGGGTGCTGCTGCTGACAATCGGAGTGACAGTAGTACCAATTGCCCTTCTCGCCGTCGTCTCCATCGTCCTGGCCGCGCTGGTCTTGACCGGTGTGCGCTGGATGCCCGCGCTGGCGGCAGTGTATGGAGTGGGAATGTGGATTGGCGGGCCGACATCGCAGCCATATTCACTCTATCACCTGACGCACCCACAAGAGGGAGGACCGTTTATCGCCTCGGTGCTGGTCTACGTGCTGGCGATAGTGACAATCGTAGCGGGTATCGTCGCGACGATGGAGAACTATCGCGGTGGGGAACGCCGCGCGCCACGCTGGATCAACCCCTTCCTCGGCGTGATGGCAGGCTTTATCGTTGGCGCGACCGTCGTATCACTGCTCGTACTGCCCGGGAACACATCTGCCGCTCAGTCGAACCAGGCAACGGAACCGGGTACCGTACGCATGGGAATAGCCAGCTTCACTCAACAAACCGTCACCATTACAAAGGGCTCGACGGTGAAACTGGTGGACGATGGAAACTTCACGCATATCATAGACAACGGCTCCTGGGACGGCCCAAACCCCAAGCCAGCAAGCGAGCCGGGCGCGCCATCAGTGCAGCACGTGCAGGTCAACGGAGGAAGCATAACCATCGGCCCATTTAATACAGCAGGCACATTCTCAATATACTGCACCATTCACCCGGGGATGATGCTCAAAGTGATTGTGCAGTGAGAATCCAACATCGTCCACTGACAGGTATTAACGAAAGGAGACCTCATCATGTCCACACGGAACAGGAATGCAGAAACAATGCGCATCTCAATGGAAGGCATGACCCTGCGAGTCGCCGATGTAGAACGCTCCCTGGCATTTTACCAGATGATCCCGGGCATCGAAGTAGTAGTGCATCGCTCCGGCGAGTTTGCCCTGCTCTCCATAGGCAAAGGGCTGTTAGGGCTCTTGAAATATGGGGCCACGCATGTAGAGTTCGGTACATCAGATGTGGATGGGTTGTACCAGCATTTGAAGGAGGCAGGATTTCCGGTTGAGGGTGCACCGAGCCAGAAGCCATGGGGCGAATACACGTTTACCGTGCATGATCCCGACGGGCACGTTTTGGAATTTGATGATTCGCATGGAGTGTAATGGGTAAATCCCAGGATGAAATGACTCTCCCTTTGGGTTCGACGCAATTCTTTACTGCTTGTGGCAAATGGGTGGCAGAGCGAAAAGCGCGGAAGCAACAACTGTGAGCACGCCTGTCATCTGATCGCGACTTGTAGAAGGTAATGCTCATTCCGCGCTGGCTCTTCCCCCTGTGCTGGCTACTTGGGTCATCTGTTCGCAAAATAGGCGTTTTCAGAATGATTTGACAAGTGACAAGCACCCCCGCAAGCCGACATACAACGTGCGCAAGAACCGAAAGGATGCCAGGGAATTCAGAAGTTGACACGAACGTTCCCTGGAGGAGGGACGAACCGGCCTATCCACATTACTGCACTGGAATAGTGCGCATTTGTGTCAGGCAATCGTCATAGATCCCCAGCTGCTTGCGTAACTCGATACGCGTCTCACTAC
>Ga0207684_10006268_pt1 | contig 10859 bp, 11 predicted proteins | sample KBSK5501metaG_FD_184342 | JGI IMG/M metagenome (GOLD analysis project Ga0207684, IMG submission 184342) | Corn, switchgrass and miscanthus rhizosphere microbial communities from Kellogg Biological Station, Michigan, USA - KBS K5-50-1 metaG... | ecosystem: Host-associated > Plants > Roots >... | reverse complement strand
GGGCCAGGATGCCATAGCGAAAGTTGTGTAAAGGAGAGGAAGGAAAAGAGTAGCTGCAAAACCGATACTACAGGCATAGACTCTTCCCTTTGGAAGAGATCGTTCCTTTGAATTCACCCCTTAAGAAGGAGGACCTATGCCTGTACCTAAGAAAAAGCGTATCACAGCCGAGAATGTCCTTTCAACGTCGGAACCATCTTCCCCACTGTTGCCGGAGCAGCAAGCATTTCACCAGCACCTGCAAGCCCTGGCTCAAAGTGCGGTGCGCACCGTCTTGGAACTGGTGATGCGCGAGGAGTTGGATGCCTTTATTGGAGCGGCCTGGGGAGAATGCAGTCCCAAACGCAAGGGCTATCGCAACGGCAGCTACTTCCGTGATCTGGCCACAGCGACGGGCCGACTCGAAGATCTCAAGGTGCGAAGACGACCGCGAAGGCCAATTCCACACCCAGGCCTTTGAACACTACCAGCGCTATGAACCGCATATCGCGCGATCAGACTGACGCAGATGTTCGTGGCTGGAGTGAGCACGCACAAAGTGGGAGAAGTCGCTCAAACCCTGATGGGAGTCGCCGGAAGTCGCCAGTACCATCAGTCGCCTCAACCAAACGCTTACCCAGCAATTTGAAGCGTGGCGTGAGCGCCGCCTGCAAGAACACTGGCGGATTGTGTATCTGGAGGGCGTGCATTTCAGCATCCGTCATGGAGACAAGTCTGACTCGACCATCATTTTAACCGCCTTAGGGGTGGATCTGGCAGGAAACAAAGAGGTGCTGGCCTTACGCGCATGCGCAGAGGAGGACAAAGATGGATGGGCTTGTCTGTTGCAGGATCTGCGTTCACGTGGGGCGAGGCACATTGATCTGCTGGTGACCGATGGGCATGACGGCCTGCTGGCTGCGGTCTCCGACCAGTTTGCGGCCACCCCTCGCCAGCGCTGTCTGCTCCATAAGCAACGCAACGTGCTCAATGCCATCCCTCGACGGGAGCGAGGTGACGTCCAGGCTGAACTCGTGGGTATCTGGGACCAGCCGACCAAGCCGGAGGCGCTGACCTGCTTGGCCGCCTTCAAAGCCAAATATGCTCAACGCTATCCCGAAGCGGTGCGAAGCCTGGCTGAAGACGAAGAGCACCTCTTGACCTTTTATGCCTTTCCTGAGGCTATGCACCGGCACATTCGCACCACGAACGCCATTGAAAGCCTCTTTAGTAATGTGCGCCAACGCACCGATCAGATCGACGTCTTTACGACGGAAACCAGTTGCCTGACGATTGTCTGGGCCACGATGCAGGATATTCGCTTGCACAAAATCTCGCTCTAAGGCGACTTGGGACGGAGAGCGAGCAGTCGAGCTAGCAAACAGCCAGAAAAGCTGGTGCAAGAGGAGGTGGTTTTTGCGCCTCAAGAGACCCACTTGCTGGGAACGCCGGGGGGAAAAACTTTCTCTTTGGGAGGAGTGAGAGAAGAACCAAGCGAGATTTGAAGTCACCGGAGGAAAGGCTCAGGTGTCAGAGAGGAGATTTGTTCTCCCCGTCGCATCCTTACACAACTTTCGGGATGGCATCTAAAATTGGCTCATTAATACTGATAATTATCCCACGTGATGCGCAACGAGATTACATAACTGAACAATAAGAGAGAGAAACTGGCGAAAGAGCAAAGAAATGTGCCTTGTTAGAAGGAAAGAACCTGGTGTTTCGATCTCAAAAGGAAGACCTTCAATGGGTGGTGTTTTCTTCGCCGTTTTTCGCTGCAATGAGCTCAGCGATTCCCGCCAGAATGCGTTCCAGCCCAAAGGTGAAGGCAAATTCCGGGCTAGAGGGACTTTGATATTCCTGCCCGGCGGATGTTCCGACACGTGTCGCCACAGGGAAACGAGTTGGGTCGATGAGCTTGTCCAGAAGCGGTGCGCGGGCGACCCACCATTCCTCATCCGTCATCTCGGTGTCCTGTTGGGTACGATCACGGGTGACCTGAGCACGGCAGGCTCCCTCCACGTGGGTCAGAATGAGGGTGAGCACGGCATCCATCTCCACGTCACTGAGCCCGAGCTTGTCGAGTGGACGGAGCTCGGCTTCATATTTGATGGCGGCATGGGGGCCAAGGACGGAGCGTCCGGTGGCGATCTGCAACATCCAGGGGTGCCTGCGGTAGAGGTCCCAGTTGTGGTTCGCGATGAACCGGAGCGCGCCACGCCAGTCCCCCGGCTGCTTCGATGGACTCTCGATGCTTTCATAGAGCTCCCCGTAGGCCGTATCGAACATGAGGTCGACGAGGTCGGTCTTGCCTGGGACATGGGTGTAGAGGGACATGGTACCCACGCCAAGACGCCCTGCTACATTGCGCATCGAGAGTGCGTCCACGCCATCGGTGTCCGCGAGGTCTATGGCGGCGGTCACAATGGCTTTCAGGGTGAGTCCTGAACGTCCCGCCTCGGTCTGAGAACCCCAGAGCAGAGCCAGACTCCGGGCCGGGTCGGTGGGTGATGGGTTTTTGTGGTTCACAAGCATGTTCTCCAATTGGTGCTCAGTTATTGCTATTCTTGACACCATTCTACCACATGGGATACACTGTACCGTACAGTGTACTTATGATGACAGTGTGTGTTGCCCTGGAGAGGACAGGTCATTGAGCAGAAAGAGAAGGAATGGTACTTATGGAAAGCAGAGTATGCGCGATTGCTGCGCGTGGGGTGCGCAAGCAGTATGCGGGGGCCAAAGAGGGGACTGGACTCAACGGTTTCGATCTTGAGGTGCGGGCCGGATCAGTGTGTGGACTTCTCGGTCCCAACGGGGCGGGCAAGACCACGGCGGTGAAAATTCTGTCCACCCTGCTTGAACTCGACGATGGCCAGGCGAGTGTCGCCGGGTTCGACGTCATGACGCAGGCACGACAGGTTCGCGAGCATATCGGACTGGTTGGTCAATACGCTGCGATTGACGAGATTTTGACTGGACGACAGAACCTCGTGATGTTCGGGCAGCTCAATCATCTCTCCCGCCGCCAGGCCAAGCTTCGTGCTGACGCATTACTGGAACAGTTCGCGTTGACGGATGCTGGCAAGACGCCGGCCAGCACATTTTCCGGTGGCATGCGCCGCCGCCTGGATCTCGCGGCAAGTCTGATCGTCTCACCTTCGGTGCTCTTTGTGGATGAACCGACCACCGGACTCGATCCGGCTGGACGACGAGAGGTCTGGGTCGCCATTCGATCACTGGTCGCTACCGGCACCACGGTGTTGCTGACGACCCAGTATCTTGAGGAGGCCGATCAGCTTGCTCATCGCATTTCTATGCTCAAGGAGGGAAGGGTCATTGCCGAGGGGACCCCAGATTCGCTCAAGTCCGCCCTGGGTGGGGACTGGCTCGACATCGTTTTGCGACCTGGAGTCGAGACAGCCACCGTGGCGCAGATCGTGAAGCCTGTTGCCTGCGGTGACATCCGCATCGATACGCAGGCGAACAGGATCAGCGTTCCCGTCACCGATCGGATGAGAGCCTTAGTCACTGTGACGACGGCACTCTCGGAGGCACGGATCGAGCCGGAAGACCTCGCTGTGCGCCGACCAACACTTGATGAAGTCTTTCTTCACCTCACCGGTCCCGTAGAGGCAGAAAAGACACTGGAGGGAGTATCGTGAACTCAACGCTTCATCCATCTGGACGCGCCACCCAAACCAGCTCGCCCATCGCGCGGTTCGGTTGGGCCATAGCCGATGCCTGGACGATCACGCGTCGAGACCTTACGCACTGGCGGCTCCGACCCGGAGCGGTGATTGTGGGGTGGGTCTTCCCGCTCATGATCGTGCTGATGTTCGGACTGCTCTTTGGCGGCGCCATCCGCGTGCCAAACGGTGGGAACTACTTCGAGTTCCTGATGCCCGGCATGTTCGCAACAACCATGCTCTTTGGCCTTGAAACAACCATGATCGCCGTCACCACTGATGCCTCCAAGGGCGTCACCGACCGGTTCCGGTCGCTGCCGATGAGCGCATCAGCCGTTGTCCTGGGCCGCTGCATCGCTGACATACTCAACTCCATCGTGGGGCTGGCTCTCCTGATTGGTGCCGGACTGCTTCTGGGGTGGCGTTGGCATGCTGGGATGTCAGCCGCACTGGCTGCGGTCGGACTGCTCCTGCTTCTGCGTTTTGCCCTGCTCTGGGTCGGGATCTTCTTCGGGCTGCGAGCTCGTGGGCCGGAGTCGGTCGCAGCGGTGCAAATCCTGGTCTGGCCAATCAGTTTTCTCTCGAATGTCTTCGTGAACCCGTCCACGATGCCGTCCTGGTTGGGAGCGGTTGCCCAGTGGAATCCGCTCTCCGCGACCACCTCGGCCATCCGGCAACTCTTTCTGAACCCCGGATGGCAAGCAGGGTCCTGGATCTCCGAGCATGCAGTGCTGATGGCGCTCGTGTGGCCGATGCTGCTCGTCGCCATCTTTCTGCCGCTCTCGGTGCGCACCTATCGTCGGCTCAGCCGCTAGCAGAGCACTCATCCAGACTGGGTCCGTCGTTCATGCACGTGCCTGCTCGACCCACCAGACCATGGCGACAGCTTTGCAAGAACAGCACAAACTGGGCGATCCGGGTATCGGATCGCCCACAACTCTTTCGGGACGGTCGCAGAGCACCTCCCTTGTGAGTGGTGAAAAGGAGGACACACAACCAGTATGACGTATTCTTCCGTCACAATCCAGGTGAACCCAAAGTCGGTTCCCTCAACCCCATGCTGGATGGGAGAGGTGGCAGCGGTGGCCCAGGTGCTCACGCATGTCGGTTTGCTCAAAGCCATCCAGGAGCACGTCCGATTTGCTCGTGCGCGTTTTGGTATCTACGACACCATTGATTTTGTGGTCGTGCTTCTCGGCTATGCTCTCAGCGGTGAACGCAGCCTCACCGCCTACTACGCACGGCTCTCACCGTTCGCCGACGCCTTCATGGCCCTCTTTGGTCGCCATCGTTTGCCGGATCGTTCAACCCTCTCCCGTTTTCTGGCCGCACTGGATCAAGTGAGCGTGGAAGCTCTGCGCACGCTCTTTCTCGCGGATCTCGTGGCGCGAACGCCTTTTCCCTCTCCAGGAGGTTTGTCGGACCGCGAGGGCGTCCGCTGGTGGATGGTGGATGTCGATGCGACCAAACAAGCCGCCCGCCAACGCGCTCTTCCGCAGCAGAAGGGCCTCCCTGCCCCTCATCGTCGTCTCAACCAAGTGTGCGCTCCCGGCTACACAGGGCGCAAAAGGGGAGAAGTCGTGAGAACCCGGACCACCATTCTCCAACCTTTTACCCATCAGTGGCTCGGCACGTATGCGGGAGTGGGCAACGGGAAATATCGGGAGGAATTGCAACGGGCTCTGGAGGCCGTGACCTGGTATGCGCTGGCTTTTGCCCTTCCTCTTTCCCAGATGGTGATCCGCCTCGACGGTTTGTATGGCAATGCCGCTCCTTTGAGCAGGGTGCTGAGCAGCGGGCTGGGCGTGATTGCGCGCAGTAAAGACTACGCGTTGCTCGATCGAGAAGAGGTACGAGTACGTCTGTCTGCTCCAGCAGACGCAGAGTGTCGGCATCCAGAAAGTGGGACTTGCCGTAGTCTCTACGATTGCCCGGACATCCTCCTCACCTCAGAAGGACCGCACGTGCGACTGCTTGTTGCCACCCATCCCGCCACATCCACGCCTCACAAGATCGGGAAGAAGCGTGATGGCGTCATCTACGAGTTGTTCATCACTCGGCTTCCTGCTCCTGCTTTTTCAGCCTCAGATGTGCTGGACTTGTACCTCCATCGCGGGTCATTTGAAACCGTGTTGGCCGACGAGGATCAGGAGCAAGAAACCGATCGCTGGTGTTCTCGGACTCCTTGGGGCCAGGAAGCCTGGCAGATTGCGAATCAATGGGTGTGGAACCTTCGATTAGAACTCGGTCAGTCTTTGTCTCCAACGCCGATGCGCACCACCGAATTTGCTCCGGTCTGCGAACCTACTCCGGCTAGCGAGCCTGCTCCGACCTGCGAACCTGCTCCGACCGCGTATGGTCCTCCGCAATGGGCCCGCCGATCCTTTACCAGAGGCTTCCCCGGATCGGCTTTTCTCCCTCAACCCGATGGCACGCTGCTTTGTCCCGCCCATTACTCTCTGTCTCCACAAGAACGCCGACCGGAGCGCGATGGCTCGTACCGTCTGTTGTATGCTGCCCGACTTGGCGATTGCCGTTCCTGTGAACAGCGCGCTCAGTGCCAGCAAAGCAGTTCGAGCGTGAAACCACGATGGGTCAGTGCCGTTTTCTGGCCGGTTGTCTCACCTGCGGAGCTTTCTCCTGTCCCACTGCTCGCACCACCTTCGCCTCTCCTCCAGCCTCCCGCTCTCCTTCCAACCCAGCCGATCCTGATACAGGGTTGGCCACGCTGTCAGATCCGGCGGAACTGGCTCAAAGTGGTCCGCTCCGAAACGGTGGTGGTCGCGATGGGAGCCCCGCCGCAGCCTGTGCCGATGACCGAAACAACAGAACACCTGATCACGCGGGCTGAGCGCGCCCATTGGCGTCTCAGTTGGCAGCAACGCCTGATCCGCAATGCTCGTCCTTCCCACGCGATGCGCAACGAGCTTGTTGAAGAGCTAATCATTGAGGGAGAGGCGAAAGTCCTGCAGAACCGGACGGGGAGTTCATCAGAGACGGTCAAAGCGGCGAGAGGGAGAGCGAACCAGGCAGCAGAGAGGAAGAAGTGAGAACCAGGCGAGAAAAGAGGGCATGAGGCTCCCCTCGGAGAAGCCAGCTGGTCCGAGCAGAAGGCCGCCCTCGGCTGTCTGGACAGAGTCAGGCCGTCGCCAACCCGAGCAAGGCGGCAAAGGCTGCTGGGACGCCGAACACCCGGATCGTGACTGGCCCAGCGGTGGAAACGCGAGCATTGCGAGCCAGCCGCTCTTGAAAGCCTAGACGATACCGCGCGCGTTGGGCGCGAGACAGGATCACGTCCGCGATGGGTGGTGAAGCGGCGGCCGGCGGCGACAGGCTCATCTCCAGGCGCTGGTGGCGCACGAGCTGCCGGCAGGCACGCCGATGGACTCTGCGGCTCCAATCGCGCCAGAGCAGCGGGACAGCGCCAACCTGGAGCGGGTGCAACAGCACGCTCACCTGGCGCGGCTTGGCCGTGGCGCCGCCATTCCATTGGCACTGCTCGCGCAGCCGACAGGAACGGCAACTGCGGATGCTGGCTCCATAGACCACACGCAAGCTTCCGTCAGCTTCTCGGCGCCGCTCGTGCGCGAGCAGCTTCTGGTCGGCGGGGCAACGCAGCGTGCCATCGGGCTGGAGCGTGAAGTCCCGCCCAGAGAAGCGGCCAACTTTGAAGGCGACGGCAACCGTGGGCTTCCCATAGCCTGCGACTGGGGGCTGCTGCTCTTTGGCCTCGGACAGGGCAGGAGCAAATTCAGTTGTGCGCACGGGAGTCGGCTCTAAGCGATGCCCCAACTCCAGACGCAAGTTCCACACCCACTGGCTCACGAGACACCAGACCTCTTGCCCCCAGGCGGAGTGGCTGCACCAGCGATCCGGGTCCTGCTCGATGTCTTCATCGGCCAGAGCAGGCTCAAAGGCGCCGCGATGCAGATACAGTTCAACGACGTCGGAGGGGCTGAATCCTTGCTGCGGCAGGTTGCTGAAAAAGAGTTCGTAGACGACGCCCGCTCGCGTGACGCCCACCGGACTCTTCTTCTTGCCGGCAGGATGCGTGGCAACGACCACGCGGCACGGCCCGCCTTCAGCCCCCACTGGTACATCGGGACAATCGTAGAGGCTGCGGACCATCTGGCTTTCCGGACGCTGCTGCACCTGATCGGGAGGCAGGTGCAGGCGCGCCTGCACGAGCGGATGATCGAGGACGGGGTACTCCTTGCCGCGGGTCACGAAGGCGAAGCCCGCCAGATCGGTGAGGACCGCTCCCGTGCCATATTGGCCGTCGAGCCGCAGCAGGGCACGCCCTTTCGACAACTGGTGCGCCGTGAGGTAGCGCGTGATGGCCGAGAGGCCCTGGCGGAGCTCCTCCCGATAGCGACCGTTGCCTCGATTGCCAAACGAGCCGAGCCATTGGTAGGTATGAGCCTGGCTGATGACCGTGCGCGTGCGCACCACTTGCCCGCGCTTGCGTCCCGTGTAGCCAGCAGCACAGACCTCATCCAACCGGCGAAAGGCCGGAGGGAGGTCTTCGCCCTGAGGCAAAGCGCGCTGGCGGGCCGCCTCACGCGTGCCATCCACATTAAAGACCACCCAGGCATTTCCTGCTCGATCCGTCAGCCCACCAATCTGTTGCTCGGGTGAGAGTGGGCGACTGAGCAAATCATCGAGAAAGAGGGTGCGCAAGGCGGTGACGGGCGCCTCAGTCAGCGCCGCCAAAAAGCGCGAGAGGGTGGAGCGGGCGGGTAACCGGTCACGCCCAAACAAGGCCATGAACGGAACGGCAAACGGCTGCAGGCTCTGGTAGAAGGCTTCGAGGGTCCGTTCGCCGCTGATGGCGTAGCCCAAGAGCACCGCCAGAAAGTCGATCACCTCATACCGTCCGAAACGCCGCCGCGCAAAGCGCACCCCCTCGCTGATTTTGGTCAGGACATCGTGCTGGCGAAGGTACCCGACGATCAACGTGACTTCGCCAAACCAGGAAGGGGGCGCGGGGACAGATTCGGAAGAGGTCTGGATACTCACCGCTCCATCGGCGATACTGCTCATAGGTGCCTCCTTGAGAAAACGAGTTTGATACTTCTTTCTCAAAGAGGCACATTTTTAGCTCTGCTCGCAACGGGTTAGCAGCTCGTTGCGCATCGCGTGGGATACACAGGCTTGCGATGTCCATCGATGTAGATACGGCAAGCCGCTTCCTGCTCTCTTGCCTCCTGCCACAGCGCGGCAGTCCACTTTCCAAGGGCGTTCGTGAGTTCCTCAGCTCCTCCTGCATTGGCGAGGTGAGTGAGAAATCGCTCGGTATGCCAATAGCCATACGCTCTCCGCCTTCCTGTCCACAAGCCAAGGGCCTCGTCGGTGTAGCCACGCAGGTCTCTCGTTCGGCGCAAGCCAACCGCATTAAGAAAGAGTAATGTGAGCAACAAACTGCGCTGAGAGCGCGAAGAAGGGGAAAGCTGTGGATGGGAGGTCTGGGTCAGACAGGAGGCAATCGCACTTTCGAAGTGGGTAAGCAGCCCAGTCTCATGAACAGCAGCGACTAGGAGCAGTCCACCGGCCCCATCTTGCCAGCCCTGTTCAGGTGTTGAGCTTGGGTCTTGATTTTTTTCCCATCCGAGCGGGCTGCCTTTCCAAGCCATGCGCCGCACGGATACGATTAAGATGGGTGATGCTGACCAGCACCGTGAAGTGGATGTTCAGCTCTTTCTGAAGAGAGGAGCTTGGCAGGCTTGGCTCCTGGCGACACCTGGCTTCAAGCCACTCCTGGATGGACTTGCGCATCTTGGCGATGTGCCCGTGCCTCCCATCGTGCAAGGCCGCTTCGCCTTGTGTGCGGAACTGTTGGAGCCACCGGTAGGCAGTAGATCGACTGGTTTGCACTCCTGCAATCTGGGCAGCTTCCTGCCAAGGCTGGCCTGCTTGCATGAGCACCATCATCTGCTTTTTGGCTCGCTGTCGTGGTTCATCCTCCACCATGCTTTTCCTCGCTTCATTCTCTGCTTGCTTCACGCGTCCTCGGCTCAATGAGCGGTGTCGCGTTCACTCGCTGTGTCCATCTCAGCCTTTTCCAGAACCGAGCGTCCTCGCGCACGCGCGGCAAAACGCTTCGCGGCGGCTTAACGCACTCGCGACAGCGTCTCTGAGTCTGCGCGGTCCTTCGCGGCGTCGCTTGCGTCCTCGCGAGGATGTGACTTCCCGGATCGCAGGACGTCGAGCGGGATCACGCGGGCCCGCACGCCACCGAGCTCCGCAACGTCGTCGCCGAAGGGCTCCTTCGAGAACGGCACGCGACCGGCGCGCAATGGAATGAGGACGGCTCCGTCGTCGCCCCGCAGAAGGAACGTGAGCTCGAGCCGCACGGCGCCACGCTCGTAACCGGTGCCGCCGTCCTCCTCCGGATGAGGCGCGTGCTTCCAGCCGCCGCTTGCGAGCAGTTCTGCGACGTGGTCGTGATCCTCGAGCCAAACGGCGAGGTCGACGTCGTCGTGCGGGCCCGTGACCTTGCCTGCGTAGAAGTCGACGGCCCAGCCGCCAAAGAGCCAGTAATCGATGCCGCGGTGGGTCAGCGCCTCAATCACGCTCGCGAGCGCCGCGAGTTGCTCCGCGTCCTTCGTCACGACAGAAGCTCTTCCACGGCCGACCGAAACGCAGCCGGTTGCTCGAGCCACGGGAAGTGACTGCAATCCGGTTCCTCCTCGAAGAGTCTGGGCCATCTCGGATCGTACTCGACAACGATTCCCTCATTAGTCATGCCTGTTTCTCCCTGGGTAAGGATTCTTCTATACTCGCTTCTCCTGCATCCGACTCCGGGTTCCTTTTCGCCTGTCTTCTTCTCCTCCACCCAGAGGCGAACGGAGGAAGTTGGTTCGGTTCCATTCTAGCAGAGTCATGTGTCCTAGTCTAGATGGGCAGGATGCATTTGGCCGAAGACCCTGAGAATCTGTCTTATTTATAGGAGATGATGAGTTTTCCATGAGCAAAAGCGCCTTGAATGGTGTCGGAAAGACCATAACTTCGCCAGTTCCTTGAGTATGAATGGATGAGTCAAATGCAATTTTGGAGGCAGGCCTAGGATTCGTGCAAAAATCTATCAGAGGAGTCTAGTGCGGCTTCTCAAGGTCATTGGGGGGGCACGCATTTCGCTCGCCCAGCCACTCGCCCCGGCTAGAGCTCGGCTGCCTGCTCGGGGCGGCTGCTCTC
>Ga0207684_10006266_pt1 | contig 10860 bp, 9 predicted proteins | sample KBSK5501metaG_FD_184342 | JGI IMG/M metagenome (GOLD analysis project Ga0207684, IMG submission 184342) | Corn, switchgrass and miscanthus rhizosphere microbial communities from Kellogg Biological Station, Michigan, USA - KBS K5-50-1 metaG... | ecosystem: Host-associated > Plants > Roots >... | reverse complement strand
TGTTGTTGTCGGCCAAGGGGAGAATTTTATCGGCGGCGAGAATCATTCCGTTGATTTTTCCGCCGGTGCTGGCGTCGATGACCGGGTAGAAGCCGTTAAAAAAAGTATCGCCCATGTGAATCACGTTGGCCTTCTGGAAGTGAATGTAGATGTCCGTGTCGGTGTGCGCCGGCTGGAAATATTGCAGCATTACAATTTCACCGTTGGCGTGCAGTTCTTTGCTGCTGCTAAAGGTCTGCTGCGGCAAAGCATCCGCAGGGGATGCCGGAAAGTGCAAGCCCATAAGCGCGCTGTCGTGTGGCTCTGCCATGCGGGTCTTGGTGTTGTCGTGGGCCAGCACTGTGGCGCCCGCGGCGTGCAGATTGGCGTTATTGTCGGTGTGGTCGACATGCCAGTGCGTGTCGATCACCGTTTTCAGCGGCGCATTGCCGAGCCCATCGAGATTTTCTTTCAACTTCGGCCAGGCCGGCAGAAGAAACGTGTCGACTACGATTTTGCCGTCGGGCCCGTTCAACACCACAACATTTCCCCCAGGGCCGGAAAGTAAGGTGAGATTTTCCGCGAGCGGTTGCGAGTGGATAGGTACGGTGCCCATCTGCGCGCGCATGGCCCCCAGAGAGTCGGTTGGAGGCGTCGCCGCCTGCTGACAAAGAGCAGGAACGCCGGCGTTTAGAAGACTTGCCGGAAACAGTTGGGCCAGAAGGGCGCTTCCCGCGAACCCGACGCAATTTCGCAACATTCCGCGCCGTGTGTTTTGCTTCTGCAAAAAGCTCGGGATCATTTTCGTTCCGCCTTTCGAATGTGGATTCGGTTGAGTTGTCTTTCGTTATTCTGCCGCGTACTCTAACTGAGTTTTGTTTGTTCCGCTAACGGGAAAGTGGCGAACTATGTCGGAAAAGGGTCAAGTTCGTAAATCCATGTTCTCGGTGCAGAATATGGAAGAACTGGGGCGTCTCTACGAGAGCGATACGCCTGTGCTGGCATATGACTTCAAGAGGCGAATGGTCGAGGGCTGGACGCCAGAGCACAGTCACCACCGAGGGCAACTCGTCGCACTGACGCAGGGGTTGCTGATCGTGGAAACAGAAAACGAACGATGGCTGTTTCCCTCCCAGCGTTGCGCATGGACTCCACCAAATTGTAAGCACGCGGCGCGTTCTGTCGGAGGCGCTGCTGGCTCGATGGTCGACTTGTCTCCGGAGATGTGCCGCGGACTACCCAAGACGCCCTGTGTGTTCAACACGTCGGAGCTGTTGTTCGCCATCGTTCATCGCATGGTCGGTTGGGACCTGCGCCAACCGCTCGACGCGGCGAAAAAGCACTTAATCGCAACGCTTCGTGATGAGATTCGACAGCCTGACCGGCAGCCCTTGCGGTTGACCATACCCAGAGAAGAAAGACTGGCCAGAGTTGCGGACGCTCTGCTGGATGATGTTGGAGATGACCGCACGCTGGACGACTGGGCGCATCTTGCCGGAATGGCACGCCGTACTTTCATGCGTGCGTTTTCGGCTCAGGCAGGCATGTCATTTGGCCGTTGGCGACAGCAGGCGCGGTTGTTTGCTGCCCTTGAGATGCTGGCACAAAGCAAATCTGTCACGGAGGTCGCTATCGCAGTCGGCTACGACAGCGTAAGTGCCTTCATTGAAATGTTTCGGACGATGCTTGGAACCACACCACAAAGATACTTTCGAGGCAGGCGTTCGTAGCCACTCGGTAGAGCCATGGGCGCAACGGCGCGCCTTCCTTGACGCTGTCGCGATACCGCCAGGCACGAAGCAACGTCTCCTGCACCGCGTCCTCGGCGTCCGGCAAGGAGCCGAGCATGCGGTAACAGTGGACAAGCAGTTCGCGGCGATGACGCTCGACATTGCTACCGAACTCGTCTAAGCACGCTGCTCATCGCTGGATGGCCACGGCAGCTTATTTCATCGGAATGCAAATACGCATGCGCCGAGAGGCCACGCGTAGTGATAGCAGCAATCCCCGCAAGCAATGATGTCAACCTGCCAGGGCTCGCCACGACTGAGACGCTAACTCGCCATGTCAATTTGAATTACTTCTCCGAAGCTGTGTCGTGGGAAGGCGAAGAGCGGTTGGCGGATGCCGATTCCTGGCGGATCACGGGCAACCCGCAAGTTATCGTTCGTCGGTCGGATTAGACGCGCATCTCGTCAGTGTTTGATTTCCTGACGAGATGCCGACTTTCAAGTCGTTGTATCGAAAGCGCGCGAACACACTGTACTCGTGCAGGCGCATTGCCCTTCGCGCTTCCGATACAACCCTAATACTTGTCGTTCCCTATCCGCAAAAGCCGAAACGCACCTGCCTGGCAAGCATGTTTTGCGGTTTCCGAGAATTCCGAACGCGCAGACGTTCGAAACGCGACGAACGGAACGATGCGCCGCAAGATAGATCGACAGGCGACCGACGAGGATGGAGGCCGTCGCGACGAAAACCGCAGGGCTTGCTCTATTTTTCTATCGATTACTTCGTGATCAATGCGAGCTTGCCTAGGTAGTGATCATTGAGCGCGCGTTGAGCGTCGGCGGCTTGATCTAGAGTGAATGTTCGGGCGACTTTGACTTCGAACGGACCGGCGTCGATAAGGCGGTTGACCTTGTCTAAGGGTGGCGGGTTATATTCGCCGTCGTAGTTTTGGAGTTTAATGCCAGCACGTTCTTTGGGAACGGGTTGGACACCGTTGGGATAGGCGACGCGTCCACCCGTTCGTAGAGCGGCTAAAGATTTTTCAGCTGCTTCACCACCCGTCGTTAGGAGCACGGCATCAAGACCGTTGGGTACGAACTGGCGCGCGGCAGCGAGCACGTCTTCCTTATGTCCATCCACAACCTTGTCCGCGCTAAGACCGCGCACAAAGGCAACACCATCATCGCCCGAGGCCACGGCCAATACGCGCGCGCCCATGCGTTTGGCGAATTGCACGGCCAAGTGACCAATGCCGCCGCTGGCACCAAAGATCAATAGGGACTCCCCATCTTTTAAGCCCAGCGTTGTATCAAGACCTGCAAGAGCCGTGACAGCATCAACGGCCATGGCAGCGGCTTGTGGCATCGTGAGTTTTCCCGGGATGAGCGCCAAACTGGTTTCTTTCACAACAGCATACTGCGCATAAAATCCGCCCTTCGGATTCAGAAAGGAAATTCCGTAAACGCGGTCCCCTTTTTTAAACCGCTTCACTTGGGGTCCCACGGCTTCAACAGTGCCGGCGCCATCGGATCCCAATACAAGTGGAAACACGGGCTTGATATTGAACTCTTTCGCAAATCCGCCTTCCCGTTCAAAGGGATCCCAAACGCCGACGCCAGCGGCTTCCACATGAACCAACACTTCATCGGCGCCAACGGCCGGGATGGGAAGCTCCTGAGTTTCTAACGTTTCAATTCCACCAAACCGATCAATCGCCACAGCCTTCATGGTCTTACTTAGTGTTTGAGTCATCGAAATCCTCCTTATCCAATAGTAGGACCGGTTCAACAGGTCCTCCTCGTTGGGCAATTCGTGGCCCACCTGAGAGGGCGAATTGACCGTGTCCATCCCCTAGGTACTGTGCTCCTTGACTGATGCTAGTGCCAGAAAAGACCTCTGGACCTAACTGCATCGCGTCTCGTCCGTCGGATAGCGTTCGAATGATCGCCAGCCTTAAATCGGAACGCCTCAAAATGCCGAACGAGGGATCGAAACCGGAATTCCATTTGAGGTGGATTCGCGAATTAGTACCGATAAACGCGCTAGTGTTGAACGAACCGATTAACTCCGAGATTGTCGCTAGCCACGCGGAACTAATCGACAGTGACCGAAAAACCCAAAAACGAGACAGTTTTGAAGTTGAGAAAGGCCAGCTGGATGTGGTTCTCTGGGCGGAAGCGAAGGAGGAGGAATGCCAGGGAAACGACACAGCGAGGAACAGATCGTCTACGCCTTGCGGCAGGTGGAAGGGGGCAAGAAGGTCAGCGAAGTTTGTCGGGAGATGGGGGTATCGCAGCAAGCGTTTTACAGCTGGAGGCGGCGATACGCGGGACTGGGATTGCAGGAGCTGCGGGAACTACGGCAACTGCGCGAAGAAAACCGCAAGCTGAAAGGGATCGTAGCAGACCTCACGTTGGACAAGCACATTTTGCAGGAAGTGCTCTCAAAAAAGGCCTGAAGCCCGCCAAGCGTCGCGAGCTGGTGCGCCAAGTGCGACAAGCGTATCGGCTGAGTGAAAACCGGGCTTGCGGGCTGATGCGCATCACGCGTTGGTCGAATCGTTACCAGAGCCGTCGGGATCCTCAGAACGAACTGCGTGTGCGGCTGCGGGATCTGGCCGGCACGCGGATCCGCTACGGATATCGAAGACTGACGGTGATGTTGCGACGAGAAGGTTGGCGCGTAAATACCAAACGCGTTTACCGGCTGTACCGAGAAGAGGCACTGCAGGTGCGAACGAAGAAGCGGATCAAGAGTGCCGCGCAAGTGCGGATCACGCTTGCAGAAGCCACTTTTGCGAACCAGCGTTGGAGCATGGACTTTGTGAGCGAACGGCTGGCTGACGGACGATGGTTTCGCATTCTGACGATCGTCGATCAATACACGCGCGAATGCTTGTGCGCTCATGCGGATCGCTCGCAGACCGGAGAGAAGGTTTCCGCACAGCTCGAGCGGGTGATGGCACTGCGTGGAGCACCGGAATCGATCACCTCGGATAATGGTTCAGAATTCGCTGGTCAAGCGATGGACTATTGGGCCCATCAAGTAGGAGTGAAATTAGATTTCATTCGTCCTGGCAAGCCGGTGGAGAACAGCTACATCGAGAGCTTCAACGGCCGACTGCGTGACGAATGCTTGAACGTGGAAATGTTCCTTGATCTGGCCGATGCACAGTCGAAGATCGAGAAGTGGAGGCGTGACTACAATGAACAGCGTCCACACAGTGCGTTGGCCGATCGAACGCCGCAGGAATTTGCCCTTGTGGCGGCACAACTTTCCTTCGGGCTTTCCGCTGCGGAAAGCCCGAAGGAACCTACCCAGGATGCTGTTTGTGTTGAGGAGTTGAAGTGAGTTACTTTAGGCCACAGAACGCCAGAAAAATCGCCCCTAGGAGCGTTTGCAGCCTCCCAAATTCAACTCAGAAAGTGTCTCGAAAAGGGGGTCGGGTCACAGCGTCTCGGATTCAACTTCGCGGCTGTCTCAAAAAGCGGGGCAGGTCATCACGATGAAGCGCGCCACCAAAAACTGTCTCAAAACAGGGGTTCACTCCAGATGGCCGAAAACAGAAGGAACGGATTCTGGAATGGGCGGAAATGCTTTAGAATGAGTGTAGATCCCACTGTGGGCGTGTAGCTCAGCTGGGAGAGCACCTGCTTTGCAAGCAGGGGGCCGCGGGTTCGAGTCCCGCCACGTCCACCAACCATCCTGATTTCAAGGAAATAGTGTCAAAATTTGCCCGACATAACCCCTGCTATCTAAGCAAGTGGTCAGGTGTTCGAAGCTCGGCTTATAGGCACGCTTACGATAGAGATAGCTCTGGGCTATTTTCAGCGCGAAGGGTGGCCGTCTTCTCATCCTCTCGGTTAAAGATCAAACTCATTTACGAACTGCGTCTTGGATTAGTACGAGTGGTCTATTGACACGTCGATACCGGTATGGTTTGTAACCGGTCACACCCACGGATCGTCTCGTGAACGGCTATGAGTTCACCGCAAGCAGGCAGCTTACTAGGCGGGGTTGACATACAAGAAGGAACAGTGCCCTACCAAATCGCCCGCGCTTTCACTTACTGTGGTCTTGCCCTTACGGGGGTGGCTTATCTCCTGTTGGTCGGTTCTGTAAATGGCCAACCGCGGTCAGTTCAGGAAATCAATGCCAAAGGAGCGGAGCTCGTAATGGCGGAAACGGCGGATGCCAGCCAACAGACGCGGCCTTATTGCTCTCGGAAGCGGTTATATTCACCGTTCGCCAAAGCCGGTTCAGATATTTGTTGATTGAAGTTCGGGTGGAGCTTAAAGACAAGAAAACCCACACCGTATCTATCGCTTCCCGCGCCTCGCCCTGAGGAGGTTGCATATGACCACAGGCTTCAAACTCAGCTTGCCGACCGATGTCCCTTGGCGCCGTATCTGCGTTAGTGACGACATGATGGATCCAATTTCGTGCGACGATGATAGGCCGCCACGATGGCATTCATCCCTCGCAGCATTTCGCTACGATCCTGCGGATGAATACCAACCGTACGAGGACAAGGTAATTTCCTACGTCAAAGTAGTGGTGACGATCGCTCCTTACCAGGACGAAGAGGTTGGGGCGGCTCCGAGTCCCAAATGGCTCCCTCAAGAAATCGATCTGGACAAATTGCAAGAATCGCACCCTTGTTACGGCGCTGTATTACAGGTAAACGTGGCACCCACGCAGGCCCAAATGAGCGATTTCCCTTTGAGCCAGTACCCATACTTCATCGATTTCGAACCGAAAAAGCGGGAACTTTACGAGCAGGTGAGCGATACAGGTGAGCTCCTGTCAGGCTCCATGTCCAATCTGACCGTCGGAAAGTCTGCAACTGACACCCATAGTACGGAGGATTACAACCTCGATCTCGGTGGCAGTGGTGGTGGGAGTTTATTGTGGGGCCTGGTACAAGGTCAGGGCGCTGCCCAAAAACAGGAGGGCACCGTCCAGCGATGGGGACAAGAAATTTCGAACGTGCGAACAACGGATTTCAGCACGGAGCGCCGCGAGGTCTTGTCTCACACCACTCAGCTATCGCAGATGTATAACTTGTTTCAAGCCTTCCATTTGGGAACCAACCGTGGCGTGTTTCTGATCGAGCCGCGCCCCCACATTCAGCAAACCGAGGCCACATTCATCAATGGTCCGCGCGCCATTGAAGGAATCCAGGAAGTATTTCTGGTTGTAGTGCGGCCAAAGACCATGACGGATTTCTGTTTGAGCGCGCTCCTCGAGACCGCGCACATCACAATTGATGAACTTTCTGAACCGGATCAGTCAACAACTTCTCTGAAATTGCAAGCGAAAGGCGAAACGGAGACAGAGACAGGTGAGAGCAAGGGTTCCCCCAGTAAGGGAACTCATAAGATAGCTGGTGAGGGCCAAGTTGATTATGGTCCTGAATCAGGATGGGTGATTGATACAGCGCATTCTGGTGGCTACAAGTTTTACGTCAACAAAGCAGTTGGGGTAACGGAAGGTCCTCACATAACGATAAGCGCGGAGCACTTTCATGCCGACGTCAAAACTACAGGCGACGGAGAATACAATGCGGACATAACCATATATAAGAAGTCGACGGAGGACAAGATTGTGACCGGTGTGAGCAGGCTGTTTATGACTGCCCGTGAGCTCTGTTGTTGTGCCCCCAAGAAGAAACCTTTTTCAGATCACCCCGAGTCCAAAGCTACTTCGTGGGTGACGTACGAGGCCGATCTCAGAGCGTACAAATGGCATGCCTATTCGGGTCTTATGACACGCCAAGCCTTCGTGGAGAGTCGAAAGCTGGCCGCGGCTATTCGAAATGAAATGACTCGAAGTTTCACGTCTGTACGGCGACAACCACGGGGAAAAGTGCGATACGTAGACAGTGATACATACCGGCAACGTGTGGTGAACACCATGAAAAATACCCCGAGCTTGGCGGACCAGTTCGCACTACCACTAGCGAAGGTGTCCTATCTCGACGACACAACACGTGGAGAGCTTTACCGGGTGCTCGGACCTGTGACTGTTGGCGACGTGCTGACGACTGATGCCGCCGTTCTCGCGAGATTGCTTAAAGTCGATGTATTGAAGGCAGGGCAGCTAAAGGACCGGATCCTCGGCGGCATGGAGGAAATTGGCCAAGCTCGCCGAATGGACATGAAGTGACTTTTGGCTGCGAACATTACTGTCGAACCATTATGCAAGGGGTTGCGCGAAGCCGATTTTCGGTCTCGCGTACTTTTGGACGCTGAATGCTGCTGCAAAACTTCATTGTGGTCGCAAGCCTGAACTCGTCAGGACGATATCCCTATGGAGTTCTTCACGTCGCCGACACCTCCACGCGCACCTAGCAGACGCGCTGAATCTTTTTTGCCCAAGGGATCGCCTGGCCGCACCGCTAACCGGTATCGCAAAGTTAACGCCGAGAGCCACAAATGCCCGTCGCGGATCCTCGACCAGCAGTTCATCGCAGAAGGGCAACGACCTTCGGCGTGAGGCCGGGAGAGGTCTTGGGTCGCAATGTAGCGAGATCAGCCAAGTCGGAGGCTATGCGGATAACCGCATGGGAGACATCTCGGCCTAACGCCGGAGCCTAAAGATTATGGCAAGCAGTTGGTGGACATTCGCGGCCACTACTACCAACGACCCCTGCGCTGCGGCAGCGTCTTTGGCGGGTGACAGTCTGACAGAGAGCGCGCCGGGACTGTATAAAGACCTCGCCAGCAAGTGCAAGGACAAAACAGGTACTCCACCTAAGCCTCCGGTCCCCGCGCAGACGAAATCAGTGCCGCCCGGAAGCAGCGGTTCGGACCAATCGCCCAATCCGCCGGACGATCCGTACCAAGAGGGTGCGCCGTCCACGGACACAAGCGTGTCGCTGTCAGGTGAGCATTCTCCCTACGATGTTAATCCTCAGAGGCCGACCGACGACATTTACGCCCCCAACAATCCGACGCGGCCGGAAGTTGCAGTGGACAGCTTAAAGCCGGATGCAACTCCCGATGAGGCACAGGCGCTGATTGATTTTTTGCTACAGAATAGGCCCATGGAGGGTCAGCCGGATCCATCGCGCTCGGGCGAAACAACCCGCTTTCCATCCAAATTGGGCGATCCGGTTGATCTGTTTCGCGGACTGCTGTCGATCACAAACGTGGATCTTCAAGTGCCAACGCCGCTGTTGCCTTTGCGGTTGGTGAGGCGTTACGAGAGCGCCCGGCCGTACTTCGGTCCCTGGGGCTTCGGCTGGGACCACAACTTCAACGTCTACTTGCGGGAGTTGGCAGATGGTGGTGTAGCGCGCTGGACAGGCGAACTGCACGAAGATTACTTCAGGTGGACGGGTGACGCTTTTGAGCCCGAGCGAGGTGTGCACGATCGCCTGGAACGGCTGGAGGACGGATCCCAAGGATACATATTGACCCGTCCAGGAGGTATCAAGCTGCATTTTGCACGCCCGACTCAGTGGACGGACGCCGAACGCATACCACTTGTCGAAGTGCAGGACCGGCACGGCTCATTCCAGATCCTCAAATACGACGAAATGAATCGCTTAATGAGAGTTGAGGATGAGGCAGGTCGCGCGCTGATCTTTCAATATGGCGATTGCGGCCTGCTCGAAGGTTTGGAGGACCACACTGGTCGGCATGTCCAATACGTTCACCACCCCGAAATCGAGCACCTCGTCAGCGTAGTTAGACCGCCTACGGCTGTCTATCCGATGGGCGCATCTACGTCTTACGAGTATGACTTCCTTAACGATCATCCCGCCCTTCAACACAATCTCGTCCGGATCGTAGACGCAGACGGGAATACTTATCTACAGACCCTATACGGTGATGACCCGTTGGGCTGGTCGTTTAATCGTGTAATTTCGCAGCTCTACGGTGACTTCCTTTACGAGTACGCGTACGAACAGATTCAATACGTGCCGGAGGATGCTCAGTATGTCGACGTGCCGTCCGTTCAGACCACAATGACAACGTCGGACGGAGCTGTACATAGCTACACCTTTAATTATAGAGGAGACCTGCTCGACAGCCGTTTTCGTCTCAGTTTGGACGGGTCCTACCGGATTGCTGCATCAGCATGGGAGTACGACGCACAGGGTAACGTAATCCGAGAAGTGCATCCCGATGGGAGCAGTACGGCGTTTACCTACGATTCGGAGAATCCAAATCCCTGCGCTCGCGGCACCCTACTGAAGGTGGAACGCTTTGCTGGGCCGGAGTTCGTTGCCACTAGCCGCGTGGTGTACCAGGCGACCTATGATCCCGCCTATCAACTGCCGGTCGAGACTATTACGGAGAATGGATCCAGCACACGTTTCATCTACGACTTTGATACGGCCCCGGGGCCGGGTGCTACCGGCAAGCTGGTTCGCATCGAATGGCCTGATGTTGCTCTGCCCGACGGCGGTGTGCAGCAGGCGGTGACACAGATCGAAACGAACAAGCGCGGGCAGGTGACTGCGGTAGTCTCGCCGGAAGGAAGTCGTCGCGAAATAAGCTACATGGAGGAAGGCACTATATTTTCGCAATTCTTAAGAGAAGAAGAGAGGGATGTCGGTGGACTTGCCGTAGTGACTCAATACGATTACCAGGTTCGTCCGAACGCAACTGGGTTCCTTCTACGGCGGACCAACGAAGCAGGGCACGTGACGGAGTATCTCACGGATGCGCGGGGCGATCTCGAAGAGATGCGCCTGCCGGCCGTCGACGGTATCGTGGATACGATTCGCTATCGCCATGATGCAAATGGCAATGTGCGCGAGATCGAGCATCCACGGGGAGAGTATGACGATGCAACCATAAGTGAGCAATGGATTCGCGACAATTACTTCGTCGATTGCATAGGTCACCTCGTTAAGAGGGTTCTTGGGTCTAATACCGCGTCCCAGCGCATTCATTACGCATGGCCAGACTTTGAAGGACGTGCGGCGGAAGAGACGGATGCAAGCGGCATAACGACTCGAAGGTCTTTCGATGAGCGCGGGTTGCTACTGTCCGAGATCGCAGCGTTCGGCACGGCAGTCGAACGCGAGACACGATTCATCTATGACCGGGCTGGGCGCATGCTCAAGCGCACAGATCCGGGAGGGCGCTCCACGCAAATCGAATACGACTCATGGGGTCGTCCCGCAGCGATTAC
>Ga0207684_10006265_pt1 | contig 10861 bp, 8 predicted proteins | sample KBSK5501metaG_FD_184342 | JGI IMG/M metagenome (GOLD analysis project Ga0207684, IMG submission 184342) | Corn, switchgrass and miscanthus rhizosphere microbial communities from Kellogg Biological Station, Michigan, USA - KBS K5-50-1 metaG... | ecosystem: Host-associated > Plants > Roots >... | reverse complement strand
GCCGAAGCAATACCCAGGCGGCAAGAGTCGGATCCCGGACAAGTGGTCACATCGGTAATCGTGCCAACTCCGCGCTCCGCAAGTGAGAGTTCACCAAGCGCGATGTAAAGATCCCAGAGGCTCTCTTCGCACACCCAGGGAAGATAGATGTTCTGTTCGATCGAAATTCTCAGTTCGTTGGATGAGAACTGGCGGACGACGTCGGCGAGATTACGCGCGCGATCGGCGGTCAGGTCGCCGAGCTTGATCCGCACATGAACACCGCGAAAGCCCGCAACCTGGTGTTCAATTACAGAGTCGCGAACCCAGGACTGAAAGTGAGGGTCACTGATACGCGGATCCAATACCTGCAAAACTCGCGATTGTGCAGCAGGTTCCGGGATAAAGACTTCGGTCTCTTGTAAGTCGTGCTCCAGCGGTATTGGGCCGACTCGTTCTCGCTCTTCGTCGAGCGCTGCGCGAAACGCTTCCCAGCCCAACGTCTGGATAAGGAATTTCATCCGCGCTTTCATTCGTGCCTTGCGCTCACCATATCTGTCGAAGAGCCGCAAGGTGGCCGCAGCCAGATTGAAAAGCTCTTCCGCCGGGAGAAAGTCCGTGTAGAGATGTGCCAGTTGCGGCCCGGCACCCAGCCCACCGCCCAGGTAAACTCGGAAGCCGCGGCGCGGCTCGCCATTCTCGATCCTGGTGACTGCCCATAACCCGATATCGTGAATTCGCAAGCCGGAGTGATCCTCGGCGCAGCCTTCGAATGTGATCTTGAACTTTCGTCCCAGGTTCTGGTTGTATTTGTTGCGCACCAGATAACGAAACAAAGCATCGGCGTAAGGTTGAACATTGAAGCTCTCCGTTGCCGATGTGCCTGCGCGATAACAGGCGGTAATGTTGCGGACCGTATTGCCGCAGGCCTCGCGAGTGGTGACGTTGCCCTCCGCGAGGAAGCGTAGGAGTGCAGGCGCTTCTTCCAGCTTCACGTAATAGATCTGCGCATCCTCTCGCGTCGTAAAATGAATGAAGCCACTGCCGAATCTATCAGCCGCGTCCGCGAGGCGAACCAGTTGCTCAGCAGTCAAGAATCCGCCGGGAATCTTGATCCGCTGCATTTGCACTCCCTCCTGTCGCTGCGCATAAGTGCCAAAGTGCAACCGCAGCTTCTGCATCTTCGTCTCGTCAACCTCGCCCGCGCGGTATTTCCGGATCTGCTCTTCATAATTAGCCAACTCTTCGCGGACGTACGCAGGCAAAGTCTGCGGCTCGGTCTTCATAATCTCAGCGGTTACTTCTTTCATTTCGACTTCTCTCCCAATTGCTCCGCGCAAGTAAACAAACACGCAAAAAACAAAAAAGCCGCTCGAGCTGAGCGGCTGCGGTGTTTCATAGGAACTGGAAACTTCTATTTCATACACTCGCTCCGCTCGCCCGAAGACGGACAACAAACCATACACATACAGCAGCCAGCCTTTGCGACCAGCGCAATCACTGATTCTGTAGTGACTTTAGGATTCATCAGCACTTGATAGCGGACATTTAAGCATTGCAGGTGCTACCGAGTCAATAGAATATTTTTTATGAGCTGATAAAGAAATCAATGCGAAAGGTTTATCGTGTGACGTGCCGCAAGCAGCTTTCTACCTGATGATCAAAGTGGATGACCTTGGCGAGCGCACACAGGTGAACGGTTCGTGCTGGACTTGCTGGAAGCAACCGGCGTCCTCGCCGTGCATGGATCCGGTTTCGGAACAGATCCACGGCAAGGTTATTTTCGCATGGTCTATTTGGCGGACGAGGCAACGCTCGAGATTGTCTTCAGCCGGCTTGGCGGCTTCCTTGCGGGCTCCTTGTAACTCAAACTGTTAGTTTGCGGGGAGCAAACCGCGTTTGGTTGTAACTAAAGCTGTTGGTTTTGGCTCTGCCATTCCGATGCGCGGCGAGTCTTCGACTTGCCGAGAATCGCCCTAACTAGGACAAAGGTCTTCGACCTTCCCAAACAGGTCCGAGACCTTCAGCTTCGATCAAAGTTGCTTTCGGCAAGTCAGAGACTTGCCGCGCATCGAAGCGGCCAAGCCGCAAATCGTCAGCTATTAGCTTCACCGCAAAGCTCGCAACTTGATACGTTACGACACGAAGACACTGCTCTTGCACCCAGACTCTTGGAATCACTCTCAGCCAGTGTTCCGTAAGCCCGCGGCGATGCCGTTGATAGTCGCGGCCAGGGCATAATTCAGATTCACGTCGTCTTCTCCGTCTCGCTTGCGGCGGAGCAACGCCACCTGAATCAGGCTCAGCGGATCGACGTAAGGGTTACGCAAACGGATTGAGCGCGCCAACACCGGATTCTCCTCAAGCAGCCTGGCCTGCCCGGTCAGGCGCAAAAGCACACGCCTTGTTCTTTCGAACTCCTCGACAATCATGCTGAACGTCCGTTCGCGTAACGATTCATCAGTGACGAGACCGGCATACAAACGGGCAATCGACAGATCGGCTTTTGCCAGTCCCATCTCAACGTTGTGGATCAGATCATTGAAAAGCGGGAACTGCTGTGCCATCTTTCGAAGTGAGCGCTCTTGCTCCGCTCCGCGGCGCGCGAACCGATCGAGCGCAAAGCCGACACCGAACCACGCGGGCAATACGTGGCGGCTTTGCATCCAGCCGAATACCCATGGGATCGCCCGCAGGTCAGCAAGTCCACGCCCCTGACCGCGCCGCGCCGGACGCGAGCCGATCCTGGCATGCTCCAACTCCCTGAACGGCGTGGCTTCCTCAAAATATGGCAGCACATCCGGATTGTCGGCGATCATCTCCCGATAGAACGCAAACGCATCCTGGGAGAGAGCTTCCATCGTCGCTTCCCATTCCTCTTCCATGTCACCAGATGGTTCGCTTGAGCGCCAAAGAACTTCCAGGCTCGCGGCGACCATCAATTCGAGACTGCGCTCAGCCAGCACAGCATCTGAATACTTCCAGTTCATGACCTCGCCTTGCTCGGTGATCTTGAGCTTGCCGCTGAATGCGCCCGCAGGTTGTGCAACGATCGCGTGATGCGTCGGACCACCCCCACGTCCAACAGTCCCGCCGCGCCCGTGAAAGAGCGTTAACTTCACCCCGCATTCCTGAGCAACCAGTTGTAAGGCGCGATGGGCCTTGAAAATCTCCCAGGTGCTGGTCAGCATTCCGCCGTCCTTGTTTGAATCTGAATAGCCAAGCATCACCTCCTGTTGCCTTCCCCATGAGTTAAGCAACGGAGCATAATCTGCACTGGTCCAGAGCGTGCGACAGATTGCCGGGCAGTCGCGCAAGTCCTCGATCGATTCGAAAAGAGGCACCGGCATTAACCCCGGATCAACCCCATCGTCCGACGCCGCTACCCCCACGCCACTTAACTCAGCGAGCCAAATAGGGGACAGAACGTCGGCCGCGGAGCGCGTCGCACTTGTCACGTAGCACCGAATCGCCTGCGGTGGGTATGTCCGCTTCAGCTCGCTCACCATGCGAAGGGAGTCGAGCAAGCTCGCGGTCTCGGTTGAAGGCGGCTCCGGCAAGCTGAGTGTTCCCCGATCACTTGCTCGGTCTCCCTGCAGAACGGTAATCCGAGAAATCTCCTCACGCGCATGCCTGTGTACGCGCGAGTGTTGCCGGATATCAAGCGTATGCAGATGGAAGCCGAACGTCTCAACCTGTCGCAACAAGGGGTCAAGTAGCGAACGAGCCAAACGCTCGCCGCCATTTGCCGCGAGGCTTTCGCGCACAAGACGTAAATCCGCGGCAAAGTCATCGGCACCCGGGTAGGCATCCCTGTTTGCCGGCTCGGATCGGGCACTGCATAAACGCGCCAGAACATAATCGAGGTATCGTCGATAAATCTCTTGAGGCGAGTGTCTTTTCAGGTTGAGACCGGGAAAAATATTCTTAGCATAATCATCCAGCGAGTGCTGCAGTTCTTCAGAGATCTCGACCTGAAGCGTCGAGGGACTCAGACGCCAAATCAAATCGTCGATCCTCTTGATGTAGTAATCGAGGATCGTCTGTCGGGCAATATGCAAAGCATCCCGCGTGCACTCCGGCGTGACGTTGGGATTGCCATCGCGGTCTCCACCTATCCAGGAACCAAAGCAAAGAAGGCGCGGTAACTCGTGCCCCTCCAACCCGCCTCCGTAGGCTTCACGAAAATCATCAGCCAGTTCTTCATAGACGTTAGGCAGTGTTTCGAACAAGACGCTGGGGTAGTAGTCGAGCCCCATCTTGATCTCGTCGCGAACGGTCGGGCGACGACGACGCACCTCATCAGTCTGCCACAGTGCCGTAATTTCCGCGGTGATTGCCTGCTGGCGTTTCTTAGCCTCCCTCTCAGTAAGCGGCAGACGATCCAGGTGCTCCAGTTCCTCGGCAATGCGTTGCCTCTTGAAGAGCACCGTCCGCCTCGCGACCTCTGTGGGATGGGCCGTGAAAACTACAGTGACTTCCACTTGTCGCAACCATTGCAAAACCTGCTGCTCGGTGATGCCCGCAGCTCGCATTCGGCGTAGGGTCCCGAGGAATGACCCCGGCTGAGCCTGTCGCTCGGGTGAACCTTGCGCCGCGCGGCGCCGGCGTTTGCGATGATTTGTCTCAGCGAGGTTCGTCAACTCGAAGTAGATGGCGAAAGCTTTTGTCATCCGATGCGCCTCAGCAATGTTGAGACCGTTGACAATCCGCTGCGCGCGATCCATCAACTGGTCTTCATCGACGATCCCTTCGGCAGAAGTTTCGCGCCGCGCGTGCAGCTCGCGGTGTTCGATTAGCAACAATCTCAGCTCCTCAACCGCTGTTAAGAATTCGCTTCCGACTTGTTCCTTTAGCACCTCTCCGAGCAGACGACCGAGCGAGCGCACATCGCGACGCAGCGGCGCTTCCTTCAGATCGCCGGCGTGGCTTACAAGCTCAGCCAGCCTCGCTGTCTGATCATTAACTTTCCACAGTGGTTCCCTTCCCGACATGCCTTTCATTCCTCGATTCCAGAAATCAATAACATAACTCGATACTTGATGATATCGCGAGCGAGCAATTGTGCGAGTTAACGACGACGCCCCAGGACCTCGAAGCCGAGAACGGCCCACCCAGTCAGGTCAAGGCAGTTTTCAATCCAACGCTTCACTTACGGCGTAGAAAGATTGTCCACATATTGGCCACACGGAACTGGGGTGACCCCCCTTCGTTGAGACAGTTTGCCATTGGCACACTTGCCGTCAATAAATTTTCAGGTCTCTACGAGATCCGGTCGAAGCCGCTGTAGAAACCCAGTCAGTTGTTGGCGCAGATATACGACTATGGAATTGAAGGTGACTCTGAAATCGATCTATCCTATAACCGCCGCATCGAAAGCGTATTCGGTCCGGGTCTATCAATAGAGACGATACACTCAAAGGGTTATTAATTCTCCGGCCCGAGGTACAAGATGAGGATTACATCTTCAGTTTCGGGATGGCGCCGAAGCCGGAATCTATTGTTTATTGGCTGTGTGTTGCTTGGTTATTTAATCCTTTCTCTCAACGGTGATTTGTCGACGACTGTCACTGTCCGAGCTTCCGACCCCACCGTGTTGAGTTTGGTGTGGAGTGATGAGTTCAATGGCCCAAATGGAGCGGCTATTGATTCGAGCAAGTGGACTGCGGAAGTTGGTGGCGGGGGCTGGGGAAACAACGAGCTCGAGTACTACACCAGCCGTGTGGACAATGCTTATCAGTCCGACGGCTCACTGGTCATCAAGTCAATCAAAGAGAAGTACACCGGGTCTGACAACGTGACGCGTGACTATACCTCGGCGCGTCTGATTACCAAGAACAAATTCTCGGCGACTTATGGTCGTTTCGAGGCGCGCATTAAGCTTCCCTATGGTCAGGGGATCTGGCCCGCTTTCTGGATGCTGGGCAGCAACATCGATTCTGTCGGTTGGCCCACCTGCGGTGAGGTGGACATCATGGAAAACATCGGCAAGGAACCTTCGATCACACACGGCACTATTCACGGTCCGGGATACTCAGGCGGAAACGGGTTGGGCTCGTCGTACTCGCTGTCGAACAACCAGCGATTCGCGGATTCGTTTCATATCTTCGCGGTCGAGTGGGAGCCTAATGTGGTTCGCTTTTATTGCGACGGGCTTCTCTACAAGACTAGAACACCGGCCGATCTTCCTGCGGGAAAGACCTGGGTTTACGATCATCCGTTCTTCATTATTCTTAACGTTGCGGTCGGTGGGTACTGGCCAGGCAACCCGGACGGCACTACAGTCTTCCCGCAAACGATGCTTGTCGATTACGTGCGTGTGTATCAGCGAGCGACTCCTTGAAACACTCCTGCAATGCTTACCGCGGAAGGTTCGAATCGGGCACTGGCTCTCGATTCGGTCTTGTGGACCCAAGAGCCCTTTAGAGTCGCTTCTACGCTCAACTTTAGTGACGACCACCACACGCGTCTGATGTTGCTGGTAGCAAATCTTGATTTGTTCCCCGGAGACGATGCTTCGGTTGTAACTGCGCAGGCTCGAGACTCGCAAGGAACACTTATCCCCTGCCAGTCAGCGTAGTAAAGGTTCCCAGCTTTGATTGGATAACCGAAGTGATAGTTAGACTGCCAGACGGACTCGCTAATCTGAATCAAGCCCAGTTCAGTGTCAACGCGCGCGGGTTAACGAGCAACGCCGCGGTGATTCAGCTTACCCCATGAGCCGGGGCTTCTGTGATTGTCTGGGTCTATCTTGTCCATTTCAATGGGCGAGTTAACTGCTTAATTTCATCATCACACCATCCGTTTCGGCAGGTGCATCTTCGGTGGCGCTTGGTGTGTCGATAACTCCCTCACGGAAAGCCGGGCGTACACCTCATTTTTTTTCGCGCACTTCAGAACATGAGCGTCTGAATAGAATGGGGCAAGCTACTGACTTCCGCGGCCTTGCCGTCCAGCCAAAGGTAATAGGAAATCTTCTGATCGCTTTTGTTCATCACCACCACCGAAACTTTTCCATCAGGATTGATAAAAGCAGCGGACAGCAGCTGGCTTCTGCTGGGTGAGCTGGCGATTCGCTTCGCGCCCGGGCGGACGAACTTCGAAAAGTGCCCAATGTAGTAGTACGAGTTTGTGTAGCTTAGCTGACCCGTTTTCGTATCGGCGTGAACGGGGGCGAAGCAGAAATTCTTGACGTGATTTGGCCCGCCCGTTTCATCGAGCAATACGTTCCAGTCCGTCCAGCCGACGGTACCGCTGTTGAAATCATTGATCATTGAACGTCCGTACTGTTCGCCTAATCTCCAGTCGCTGAGCTTTTGAGCATTGAAGGAATCGCTGCAGCCTTCAGTGAAGATCAGGTTTTTATCTGGGAAAGACTCATGCACAAGCTTGACGTTATCGAACATCGGCTCGCCGCCGCTCCATGGCTCATACCAGTGATAACCAATGCCCCACACATACCGGGCGGCTTTGGGGTCAGTTAGGATGGTGCTGGCTCTCTGGTAGACGAGGTCACGGTTGTGATCCCAGGCAATTATCTTCTTATCACCCAGCCCTTCCCTTTTCATCGTCGGGCCAAGATAGTTTTTCAAAAAGTCTCTCTCTTCCTCTGCGGAGTAAATACACGACTCCCATGTTTGTGTCGCCATGGGTTCGTTTTGAATGGTGATGCCCCAGATGGGTATGCCTTCTTTCTGATATGCCTTGATGAACTTCGTGTAATAGTTGGCCCAGGATTGATAAAACTGCGGCTTCAATTTTCCACCATGAAGCATATTGTTGTTGTCCTTCATGAATGCCGGTGGACTCCAGGGGCTGCCAAAGAGGGTGAGTTTTCCCCTGGCCGTGGCCAGCGCTTGTTTGATAAAGGGTATCCGAAATTGCTTGTCGTGGCTAACGCTGAAGGACTGCAACTCCTTGTCGCCATCGTTTACATAGGTGTAGCTGTCACTTGAGAAATCGCAACTGTGAATGTTGGTTCTTGCCAGCGTGTAACCGATGCCTTTGCTGACATCAAAATAGGCATTTAAGATTTCCTGCTGTTTAGCTTTCGGCAATTTTGCAAACGTCTCAGCAGCGGCATCGGTGAGTGCTCCGCCGATGCCTAAAATCGTTTGAAATGTCTTAGCGGGATCGACAAAGACACAGATCTGAGTCTCCAAGGGCTGGCCCAGATGTTTGAATGTCAGAGTGTCAGTAGCAGAAAGGCGGTAATTACTCTTGTCAGCGGTGGTAAAGACCGCTATCTCTTTCCTCTCGATCGAAAGCGGCTCTGCCGTTTCCGAGGGTCGAGTATATGCCGCCGACGATAGTTGGTTCTTGGCCAACACCAATGCCGAAGACGAAGCTACCAGGAAACCACGACGATCTATTTTCATAATTGATGACTTTATCATATCTCGCGAACATGGTCCCTCACCTCCCTCTTTACAAGCTCATTCGAGTGCGCTCGCGCGATCTCATCAACGACCTTGAACCGCGGCGCGGCATAACCAAGGGTCTGGCGCGTGTAGGTGATTGCTTCCGCGTGCATGTCCTCATGCCGTCGTCCAGGTCAGCAGTTAGGGCGAGTGTACGCTCTCGAACCTTCTGGAGGGGTTCAATATATTTGACTACGGGCGAACTGGAGTTCATAAGGTCTAATGCTTGTGGTCACTCTCGATTGGTAGCCCTGCATCAATCCAGTCCTGCTTCCCCTCAGCGTAGTCACGCACATTGGTGTATCCCAGCGCAGCCAATTCACGGGCGGCGTTCTCTGAAGCGTTTCAAGTAGGACTGGCGCAGTAAACGACGATCTCCGCGCTTCGATCCGGTAAGATCTGCGAAGCAAGCGTCGTCACATTTTCAGGTGGCAGGTTCATTGCTCCGGGTAGATGGTTGTGATGGTAGGCCGTGGCTGGCAGAGTTTCGACCAGCAGAAAGGCGTCTTTCCGATCGATCTTCTGCTTCAATTCATCTCTGGAGATTGTTTTCACCATTGGCTCCTTCGTTTCTCATTTCTTGCGCGCAATCCATTCAAGGTACTACTTGAATGCGCCTGATTGTCCGGGAATTGCAATCTCCGGAATCTCACGCCGCGTGTGCGCGACTCCGCGTTTCTGGTTTTTCCGGAGCCGAACTGCTGGCGGTGACGGCCACACCATGCTTGAACACTAGTTCACCGCCCAGCCAGCCGGCGATCGTCAGGCCGATTACTCCAACAATGGAGAGAATGATCGGCAAGGACGGCAGGCTGGTGATCCATTTAGCGCCGCTGGTCGTGCGCAGATAAAAACTCGCGATGAAAATCACCAATCCAATGATGTTCACGCGTGCGTGCCAGTTGGCGACTTTAACCGCTGCGCGATCAGTCAATGTGGCCCAATCAACTAGCCCCGGAACAGCCGCCGCCGCCGCGCCGATGATTCCACCGAGCAGCGTGTAGAAAGCAATGTAGTTTTCCCAAACCGGATTGCCCCGCCACAAGTAGATCAAATCGGCGATCAATGAAAAAACCAAAAGGCCGATCGGAAACGGAATCAGGATGGGATGAATCGGATGTCCTCCGATGCTTGCGCGACTAGCCATGATCTTTTTCCTCCTTTTATCTGCCACAGAGTATTTGACCACAAGGTCGATGTCTCATGTTCTCAGGATCTTGGTTTGTGGGGTACAGTTTGATCAGTAACCCACGAACTCCTCGGTACGAATCTCATCATCGTCGACGCCACTCTTGGCCAGCATTGCAATTAACGCCGCGACCATCGCTGGTGGACCCGCGATGTAGTAAACGGGTCCGGCATCAGGAATGGTAAGGGAAGCCACACTCTTTACGTACTTGGAAATCATCTCGTGGCTGATATAACCAGTCTCGCCTCGCCAGGACTGCTGCGAACCCTCCGGCTTTGTCATCGTCGGAATGAATTTGTAATTGGGATTCTCCCTTTCCAGCAATTGGAGCTCCTCCAGAAACGGGGCGTCCTCTGGACGCCGGTTCGAGTAGAAAAGGAAAATCAGGTGGGCCAGCCGGCCCTTAGCCGCGCCAACAACGATGCTTCGAAAAGGAGTGATGCCGATTCCTCCTGCTAGCAGAACGGCGGCCCGAGCTGCATTATTATGAAGCGTGAGATTGCCAAACGGCCCCTCAATCTTGACTTGAGTTTGGATCGGAGCCGTCTTCAAGACACGCTTGAAAGCCGTATCCCGCATGCGTGTCGTGACCATTAGATTCCGCTCGTGAGGAGCACTCGCGATGGAGAAGTTTCGCACGTTTCCCTCGGCGTCGGTTTCAGGCGGCTCGATGAGGGTAACTTTAACGAACTGACCAGCCCTGAACGTCCATTCCGATGGCCGTTCAAACTGAAAGGCCATACTTTTCTCGGCCACCTCACGCCGATTTATTAGCTTCGCCATGAAGGTGGACCGCCTGGCAACGTTAGTCGTACTCATATTTCCCTCATTCAGTTCCGAGCTTGGCGCTGCGCGGGCACAGCGGTTTCAGGCTGCTCGCGTCTTGCGATGAAGCTGCAATTCAAGGTAAGCCCAAAGCAACCGCGCTGTTGCACTTGTCGCGGGGAGCTACACAGTAATTCAGGTGGCCGCTCCGTGAATTTAAAAGCAGGGCGAAGCGCTCAGGGCGCCATGCCCTCATCAATCCAACGTTTGAACACGGCCACTCGCTCCTCGGGCCACGGACCATCACACGGCATGCTGCCGTCTTTCAACCTCGAGTAAATCTCTGTCGCCTTCGCCTTTACGTCCCCGTAAGACGAAAGGTCGAGCCCGAGACTCTTCATCGTGTCCACGTCAGGCGTGTCACGAAATAGAGGACGAATATCGCTAGCAAAACTTAGTGCCATCGTCAGACCTCCGGCGGCATGAAGCCGCGACCAAACAGCAACGA
>Ga0207684_10006262_pt1 | contig 10863 bp, 6 predicted proteins | sample KBSK5501metaG_FD_184342 | JGI IMG/M metagenome (GOLD analysis project Ga0207684, IMG submission 184342) | Corn, switchgrass and miscanthus rhizosphere microbial communities from Kellogg Biological Station, Michigan, USA - KBS K5-50-1 metaG... | ecosystem: Host-associated > Plants > Roots >... | reverse complement strand
GTCAACCTCGGCCAAGAGAGCCAAGTCCAGAACACGCAAGTGGTCATCAAGACATTCCGAGACCGATGAGTACGGTTCGGCGGGCTCTTTGTTAGGTTCAGACTCCGCCGACCGAACGAGTTCGATAACATTGCGGCTGCCACCGCTACTGACAAGGGCGCTGCGTATTACGGATGTCAGTTGAGCGACTCCGGCATTGGCAATCCAGATGGTTGCCTCGCGGCCTCCGCGGGACAATCCGACTACTAATGGAGGGTTCTGTTCAGACAGGAACTCGCGGCAGACCTCTGGCAACTCGGAAGTATCTACTTCACAGATCAAGACCTCTGCGTTTCGCCTTGCGATGGACTCTTTCAGGTGGGCTTTCTCGACCTGACCCACGAATTCCATATCCGGCTGTCCGTGGGTGATCTCGACAAGAATGTCTTCTAGTATCGGCGACTGCACTTCACCGATCGCCACTCGGATACGAGTCATGGAGTCTCCTCGTCCGCTTCAAACCTGCGCGAGCGGAGATGATGTCATGGTCGTCGGTGATTTGCGTGAACACTCAGATTCATTTTTGATCGGTCTGAGGATCTGAATCCGAATGGTATTCTAATGAGGTGGGATCTAGGAAAAAGTATCTATTTCAACTCGCCTCGAGTTGGAAATCGTGGTTCGCGACCCTGGCGGCCGCCTGACTTCGGCTTTGCACCCGGAGTTTTTCCAGGACGGAATGAACATGGTTCTTCACAGTGGATACCGAGATTCCGAGCTCGCGCGCTATCTCTTTGTTGGAAAGTCCCTCGGATATCAGACGCAACGTTTGGATTTCGCGGCAGGTCAGTCCCTCCCCGACCTGGCTCTTGTCCCGACGACGCCGAAGCTCGCGCAGTAGCCACCCTGTGATCCGTGGCGAGCAACGCACTTCGCCGCGCATTGCGGCCAGAATGGCGGTGTAGAGCTGCGCGAGCGATGCCTGGCGAGGCACGTAGGCAGAGATGCCCGCCTCTGCCCAGGAGATTATCTCCGTTTCTGTTTCTGATAGAGCTACGGCGACGATTCGTACTTCGGTAAATTGCGAGGCAATCAGGCGTACCTCAGCTACCGTCTCCTTCTCCGAGGTATCGCAAAGAATCAGGTCAACAGGTCTCGCTTCGATTAACTTCTTGATCTCGTCAAAGTTGCGCGCAATTCCGGTTACCAAGACGTCGCCCCGACTACCCAAGTATTGAGCGAGGCCTTCAGCATAAAGGCGTACAACGCTTAGGATTGCGACTCTCACTCCCATCCGTTACACCGCCATTCGATAACAACACTGGATCCAAGCTGTCGCAACTGATCGCGGCAAGCGATCACTACCTCTCCAATGCGGGTCGGCGCATTTCATTGGTGAAAGCACGAACGCAGACGGCCGAAAGAATGCTCAAACAGTTGAAGCTCTCAACCTTGGGCGACATGTTTTCAGCCGAACCTGTGCCGGGAGAAGAGCCGTCTCGGGTGCGGCGGTCGGGCGACAGCTGGAATTGCTTTCGGTGCCGTACGCTTTTGCTAACCCAACCTCCGGAGGCAAGTCATTTCTCGTTAGTAGTCTTCCGGGAAATGGCAGGCCAGCAGCGCATTGACTCTCAATCGCTCTCCCAACGGAGGCAGGGCAAGCGAACTACGTCAAGACGATAGAAATATCCTGTCCTCACCTTGTCGGTTTCCCATTCGTTCTTCAAGATCCATTTGCTGGTGGCGATCAAGCGCCCATTCGCTTGGCGCATTCGGGCTGAACCGGAGAAGCCGGTATTCATTTTCTCAGAGAACCGGCCAGGCGAAAAAACACGTCAGTCGGGTTGCGCCTGAACCACCTGCTTTACTCTCGTTAGAACATGCAGCTTGGTAGCTGTGGGCGCCAACCAGAAGCGGGATGGGAAAACCCAGCGAAGGGCTGCGACTGACTCTGCCCAGGGCTGGTGCGTTCTTCTCAGTAAATGCAAACGCGAGGATCGCTTACCGCGATGCGGAATCTACTCTAGTGCTCAATGGCTGTCAATAGAATATCTGACAAGCTGCCAGAAATTCATCTAATCGCAATAACCCGATGGACGCCTTGTAAATGCTGTCATAATTCCGGGCCAGCTCACCTCTAAAAAAGAGACTTCGTAAACCCCTGAGATTTTGGCGGACTTTTGGCAGCCGACCGGCGAAAAATGTAGCTCGCTAACCGTAAATCACAACGCACATGCCAAGGGTCGCAGTTAGAGTTGGGTGAATAAATGGGAGAGGTGAAGTGTGGCTAGCGTATGGCAAACGCGGGGGATGGTCAACGATGATATTTGCGAGGCCCGGTCGCGCTTATGTGCGCATAAACCGCATTAATTTTCCCGGGCCTCCCATCGGAGGACGATCGCTCGTCAGGTATCCTTAAGTTGTCGAGTTGTGATATGGATTTTCGTAACCGAAGGATGAACGCATGCGAGGAAGGGAACCACTCTGGAAAGTTAACGATCAGGCAGCGAGGCTGGCTGAGCTAGTCAGCGACGACGGCGATCTGAAGGAAGCGCCGTTGCGTCGTGATGTCCGCTCGCTTGGTCGGCTGCTCGGAGAGGTGCTGAAGGAACAGGTTGGAAACGAACTCTTTAGCGCGGTTGAGGAACTGAGATCGTTGCTGATTGAACGCCGTGAGCAGCATGCAGGGCGCGAAACTTCTGAGGAAACAACCGGCGCCGAACACCAGTTGATGGATCGCGCGCACCGAATAGTCGACGGTCTCGACATTGCTCAGGCGCATCGGATGACCAAGGCTTTCGCGATCTATTTCGAGTTGACAAACCTCGCGGAGACAAATCATCGCAAACGCCGGCGCCGCGCAGCGCAAGTTGCACCCGACCGACAGGCTCAGCCCGGTTCATTTCTCGGGACTCTGCGACGGATGCGAGCTGCGGGAATCAACGAGCTGCAGGTTTTGCAATGGTTGCGACAGGTGGAAGTCACTGTCGTTTTCACGGCCCACCCCACCGAGGTCGCGAGGCGGACTGTGCTCTTCAAGCGGCGACGCATTGCCGAGGAATTGCAGCGACTTGATGGTCTGCCGCTTACCGAGAGAGAAGCTGAGAAACGTGAGCAGGCAATCACCGCGGAGATTACCGCACTGTGGCAGACTGACGAGGTGCGTCGTCGTCGCCCGACTGTTCGCGATGAGATCAAGATGGGACTCGACTACTACCCGACTGTCTTGTTCGAAACTCTCCCTAACGTTTACGAAGAACTGGCTGATGATTTTCGCGAAGCCTACGGCAGCGAGTTGTCGGGGCAGGAGTTACCGCGTCTGCTTCGCTTTGGTTCGTGGATAGGTGGAGACCGCGATGGCAATCCATACGTCACGCCGGAATGCACGCGGGATGCTTTGCAGATTGCGCGAGAGACGATGCTCGATCACTACATTGAGAAGATCGACGACTTGATTTGGCGTCTGAGTGCTTCGAGCCTTCAGGTAGAGATCTCAGCGGGACTACGGCAATCGCTGGAAGATTATGAGAAACAGATTTACCAGGGCCCTAACCAGAAAAGGCACTCGCCTAACGAGGTCTATCGCCGATATCTGGACTATGTTTTGGCGCGTTTAGTGAATGCCCGATCTGAACCGGCAGACAGGAATGCCTACCACGAATCGGATGACTTTGCCCGGGATTTACATCTTGTGCGCGAAAGCCTTGCGGCCAACGGCGGCGAGCGTTTGGCCCGTTCGCTAGTTGACCCCTTGCTGCGACAGGTTGAGACGTTTGGCTTCCATCTGCATACCCTTGATATCCGGCAACACTCGCGCGTACACAGTCACGCGCAGGAAGAGGTTTCTCGGATTGCCGTGCTGCAGGAAGCGCGAGCAAGTGATGACCGAACACTCGGCTTGCCGGGGCCACCCTCAACCGAGACCGCGAACTTGCTCGACTCCCTTCGCATGGTAAGCGAGCTGAAACGAACCTACCCGCCGCAAGCGATTCGGAGTTACGTAATTAGCGGGACTCGCTCTGCGGCCGACGTTCTGTCCCTGATTGGGCTCGCCGAGTTAAGTGGCGTGCGCGTAGCAGCGTCGGACGACGGGGCTGATCCGGGATTAATGCCGGTGCCTCTCTTCGAATCGATCGAGGATTTGCGCAACTCCTCGGGAATCTGTCGCGCGCTCTGGACCAGTGCAGATTATGCTTCGTTGCTTGATTCGTGGGGCAGGCAACAGGAAGTGATGCTTGGCTATTCAGACTCAAACAAGGACGGTGGAATGCTCACCAGCACCTGGGAGATTTTCAAAGCCCATCGAGCCTTGCAACTGGTTGCTGAAGAATGCGGCGTGAAGTTAACTCTCTTTCATGGGCGTGGCGGGACTGTCGGACGTGGGGGCGGTCCAACACATCACGCGATCGTTTCCCAACCCGCGGGCGCATTCAGCGGCAAGCTCAAGATAACCGAACAAGGCGAGGTCATGAACTGGAAGTATTCAGATGCTGTGCTGGCTGAGCGCAGTCTCGAATTGATGGTGACCGCCAGTCTGGAAGTTCTTTGGCGATCGAGCCAAGGATCTTCAGACATGGAAGACAAATGGGAAGCGACGATGGAAGCTCTCTCTCAGGAGGCGTTTACGTTCTATCGAGAGAGGATCGCTGACAATCCTGATGTGCTGCCATATTTTGAGGAAGCAACACCTTTCAGAGAGTTAGAGTATGTCAGAATCGGTTCGCGTCCGGCGCGCCGCGACCAGGGTCGAGGACTTGGTGACCTGCGGGCGATCCCATGGGGGTTCGGATGGATGCAAAGCCGCCACGTATTGCCTGCGTGGTTCGGAGTTGGCTTTGCACTGGATCGGTTCGCGCGCCGCGGCTCGAAGCAAGAGCGTTCACTTCAACAGATGCTGGATCAGTTTCCGCTTTTTGACGATCTGATCCATAACGTTGAGATGGGACTGGCAAAGGCCGATCTGTCGATTGCCCGTTTGTATGCTGGTCTCGTGGCTGATGAATCGTTGCGCGAGCGGGTGTTCGGCGTGGTGGTTGAGGAGTTCGAAAGAACCAAACGCGTGGTGTTGCGCCTGACCGGCCAGACCAGGCTGCTCGAGAAGAATCCAGTGTTGGCGCGCTCAATCCGTTTGCGTAACCCCTACGTCGATCCGCTGAGCCTGATTCAGGTGGCCTTGCTCCGCCGCAAGCGAGACGGAGAGGACGACGTGAATCTAAATTATGCGCTGGCCGCAACTATCAACGGCATCGCCGCGGGTTTACGGAACACGGGCTGAAAACGCATCGATTATTTGAAACGTCTTGAATTTTGATCCCATGAAAAACAACAGCCTTCGGGTTTTGAAAGCGATGGTAATCATCACCTTGTTGATTATCTCAACGGCTACTCACTCCGTTTCCCGGCAGAAGCCTTTGGGTCTGTTCGAGGGCCAAAGCGATGTGGGCAAGGTTAATCAACCAGGCTCTGGTGTCTACGATGACGATAAAGAGGAATATACCGTCGCCGGCGCTGGATCCAACATGTGGGGTGACCACGACGAGTTCCATTTCGCCTGGAAGCGCATGAGGGGAGATTTCGTCCTGACCGCGAGGACAGCATTCATTGGTAAGGGCGTCGAAGCACATCGGAAGATCGGTTGGATCGTTCGTCCCGGCCTTGAGACAGATTCTTCCCAGGTCAGTGTGGTCGTCCACGGTGACGGCCTCACTTCGCTTCAGTTCAGACGAACCAGGGGAACTGTTACGGAGGAGATCAAATCCAACGTCACTGCCCCGGATGTAGTTCAACTGGAGAGGAAAGGCAAGACATATGTGATGGCGGTCGCTCGCTTTGGCGAGCCGTTTGTCACTGAGCAAGTCTCTGACATCTCACTGGGCGACGACGTGTATGTCGGAATATTCGTCTGCTCGCATAATAACAACGTGGTCGAGAAGGCCTCCTTTCGTGACCTGAGAATCACCGTACCTGCTAAAGATAGCTTTGTCCCATACAGAGATTACATCGGGAGTAATCTGGAGATCCTGGATGTCCAGAGCGGCCACAGAAAAGTAGTCTACAGCGTGCCCGATTCTCTGCAGGCACCCAATTGGACCAGGGACGGCAAAGCGTTGATTTACAACCGCCATGGCCGCTTATATCGTTTTGACCTCGCGCGGAACTCTCCGGTCGCGATCGACACAGGCGTGGCCGTTAATAACAACAACGATCACGTACTCTCTTTCGATGGAAAACTCCTCGGCATCAGCAATCTCAGCAAGGAGGATGACAACAAATCTATCATTTACGTACTTCCTGCCGCGGGAGGTACGCCCCGGAGAATCACGGCGAGAGGTCCTTCTTACCTGCACGGTTGGTCACCGGACAGTAAGTTCCTAATCTATACAGGCGAAAGAAATGGTGAGTTCGACATCTACAAGATGGCTGTTAGTGGAGGGGATGAGACGCGGTTAACCACCGCGAAGGGATTAGACGACGGCTCGGAATATAGCCCTGACGGAAAGTACATCTACTTCAACTCGACGCGCACCGGCACAATGCAAATCTGGCGGATGAAACCGGATGGAAGCGACGAGCAACAAATCACAAATGACGATTACAATAACTGGTTCCCTCACGTCTCTCCCGATGGTCAATGGGTTTGCTTCTTGTCCTTCTCCAAAGATGTAGCACCGGGCGATCACCCCTTTTATAAACGGGTTTACCTTCGCCTCATGCCGATCGCGGGCGGCCGGCCGAGAGTAGTCGCTTATGTGTATGGCGGGCAGGGAACAATCAACGTGCCCTCCTGGTCGCCGGACAGTGAGAAAGTGGCTTTCGTCAGTAATACGAATTGATAAAAGGGGCTTCTTCATCCATGGCGTCCAGGCTCGGAGTTGGATTCATCGGCAGCGGATTCGTAGCGCGCTTTCATATTCAATCGTGGGTAGGCGTGCGCGATGCCGATGTGCTTGGTGTGTACAGCCCGAACCGCGAGCACGCTGAAGCGACAGCCAATTTCGCCCAAAGGCTGCGCGTGGGTAACGCCCGGGCATTCAATTCGATTGAAGAGATGATTGCCGCGCCGGAGATAGACTGTCTCTGGCTCTGCGGGCCAAACCATTTCCGCCTGGGGCATATGCAGACCATCTGCGACGCGATCCGGACCGGAGCAGGCAAACTGATCGGCGTTGCTTGCGAGAAGCCGCTGGCTCGCAACGTAGCTGAGGCGCGTCGGATGGTTGAGATGGTCGAGCGCTCCGGGTTGTTCCATGGTTATCTCGAAGATCAAATGTTTGCCCCGAGCGTCACTCGCGGCAAGCAGATCATCTGGCACAGAGCTGCTGCGCTTACCGGGCGTCCATATCTTGCGCGCGCGGCCGAAGAACACAGCGGCCCGCATTCACCGTGGTTCTGGCAGGGAGAGTTGCAAGGCGGCGGCGTGCTCAATGACATGATGTGCCACAGTATAGAGGTTGCGCGATTCATGTTGACCCGGCCGGGCGCGCCGCGTTCGAGCATACGCCCGGTGAAAGTATCGGCCCAAATTGCGAGTCTGAAATGGTCGCAACCCGAGTATGCGAAGGCTCTCAAGGAACGCATGGGCGCCGAGGTTGATTACCAGAACAAACCGTCGGAGGACTTTGCCAGGGCCACGATCAATTATCTGGATGAAGAACGGAACCCGCTGATAGTAGAAGTGACGACCTCCTGGAGTTACGTGGGTGCGGGTTTGCGATTGAGTCTGGAAGTGCTGGGACCTGAGTATTCGCTTTCTATGAACTCGCTGGACAGCGGCTTAAAACTGTTTATGAGCCGGCAGGTGCAGGGCGAGGCAGGTGAGGACATGGTAGAAAAGCAGAATGCGGAGCAGGGCCTGATGCCGGTCCTTGGGAATGAAGCCGCTGAGTACGGTTACGAATCACAGAATCGCTATTTTGTTCAGTGCTTTCTCGATGGTAAGCAGCCGGAAGAGAGTTTTTACGATGGACTCGAAGTAACTGAGTTGCTGATGACGGCTTATATGAGTGCGGAGCAGGAGCGAACAATCGAGTTCCGACCCGAAGGTCTCGATACCTACGTTCCGTTGGTTGCGCAAGGCTTGTGGAAGGGAAGATAAGAGCCCATCCGCAGATGACGCAGACAAAAGAAAGACAGGAGACGGGAGTCGCCTGACGATGTTGGTACTGTTTGCCCGAACCAGCCCTCGGTAAGCCGGCAACACTTCTATAAAAGAAACATTGGGTCCTATTTAAAGTATTTAAGACGGCGCCGATCATAGAAAGAGGACTTGACAATCTGAGGGTGCCGTCGCTTAGACTGTTCTTGCTTGCTATTTTGAAAACTGAAGCGTGGCGATTTAAAGCGAATTGCTCCACGTAAAAAACTGCTAAAGGGCTGGGTTAGACTCCGAGAACATTTTAAGAGCCTTCCGCGCATTTAGCGCGGGAGGCTTTTTACTTTGGCGGCGGTGACTTAAAGCAACGCTTCTATTTTTCGTACTGGGGGCAATTGTGTTGCTACCACTCGGGTCGCGATGCGGGGCACTAGCCCGACCGTTAGGGAGGGCTTCATCGAGCACCTCGGAGCCCTCCCTAACGGTCGGGCTAATGCCCGCAGATTAACAACTCTAATCCAAGAGGTTCAAAGATGAGCGTGGCTCTCAAGCCAACTATTGAAGACGATTGTACGATCACTGGCGACACGCCTTTTCAGCTTGCGGGTGGCGCCCAGTTGCAACCGGTGACTCTACGTTATGCGCTTTATGGCAGACTAAACAGAGAGCGCGATAACGCGATCCTCGTTTGTCACGCAATATCCGGCTCGGCGCGCATAGCTGATTGGTGGCCGAAGATGTTTGGGCGCGCTTCCGTCTTTGATACTGAGCGTTACTGCGTGATTGGGGTAAATGTTATTGGATCATGTTACGGTTCGACCGGGCCCCGCTCATCCGACTCGCGAACCGGCAAACCCTACAGTAGTCAGTTTCCTTTGGTCAGCATCGCCGATATGGTTCGAGCCCAGGCCGAAGTGTTGGATTCTCTCGATGTCTCGCGGCTTCACACGGTGATCGGTGGTTCTATTGGCGGTATGCAAGCTCTGCAGTGGGCCGTGGATTTTCCCGAGCGAGTCGAAAGATGTATCGCGATTGGCGCCGCGCCGCTGTCACCCATGGGACTGGCCCTGAACCATCTGCAGCGCCAGGCAATCCGCAATGATCCAGCGTGGCGTAACGGCGGCTACGGTGTCGATGCTCAACCACTGAAAGGGTTGGCGCTGGCGCGCGCGATCGCAGTTTGCACTTACAAATCTCAGGAGCTTTTCAACGAGCGCTTTGGACGGAACCCGAACCGCAATGGCGAAGACCCTACCCGTTCATTGAACGACCGTTATGACGTCGCAGGTTATCTTGACCATCAAGGCACAAGTTTCACAGATCGCTTTGATGCCAACTCATACCTGGTGCTGTCAAAAGCCATGGATACTTTCGACCTGACCCGAGGTCATCTGTCAGAAGCCGCGGCATTGCGCCGAATATTAGCGCGCGTCTTGCTGGTTGGTATCTCTTCTGACTGGCTCTTTCCGGCGACAGACATTCTTAATCTGAGTGAGCGGATGCAGTGGGCCGGAGTCAATGCAAGCTACGAGGAACTATCATCATCCCATGGTCATGATGGCTTCCTGACCGAGACAGATCAGCTGGCGTCGCTTATCAGTCCCCATTTATTTGAGAAAGATGAGGCCGAGCTTGCGGCCGAAGTCACAATTTGCTGAGTTTGTTTCGGGAGAATCGTAATTGGGACTCTTCCATGTCATCAGTTCAGGAGAAGCGAAATGAGTACTTACTTACTTGACCGACCGCTAACGCAAACCGTGGCACTGCCGCAGACTCTGCTGCGCGATCGGGTAGCAATCGTCACTGGTGGATCCCGCGGCATTGGACGGGCCACCGCGCTTAGACTGGCTGAAGCGGGGGCCCACGTCATTGTCAACTACGCGCGGCGCAAGTCGGAGGCTGAAGAAGTCGCACACTCTTGCCGTGAACTCGGCGTGAGAACTCTGGTAGTGCGTGCCGATGTCAGCGATTTTCAGCAAGCCACGGCGCTCACCGGGACGGTGTTCGATCATTTCGGGCGACTTGATCTTCTGGTCGCCAACGCGGGTATCTGGGAAGGAGCGCCCCTGGAAGAAATGTCGGAAGAACTGTGGGATCGGGTTATCGAAACAAATCTGAAAGGCACGTGGACTGTCTGTCGCGCGGCCGTGCCGCTTATGAAAAGAGCCGGTGGCGGCTCGATCATCGTCGTTAGCTCGACGGCAGGGCAGCGCGGGGAGGCGAGTTACTCGAACTATGCGGCTTCCAAAGGTGGTCAGATCAGTTTCGCCAAATCTCTCGCGGTCGAACTGGCCCCGGAAATCAGGATTAATTGCGTCGCTCCGGGTTGGGTTGACACTGATCTAAACGAAGGCGTGTTCGGCGAAAACGGGTTTAAGAAGAAGCTGACCGAGGCTATTCCTTTACGCCGGATTGCTACCGCTGACGACGTGGCGCTGTCGATTGTCTTTCTCGCGTCTGAGTGGGCGCAGCACATCACGGGCGAGGTTCTTAACGTGAACGGCGGGGCCGTACTGTGCGGTTAACGATTGGGGAGATCGGCAAGAATTCCGAACCGGCTAAAAATTTATCAAGCTACCGCCAACCGGCCAACGAAGTTGTCTTCTAAGGGCGGCTCTCCGACAAGATGGTAAGATCAAGTTCGGCAGCCGCCTTTATTTGTTCCTGACGAAGGACACAGTTGTCCACTGCGGGATCAAAGGTGACCCGGTCCTACACTTTTTAACAACCCTCGATGGCCTTGGTGGTTACCCGGCCGGACACCGGCTGCCATTAGGTTAGGTTCAGCGACA
>Ga0207684_10006261_pt1 | contig 10865 bp, 12 predicted proteins | sample KBSK5501metaG_FD_184342 | JGI IMG/M metagenome (GOLD analysis project Ga0207684, IMG submission 184342) | Corn, switchgrass and miscanthus rhizosphere microbial communities from Kellogg Biological Station, Michigan, USA - KBS K5-50-1 metaG... | ecosystem: Host-associated > Plants > Roots >... | reverse complement strand
GGAAAAAATTCGAAGGCATTTTGGGATGCAAAGCCGGTTGAGCCGGAGAATGAATTGCGGGATGCTCCGGTAAAATTGGAGAGGCCAGCGCGGGCGTTCCGATGGGGAGATGGAACGGTTCCGATTGTTTCGGTTTTAATGCTTGCAATTCTTTTTGCTTGCGGAGTTGGCGAGCGAATTCCCCGAGCGAAGGTTGCTGAGGTTGTGAGTTCGCGTCGAGAGCATCCGGAGAATTTTGCGGCGCGCCCGGCAAGCAATTGTTTTTCTGCGCGCATTCATTTCGTTTGGCTTCGGCTTGCGCGCGGTCTTCCGGAGTCAAGATGTTGGGATGTTTGAGATCTTCTTCGGTGTAAACATGCTTTGCGCGCTTCTGCAGTTCTTGCTTGCGAGCGCGTTCCTGACGGGCGGCTTCGGCGACGCTTCGATCTTGCTGGTCTTGCGCGCGAGAAATGGTTGCGCCGAAAGTCGCGAAGCTCAAAAAAATAATAGCGGGTGCGGCCAAACGGGTGGGACGCGAGATTCTCCCCAAGCCAGGGCGACGCGGCTGGAGGGACATGGGGCCGTTTAGGTCAGTCAGCAACATAGCAACCGACTACGGGGGGACTCCGCGTAAAAAGGATTGTAGCTCAGAAATGGCCATAGGGAAAATTCTTTCTCTTCCAGTTTCCTGAAGGCAAACCCCTGGAGATACGGATTTTATGCGGCCCGAGAGCTGAGTTTGGCGTACTATCTGTGCGTTTTCTTTGCTGGGGAAAGGGTGAGGATCTGAAATGGAAAAATTCACTGAGCATGAGAGCAAGAGTGCAGAGATCTGCGAGGCTGAACGGGAAAGCGTGCGCGCCGAGCAAAAACGGCGCGCACCGGCGGCTGCAGGACGGAGAAGATTTTTGCAGGCAAGTTTGCTCGGAGGAGCGGCGGCCGCGGCCGGTCCTATGTTGCAGCCGGTGTTTGGAAGGCCACGCGGGAACGCGGCTGCGGCGGAGGCTGCAGAGGTTCCGGCGTTTGAGTTTGATGAGATCACGATCGGCGAGCTGCAAGACGGAATGAAGTCCGGGAAGTACACGGCGCGATCGATTGCGGAGAAATATTTGGAGCGTATCGCAGCAGTTGACAAGAGCGGCCCGACAGTGAACAGCGTCATCGAAACAAATCCGGACGCGCTGGAAATTGCGGCAGCGCTAGACAAAGAACGAAAAGAAAAAGGGCCGCGCGGGCCGTTGCACGGAATTCCCGTACTGATCAAAGACAACATTGCGACGGCGGACCGGATGCAGACGACTGCGGGATCGCTTGCCTTGGTCGGATCGAAGCCGCCGGCAGATGCGTTCATCGCGAAGAAGTTGCGTGACGCGGGCGCCGTGATTTTGGGAAAAACAAATTTGAGCGAGTGGGCGAATATTCGCTCGAACCACTCGATCAGCGGATGGAGCGGACGCGGCGGGCAGACGAAAAATCCATACGCTCTGGACAGAAATCCCTGCGGCTCGAGTTCGGGAACGGGCGCGGGGATTGCGGCGAACCTGGCGGCGATCGGAATCGGAACGGAGACGGATGGATCGATCGTGTGCCCATCTTCGGCGAACGGACTTGCGGGGATCAAGCCGACGGTTGGGTTGGTGAGCCGGAGCCGGATTATTCCGATTTCGCATACACAGGATACTGCCGGACCGATGTGCCGCACGGTGCACGACGCAGCGATTTTGCTTGGAGCACTCACAGGGGTTGACCCGAACGATAGAGCGACGGCGGCGAGCGCGGGAAAGTCGTTCACGGATTACACCAAGTTTCTCCAGGCCGACGGATTGCGCGGCGCGCGTATCGGTGTTTTGCGAAAAGCGTTTGGGTTCAATCCTGCGGTGGACAAATTGATGGAGGCGGCGCTTGAGGTAATAAAGAAGCAGGGAGCGACGCTGATCGACCCGCTGGAAATTGAGACGTACGGCAAGTTCGGGGAGACGGAATTCCTCGGGTTCATGTACGAGCTGAAGGCGGACTTGAATGCGTATTTGGCGTGGCTCGGACCGAATGCGCCGGTCAAGACGCTGAAGGAGATCATCGAGTTCAACGAGAAGAATGCGGCGAAGGAGATGCCGTTTTTTGGGCAAGAGAATTTCCTAAAGGCCGAAGAAAAAGGACCGGTGACCACACAGGAATACGTGGACGCGATCAAGAAAAACCATGAGCTGGCCGGCAAGGAAGGGATCGATGCGACGATGGACAAGCACAAACTGGACGCCATCGTTGCGCCGACGGGCGGGCCGGCGTGGTTGACGGACATCGTGAACGGCGACTCGTTTGGCGGAGGAAGCTCGGAATTTGCGGCAGTGACCGGGTATCCCAACGTGAACGTGGTCGCGGGATTCGTGCGCGGGTTGCCAGTAGGCATTTCGTTTTTTGGGCGGGCTTGGAGCGAACCGGTTTTGATCAAGCTGGCATATGGGTTCGAGCAGGCAACGAAATTCCGCAAGGCGCCGCGATTCTTGGCGCACGTCGAAGGATAGGGCCTCGGGCGGCGGAAGCGTGATTCGTGGTTCGCGATCCGGGTTCCGTGACCCGAGGTCAGTGATGCGTGATGCGCGATTCGTGGTTAACAATAACAGGCCCCCACCCCCGGTTTTCTTGTAAGTGTTGATTCTATAGGGCTTACTATTCTTGTAAGTTGTTTAGAATCAGCACTTGTGGGCGATTCTATAAGTGTTGATTCTAAAGGAGATGGAAATAGTGCAGGCGGCGCTGAGTAGAGGAACGGGGAGAAGTGAATGGCGAATCGCGGGAAGCACTCAGGGGCGGTAAGCTGATGAGTCCGGGCGAGGATGCGAGTGGAAGTTAACGCGCCAACCGGGTCGGAGCGGACGCCGGACAGAGAGGCCGCGGAGAAAGAGAAGGCAGGTCTTTCGCTAAGCTCAGTCCCGTAAAAGCGGCCGGGACGCAAAAAAGACGAATGGCAACGTGCTGGGCCCCTCGCCGAGGAGGCTCGGGGTAGACGGGGATGGAAGCCAACGTTCACGGTATATGTTACCGCAGTTTGGGATAACTTGTCAAGTTATTTGTTGTTCAGTACTCATTCGAATCGCGCGTACGGTGGACGTAAGTCAGTGAGGAGAATGGGGATGGGCGAGAATTCTGGGCGCGAAAATGGCCAGTTGTACGGGGGTGGGCGAGGGCTGGAAGTGTGCAATGGAAAGGCGGCGTGCGGGGCAGTCAGCTAACTTGAAAAGTGCCGGATCAGCAATTCCATATGTCCGGTAACGCGACTTACCAGGAGTTCATGAACGCAAGAACTCCACACTGTCACTATTAGCAGGTTCCACCAATTTCACTCAGCGCTGTAATTCCTACGAATCTGTGTTCCCACGCCTGGGAGGTTATGGCGGAGCAGCAACTTTCGAAAGGTGCCAAACCATGCTCAATGCCATTCTTTTTGTGATACTTGGCGTGGTTGTTTTCTGGCTGTTGGCCGCTATTTTTGATGCAATAGGATTCACAAAGCATCGCTACGTCACACGAGGTTTTGCGGCTTTGCTCACCATCGCCGGGGCATGCATCGGCACGGGATACCAACATTGGTGGCAGGTGTTGATTGGAATTGGGGCCGCTTTTGTTTATCTCCAGACATTGAGGAAGTCTCCGGACAAATCGGCGCAAGAATCAAAATGAGGAACCTTTCGCCAGTCCCTTTTCGTAGCCCTATGGGCCGCTGGCCGTGATTTGAAGTGCCGAGTAATTGAAAATTCTCTTTTAGGGACCCGGAGATCACATCCGCCTGGCGAGGGGAAAAACCGTGGACCACAAAGATCATGTGAATCGCGCTGTTGAAGCGTCCATCCACATCGGGCTGGTCATTCTGCTGGCCGCCACTTGTTTCCTTATCTTGCGCCCCTTCATTCCCTTGATTGCATGGGGCATCATCATCGCGATCGCGGTTTACCCGCGCTACCGGCAGTTGCAGCTCGTGCTCGGCGGTCGTGGCGTCTTCGCTGCTGTCCTTATCACCCTTCTACTACTCGCTTTGTTGATTGTTCCTTTGGCCTTGCTCTCGGGAACATTGATTGGGGGCATCCAGGCCCTCGCAGCGCACATTAAGGACGGAACCCCGATTATCCCACCGCCTCCCGCTGGCGTGGAAACCTGGCCTTTCGTTGGCGTTCCCTTGAAAAGTGCATGGAGCCTGGCTTCAACTAACATTACCTCCGCTCTAATGAATATCGGTCCTCAAATCAAGGCGATAGTCCCTGGCCTGCTCTCGGCTTCTGCTGGAATAGGCCTCACCGTTCTGCAATTCGCTCTCTCCCTCATAGTTGGCGGAGTCCTTCTCGCTAACTCACAGGGTGCTGCCGGTGCTGCGCACTCCTTAGCCAATCGTATATTTGGCGACAAAGGGTCGGAGTTTGAGCAGCTCGCCGGCTCCACTATCCGTAGCGTCACGATAGGAATCCTGGGCGTGGCTCTGATCCAATCGGTTCTCGCGGCCATTGGTTTTCTTGTAGCAGGATTGCCGGGCGCTGGCTTGTGGGCCGTCGTGTTTTTAGTGGCCGCATTGCTACAGGTGGGGACACTTGTCCTCATTCCCGCCGTGATTTACGTGTTCGCGACCTCTAGCGTCACGAAAGCCGTGATTTTTATGGTTTGGTGCCTCATCGTCGCGCTGGTAGACAACACCCTAAAGCCACTTCTGTTAGGGCGAGGCGTCGCAGTTCCCATCGCAGTCGTATTTCTCGGTGCGATTGGAGGATTCGTAGCGATGGGCCTTATTGGCTTGTTCGTTGGCGCGATCGTTCTGTCGGTGGGCTACAAGTTGTTCATTGCCTGGCTAGCTCGAACTCCCGCCGCTCTTGGGGAGACTTGATATACAACGGTCCCACGCCGGATCGCAGAGGGCTTCGAAACCCTCGGAGCCGATCAAGTTGTCAGTGAGTGTGCGGTGTCCATTTCACTCAGACGCCTGTACTTCTGCAATGTTGTTCGTGGAGGCAATCACAATGTTCTTTACAGGCATCACGATTACATTTCTTAAGCAGCTCTGCTTTGGCCTTTGGGCGACCCTTCCTCTGTTACTGAGCCTTGCAGCGGGAATAACTCTGTTAGGGAATGCCGTGGGAAGGAAGGAGGGCTGGTCGCGCCTGGACACGCTTTATTGGTCATTTATCACGGCAACCACAGTCGGTTACGGCGATCTCCGGCCGGTCCAAAACCCCTCGAAAATTGCTTCCGTTCTGATCGCTTTCCTGGGACTCATGCTGTCGGGTATTGTCGTTGCGGTCACCGTTCACGCTGTGAATTTGGCTTTGGACACGCGTCGCTAGCCCTGCTATTCCAAGGTGACCAGGAACTAAGCTCGGGAATTCACAAAGTAAGATGCACTAAAAGCTGTCTTCAGCGCTATCCTGCCTCGAGAGAAGCCAGCGCATTGCGGACGCTCTCCCCTTGAGGCGGCGAAGGTCGATGAGCCGAAGTTTCGCTGCACCTGGATGCCTACAATCTCCTGAAGTTCATGGCATTCAGCGCCCGCAGCGGTTACTGGAAAAGTGAAGTCCTAGGACTGTCTGGCACGACTTATCGGGAGTTAATTCAGGCAAGAAGTGCGGGCCCTGTTACTTCTGCCAGCTTGCGGATCGGATTCCTTCCAGAGTTCAATGATCACGAAGCGCAAAGCTTTTTTGCGCACGGAGGAAGCCTATGCCAATAAAAACCCCAAAAGAACTTTTCGTGATGCTCCTTACCGATGTACGACAGGGCGCCGAAAAAGCCGAGACGATCTACGAGGAGATTGGGCAGTTGGTTCAAGATCCCCAGATCAAAGAAGCGTTGCAGGCGCGAGCGTTCGTCTCAGGCAAAGTCCTTGCCACACTCGATGAGTGCTTCAAACTTCTCGGCGAGCAACCCGCAAAACTCAGTGGGCGGCTACAGGAGACGTTGATTGAGGACTTCCGTAGGGAGTTGGCGGAGATCCAGGGGCCCGTTGCCAGACGCATTTTCGCGTTGGTGAAACTCAATCACGTTGCACAGTTTCGGATCAGCGAGTACCGCGCCTTAATCGCTGCAGCCGAAGCGGTCGGGCACTATGGAGTCAGCTTGCTATTGGAAACCTGCCTTGCGGATAGACTGACGTTTGTGGATCGGACACAACGCTTCCTCAGAGCGTTGGTCGAGACGAAGGCAGCCGAACACGCTGCAGGAGCATCGGCGTAAGACACTTGCCAGCAGGTCCGCTAACACCAGTCCGCTTGCAAGCGCGGCGGACCGGTGCTGCCGCCGACCTGTGACTGAATCAAAGCGGGGGGCAGGTCAGTCACGATTAACGCGGTAACCGGAAAGGTTCGACTTGGACCTAGCCCCTATGACGAAGAGATTGCCAAATGGAGTCCCAGATGACGAACGATCCGAATAGGAAGAAGAGGATTCGATAAAGTACCCGGGGATGGAGTTCAGGCCCTCTCCCTTGAGTAGTGCCGAGGCGTCCTGGATAGAATCGGGAATGGGGAAGAAGAGAGAGACATATTCACTCCTCAAATAAGTACCCGATAAGCTATTAAAATCGCGGCCGAAGTTCGGTGAACTACGCTGAGCGGGACTTTTTCCATTCCAACGGCGGCAGTTCTAAGTGTCCTGCATTGTGAAGATACGCCCTAGCATGTGCTGCCGCTCTGTCTTTTCCCTGGTCGATATCATCAACTGGCTCGGAGGGTGCAATCCAATTCTTTGCAGTTACATTGTAAACAGATGCCTGCACCCCCTGCGCGTTGTGCTCCGAGAATAATCGCAGGTGTTCGCCTCCCACTATGACTTCGGCCCAAACACCCTGGTCCAACATCAAAGGGCTCCGTGAAAACGAGATTTCGCCGCGCCTCGTCTACTAGTGACCAGTTTAGTGCCAAAGCTCAGTTGTCCGGTATCGCGCGACTTGTCAGGCTTTGACACGGAGTAATGCTTGTAGTCCCGCCTTAGAAGTGTTGTCGTATCCTGGATAGAGGAGCTCGAATCATACCTGCACGACAACACCGATTTTTCATATTGCCGACGAAAATCTCCGTACTTTCCGTCCGACTCCATCAGCAAGTCTCAGACCCCTTGCAGAATGGACGGAACATTCCCTGGAGGTTTACTTTGGTTCGAGCACCAGTGGCAAGCCATTCTTTGGATTGCCGATAATCACGACCTTGGCATTCGCGCTGGTCGCCAGTTTCTCCGTCGCTTCGATCCCTTTCCATTCGAGGAGTTGCGGACTGATGCCCGTCGCCACGATCTTCTGGAAGTCCGCGATACCTTGAGCCTCGATGCGCTTGCGCTCGGCTTCCTGCTTTTCCTTCTGCAGGATGAAACTCATGCGCAGCGCGTCCTGTTCGGCCTGCTGCTTGGCCTCGATCGAGCCTTTGAGCATGGCCGGTAATTGGACGTCGCGAAGCAGCACGTTTTCGACAATCACTCCGCGCGGCGCGAGTTGTGTCTTCAGCTCATCCTGAATCTGCTGCTGCACCAGTTCACGCGCATTGGTATAGAGCGCGTTCGCCGAATGCGCTGACGTGGAAGCGCGAATCGCTGCCCGTAAGGTCGGCTCTACGATCTTCTCCGCATAATTGTCGCCTACAGTCTGGTAAACGAACGCGGCCTTGTCTTTGTCCAACCGGAAAAGCAGCGACGTGTCCAGTGCCAGGATCAATCCCTCATTTGACGGCACATTGGCGCTCTCTTTCACCGATTGTGTCTGCACGGAAAGCTTCTGCACCGATTTCAGTGGATTGACGAGGTGAATTCCTTCCGGAAGCGTTTCACCGGTCACGCGCCCAAACAGCGTAAGGACGCCCACGTTCCCGGTCGGAATGGAGGTTGTGCTCGCCAGCACCACAATAATCAGAACCACCAATATCGCGAGCTGCAATATTCTTTTCCCAGCCCCACGCAGGTTTGGCATCGACGGCAATCCGCCGCCGTCCAGCTCGAATCTTGTTGTCGTTGGCATTTTTTCTCCGTCTGCGGCTCATTTGCGAAGGAACCGAGCCGCACAACTATCACTACCCCTAATACGCAGGAAGTGTACTCTGGATTTCCTTGCCGGCCTGCGCCCGCCGCTTGGTTCGATGGGCTGTTTTTCTCAATTCACCAGTCGCGATTCACGGGTCGCCACTTCAGCGTCCTGTAATCCGACTTGCCAGGGAAGTGAAAGACAACCGGCAAACATAAGCGCCTCTTGGTGGGCAATCCAGCTCGACTTGGGCGATTCCACTCTGGGGACGAATCTGTTCTCTAAGTCCGGCGTTCCGCCAAGGGTCTCAATGCATTGATCCGTCACGCACATCACGCCGAAATTCGAGAAGTTCAACCGGCGCGCCGCTATCGAGGATCATCGCAACCATAACGCCTTCCGAAGGTGAGTTTGGTTCCGTGAGAACCTGCTTCCCTGCTATAGCAGATTGAAGATCGTCTACTTCGAACGCGATGTGAGGGACTGACTTGACCAAGGCGTGCACTGGGCTATCGGGCTCGAAGCGCATCCATTGAATGCCACAGGGACTGGTCTCGAACGCAGAGACGTACATCTTAAACCGTTCCAGGTAAATCTCGTCGGGACGCTGAACGTCAGTCGGAATGCCGATGTGGTGATATCGCCAGCCGCATACCGAAGTAGCCACAGGTTGCTCGTGGCCCTTCCGGCGAGTTACGGGCCCGTCAGACTTGGGTTCTGAAATACACATGAATTCTTCCTGACTAAAATATCACCGCGCCTTTCGCAGAGCGAGGACGGTCAACGGTGCCACAGGGATTGCGCTCTGCCTTGTCCCGCAGGCGTTTATTGATAACACTCAAAAAACTGGTTTTCAAGCCAAAGGAACGAGCGGCTGGTAAACGCGGCAACCGGACATGACCAAGGCAGTAAAACAGCAATGGCGTTCCACCAAAGTCGCTTTGCCGCCGGCTCCGACCATCTCATTATCCTGGGGTAGCGCCGAGAAGCACTGTTAAGTGTGGGTTTCAGATCGCGATCTAAAAGGTAAATTGCCCTTGTTCGGCAGTCCCATTTACATCAATCTTCTTTAGATTTTAGATTATGGTTCTTTGCAGGTTCATTGCAGGAGAACTCATCATGCGTGTCTGTTGCATACTGGTGACCGCTGTTTTGTCGATTCCACTCGCCTTGTCCTTCGCGAGGACTCCACGTGCTCCGCTCCCGGCACTTCGCCCCGGCACTCGTGTTGTTCTGGACGCACATAACTGCTACCCCTATTTTGAATGGTGGGCGGACAGAATTGACCGCGCCCTTTCAGCCGGTACGCCGCTTGCTATCGAGCAGGATTTGCTCTGGACCAAGAACACCAAGACGGGCGAGGCAAAGTCGGTGGTAAGTCACGGCGCCCCGGCGACTGGGGCCGAGCCAAGTCTCCGGGACTATTTCTTCGAGCGCGTTCGGCCGATCGTAGAAGACGCGCTGCGCCAGGGCAACCGGGGCGACTGGCCATTGATTACGCTTAATTTGGATGTCAAATCGGAAGAGCCCGAGCATCTGGCGGCGATTTGGGATTTGCTGTCGCAATACCAGGACTGGCTCACCACGGCAACGCGCACCACGGATGTGCTTCAGAACGAACCCTTAGCTGTTCGCCCGATACTTGTACTGACAGGCGAATCTGAGGCGCAAAAAAGAGTTTTCTACGATCAGGTTGCCGTTGGTGCGCGGCTGCTAGTTTTCGGGGCCGTCCAAACGAATAGTGCGGACCCCTCTGCGCCGCCGCAGGTGCTTGCTCCGAAGGCGGGGGACAATTACCACCGGTGGTGGAACAACAACTGGCACGTCGTGGAACCGGCCGGCCAGCCCCATGCTGGAGAGTGGGATTCTGAAAAGGAACGGCGGCTCCGAGAGTTAGTGGAATACGCGCACACGCACAACTTGTGGATTCGCTTTTACACGCTGACGGCGAAACAAAATCAGAATTGAGCTGTAACGGCTGGTTCGGGTCATACAATTTCGGCTCCGAATCGGCCGTACGGAAACGCTGGGAAGCCGCCGCCGCCGCAGGCGCGGACTTCATAGCCACGGATCAGTACGAAAAATTGGGCGCATATCTGAGATCGCGACGTTAGTCCGCAGGCGGACTTTTGCGCCCTAGCAAGGACTTGGAAGCACGGGGAGACCGCCATTCCTTGTCTGATTTCTCCCCAGGATGGTGCCTACCGGAAGTATTCGTACAGGATAAATAAATTCGGCTCGCCAATTCTACGGCTGTTGCTGCCAGCCTCCGCCTAGCGCCCTGTACAGTTGCACAAGACTCTGGTACTCCGTGCCGCGCGCCTCCGCGAGCGTGAGTTCGGCGGAAAACAGCGACCGCTGGCCGTCCAAGACTTCGAGGTAAGTGGTAGTGCCTCCCCTGTAACGCATGTCGGACAGGCGAACGGATTCCTGTAAGTCCTTGACGGTATCCTCCTGGCGAAGTCGGACCTGATGCAATTTCTCGTAGCCGATCAGGGCATCGGAAACATCTCCGAAGGCGCGCTGAATCGCTTGCCGGTAAGCGATCAGGGCGGATTCATGCTGCGACTTTGCAAGCCGCAGATTTCCGCGAAGAGCTCCCCCCGTGAAAATGGGCTGGCTCACTTGGGCTCCGTAGGACCAGATTCCAACTTGCGAGGCCATCAGGCTCGAGAAAGCGCTGCTCCGTCCGAAGGAGCCGCCGCCGGAGCCGGTGAGAGCGATTTGTGGAAAGAACTGTGCCTTGGCGACTCCGATCTCGGCGTTCGCAGAGACCAAGACTTGCTCGGCCTCGCGAATATCAGGCCGGCGCTCGATCAACGAGGAAGGCATTCCCGGCGGCACTTCGGGAGGAAGCGGCTGCTCGACCAGCGGGCGGCCGCGCGGCACGGCCTGTGGGTAGTTG
>Ga0207684_10006257_pt1 | contig 10870 bp, 12 predicted proteins | sample KBSK5501metaG_FD_184342 | JGI IMG/M metagenome (GOLD analysis project Ga0207684, IMG submission 184342) | Corn, switchgrass and miscanthus rhizosphere microbial communities from Kellogg Biological Station, Michigan, USA - KBS K5-50-1 metaG... | ecosystem: Host-associated > Plants > Roots >... | reverse complement strand
GACGGCGTGTTGATCGAGCAAGTGTTCATCAACCTGCTCGAGAACGCGGTGAAGTACACGCCGTCCGGCACACCGATCGAGATCGCGGCCACCGCGGTGGACGGCGCGGTCCGGGTGGACGTTGCGGATCGCGGCCCCGGCCTGCCGGCGGGGGAGGAAGCGCGGATCTTCGAGAAGTTCTATCGCGTCCCGGGCGCCACGTCGACGAGCGGTGTGGGGCTGGGGTTGACCATCGTTCGCGGCATCATCACGGCGCACGGTGGCCGCGTTTGGGCCGAAAACCGCCCGGGCGGCGGAGCGATGTTCCGGTTCACGCTGCCCCTGTCGGGGCCGTCGCACGTCAGCATACCGACAGAAGCGGAGGTTGCATGAAAGGCTACATTCGAGCCGCGCTCCTGTCGGTGGCGTTGTTCGATTTCTTCTTCGTGCCCCCGCGGTTCGCGTTCACGGTGGCCGACCTCCATTACGTGGTCACGTTCGGCGTGATGCTCGTGACCGCGTTGGTGATCAGCTGGCTCGCCGAGCGCGTGCGAGAAGAGGCCGTCGCGGCGGAAGCGCGGGAACGAGGCACAGCTGCCCTCTCTCCCCTGAGCGCAGAGCTGCTCGGTGCCAACACGGTCGCCGACGTCCTCGCCGTGATCGGCCGGCAGGTGCGCGCCGCGTTCGGGGCCGACGTGCGCGTGTTGTTGCGGGAGCCCGGCGGGCGCCTCGCGCCGGTCGGCGGGGCCCCGTCGGACGTCGAACCTCCTGACCGCGACGTGGCCGAATGGGCGTTCCGCACGTGGGAGCCGGCCGGTGCGGGGACGACGCAGTCCCCGACGGCGCGGAGCATCTATCTGCCGCTCGTCGGCACACATGGACGACTCGGCGTCATCGAGCTGCGACCGGATGATCCCGCGCGGTTCGGCGAGCCCGCCGTGCGATGGCTGTTACAGACCTTCGCGGCTCAGGCGGCGCTGGCGTTGGAGCGCTCGCTGCCGGCGGGCTCGCGGCCGCCCCAAGTACCTCCGGAGGCGAGCGCCGCGTAGCTTCGAGGCGTGGTCAGGGGGAGCCCGGGACGTCGAGGTGGGTCCGCAGAGCGAACACGGTGACCGGGCCCCGGTCCCGGTTGTAGCCCGGGTGCGTGATGTGCTGGAGGTCGAAGGCGAGAGACACACCCCAACCCACGGTGCACGTGTAGTAGGCCTCGACGATCCGCTCTGGTTGGTACGTGAGCGCTCCGTCCCCCAATAAGAAGCCGAGCCCTCCGCGCGCCAGATACTCGCGGTGGTCCGGCGCGAGGCCATTGCTCACGAGTGCGACACCGAGCCGGTCGCCTCGCCGCCACGGCGGTGCCGTCCATGCCGTGCCCAGCTCGAGCGACCGATCGACCTCGGTGTAGGCGAACGACTCGACCCCACCATTGTTCAGTCCGGCCCGGCCGAACAGCGTGAAGCCGCGGCCAACACTTTGCTCGACGTTCACCCCGACCCCCGCCTTGGTCCGGCCCGGGCGGCGATGTGCGGTGATGTCGGGGACGGGATCGCGTCCGGCGACGAACGCGTCGATCGCCTCCCGGTAGCTCCCCATGTCCGCGTGATTGACGTACCCGAGCAAGCGCACCGCGCCCGTATGGCCAGGAACGATCCCGCGGTCGAGCTCCACCTCGAGGTTGTCGCCGTGCGCCCGCGACAGGTGCCAATCGTAGTCGATGCCGTTCGCCACCTTCGGCATCACGGCCTCGCTCCAGCGCACCGCCCAGTCGCGGTTTCGATACTCCGCGACCGCACCGAATGTGTAGCCGCGCGTGTCCGCCGCGTAGTCGTACGCGCCGTTGTTGTCGACCGTCCAGTTCATGAATTGCAGGTGGCTGTCGCTTCCTGCGCTGTTCACGTCGAAGACATCCGCCATGCTGAGTTTCCCGACGGCGAGGCTCAGCCGTCGGACAGGGAGCGTGGGGAGCAGCGCGAGCGGCCCCGCCGTGCCAGGCTCGGTCTGGGCGCCAAGCGGGAGCGTGTACCGAATCAGCCCGCGCGCGACGTATGGCGCGGATCCCAGGGTGGGGTTGCGGACGACGTCCAAGTTGGTGAACCCGGCGAGGCCCAGGGCCTGGCTGATGCCCCCGCCGCCCGCGCTTTCCAGGTCGAGCAACAGCTCGGTGCGGGCCCCGAGCCGGAGGCCGGTATAGACAGTCACGAGGCGCGACGTCGCGTCCTCCCGCACCGGGCGAAGACTATTGGTTCCGGTGTAAGCAGCGCGAAAACTTGGGTGCCATTGGTAGATGCCGTTGAATTGACCGGAGAGCCACCAGGTTCGACCTGAATCCGCGGGCGTCTGCCCAGCCAGGAGAGCCGAACCGGTGCAAGCGATGACCGTGAGGAGCACGCCTGCAATCTGTGCACGCATCTTCATTTACCAAGTACCCCTGGAGGTCAGCGTCGCGTAGCTTCGAGGCGTGACCGATCCCGCTCCCGTGGTGCTGCTCATCGAAGACGAGCCGCAGATGCGGCGCTTCTTGCGTGCGGCGTTGGAAAACGAGTCATACCACCTCGTCGAGGCCACGACCGTCCGCGATGGCCTGGCGCAGGCGGCCGGCCGGAACCCCGACATCATCCTCCTGGATCTGGGCCTCCCCGATGGCGATGGCATCGACCTGACCCGTCGCATTCGGGAATGGGCGCGCACGCCGATCGTCGTGATCTCGGCGCGCGGGCAGGAGCGCGACAAGGTCGCCGCACTCGACGCGGGAGCCGACGACTACCTCACCAAGCCGTTCGGGGTGGGTGAGCTGCTGGCGCGCATGCGCGTCGCCCTGCGCCACGCCGCCCGTGCCGCTGGGCAGCCGGCAGACCCCGTGTTCGCCGTCGGCGACGTCCGCGTGGACCTCGAGCACCGCCAGGTATTCGTGGCCGAGCGCGAGGTGCACCTCACGCCCACCGAGTACAAGTTGCTCACCACACTGGTACGACACGCGGGCAAGGTGCTGACGCACCGCCATCTACTCAAAGAGGTATGGGGGCCGAACGCGGTCGAGCACAGTCACTACGTGCGGGTGTACATGACCCAGCTCAGGCACAAACTCGAGGCGGACCCGGCGCGACCGCGCTACCTGCTGACGGAGGCCGGTGTCGGATACCGGCTGCAAGCCGAGTGAACGCTGCCGCCGTCAGTTGGTCGCCGGGTGCGGATGCAGCGCGCAGCTGCACCGCATCCGCGCCGCATCGGGGGCGCTTGGGAACACGTGGTAGTACATGGCCACCATCATCGGAATGAACACCACGGTGTTGTAGAGCAGGTGCAGCTCCAGCCGCGGGAACCACAGCTGTACGATGCTCGTGGGAACCGGGGACCCAAACAGCGTCCGGCCCGCGATCGCCTGACCCTGCAGCAGCGCGTGCTCGATGTGATGCCAGAACTGGATCACGAGCGCCGCGATCCACCACGCCCGCGACCGGCCCACGAACCCGGGCAACAACGTCCAGATGCCCACCAGCATGATCAGCGCATAGCTGTAGTGCAGCACCTCGGAGTGCACGAGCCAGGGGAACGCCTGGCCCAGGACACCGCGCGCCTGATGGACGGGCCACTTCAGTACGTATACCTGATACGCCTGCACCAGATGCTCGGCCCAATGCGCGATGACGATGATCATGAACGTCTGCAGGGCCCGCTTGTGCCACGGGCCATTGAGCTTCCCGAAGAACGAGCGGGCTCCCTGGGGCTGGGCTTGCGGGTGCGTGAAAGCGGTGCTTGCCATGAGGACCGGAAACTAGTTTGCCCCATCCTGTTGGGCAAATCGCACGGCTACCTATCCCTTCCGCCCGAACCGCTCGAAGCGGTAGGCGAGCTCCGGACCACCGTCACCCTCGTACGCGAGTCGAGCGATGAGCAGCGTGAACGGCTCCGTGTAGCGGGCGATCCGCAAGGGTCCCGCGTCCACCGGATCGAAGCCCACGTCTCGGATCAGCTCAGCCGCCACGGCTTTGGAGCTCTCGTTGTCGCCGCAGTATACCAGACTCGGTCGGCTGGCCTTGCGCTTGGCTGCGAACACGCCAAACAGCACTTCGCTCGGCACAGTGCCGAAGGCGGAGACGACCCGAGCCTTCGGAACCTTCTTGGCCAATGCCTCAGCGCCCGAGGAGGTGTGAGCGATCACGAGGTCGGTATCGTCGGCATTCATCGGGAGCGAGCAGGTGACGATGACCCTGCCCGACAGGTCGCCTGCTTGTTTCAGGACGTCGTCGACTCGGGACCAGTGCACCGCCAGCAAGAGTGCATTCGCTTCGCGCGCGGCCTCGGCTGGTGTGCCGGCTCGCGCCTTGCCCTTCGCCTCGCGAGCGAGCTTCTCGAGCTTCTGCTCACTCCGCGCGTAACTGAATACCACTTCATGTCCGGCGCGCGCCCAGATCGTGCCGAGCTTGGCGCCCATCAGTCCCGAACCCAGGATGCCGACTCGCATTTCAGAGACCCGTCCGTTTCTCCAGCGCTTCGGGGTAGCGCGCGCCCTGGATTGTGATCTGCGAGGCGGCGGTTTCGATTTCGCGGCGATCATCGGGCGTCAGCCGGATTGCCGCGGCGCCGATATTCTCGTCCAGGCGCGCCAGTTTGGTCGTGCCCGGGATGGGGACCATCCACGACTTCTGGGCGAGTAGCCACGCCAGCGCGATTTGCGCCGGTGTTGCCCGCTTCTTTTCCGCAATCCTGCGCAGGACATCCACGATGGCCTGATTCGCTTTACGAGCCTCCGGCGTGAAGCGCGGCACGATGTTCCGGAAGTCCGAGCTCACAAACGTCGTCTTCTCGTCGATGGTGCCCGTCAGGAAGCCCTTGCCGAGGGGACTGAAGGGCACGAATCCGATGCCGAGCTCCTCGAGGGTTGGCAGCAGCTCTTCTTCAGGACGCCTCCACCACAATGAATACTCACTCTGCACGGCCGTGACCGGTTGGACGGCGTGGGCGCGGCGGATCGTGCCCACGCCGGCTTCGGACATGCCGAAGTGCTTCACCTTGCCTTGTGCAATCAGTTCCTTGACCGTGCCCGCGACATCCTCGATCGGGACGTTCGGGTCGACCCGATGCTGATAATAGAGATCCACGACGTCTGTCCTGAGACGCTTCAGCGAACCCTCGATGCTCTGCTTGATGCGCTCGGGGCGGCTGTCCTGCACCTGCTGCCCCTGCTCGTTCCTGATGCCGAACTTGGTGGCGATCACCACCTGCCGGCGCAACGGCGCCAGCGCCTCACCCACGAGCTCTTCGTTGGTGAGCGGACCGTACACCTCCGCCGTATCGAAGAACGTGATGCCACGTTCCACGGCCGTACGGATGAGGGAGATCATCGCCTGTTTGTCCGGGGGAAGGCCGTAGCTCTGGCTCATGCCCATGCAGCCGAGGCCCAGCGCCGAAACTTCCAGCTCGCTCTTTCCAAGTTTACGCGTCTGCATTGTTCCTCCTGAGGTCTACCTCGCGCTTCCTGCAGGCTCGAGCTCGTCGAAAGCAAGCGAGGTCGACAGGTCGCGGTACGCCTCGATCTGCGCCTGGAGATCGGCGACGTGCTGCTCGGCGAGGGCGATGGCATCGGCGCCGGCGATGAAGCGGCGCGGCGGCTGCGCTTCGCTCGCGATCGCGACCAGCGCCCGCGCGAGCTTGGCCGGGTCGCCACCTTGTTTGCCGCTCTGGGCTTGCCACCACTTCAGCTGCTCGGCCGTGCGGTCGGCGTAGTCCTCGATGGACGGCCGGGCGTAGGTCACGGACGCCGGTTCCAGGAGCTCGGTGCGGAAGAACCCCGGGTTGACGATGGTGGTGGTGATGCCGAACGGCGCGACTTCTTGCTGCAGCGACTCCATCCAGCCCTCGAGGGCAAACTTCGACGCGGCGTATGCCGAACAGAACGCAAAGCCGACCAGCCCCGCGGTCGATGAGATCGAGATAATGTGCCCAGAGCGCTGCTCGCGCATGACCGGCAGGACGGCGCGAGTGACATTCATCGGGCCGATGAGGAGCGTCCCCAACTGCAGGTCGATCTGCTCCGGCGTCAGCTCCTCGAAATAGCCGGCAAAGAAGTTGCCGGCATTGTTGACCAGTACGTCGATACGGCCGAACCGGTTGACAGCGACCCGGACGGCCGCCTCGGCATGGGTGCGGCTGGTGACGTCCAGCTTGACGACCAGTAGGTCGTCCGACTCACCCACGGCCTTGGCCACGGCGTCGGGGTCCCGGCCGGTGCCCACCACCGCGTGGCCGGCGGCCAGGGCGGCTTTGGCGAAATCGACGCCCATGCCACGGGCGGCTCCAGTAATGAACCAGATCTTCTTGGCATTCCTGTCAGTCATGGTACCTCCTTGATTACCCAACCCTTTCCATCCACTCCACGGGGCAATCGTAACCGGACCGTGCCGGCCTGAGTAGCCCGTAAAATCGAGAAGGGTTTGTGAGTATTATTCACAAATGGTGCGCGACGAGCTGAGCGTGCTGTCGGCATTCCTTGCGGTGGCGGAGGAACGGAGCTTTACGCGGGCGGCGAAGCGTCTTGGGGTGTCTACCTCTGCGCTCAGCCACGCGATGCGGGGGCTGGAAGAGCGCTTCGGCGTACGCCTGCTCGCGCGCACGACGCGCAGCGTTGCCCCGACGCACGCCGGGGAGCAGCTCATCGGGCGTCTGCGCCCGGCGCTCGGCGACATTCGCGGAGCCTTGGACCTGCTTACCGGGCTGCGTGACCGGCCGGCAGGACGCGTGCGTCTAGTCGTGTCGCCCATTGCCGCGACGACGGTGCTCGCACCGAAGCTAGGACAATTTGCGCGCGCGTATCCGGACGTCGTGCTCGATGTGACGACCGACGAGAGCCGCGTTGACATCGTCGCCGCGGGTTTCGACGCTGGGATTCATTTCGGGGAATTCATCGAGCGGGACATGATCACGTTCCGCGTCTCCCAGGACCACCGACCGGCCATCGTGGGTTCGCCCCGCTATTTCGAGTCGCACCCCAAGCCCGCATCGCCACGCGACCTGCCGAGCCACCGCTGCATCAACTTTCGACACGGATCCTCCGGCGTGTACCGGTGGGAATTCGACAAGGGCAAGCAGTCCCTCACCGTCGCGGTGAACGGACCACTGATCGTCGATGACGTGGAGATCATGGTCCGTGCGGCGATCGACGGCGTGGGGCTAGCGTTCATGTCGGAGGAGCGTGCGGCGCCGCACCTCGCGAGTGGGGAGCTCGTGCGTGTGCTCGAGGATTGGTGCCCGCCGTTCCCCGGCTTCTTCCTCTACTACCCCCGTCAACGGCAGCTGTCGGCGGCACTCGCGGCGCTCATCGAAACCCTGCGTCTCTAGCGGTATCGACAGTCGGGTTGTGTACTGGATCGGCGCCTTCGACGTAAGTGAGCTCGCGGCGCTCGGCGGCACACCGCAGCATGAGCGCGCCCCGACTCATGTCGCCTCGCCCGATGAACTCCCGGGGAAAGCGCAGTCGCGGTCCCAGCACCGCTTTTAGGGGCTCGAGGTACTTCGGCGTCGCGATGCTGCCGAGCAGGACGGCAGCATCCGACGGGTGCAGCCCTTCGGCCAGTCGAGCGGCATCCCGCCGCAGCGGGCGGGTGTAACGCCGATCGCCTGGGTCTACCGGAATCCGGGCGATCGCCCGCAACCCCTCGAGGTCGATCAATGTATCGGGAGACCGGAGACCCAGCCCCGGTACGATGACCTGAATGCCGAGGGAACCGTCCGGCGGATTGGTGAACGCTGACGCATAGGCCAGCTTGCCCCGAAAATACAGCCCACTCATGAAGGTGAAGACTTCACCGATGGTCGCTCCTTCTCCCGATCGCAGGCGCTGCGCCAATGCCGAGCCGCCATCCTTCCGCAGCAGAAACCCGGCACGCTTTCCCGCGCAGTTGGCGGGGGAGAGAAGAAAGATCTGGTGACTGGGCGACATTGGCATACTCAAACTAATATTCTTTGAACCTATGCCGAAACTGCGCGCCAAGGCGTCGAAGCGCCCGAGCGTCGAATCCGAGCCGATCCTCGTCGCGGGGCGAGAGATCGTCGTCTCGAACCCCGCCAAAGTGCTCTTCCCGAAACCGAAATACACGAAGCTCGATCTCGTGCGCTACTACCTCGCGGTCGCCGAGGGAGCGCTGCGTGGGGCCGGCGGCCGGCCCAACGTGCTGGTGCGCTATCCCAACGGTATCACCGGTGAATTCTTCTATCAGAAGCGGGCGCCGGAGTCACGCCCGCCGTGGATCGACGTGGTCACGCTGAGCTTCCCATCGGGCCGCACGGCGGAGGAAGTCGTGCCGCGCGACGCCGCGGGGCTCGCGTGGCTCGCCAACCTCGCGTGCCTCGAGCTCCATCCGCATCCCGTCCGCGCCGACGACCTCGATCATCCCGACGAGCTCCGTGTGGACCTCGATCCCGTGCCCGGCGTGAAATGGCCCCAAGTGCGCGAGGTGGCGCGCGTGGCCCGAGCGGCGCTGCAGGATGTCGGGCTCACGGGGTGGCCGAAAACGTCCGGCTCCCGCGGCATGCACGTCATCGTGCGCATCGAGCGGCGCTGGACCTTCGACGAGGTCCGCCGCGCGGCCCTGGCCCTGGCGCGCGACGTGGAGCGCCGTGCACCCGCGATCGCGACCAGCAAGTGGTGGAAGGAAGAGCGACACGGTGTGTTCGTAGACTACAACCAGAACGCCAAGGACCGTACGGTGGCCTCGGCATACTCGGTGCGGCCGACGCCCGACGCGCGGGTCTCGGCGCCACTCGGCTGGGACGAAGTGGCCAGTGCCGAGCCTGGCGACTTTACGCTGGCCACGATGCCCAAGCGATTCGCGAAAGTCGGCGACCGCCACGAGGGGATCGACGCGGCGGCCGGATCGCTTGAGGGTTTGCTCGAGCTCTCGGCCCGGCACGAGCGCGAGGGGCAGGGGGACGCGCCGTGGCCGCCGCACTACAAGAAGCAGGCCGGCGAGCCACCGCGTGTGCAACCGTCCAGGGCACGCGGTGCCCGCGGCGCGCGCGCCCCCAAGCACCCGTTGATCGAGATCGGGCGCGCCAAGCGCAAGCAGGACGCGCTGGCGGGGCTCAAGCGCTGGAAGGCACGTCACGCCAAAGCGGCGAAGTACTTGGAGCCGGCCGACGTGCTGGTCGATTCGATGCGCGGCCGCTCGTCCACCTGGACACGGATCCGTGTGAACCTGCAGCATGTGCCGGCCAAGCTCCGGCCACGTCAGGAGCGTCTCGACCCGGACGAGAAGACTTTGTCGAGCTGGTAGGGACGCGTGACGTCGAGCTGGTCGTAGCGGCAGGCGGCGGGTCGCTTGTCCGGCCGCCAGCGGAGGAAGGTCGCAGCGTGGCGGAAGCGATCGCCCTGCATGTGGTCGTACTTCACCTCGCACACCCGCTCGACGCGCAGCGGCTCCCAGGAGAGATCCTTGCCGGCGCTCCAACGGCTCTGCCCGCCGGGCATGCGACCGCCCGTTGCCTCGGCCTGCGCCCACGCTCGCCACGGGTGCTTTTGCAGCGCGTTCTTCCGCAGCGGCGCGAGCTCTTTCACGAGCTGCTTGCGCATCGCCATCGTGAACGACGAGGTGACGCCGACGTGCTGCAGTGTTCCGTGGTCGTCGTAGAGGCCCAGCAGGAGCGAGCCGACCGCGTCCTTACCGGTCTTGTGCCAGCGGAATCCCGCTACCACGCAGTCGGCGGTGCGCGCGTGCTTCACCTTGATCATGGCGCGTTTGCCGGGCTGGTACGTGAGCTCCGCCGGCTTGGCGATCACGCCATCCAGGCCCGCGCCCTCGAATTGGTCGAGCCACTCCTCGGCGAGGGCTCGGTCTCGCGTCATCGGCGTGAGGTGAAGCGGGGAGCGGATCTTCGCGAACACCTTCTCGAGGAGCGCGCGACGCTCGCTCTGCGCCAGCGCCATGCGGTCGTGCCCGTCCGAGGCGAGCAAGTCGAATGCGACGAAGCTCGCCGGCGTCTCGTTCGCGAGCTTGGTCACGCGCGAGGCGGCGGGGTGCAACCGCATTTGCAGCGCGTCGAAGTCGAGGCCGTGCGACGTCGCAATCACGATCTCGCCGTCGATCACGCAGCCTTTGGGCAGATGCGCGAGCAGCGCCGCGTGCAACTCGGGAAAGTAACGGTCGAGGGGCTTCAGGTCGCGACTCTGGATGTAGACGTCCGAGGCCTCGCGAAACACGATCGCGCGGAACCCATCCCACTTGGGCTCGAAGAGAAAGCTCCCGCCCTCTGGCAGCGCGTCGGCCAGCTTGGCGAGCATCGGCTCGATCGGCGGGGCTAGGGGGATTCGGCCTTTGGTGCGTCGAGGCATAGTAATTAGAGTACCGCCGGGCGCGACACGTCGCTAAGTTAGGGCCCTGCCGCCCCCGTAGCTCAGTGGGAGAGCTCTCGTGTCCCGCCGTTGCGCGAATGCGTTACTGAGTCCGGCAAGATGGTCGCACCGAAACCCGTGAGCCTCGTGAGGTGGCTGACGATCTGCGCTGGGCTAACCCGCGTCGGGTCGTAGCGCACGATGCCTAGACTGTCGTCCAGCGTCACAGTTGCACTATAGACTCCTGGGAGTTTCCGCAATGCGAGCCGCGCCGTCGCGGGGCAACTCCCGCACGTCATTCGCGAGATGTGGAGCCGAACGATCGCCGTGTCGGCAGTCCCCGTGGCGACGCTCAGGTTTTGAGCCCGCGCTGTCCGGACTGCGCCGTCACACAGCGGGCAGAGGAACGCCGCGCCCGTGATTACAGTGGCAATGACGAGTCCCGCCTTCACTGACGTCAACATGCTTTGGCCCTCCTAGCCCAGCACAAATTTAGACCACCAGGGAAACGAGAGGAGCGGAATGGAGATGATGGTCGCGACCCACAGTGCCCGCTTCATCCGCCGACGG
>Ga0207684_10006251_pt1 | contig 10876 bp, 10 predicted proteins | sample KBSK5501metaG_FD_184342 | JGI IMG/M metagenome (GOLD analysis project Ga0207684, IMG submission 184342) | Corn, switchgrass and miscanthus rhizosphere microbial communities from Kellogg Biological Station, Michigan, USA - KBS K5-50-1 metaG... | ecosystem: Host-associated > Plants > Roots >... | reverse complement strand
TGCCCTACCATACTTGCTTGCTGGTGTTGCATTTGTTACCCTCTCTTTGCAGCATAGAAAAAGTGTTGACGCCCCCCTCGATACCAGTGTAGGATACGCCCTATCCCAATTGTCCAACAGCCCAACCACAGCGACATACTGACACCACCACGCCGATTCTGATTGAGCCGAACTGTAGACGCAGACACTGACAGCGCACACGGGCAATCTCCTAATCACAAGGTGTAGTCTATGTGTGCCTTTTTTGTTGGGGAGATGATGGCGCTACCATTCGGAAAGGAGGAACACCATGCCAACGTTATACATGAGACGGCTGAGTTTGAAAGATTCCTTGAGCGATGCCGAGGTCGTCGCCTACTGGAAGTTTCTGCAGGAGGAGTACATACCCGCAGTCATGAAAGTCCCTGGCATCCGCTCGTTTAAGCTCTATTCAGGGGCTGGGGGACTGCGTGCGGACATCCTGGGGGTAGTTGAAATGGATGATGCGGGTGTCTACGAGCGCTGGCTTGCGGACCCTGGAGTACGCCCCATGACAGCGAAAGCGGCTAGCGCCTGGGATATGCAAACGACCACCCAGGTGTTTCGCCGTGAAATGACCCCAGAGTTGATTCGTGCGCTCAGTAGTACCTAGTGCGGGCGGACTGCTGCACAGACCCCGAGCATTGAAGGCACTTACAAGCTCGTCTCACGGACACTGTCGGATGGCACGATGCTCAGTCCGCCAAACATCATGGGGCTCTGTACTTATACGAAGAGCCACAGAAACTTTAACTTTGTCCAGAAGGACGCGACGGGCAAATTCGCCTCGTTTTCCAATGTGTCTACCTACAAGCTGACGTCCACCGAGTACAGCGAGACAGTCCCCCTATACCATAGATGCAGAAAAGGGATGCTATGACACGATCCTGGCCGAGGAGGCGGAAGAGCGGGTATGGCGTGCCGTAGAAGAGGTAGGCTGTGTATCACTTTGCACTATACAGTCCTGGAAGTTCTCTGGGATTGTGTGGCACATGGTTTCTTGCTATGCTGTCGTACCACGCAGGGGAAGATCGACACACCATCATGGCGCATCATCACTGGTGACCTGCGGCCGTGTGCTCTGCGTGCGCCGCGACATCTTGCCACGGAGGTCCATTATGCCGTACGGAGGCAATGACTGGCTGGCCCTCACCCAGGAACCTACATTGGAGCCGGAGCTGCCCATCTGCGATGCCCATCATCACTTCTGGGACCTGCGACCTGAGCGCATCCCCTACCAGCGGTATCTGCTGCACGAGCTGGCCGCCGACGTGCACTGCGGCCACAACGTGCGTTCGACCGTGTTTATCGAGACCAGAGCCATGTACCGCCCTGATGGACCGGTGGAGATGCGCCCCGTTGGGGAGGTCGAGTTTGTCCAGGGGCTGGCCGCCGCCAGTACCAGCGGCCTGTATGGCCCCTGCCGGGCGGCAGCCGCCATCGTCGGCCACGCCAACCTGAACCTGGGCGACCGGGTCCAGCCGGTGTTGGAGGCGCTGCACGCCGCCAGCCCCAACCGGTTTCGGGGGATCCGGCACACGGTGACGTGGGACCCGCATCCCGAGGTGGGCAATAGAGAAAAAGAGGGGATCCTCGCCACGGCCGATTTTCGCGCAGGAGGTCACGTGCTGGCGCGGATGGGTCTGTCCCTTGACACCGGGTTATGCTTCCCCCAATTGCCCGAGCTGGCGGCCTTCGCTAAGGCCGTCCCCAATCTGACCATCATCCTGAACCATCTGGGTGGCTTGACGCGGGTCGGTCCGTACGGCAACCGCGACGACGAGGTGCTCGCCACCTGGCGGCGCGGCATCACCGCCGTGGCGGCGTGTCCCAACGTCCACCTCAAGCTGGGGGGCATCGGCATGCCCCGCCTGGGGTTTGACTGGCATGCGCGGACCACGCCCATCGGCTCGGAAGAGTTGGCCACGTCGATGGCTCCCCTCATAACTTATTGTATTGAGCAGTTTGGCCCAGACCGGTGCATGTTCGAAAGCAACTTCCCGCCGGATAAGGTGTCGTTCTCCCACCACGTTCTGTTCAACGCCTTCAAACGGTTTTCCAAGGCGTACTCGGCCTCGGAGCGCGCCGCCTTGTTCCATGACACGGCAGTGCGGGCATACCGGATCAGCAACGTCTAACGGTGCGACGACGGCGACGACCGACGGGACCTTGCCCAGCCTCGACGACTCTGGAGGTGCTTTCTGCGTCGCATACGACCCAGGTATCACACGCGTGCGATACCTGGTCCATGGCTCTGCACAGGCTGTGGCCAAAGGCAGTTTATCACGCGTCGTGAGACCCCAACATCCGCGTGACGGTATGCCGAAACCTGACCGCACATCCCAGCACAACCCCCGGGCGCTGGATGCGCGTCGCAGGATGAGGTAGGGTAGGGGGCAGAGATGGCCCACGAGGGGAAGGCGTCGGGAGCGTGGCCGCTCGCGGCACGGCGGCAGCCGCGAGCGCCGCCGGCCGAGCCGAACGCACTGGTGCTCGACCACCTCGGCGCACCCTGGCCGACGAGCGGCATCGGGGCGCCAGGGTCGCAAGCCTTGGCTGCACGGGGGAGCGCGCCTCTCGCCGCGGTTGTGCGCAGCGACGGCCGGGCGGTGTCCCTGGTCACCTGCGACGCACTGTTGAATCGAAAGGGAGATCCCGTATGAAGTTTCTGGCCATCACGCTCATCACGCATGTCCCGGATCCCGTCACCGGGATCCAGAAGTCCACCACGGAGCGCTTGCGCGATGTGGTGGACAACGCTGTCCTTGCGGAGGAGCTGGGCTTCGACGGGTACGGCGTCGGAGAACGGCACGAGCGCCCGTTCATCTCGTCGTCGCCGCCGGTTGTCCTGAGCCACATCGCCGCGCGGACATCGACCATTCGGCTGTTCACCACGGTGACCACGCTGAGCCTGCTGGATCCGGTGCGCGCCTTCGAGGACTACGCCACGCTCGACCACCTCTGCGGGGGCCGGCTGGAGCTCATCATCGGCAAGGGCAACGGGGCGGCACAGGCCCGGCTGTTTCACGTCACCACTGCGGATCAATGGGCGCGCAATCGCGAGGGCTACGAGCTGTTCCGCCGACTGTGGCGGGAGGACAGGGTGACCTGGTCCGGCCAGTTCCGGCCGGCGCTGGACGAGGCCGAGACCTGGCCGCGCCCGTTGCAGCAGCCGATTCGGGTCTGGCACGGCAGTGCGACCAGCGAGGATTCCGTGGATCTGGCCGCCACGTGGGGCGATCCGCTGTTCTCGGCGAACGTCACCAATCCCATCGAGCCGTACGCCGCCCTGGTCCGGTACTACCGGGAACGCTGGGCGTTCCACGGGCACGCTCCCGCGGACGCGTTGGTCGGCGCCGGCACTGCCGGCTACTACGCAGCCAAGACGTCGCAGGACGCCATTGCGACGTACCGCCCGCTCTTCGAGGCCCGGCTGGCGGCGATGCGCAGGCGGGGGATGCAGCCGGTGTTCCACTCGCTCGAGGACGCGATTGAGCGCAGTTCGGCCTTGATCGGCAGCCCGCAGCAGATCATCGACAAGGTGCATCGGTACCACGAGCAGTTGGGACACGAGGTGCTCCATGTGCACGCCGATGGCGACGGCCTGACCAAGAAGCAGCACCGAGCCACGCTCGAGCTGTTTCAGAGCGCGATCGCCCCGGTGCTGCGCCGGGAGATTCCGAGCCGGCCGTTTCCCCCGGCACTGGCGTGTGTGACCGCACGGGTCGAGCATGAGTAAAGCGACCAGTGCGGAGGTGACACGTCGCAGCAGCTACAGCGTTTCCTCCTCTGTGCGGCGCGCGTGCTCGCGCAGGGTAAGCTCTCCATCGCCTTCAGAAAGGACGGGCTGACATGCTCTCTGTACCAGGCTTCCATCATCTGCATCTGAACTCCACCGATCCAGAGGCGGCGATTGCGTTCTACACCAGGCAGTTCCCGAGCACCGCGAAGACGAACTGGGGTGGGCTGCCGGCGCTCCAGTCGCCGAATAATGTCCTGATCCTGTTCACCCAGGTGGCCACCCCGCCGGCCACGGCGCCGCAGACCGCCATCTGGCACTTTGGCTGGCACGTCACCGACTCCCGCGCGCGCCTCGAAGAGTACCGGAGCCGGCCGGAGGTCACGCTCGAGCCGCTCTATACCGGGGATGGCGGCGGGACGGTCTTCGTCAGCAGCGATACCTGGCCGGGCACGGGCGGTGTCCTCGGCCTGACGCAGGCGCAGATCGCCGACGCCAAGGCCCGAGGCGTGCAGCCTACCCGCACCGGGGGCTTCGCGTACATGCAAGGTCCGGACAATGCCCTGGTGGAATACGCCGGCAACCATCCGGCCGAGCGCTTTAACCACGTGCATCTGTTCCAGGAGGATCCGTTCTGTGCGCAGCTCTGGTACCAGAAGCACCTCAACGCGCCGGTGTTCGCGGGGCGCACCAGCCCCACGCCCCTGACCGAGGCCACCTGCAAGGTGGAGCGCGGCCCCGATCGCACCTTCCCGGCGCTCGACCCGGAGGGGATGTGCCGGACGCCATCGGCCGCGGTCGTGTTCGGCGACGTGGCGTTCTTGTGGTACATGCGGCAGGGCGATCAGCCGCTCGTGAGCAGGCGGGGGCACGTGTACGATCACATCGCGCTCAGCGTCACCGATCTCGATGCCTGGGTCACCAAGCTGCGCGGCGAGGGCGTCACCTTCCTCGCCGAGCCCTACACGCTCGGCGATACGCGCGCGGTGATGATTGAAGGCCCGAGCCGCGAAGCGCTCGAGCTAGTCGAGGTCCAGGATCTCGACGGCCCGCAGCATCCAGCCGTGTGACGGAGCGCATGTCCGCGGTGGCGATCACCCGGTAACGCGTTGCTGTGTGGCGCTTGGAAGCGCACCGCGGGTGGCTCCCGACGCAGGGTCCGCCAATCCAGGCCCCAGCGTTGCAGGTACCGGTTCACGGTGGCGGGCTTGAGGACCTCCTTGGGGGCTTGCCCCCGCCCCTCGGACGTCTCCAGCCCATAGTCTTCTCAGAGTCGAATCGCCTCGCCGGTGGACAGATGTCGTCCCTTCCGATGCGTGGTGCGCAGTTGGACCGCTGCGCTAAGTTCGAGAGAGCGATCGCGGTCGCCTTTGGGCAAGACGCGTGGCACCTCGCGATCGGTGCCACGCGTCACGGCGTGCGGTTTCCCCTCTTGACATCCTCCCCGCCATAAATGGCGAGGATTCCTAGGAGACCTAGTTCCTGTTTCAACGCAGTTACGCTCCACAGGCTTTACATCCCCAGTGCCCCTGGGTAGAGACTAAACGTCTAAAGAGAGTATAGAGGATATTTCAAATTAGTTCAATGGGAACAAAATGCTGTGGCTCCTATGGAGCCAGCTCCTTATATCCTCCCCCTGAAGGGAGAGGCTTTACGGAGCGCTTGGTAATTGCTCGTACCCCGTGGCGTTCCCCACCTCGACCTTGTGTTCCCCAGCGCGGGCTTCGACTTCGAGGCGGACGCGTTGTGCAGGTTGGAGGGCGTGACGCGTCAAGGCCTCAAGGGTCAACGTGGCGCCAGCCTCCCCGAGTGTGGCGGCGACGGTCTGCTCGCGCACTGGCGCTGGTTTACCGACACACCCGACACTGCAGTCGGCAAACCAGCGCCAGTGCGCGAGCAGGGCGTTGACATCACAGGGGAGGGGGACATGCTCTAAGAGATAGCGTAACGCGCCGACGAATTCCTGCCGTTCGGTCGCCGTGTCGAGTCGATATGATACCGGGGGAAATGGAGATCGCGACCGCGCCGCGCCGCTTGCCCATGCAGATTGCGAAAATCGCACAGGTCATAAGTGCCCACCAGCACATGGAGCACGTTGGTCCGATTGGTCATCGATTTCAACCAGTCGAGTTGGTCGGCAGGCTTGAGGGGCGCGGCGACCTGCATGAGATGCTGGGCTTCATCGATGATCACCGCTTGCACGTGGAGACGCGCCAAGGCGTGTTCGACCGCCTCGCGCAGGTCCAACCACTCCGTCGCGTGGCGGGACCCACGTGTGGGGGTGGGCGCCGTGGTAATATTGACCAGGAGTTCTTTGACGACCACATGGGCCTTCAGCGCCAGCAAGACCTGGCGATAGTAATCCAGGCGGACATAGGTGCCCGTATCCGAGGGCCGGGCTTCGATCAGCACGACGGGGACATGGGCTGGGTGGGAGTCGTCGGCGCCAAACCGCTCGGCAATCCGACGGATCACCGTCGATTTACCGACCCCACTCGGCCCATACACTAACAGATGTGTATAGCCCGCATGCTCGTCGATGGCCTGCGTGACCTGATGATCCACCTCGTCCAGGCGCGGATGCTTGACTTTGACGGCTTTAAAGCCCTCGAGGCGCGTGCGGGTCTCCAGCGTCATGCGCGCCATTAGCGATAGGCCTCATAGTGCGGAATCGTCGTCAGATCGAGGGGCTCCTCCTCGACCTCTTTCTAGGGTAGGTTTTTTGAGAGTGGTCATTATGTCCATATTGTTACCCTCATGCATGTCCCTGTCACTCCTGCTGCCTGCGACCTCAAGCAGCCTGGGGCAGCGCCAGCACTGGCAGGGACGGGGTCTCCTCCTCTGGCACCGGGACAGCGGGCCAAGGTTCGGGGACGAAACGCCCCATGGGTAGCGGCGCCTGATCGAGCAACGCCACCAGGATGAGGTTCCAGCCGCGGCGAAAGACACTCACGAGCCGCAGACGTGTGGCACGCCGCATCCGCAGTGGCGTGGGAACCAGGGCTGTGACGTCCGGCACCGTGCTGGCTGGGATGGTCTCTTCCGCCTCGCCCCCGACGCTGAGCAGCCACAGGGTGGCGACAGCGACGGCCAGCCACAGGCGCGCCGCCCGCTCGGGTGTGGTCATGTGGGTGCGCTGCCACTGCCACCCCGCACGCTTGGTGATCTTGAAGCCCTGCTCAATCCAGGCCCGCACGCCATACCAGCAGGCGGTACTGGCCTCTGGTGGCAGGTCGGTCAGGATCAACCAGGGGTCCTTCTACCCGGCTTCCCAGCAGGCCAGCAGGGTACAGTGGAGCTGACGGTGGCGGCCTTTGAAGGCGATGCCGGTGCCCTGCCAGGCTGTGCCGGGCGTGGGCACCAACGTCTTCAGGGCGACCCCACGCCCCTGGCCCGTGGGACGGAAGGTCCCGCCGGTGTTGATGCGCAAAAACGGGTGCCACCCTCGCCGGGTGATGCGCCGAAACAGCCAGCGGGCGTATAATCCCCGATCGGCAAGCACGATGACGGTCCACGACCGTGGGACTGCTCGGCGCACCTGGCGCAGCATGCGCAACCATTCCCGGCGCCAGGCATGCTTGGCCGTGGCGGCCAAGACGGTCCAGGCCACCGGGATGGCACAGCCCCGATAGACCACGCTGATCGCCAACACCGTAGAGCGGGTGCTTCAGGTCGTGGCATCGAGGGCCAAGGCCAATTGCGTGCCCTCCCATTGGTCCACAACCCAGGCCCGTAGGGGGACAAAGCAGGGCTCCACGGCGAGCGCGCAGCGCGTCGTCCCGCGTTTGGCGGTGGCCTCGTAGCACAACTCGCGCAACTGCTGGCGTACGGCCGGCTCTTTGCGGCCCAGCCACGTCGCCAGGAACGCGCTGACGGCCGTCAACGCGCAGGAGCGGGCCAGCACCATCCCCAGGCTCCACAGGGCCAAGACGGTCGCTTGCGGTTTGCTCAAGTGGGGCAAGTGGGTCTGGATGACCATGGTCCATTCGGTCACACGGGGGTGGCAAGACATCGGTATCCTCCTTGGGGGTATGGGGTAGACGCAACTTCCCATACGATGCCCCACAGAGGGGTGTCTTGTCACCTCTGCGATGATGTCGTACCGTCATTTTTCAAAAACCTACCCCAGAAAGCTCCTCGACCTGGGGGCGTGGACGTGGGCGCGCCACGGGCGTGCCGCAAATCGCCGCGCGGATAGCGTGCCCTTCAAGATCCCGCTGGCGTTGCAACAGCACCTGCTCTTCGGCGGCGAGGTCTTCCAAAAATTGGGCCAGCAGCGGACCATTGACCCGGACCCGCTTCTCCCCGTGGTGCCGTTGCTGTTGCCGCCATTCCTCCAGGATTAACTGCCATTCGCGTTCTGACCGGCCATGCACCTGGGCAAAGTCATCGGCGACGCATTCCAGCCACTGGCCCTCGACGAAGGCATAGACCACACTCATATCGAACGGTTCATAGCGAACGGGGACCGTACTGCGTGCGACCTGCGGCGCCCGAAAGGCTGGATGCCAGTAGTGCAGCCCGTTGACGGTCAGGCCGCGGGACGGATCGACTTTCGCGTGCCCGGTGCGCGTCGTGGGGCGCGTCAGCATGAGGAATTCGTCGATGTAGGGGATGAGCCGATGGAGCCGTCCCCCGGCCAGCTGCATGCCATAGGCGAAGGCATCCCGCGGACTTTGCCCTAAGGCAGGATGCTCCAGCTGGTCGTAGATGTCATACGCCCATTCACTGAGCCGGGCGGCAAAGCGCTCCAAGGTCCACACCGCGAGGCGTGTGGGATCGACCTCGCGCGTCATCTGGCGCGGCGTTTTGGTGGCCTGGGTGTTGCCCAACAATTGGTTTAAGAAGGTCGTCGTGGTGGTCCCAAAGAGGCGCTCGACGACAGACCCGAAGCGCGGCTGGTGGGCGGGACGTTCTTTCTTGGTCATGAAGTAGCGCGCGAGCAGCGTCTCAAAATAGACACTCCCAAACTCCGGCCCCCGATCCACCACGAGTTCCTGCGGGAGGCGCTGATGGCGCTGCACACACAGCCGCAAGGCCATCATCGCGGCGCGATAACTGGGGGCATCATAGGTGACATAGACGGCCAGAATGCGTCGACTGTAGGCATCGAGCAGGAGCGTGGCCCAGGGACGCCCTAAAGGCTGCCCGGTCACCGACGAGACGAGTGCAATATCGAGTTCGGTGTGATCCAGATGGGCGATGGCAAACGGCCGCTCGCCATGGCGGGGCGTCGTCTGATCCAGGTGCCAAAAGAAGGGTTGCGCGGCGTAGGCCGCACGCTGCCCCAGACGCCGTGCCGTCATCTCTGGAGTCGTCACGCGAGCCCGCACCCGGTAAAAGGTGCGCTCACTCACGGGCGCCAGCCCCTGCCGCGTACATGCCTCCCGGTAGAGCCGGTACACAGCCGCCGCGCGCTTGGCCTGTGGGGTCGCGTAGTGGTCGTGCAGATAGGTTTCCAGCAACTGCACAGAGGCTGCTGGGGCACGCGGGGCGCGATTGCCCCGGGCGGCCACTCGATCCAGTAAGCCCAGATAGCCGCACCCATACTGCGCCTCGGCGGCCTCATAAGCCGCGCGCCACCGTTGGATGCTCCGCACCGCGGCCGTGGGTGCCTCCCCCTGCGCGACGGCGAGCAGGACCCCGAGCCGGCGGTTGGCGGCGTGCTGAGCTTGGGGACTCGCCTGACCGAGCGCCCCGCGGATCGCCAGCGTCGTCGGTGAGGGCGCCGCGGCGGAGACCATCTGCATAGCGCCGGCCTCCAGCAAGCGCTGCACCTGCGCCGCGGGCAGCGCGAGCGTCTGGCCGATGTCGGGTTGCAAGGTCACAGTATCGCCCACGGCCTCCACCAGCCATAGCCGTCCATCCCAGGCAAATGGCAATACCTGGGGCGGGTGCGGGGCCATCTCGGCTGAGGCGAGCGTCTGGCGGGCCGCCGCCTCATCGCGGTACAGGACCACCTGGTCGTGGCGCATGAGGGGCGCACGGGTCAGATCCGCGAACACCTGGCGCGTGGCCAGCAGCGCCCAGACCACATCGACGGCCAGCGTGGGGTATGCGGCGAGCAGGTCCGTTAGGCGGACCCCAGGATGCGCGGCGACGTGCCCGAGGACACGGGCGGCGTGCTCGGGCGGGATGACCACGGGGTACGCCCAGAAATCCTGCAAAAACTTCAGGTTCTGGATATACAGGGGGTGATACTCGGCAGACGAGCGGACCCGATACGTCAGCCCCAGCGGCGCCGCATAAGCTTCCCCTGGGGGACAGCGCCATTGCCCCGCTGGCGTCTGATGATAGCGGGCCGGCATCCGTGCGGCGAGCACCTCCAGGACGTGCAGGGGTTTCCATTCTTCCCAGCCCGCCGAGTCGTGGCGCAGGACGAAGAAATCCGGCGTGTGCCATTGCGTGGGGGCGCGCCCCGAGACCGCCCGATAACGCAAGGGCATCCGCCCCGGCTGATCGTAATATTCCGCCACATCGTCATCGCATTCCATCGCGTAGATGGCCCACAGCTCGACATGCTGGCTTTCAAATTGGATGGTCCGTTGCATTTTGGGACTGGGATACCGCCCCGCCACATTGCCGGCACGCCCCGTCACCGTGCGCACTGGGGGTGAGGACCGTATAGCGGCAATACGTTCGACCGTGTCCGGCGCGAGCTGGAGCCGGTGGCACCAGGCGTGAAAGGCGTCTGTTGTCAGCATAGGAGCTATCCTACCCCAGAAGAGACGGACCACGGGGCGGTCATACGTGCTCACCAGTATAGACGATCTCCACTCCAGATGCGCACTTTTTGACGCATTTCGTGGCGTATATGCCAGATATCTTGGCGGATAGCAGAAAAAAATGACACTTTTTGAGAGACACACCCGAGGAAACAGCTCGCGAAAAGGCCTCGCCATGTTATGTGGCACGGCTGGGGAATGGAAAACCGGCAAACCGTTACCATTTCGCCTTGGTAGACGCGCATCTGTGCGAAAAACGCTCAGGCTGCCCCGCTGCTTGCGGCGGGGGGCTCAATGCCCCCTGCCAAAGGCAGGTTGTGGGTGTACAATGGCGGTATGGTCCTGCGACGTACACCCCATGCCGTCTACGATACCCTGTACCACTGAGTCTGGT
>Ga0207684_10006248_pt1 | contig 10877 bp, 7 predicted proteins | sample KBSK5501metaG_FD_184342 | JGI IMG/M metagenome (GOLD analysis project Ga0207684, IMG submission 184342) | Corn, switchgrass and miscanthus rhizosphere microbial communities from Kellogg Biological Station, Michigan, USA - KBS K5-50-1 metaG... | ecosystem: Host-associated > Plants > Roots >... | reverse complement strand
CAACGTCCAAAATTCTTCCTCTTGTAACGACTTTATCATTTATCCTTTCAACTCTTTCATAGAAAGTCCGTTTATTAATGTTCATTCCCTCAAAATAATTTGCATAGCCGCCTTTTGGATTTTCGTTTATGAAATAATTTTTGCTATAAACAGACTCTAAATTTTCGGGTGGAAAGGGATCCCAAACAAAACCACAATTTAGACATCTCACAAGTTTATATCCTGGCATTGCCCAGAATTTCGAGAATTTAACCGATTTGCAAATTGGACATTTCATATTAATTACCCGTTTCTATCCATCTCTCACAAAATTCCTGGTTATTCATTTTTTCAATATTATAATCTGAAACTTTACTATTTTCTCTAAAAGGTTTGAGTTCATATCTCGAACAAAGCTTATCTGAATAAATTTTAAACATTGTACCTGCATCTTTTTGATTCTGAATCACTAAATATTTCTTAGGCAAATTTTCGCAGGTTATTCCAATTTTTGTAACAATAGTTCCAGTCGGGGTCTTAGGACATTCTGCAACAAAGTTGGATAAGTCACTCGAAAAACCGTATAAAAATTCATATTCATAAAAAATTCTATTTGGAGAATCGCTAACTAGAAGTGCAGGTTGGTGGATCTTCAGATTGCGATTGATATAACTGGCTACAATTCTTTCGCTCAGGAAATGGTTTTCTTGTTGGTCAACCGAATACCTAAAAAAGAAGAACATCAAAAAGTTAAGAAAAGATAAAACGAGAATTAGAATAATCCCAAAATTAAGCCATTTATTTTTGAAGTGGGCCATTAGTCCTTCAATTCCTATTGAAATCAAAATGATAAAAGCTGGAGCCAACATGAATGCCCTAAATATGTATTGTCCATCTGTGACGCTTAACGATGCGGCAATTGGTGCCACCAAAAATAGAGTGGAAATAAACCAACCAATTCTTTTTTGTAAAAATAGTAATCCTAAAAGAATAAAAATCGAGTCAACCAAATACAAAACACCATGTTCAGCGAAAGGTATTGTTTGTTCGCCGTGCAAAAAGAGAAAATTTGGTGAGGCAAAATTAAGGTATTTTTCGAATGTGGCTTTCAAAAAATTTGTATACTTATTGAAATAAATATATTTGCCTGGAAAATCTATTGAGACCCTCCTTTGGTCGTTAGTTATTTGCTGAAATGAGTCAATATTAAAAATTGTAAGTTCTTTGCTTCGTGATACAAGAACGCCACCCGAAGTTAATTTAACCCCAATAAAAAATAAACTTATTAACATTATAAATATACCAAAATATATTGCATAAAATTTTTTGACTTTTTCAGCCGTTGAGAAATATTTGATTATCAAAAGCAGAAAAACCATTGGTGGCAAAACAATTTTCGCTCCTTGATATGAATAAAAAGCGGCCGCAAAGGCACTTATAGAAAATAGTGCTTTGTAACCTTTTAAATTAAATAACATATAAATTCCTATCAAGCTAAAAAGTAATGCCCAAGGAGCTTCGGTTGGAGATCTTGAATAAAAAAACAACCACGGACTAATCAATGAAATAAAAAACGAAATTAATGACAATCTTTTATTTTTAGTAAATTCCCAAATAATAAGAGAAATAAATAATGAAATTAATAAAGCCACTGCTGTAGATACTAACCGAGATGCTAATAACAGATCCGAAAATGGAGCTATTAGAGGTGCCATCAGAAATGATGGAAGACCGGCTAGGCCAGCTTCTGTTTTACTTGCCACTAAAGATTGTGGAAAACGAACGCCAGATACATCAGAGCCTTTTAATAGATAAGATTTTGCAGAAAGAAATACGTCTACCTCGTCATGATTTATTCCGACTGGAAACTCATGAAGCCATAGAAAATGAGGAATTATCGCAAATAAAAATAACACTAAATAAAAAACGCTGTTTCTATTTTGAAAAAATCGTTTTAAAGCTTCTTTTAGCATCTTCAATAAGTGAAAGTCCGATCATCGAAATCATGGAAGCGAAATAAACTAAAAGACCAACTCCCCCGAGTATCTCCATCGAAAGGATGTTTGTAGGCAAGAATTTTCTCAAAATTAGAAGTACAACACCCATCACAAAAGCTCCGATGGCAGGTTTGACCATCGAGTCGATAATAGAAAAATTCACATATTTCTTCGCAATGAAAATCGCTACAATTGAAGAAGCTCCAACTAATGAATAGCCGATAGAAGCCCCTATTACGCTGTATTTTATCGCCAAAAATGGCACAAATGCCCAAGTCAGAATAGTCCACATTATCATTAGGTAAAATGTTATTTTTATTTTACCAATGGCGTTCAATAAGTTTGTCAGTTGAGTAGTGGCCGAAGCGAAAATAAAATTTATTGAAATAAAAACAATTGGAATTAATGCCGGAATCCATTGGTTATATCTCGGTACAACATTAACAAGAATTGGAGCTAAAATTGAAATTCCAACTAAACTTGGAAATACTAAAAGACAAATAAAGAAGATCGATCTTGTAACACTTCGGGCAAGTTCTTCTTTAGCGTCTTGCATTCTCGAAAATGCCGGGAAAGTGACACGAGTAACCGTATCCATGAAAAATGTGAGAGGTAAGCGGGCAATTTTTTGTGCAAAAGCAAGCACTCCGACACCAACTGGCCCTAAAATCCCTCCCAAAACAAGAGTCATACCGTCATCTTTAAAGGTCGCCAGAAAAGTATTTATTTGATATGGAATTCCAAATTTAAAAAGTCCGCTTAGAGTTTTTCTGGAAATGGCAAAGCCTGGAACCCAGGGCTGAAGTAGGTAGATAGTGATTACACCAACTATTCCACGCAAAATAATTGCAAATGTAAAACTCGCAAGTCCAAAACCTTTCATTGCTAATACCACCAAAACGACGTTATAAACTACCTGTTCCAAGATTTGAGGAAACACTAGCTTTACAAATTCAAGTTTTCTTTCCAAAAGGACCGACGGAATACTTTTTAAAGATGAAAACAGAAGAGAAATGGAGAGAGCGTATAACAGGATTTGTCCATCGTGATTAAGTGAATACTTTTGGGAGAAAAATGGCGTTAGTATGATAACTATGCCAATAATTGAAAGTACAAGAACTTGTTGCACAAAAAAAGTCGTCTTTAAATCGGAATCTGTGGGTTTCTCTTTTTTCTGAATTAGTGCGGCGGCAAGACCAATATCAGAAAAGTAAACCAGAAAATTAACGATAGCACTAACGATAGCAAAAACACCAAATTCATATTTGCCAAGATAGGCAAATAGAAACAATTGAGCAACTAACCCAATAATTTGTAACAAAAAAGTTCGCCCTGTAAGAACTACAACGCCGCGAACTGACCTTTCCTTTACAGTTTCGAGAGAAATCTCACTTGTTGGATCTAAATGCTCTTCTGTTACGTCATCCACGCTTAAATTGTAACACGCTTAGCTTTGAAAACGAAGGCTAAAGAGGCAATCAAAAACAATATGCTAGCCAAATCTGCACCTCTTCTTAACGGAGTTTCCTTCCAATTAAATGCTACTTCATGGCTTCCAGAAGGAACATCAATCTCAATCTGCCCATAAGGTTTAGCGGGATGAATATCTACTTCGAGGCCGTCGACAGACGCATACCATCCCGGAAAATTTAAACCGTAAAAAGTTATCTTATTTGCTTTTTCAGAAATGACTTTTGAAGTCCATTTAATAGGACTTATCTCTTTTATCTCCTGGACCTTTCCTTTGTCAGAAATAATTTTTTCGGTCGGCAAAAAATCCGGTTTTTTGTCATCAGTTTTTGGAAGAAGTAGATAATCTTCGCTGTAATTTAGATAATCTATCGATATTGAATCTTTTACTCCCAACATCGCTCTATTGGCAAAAAATCTGGAAAGATATTCATTGTCCGTTTTATAAGTTGTGTGGCTTGGTTGGAAATAATTAAATGTCAGAATAATTGCACCAAACATTAAAGAAAATGCAATTATAAATTTCAATTTATTTCTAAATAATTCGACTACTGTAGCAATAAGTATTGCTGTCAGGAAAGTCGTAAGACTTAAAAGTCTCCAAGGGAATTGAATAAAGTCATGGAAAGGTAAAATTTTCCAAATCGGGTAAGACCTAATGTTCATCATAAAAAACATGACAAAAAATGTAGTAAGACCCCAAATTCCTATCCAATATAATTTCTTTTCCTTAAATATTTTTTTGAGAAACAAAATGGCGACAAATGCGATTCCTACCCCAATCAAATTAACTATTCCAATTTGGAAGGATAAACCGTCGTAAGGCCCTGTGATTGACGGTCCGTAGCCCCAGGATGGAATGATAAGTTGTTTGATAAAGGGAAAATGATCGATCAAGGGGAAGGGCGTGACAGCCGCAACAAGTTTTTGTTCAATAATTGCAGGTACCCACCAATATGCGCTTATTCCAAGCATTAAAACTCCGGAACCTACTAATGACCAAAGAGATTTCCAAAAAGTTTTTTTCTCGGCAAATATAAGCGCGAGTATAATAATCCATGGCAAAGTGAGTGCCCACATAAAATTATGTGCCAAAATAAAAATGGCACCGGTCAATCCAGCAACAGCAATCTGTTTAAGCCTGCCCGGGTTTTTCACAACTTTGATAAGAGCATAAGCGATTAAAGGTGTGAGTGCCAAAGAAAGTGCCTCCCCCATCGCTCCTCTCACATAAATTTGCACTGCCCGATATGGTGTGTATAGAAATACTACTGTTCCTACAAATGCGGCGAGTTTTCCGGTAAATTCCCGAAGAAGCAAATACATACCGTAGATGCCGGTAACAATACAAGAAAGAAAAACCAATTTGTAAGCTAACTGAATACTGCCAAATAATTTTAAAAATAACGCCCCTAAATAAAATGGCAGTACGTAATAAAAATTGAAAAGTGGGTAACCAAAATTATATAGAAAATCTGGACCCAACCTAGGTGGAAACTGTCCGGAAGTAAAAGCTCTATACATTTCATAAATATCGGCAAAGTGATGAAGATCATGTGGTTCATAAAACCCGGGAAGTATCAACTTAAGGGCTGCAGGAAGCGCAAGAATCAAAAAGGAGAGGAAAATGACCGAATTTTTACTAAAAAATTTAATCATGTTTTGAATTAACCCAAATTCCGGCGCCAACGACAAGTATTATCATAGAAATTACCGTTAGAGCGTTTCCCAAGGTCCTGGGCCACGTATCGGTGAATCTCCCCTGAATAATATACTGACCTTTTGCTAGTTTAAAAGTTATTACTCCGTAATTTCCGGACGGGAAATCGGGAATTATTTTCCCACCATTTATTATTACCCAACCCGGAAAATACATAATCGGGACTTTGATTTCTGACGGGGTAAAGATATTGGCATCAAAAAAGAAAGCGTTAGATCTTACCGAATAATTTTTTATTTCCACACTTCCGGAAGAAACCATGGGGGTGGCAAAAGCCTTCTCTTTGGGCGCAACCGGTGCAGTCTTTGGCAGATAATCAAGGATCGCGGATTTCTCTTGAATTACAAATTCTTCACCGGAAAGTTTCGTTGTGTCAGTTTCATTAGAAAAAAAGTACTGAGGGGTAAAAAACATAAAGTTGAATCCGATTGAAAGTGCAATTATAAGAGCCGCCAGGAGCTTATGATATTTAAATTCCCGAACAATCAATGCGCCAGATGCAAACGAAAGTGAAAATATCGTTAGCCCTAAGAATCGCCATGGAAATTGAACTATTGCCAAAAACGGTAGGTGAATCCAAATTGGAGTCGACCTTTCGTGAGTTAATAAAGCGCCAGTACCTGCAAATATTAATAAGCCTAAAATTAAAAAGGCATTTTTCCTTCTCGCTTTATTTTTAAACCACAAAATGACAAGTCCGACCAAGGGCAAACCCAACCACCAATTTGGCCACCCAATAGCAAATGAAAAATCATCATTTGGACCAAAAATTGACGGACCATATCCCCAATGACGGGAAATTAAAAGCTGGTATATAGTTACAAAATGTCCTCTGTAATCCAAATAATCCATCGTAAGGAAATTTGATTGAATTAAACCGGTTTCAATGGCTACAGGGAGAATAAAAAATGCAGCCAAGCCCATACCCAAAAGTCCCGAAAAAACAATGTCGCGAATGCTTTTGATTTTGTTAAATCTGATTATCCAATATGTTACCCAAATGATTGTAAAAGGTGCCGAAATTAAAGAAGATACATTGTGTGTTGAGAGGAATAAGCCAAAAACAATTGAGGTTAATGCAATATATTTAAAGCCTCCTTTTTCAATTAATTTATAAAATGCCAGCCAAAGAAATGGCAAAAGCATAAGGGCGAAAGATTCAGACATGGCGCCCCGAACATAAATATCAACAGAATGATACGGCGCATAGGTATAAAGAATTGCTGCTGTCAAGCCTCCCCACTCTCCCCAAAATTCGCACGCAAGAAAATACATTCCAAAAGCTGCCCCGATAAAAGCAATTATAAATAATGTTTTGACCGTCCAGATAAGAGTTAATGGAGTTATCAGTCGAATTAACTGTCCAAGATAATATGGGAATGCACTATAAAAATTAAGCATTGGCTGTCCGTATCCATATCCCATATCCGGCACCCAACGACATGGAATTTGACCATCTGTAAAACATTTTTGCATTTCATAAAGCCGCATAACTTGCAAATCGTCATGCATATTAAAATACCCAGGTTTAAGAAGATTCCAAAATGATGGGACTAGTAAAATTAAAAGTGTAATGTATGGCCAAAATTTCCTCATTTTTTATTAAAAATTTTAAATGCGAAAAAAATCGGAATCGCTAAAAGTCCTAAAAGCGTGGCAATATTTGCAGCGCTTCTAATCAGCGTATTTGTTAATTTAGCATAAACCACATGCTTACCGCTTACTAAATTAAAATTTATTAAACCAAGTTCATTGTTGTAATCAATTGGACCTTCTTTTCCATCAACTAATACTTTCCAGATGGGGAAATAATATGTTGGAATTTCAACAACTGCCGATTTTGTATCAACATTTATTTGCCAATTTTGACTATCGCTAAGTTTATTCCCAGATAGAACACTTCCTTTACCTTGAATAAAAATTGGCTGATTTGGGGCTTTCTGGGCAGGCGGGTGTTTCGCAAAAATAGGTAAATAATCGAATATGCTAATTGTGGTTTGCAATGTCCAGCTCTCCCCTGAGAACTTGTCAGAATCTGTTATATCCAGCCATTTTCGGGGTTGGAAATAACTTGAGTAAAATATCATTACACTAAAAAACAACAAAATTAGTGTAATTAAGATTTGTTTTTTACTCTTAAAAATCTGGGATATTGAACCGGCAGCCAGAGAAAAAAGAAATGTCGCCAAAATTAAGAACCTCCAGGGAAATTGTAAATAGGCCAAAAATGGAATGTGGTTCCAAATAAAAGTAGATTTTTCGTGGGTCATAAACAATGAAAGCCAACCTAAGATAGCTAAAAATAAAACTGTTTTAAATTCCTTTTTCTTCCTGATTACGAAAAGTACGATTAATGAGACAAGAGGCAAAATCCAGTGCAGTAAGCCAATCCCCAAGTAGAGTTCGTCCCATGGACCACCTTCAGAAGACCCGTAATTCCAATAGGTCGAGAAAAGTAACTGCGAAATACTTACGTAGTGTGCAAGATAATTAAAATATCCAAGAAGTAGTGTCTCAACATGAACATAGCCTTTTTCAAAAAATGCGGGTATCGCAAAAAAGGCTCCAATTAATATTCCCCAAACCCCTCCAAGAATTAAAAACTTAAATCTTTCCTTAAATTTAGGTTGGCCTAAGGCCCACAATACCAATATCGGAGTAAAGATTAACGTTGATATATTGTGTGACATCAAAAGTGCTGCAAATGATAGACCTAACCAAAAAGTAGAATTTTTCTTACCTTTGAGAACTTGGCTGACCGACCAAAAAAGATAAGGAAAAATCGCAAGCGCTGCCAATTCACCTATGTCACCTCTGACATAAAAATCCAAGGCCCGGTATGGGGCAAAAGCATAAAGAATCGAACTAATTAAACCTCCAGGCGCTCCCCAAACACTTTCTCCCAGGAGAAACATCCCAAATACTGACACTAATGTGATAACAATGAGGCCCGCTTTTACACTATCAAGAAAGCCAAAACCCGTAAGATGAAATGCCTCCATAATATAGTAAGGGAGCGGTCCGTAATAATTAAATTGCGGATATCCATATTCATAACCCATGTCCGGAACCCACCTGCAAGGAATCTGACGATCCTTTATACATTTATCCATCTCATAAACTCTCATTGCCTGTATGTCGTCGTGCATTGGAAAATATCCGGGGCGCAAAATATTTTTAATAGTCGGAAATGTTATAACGAGAAGAAAAAGAAAAATTAAAACCGGTTTTATTAAACTTTTAAAATTATTCATATTTACCCGACCAGTCATTTAATTTTATCCTGACTAAATCGGTAAGTGAAGTCGCCACAGCATTACCCAATTGCACTCTCGTATCCTTACGATTGGTCCAGGTAACAGGAATTTCTAATATTCTATACCCGAATTTTTTAGCGAGATATAATATTTCTGCATCATAAGCCCACCTCATGATTCTCAAGTTTTCAAAAATCTTTTTAGCGGTCTCATTTGTAAAACCTTTAAAGCCGCAAGTAAAGTCAGAAACAGGAACCCCTGTAATAAATCTTGTAATTAGGGTAAAGCCTTTGCCGAGATTTTCGCGAAGCCAAGGTTGATGTACTAAAACTTTCGCAGTTTTTATTTTACGAGTCCCAATTGCAACATCTGAGTCTCCCCTTTCGAGTTTTTCCAAAAATTCATCAATTGCGTTAACGGGAACGGAAAGGTCAGCGTCCATAAAAATAATATAATCACCGAATGAATTCTTTACGCCTTCTTTAAGCGCCCCACCTTTTCCTTTATTGTCTTTATAACCTACTAATTTAATTTTAGGATCATTTAAACTCTTTACCTCGGTGAAAGAGTTATCTTTTGATCCATCATCTGAAACCACTACTTCCCACGTATACTTCTTTTTTGATAAAAATGAAGTGATTTCCAAGAGGTTTTCCTTGATGATTTTTCCTTCGTTGTAGCAAGGAACCAAAACCGTTAAGTGAGTTTTCGTCATGATTGCGGTTCCTTATATAAATTATAAACGTAAAATATTGAAAGACCAGCAAAAATACTTCTCACAATACTTCTGAACTGAAACACATTTGTTACTTTTGCCAGGTAAACCGAAAGGCTGGGTGCGTTCTGAAGGTTATGAAAAATTGGTACGAAAAGTCCATATGAAAGCGACGCTTCAAAAAGTAGTGTAAGTATTATCCAAGTAACAACCATTGCAATTACGATTTCTATATATTTGAATGAGTATTTGATCAAAGCCCAAATCAAAAATGGTGTGAGCCATAAAAACCATTGAGGATGATAGTCTGTTACCGAGAATAAAAGTAAAAGAATACTTAATGAATAAAGTTCAACAGGAAATTTCCTTTTTAGAAAATACGCCGCAAGATAAATAACCACCAAAAAAAGAACGAATGGGAAAACTCCTTCGGCAGCGGTAACCGGGAAACTCATAAATAATATCTTTGTTTCTTTAGGTCCGAAAAGCACCATGGCACGAAACCCTTTGGACGCAAGATATGGCGCGATGGTTAAAATGTATGGGGATAGTCCCAGTAACAAAAGTTTAATCTTCTTCCAAAATGATGTTCCTAAAAGAAATGCCGCAGCCGGCACAAGAAGAAGTGGATACATTTTGTATGCACCACCAACTCCGAGGAAAAAAAGTCCCCAACCCACTTTATCTTTTTTGATCATATAGCTCGCAAGGATTGTAAAAAATACAGGTAGGATATCCAGTTGTCCCATCATGAATGTTGCATAAATCGTAACCGGATTAAACATCCAAAGATTAAAGGCCCATTTTTTCTTTTTGGGATCATCGAAAAGTCCGGAAAGAAGAAACGCTGATGCAATATCTGTAAACAAATACGGCAACTTAAATAAAAACAATTGGAGCCCCAATGTTGGATAGTTGTAAAAATGGCTAATATTTACCATTAGCCATGGAATAAAATTAGCGTCTGCAAAAGGTCTGACTAAAAATCGGAAGATGCCTAAAGTAAAATACGCGAGAGGTGGATAAATAAAAATATCATTAACGCCGTAATTCATTACTAAAGGATGATCTTTAGGAAGACTTAAAAGAAAATCGTAGATATTTAATCTTCCCTGATAGGCAAAGAAATAAGCGGTGAATGAATGCCCCCAAAGATCAGGATGAACCGTAATCGGCATTAGAACTAACCGTATGGCCGCACCAATAAGAAGCACTTTTAGCCACCATTTCATATGACTATCATATCACCTCCAGTAGAAGCAGGGAATCTTGTGTTCCGTCCGGAGCAACAGCTTTAGGGTATTCAGCAACAATTTTAAGCCCGAGGCTCTCGGGAGAGCGGCCAACCCTGGATTTATTTACAACCAAGTAAGTTTTGTTGCCTGATTTTTTGGAATCCGTAAGGGGCTTCGGAAGGGAAACAAAATTTAGACCCACACCTATAACCGTGATTGAAGGGGTATCATTCATATACATTTGCAGCCCATCTGGTAATGTTCCGAAATATCCCTCAGTACCCACGACTATTTTTTCTTTAGGATTTTTCTGCTCTTCACTTTTTAGAGTTGCCGAAACTTGATAAATTCCTTGCCCTGCTGTCCACTCCTCAAGATATCCAGATCTTTCGCTTCTAGGCAAATTAGCTTTTTCCGGAGTAAATAAAAGTGCCTTATCAAAAATTAAAGCCTGGGCTATCAAAAACGCAAGGACAAAAGTAAGTCCCAACTTCCACCTTCTTC
>Ga0207684_10006240_pt1 | contig 10884 bp, 9 predicted proteins | sample KBSK5501metaG_FD_184342 | JGI IMG/M metagenome (GOLD analysis project Ga0207684, IMG submission 184342) | Corn, switchgrass and miscanthus rhizosphere microbial communities from Kellogg Biological Station, Michigan, USA - KBS K5-50-1 metaG... | ecosystem: Host-associated > Plants > Roots >... | reverse complement strand
GTTCGGAACACGGACGAAGCATGTGGGGCGCGAGTCAAAGGCAGGACAGAGAACGCGCCGCTGGCCGTGCCGTTCAAAGCAGCATACATGTTCGGTCCGGGCTTCATTCAGCCAATTCATGGCGTACGCTCCAAGACAGTTTCATATCGTTCCTTCTACGCACTCAGCAAACCATTGCTGCTGCTGCTCAGTTGGGCGCTTTTCCAGATGCAATCCTGACCCCGGAGCAAATGGGCAGAGCCATGCCGATCGTCGCCAGACACGGCGCTCCGCAGCGAACCCTCGAAAGCCAAGACATACGGTCGCTTCTGGCATCACCTTGCCAGGCGGACTAGCCCAGCCCCGGATTTTCAGCGGCTTCCCCTGATACCAAGACCTGTGCAAGGGCTTCGCGGCACAAGTTGACCCATTTAAGATATTGAAATTATTCCAGTTAAGGTCGTGGAACTCTCTCTCCCACCGTGGGGTCTATACATATAGACGCGTAAGGGGTCGGACGTCCAACAGGTATTACTTTTGGGTGGTTGGGACCGAAAGAACCTATAATGGGGGGTGACGCCGTGACATTCATGGCGGGAGCAACCACCTTGGGTGATCTTGCAGGTGCGCTAGGAATTCGGGCCCAGGAATCGGCGATTGTGGCCGAACTGAAAGCTGGCTCGGAAGATGCCTACGCCTGGTTAATTGGCGAATTCCACCAACCCATCTACAGTCTGGTGTATCGCATCGTGAACGACCCAGCGGACGCGGCCGATACGACGCAGGAAGTGTTCCTGAAAGTATTCCGTGGAATGAAGCATTTTCACGGGGAGTCCAGCCTGAAGACCTGGATCTATCGCATTGCGGTACACGAGGCTTCCAACCGGCGGCGCTGGTGGTTCCGGCACAAGGCAAAGGAAACTTCGATCGAGCCGACCCCGGACGAGAACGGGATGAGCGCGTCTGGTATGGGCGATACGCTAGTGGATGAGCGCGAATCACCGTTCGAAAGCGTGGTGCACGAGGAAGTCCGGGCGCGGGTGGAGCAAGAACTACGGCAGATCTCGGAACCTTACCGCACATCGGTAATCTTGCGCGATCTGGAGGATATGTCATACGAAGAGATTGCGGAGATCACGCAGGTTTCGCTGGGAACGGTGAAATCGCGATTGACCCGCGGTCGGGAAGCATTGCGCCGGCGTCTGACGACATACGTGATGGAAAATGGGCGACAACTCGGGTTAAGCCTTCCACAAGGGACGAGCGAAGGACCAGAAGTTCCCTGCGCGGTTTCTGCGATCGAGGTAGCCCGATGACGTGCACCCAAGCCAAGCCGTTGTTCTCGCCTTACCTCGACGGAGCCGTGACCGGCACCCAGATGCGCGATCTCAGCAGCCACCTGGAGTCCTGCCATCCCTGCCGGAAGCACTATGTTTCGCTGCGCCGCACGCAGCAGCTGCTGGCCCGGGTAGGGCCCCGGAAGGCGCCGGCCGACCTGGCATTGAAACTTCAGGTGGCAATTTCGCAAGAGGTGGCACAATCCAGGCGCCGATATCTGGATGGGGCCCAGATTCGCTTGCAGAATGCACTGAATGTGTTCATGGTGCCGGCGACGGCGGGTCTCTCGGCGGCGGTTGTGATCTTCGTAGTCTTGATGGGATTCATGGCGCCCCTGCAGGCGGACAATTCCGACGTTCCCCTGATGCTACACACCGCGCCGCAGCTGCAACAGTCAGCCTTCGGGTCGGCACTGGACTCCATCAACGACGACTCGCTGGTGATCGAGGCTTATGTGGACTCGAAGGGACGAGTGCAGGATTACCGCATTCTTTCCGATTCCAAGGAAAACGACCCGTTGCTGCCCCAGTTGAAGAAAAATATGCTGATCTTCACCACCTTCACGACCTTCCGTCCCGCGCTCTCCATGGGCCGGCCGACGACGGGGCGGGCGATATTGTCTTTCTCTCGCGTCAGCGTGAAGGGATAACGTCAATCCATAACGTCTGACGCGGTGGGTGCCTGGCTGTCAAGAGTAGCTCCGAATAAGAAACTGAAACAGCGTGCATTGATTCTGTGGCGGGTTACCCCTTACACTTATAGATAGCAAAATGGTATAGATAGCAGCTGGCTCGATCGTAGCCCGCATTCCGGCCATCCTTGCAGGAGGCTTCCCCTGAGTCACAGGTTCAGACGATCGCTCTGCGTGGTCCTGATTGCCTTGCTGGCGGAGTTCTCGCCCGGGCAGAATCAGAGCAGCGTGGCACTGGACACCAGCGAGGCCGTGTTCACCGTGCTTACCGCCATCAACACCTGTGGATACGATCAGGAATTGGGTGTCTCAGACCCGCTCCGGTCGCGGGTTCGCTCCGAGGTGGCTCGCGCTCGCGACAGTTCGCAGGAGGCCAAGGACGCAACTCAGGCCATGTGCAAGTATTACGACGAACATCGGCAGCCGGACGCCTCCAAAACGCTGTCCCAGTACATTTCGCTGGCGCTGTATCTCCAGCCGGCGCCCAACCTGGCTGCCAAGGTGAAGGAAGCGGACATGCCTCCGGATGCCACGGCCGTGCTGGGGATCCTGCCGCTGATGCAGAAATTTTACGAGACGGCCGGCTTGCACAGCATCTGGGAAGGAGATCGCCAGGCCCTCTCTGCCTTGACTGAGCGCTATCACCAGCCGCTGGCCAAGATATTGTTCGACACGGAAATCTATCTGAAGCTGCCGTCGGCGGGCCGCCTAGGGCGGGAATTCACCGTTTACATCGACCCCATGGGCGCGCCCGGGCAAACCAATGCCCGAAATTATGGATCGGATTATTACGTTGTGATTTCCCCGGGCACGGGCTCATCGCTCAAGATCGAGCAGATCCGGCACACTTACCTGCACTACCTGCTGGATCCCCTGGCGATGAAGTATCCGACGGCGATGAAGCGTCTGGAACCCTTGCTCCAAACTGTTAAGACGGCGCCCATGGACCAAAGCTTCAAGAGCGATGTCTCGCTGCTGGTTACAGAGTGTTTTATCCGGGCGATCGAGGCGCGGACGGGGGGATCGGCCAAAGCACCCGAGGCCGAGCGGGTACAAGCAGTGGAGAATTCAGCGCAGCAAGGGTTTATCCTGGCCCCCTACTTTTATGAGACGCTGACACGATTTGAGAAGGATCCGGCCGGCCTGCGCAATGCGTACGGCGATCTGGTGGGCGATATTGACGTAAGAAAAGAGCAGAAGCGTGTGACCCAGATAACATTTGCCACCAATTCCGATCCGGAGTTGTTGCATCTTTCCCGTCCGGCGGAGGGAAAGTTGCTAGTTGCCGCCGAGAAGCGTCTGACCGCAGGGGATGCGGAGAGTGCGCAAAAGCTGGCGCAGCAGGCCCTGGAAGAAAAAAACGAAGACCCAGGCCGGGCGCTTTTCATCCTGGCGGAAGTGGCCACCCATAATTCCGACATGCAGGGTGCTCGCAATTATTTCGAGCGGGCGCTGGAAGTGGCGCACGAACCGAAGGTGGTAGCCTGGTCACATATTTTTCTGGGAAGAATTTTCGACTTGCAGGAAGATCGACCGGCAGCGCTCGACCATTACCGTGCGGCCGAGAGCGCGGGCTCCGCATTGCCCGAGGCCAAGGCTGCCGCCGAGTTGGGGTTGCGGCAACCGTATGAGCCCCACAGCCATCCACAGTAGGGCATGGCAACGATATGACGATATCAAGAAGGAAATTGCCCCAAGGAGAAAGCATGAAGCGAGCAACAATGCTGGTCGTGATACTGGCACTGGCGACATTCGTCTCGGCACAAGATAAAGCACCAGCAACACAATCGGCTCCTGCCCAAGCAGGTGCCGCACCAGCGCAGCCGCCTGTGGGGAAACGACCACCCCAAGCCAAGACCCAGCCCGAGTTTGACGCCTACAAAGTGGCGGCGGCGAACACTGACCCTGCGGCGCTGGAGAAAGCGGCGGACGATTTTGCCGCCAAGTTCCCCGATAGCGAGTTGCGCGTTCTGCTGTACCGAACGGCAATGCACACCTACCAGACTGCCAACAAGGCCGACCAGATGATGGAAATGGGCCGCAAGGTGCTGAAGCTTGATCCCGATGATCCCGAGGCTTTGGTGGGCGTGGCGCAGGTTCTAGCGGAACGCACGCGAGAGTCCGATCTGGATAAGGATCAGCGTCTGGACGAAGGTACGAAAATGGCCCTGCACGCGGTGGAAACTACCGACACCGACATTACCGTCCCGCCGGGTACTCCCCAGGATAAGATCGATGAATACAAGGGCTTTCTGCGCTCCAGCTCATATTACGTATTGGGCACGATCCAATACACCCGGGAGAAATACCCGGACGCGGAAGGCTATTTCCGCAAATCCATTGATGCCTTCCCCTCGCAGCCCGATCCTCTGGCGGTGTTGCGGCTGGCGCTTTCTCTGGACAAGCAGGAAAAATATCCGGAAGCGCTGAAGTTTGCCAATCAAGCAGTGCAAATGACAGAGAGCAACCAGGGCTCAACGCTGGCCGGCTTGTCCCGCAATGAACGCGACCGGCTGATCCAGTTGACCGGCGGCACACCAGCCAAGCCGCCCAGTTCGCAGAATCCTGCGCCGAAGAATTAGCGGGTCCCGACGCTGGCGCAGTTGGCGCTTGGCGCTGCCGGGCCGACTTGGTCGTTGCCAGGCATTTTTAGTTTCGCTGCGGACTCAACTACGTCCGGCCATGTTTCCGTTACGGGGATAGGTGTCTCTTAACGCTGCGCAAACCATGAAGTCTCGTGACATTGCGATCCTGCAGGCAGCCGTGGGACACCAATTCGCGCGCACCCAGCTGCTGGAGCAGGCTTTGACCCATAGTTCCCAGGCCCGTGAGCTTGAGGCGTTGCAAGCCGCCGCGGGCACGCGTGTGGGAGACAACGAGCAACTGGAGTTCATGGGGGACGCCGTCCTTGGCTTTGTGACCACAGAGGAACTGTTTAGACGCTTTCCCAGCTTTCGCGAGGGGGAACTCTCCAAGCTGAGAGCCCACCTGGTAAGCGAAAAGCACCTCATCCGGGTGGCACAAGAATTGGAGTTAGGGCATTACCTCAACCTGGGGCGGGGCGAGGAAAAGAGCGGAGGCCGCAACAAGACCGCCCTTTTGGTGGATGCGCTGGAGGCGGTTTTGGCAGCCATTTATCTCGATGGTGGATTGGAGGTGGCGCGCCGGTTCGTGCTGCGATCCATCGTCACGCCGGAGTTGGACCGGATTGCGTCGAACGGCAGCAGTTTGCCGGTGACGGATTACAAATCTGCGTTGCAGGAAAAATTGCAGGCGACCGGAAGGCCACAACCATCTTACGTATTGGTGAAAGAGCGCGGCCCGGAACACAACAAGACCTTCACGGTCGAGGTGCGCTTGCAACCGCTCGACCACGAAGGCAAACCCGAGTTTGTGGGCCGCGCGGAAGGGTCCACCAAGAAAAATGCGGAGCAGGACGCCGCCCACCAGGTGCTGGAATATCTTGCCACCGTGCCTGTGGAGCCCAATGGCCGCGCCAAACGCAACGAACGCGCACAGTGAACCCGGAATGGAAGTAATGGACAAACATCCCCAGGCGGACACACTGAGTTCGTTGCAATCGTTGCTGGTGACCGTGGTGATCGCAGTTTTCGTCATCACCTTCATCGTGCAGGCCTTCCAGATTCCCTCCGAATCGATGCAAAACACCCTTCTAATCGGGGATTACCTGCTGGTAGACAAAATGCGTTATGGCGGAGCCGAAGTCTGGGACTGGTTGATGCCCTACCGGCAGGTGCGCCGGGGAGACATTATTGTCTTTCGCTACCCTGTGCACCCGACCCAGCATTTTGTGAAGCGCGTTGTGGGCGTTCCCGGCGACCGGGTACGGCTGATCAACCGGCAGGTGTACGTCAACGGCAATCCTCTGCAGGAGCCCTACGTCCGCTACACCTCTTCCGCCCACGATGCGTTCCGGGACGAATTCCCACGCCTGAACCTCCCGGTTCCAGGTCTGGAAGGCGGCTGGTGGCTGGAGATGAAAAAATTAGTCGAGGACGGCGAGCTGATTATTCCACAGGGAAATTACTTTGTTCTGGGCGATAATCGTGATGAGAGCCTGGACAGCCGCTACTGGGGGTTTGTCCCGCAAGAAAATGTCATCGGGCGTCCCTTGCTGATTTACTGGTCGATCCGGAACGAGGGTCAGGATATACCGCTTTCCCCGACCCCAGGTGATAAACTCTATCATTTCGTTTATGCTGCGACCCATTTATTGCAGATGACCCGCTGGGACCGCACATTTCGAATCGTTAAATAAGGCGGAACGCAGCCCCGATCGGGAAAGATCCATTGGCCAAGAAGGAAAAACAAAAGGAAGAAAAGCCGCGCGAAACCACCGTCGAGTTTCTGGCGTCGCTGGCTGCAGTGCTGGTGACGGGTCTGTTTATCATCACGTTTGTCCTGCAAGCCTTCGAAATCCCGTCCAGTTCGATGGAGAACACGCTGCTGGTCGGCGACCACGTCTTCGTGAACCGAGTACAGTTCGCTCCGGCGACGCATTGGACTGGGCCTCTTCTGCCCTACCGGGACATACGGCGTCAGGATATCGTTGTCTTTCTTTCGCCCGCAGAGCCCGGCCTTTACGTGGTGAAACGGATTATCGGCGTCCCTGGAGATCGCATCCATTTGCGCAATGGAGTGGTGTTTCGCAACGGGGAGAAACTGGATGAGCCCTATGTCATCCACAACAGCGACGAAGGCCCCAACGACTATCGCGACAACTTCCCTGCCGTGCCGCCATCCGACTACAACCGACTGTTTCCGGACTGGCAACAACGTTTACCGCAATATATTCAGGGCGACGACCTGCTGGTCCCCCCCGATAGTTATTTCGCGATGGGGGACAATCGCGAGGTGAGTTACGACAGCCGTTTCTGGGGATTTATCCCGAAGGAAAATGTGATTGGGAGACCCATGTTCATTTACTGGTCGTTCGAAACGCCGCCGAACCAGTATTTGCATACAGCCATCAGTGAGCGGGTGGGATTTCTGGCGCACGTGGTCATCCATTTTTTTGACGAGACCCGCTGGCGGCGGACCTTGAAGGCGGTTCGTTGAAATTTTTCGGCTCCAGACGCGGCAGAGTGGTCACGGGCATCGCCCTGGTGCTGGCGCTGTTTCTGGCGCGTCCCGGGGCGCAACGGCTACGCACGCGGATTGTGCGCTCCATCAGCCTGTCGTTGGGACGGCAGGTGGACGTGGGATCCGTTACCCTGCGCTTGCTGCCTCAGCCTGGCTTCGAATTGGAAAGTTTTGTTGTCCACGACGATCCGGCCTTTGGCGCCGAGCCAGTATTGCAGTCATCCGACGTGGTCGCCCTGGTGCGCGTGAGTTCTCTTTTGCGTGGACGGCTGGAGATTGCTCGTCTCAGCCTCACCGAACCAAGTCTCAACCTGGTGCGCAATAATGACGGACACTGGAATCTCGAGAATCTGCTCGAGCGCGCCGCCAGAACGCCAGTTGCACCCACCGCCAAAGCGAGAAACGAAGTGCGGCCCGGCTTTCCCTATATTGAGGCCGACCATGGCCGGATCAACTTCAAGTTTGGACAGGAAAAAAAGCCCTATACCCTGACCGAAGCCAACTTCGCTCTATGGCAGGACTCGGAAAATGTTTGGGGCGTGCGCTTAACGGCGCAACCGATGCGTACCGATTTGAACCTCAGCGACACTGGCGTGCTCGAGGTCGACGGTTCCTGGCAGCGGGCCGCCAATCTGCACGAGACCCCGTTGCAGTTCACGGTGCAGTGGGAGGGAGCCCAGCTCGGCCAGGTGACAAAGCTGACTTTGGGCCAGGACAAGGGATGGAGAGGCGCTGTCGGACTCTCCGCGTCGCTTACAGGTACGCCGGGGGATCTTGCGGTGGTCACAGACGCGTCTATTCAGGATTTCCGTCGCTATGACATTGCCGGCGACCAGGCCTTGCGATTGGCCGCCCGTTGCAGCGGCCATTACAGCTCCTCGGACCACGTTGTCTCGCAACTTGCCTGCCGCGCTCCGGTCGGCAGGGGTGGAATTGTGGTGAGGGGCGGCGCAGCCCTGCTGTCCCCATTTCGCACCTACGATCTGACCATGCTGGCCCAGAACTTGCCCCTCCAGCCGCTGGTGGAGTTGGCACGCCGAGTGAAAAAGAATGTGCCCGCCGACCTTATTGCCGCCGGCAAGCTCGACGCGGACGTCAGGTTGCGGCGCGAGCCCACAGACATCGGTCCCGTGTGGCGGGGTGGTGGTGCCGTGCTAGCGTTGAATGTACGTTCTTCTGTAAATAACACCAAGCTCGCGTTGGACAGGATCCCATTCGTTGTGTCCTCTGCTAGCGACCTTGAACTGAACTCTCGATCAGAGCGAAAGCGAAGCCGTCTCACCACGCTCGCGGTTGAGACTCGTGTGGACGTCGGCCCGTTCAATCTAGGGCTGGGCGGGCCTGCCAACGCCACCGTGCACGGCCAGTTTTCGCGTTCCGGATACAACCTTGTGGTTCAGGGCGACGCCGAAGTGCAGCGACTGCTTGATCTAGCACGAACGGCAGGACTGCCAACACCTCAGCTGGCGGCAAATGGTGAGGCGCACATCAATCTTCATGTTGGCGGAAACTGGGCCGACTTTGCGGCTCCTGTGGTGACCGGGACCGCTCTGCTGAGCTCGATCCAGGCTCGGCTGCGGGGCTTGAATGAGCCCGTGGAACTCGCTTCCGCAAGTCTCTCACTCACGCCGGATGCGACTGAAGTCCAGAAGCTAGTGGTGGTGGCGGCAGGCAACACCTGGCGGGGCTCGCTGAGCATGCCACGCCAATGCAATACGCCGCACACTTGTCCGATTCGCTTCGATATTCGCGCCGATGAGATCGTAGCCGATGCACTGGGCGTAGCCGGTGCTGTTTCCGGAAAACAGCCGTGGTATCGTTTTCTGTCTTCGCCAGCGCAGTCTTCGCGATCACAATCGAGGCCCTATCTGGCTTCGGTGCATGCAATCGGAAGGCTCAGCGCCAGCCGAGTTCTGCTTCACAACTTGGTCGCGAACCGAGTCACAGCGGATGTCGAACTTGAGCAAGGCCGGCTGCAGCTTAGAAATCTGAGTGGAGAAATCCTGGGCGGGCGGCACACCGGCGAATGGACGGCGGATTTTACTGCTAGCCCTCCAACCTATAGCGGCAACGGAACGCTGGAGAAAGTTGCGTTAGGACAACTAGCTGAGGCCATGCATGACGGCTGGATTACGGGCACGGCCAACCTAGGGTATCTTGCAAACACGCTAGGCTGGAGCAGGCCGGAATTGATTTCGAGCGCCACCGCCATCTTGCAGGTGGAGGCGCGCGATGCCTCGCTGCCTCACCTCACGCTGGCCGGAGAGAACGGTCCGTTGCGGGTGACTCGGTTGGTGGGACGATTGCATCTGCGGGATGGGAAGTTCGAGATCGAGGAAGGCAAACTGCAGACCCCAGCCAGCATCTATCAACTGAGCGGCACAGCATCTCTGAGTCGAGTTCTGGATATCAAACTGGCGCGTGACGGCACTCATGGCTTTAACATCACCGGCACTTTGACCCAGCCGCGGGTGATTATTAACACGACTCCGGAGACCCAGGCCGCCCTCAAGCCATGAAGGCACGCTTCTCCCTGCTCCTCTTTATTCTTGTTTTTGCCCCGGTCTGGTCCTCGCTGATGCGGCATTCTTGGTCGCAAACCAAGTCCACTTCAAATTCCAGCCACGTGGCGAACACCGAGCGCAAGCTGCAACATTTGGAGAGCAACGGAGCACAGGCGCATCCCGATCCCGCCCCAACCGAGTTCACGGAACAGGAAATCAACGCTTACTTTACCTCCGGGAATGTCGGGCTGCCCACGGGAGTGCAGTCGGTGGTTTTTCAGGAACAGCCGGAGGTTGTAGTCGGAAGCTCGCGGGTTGATTTCGATCAGCTCAAGGCGGGCAAGAGTTCCTACAATCCTCTGCTGTCAGTTTTCAGCGGTCTGCATGACGTAGTCGTGACCGCCCACGCGTACGGTGCGCATGGACGAGGCCTGGTGCATGTGGATTCGGTTTCCATTGATGGCGTAGAGGTTCCCCGGTTCGTCCTGGAGTTGTTTGTGGAAAAGTACCTCAAGCCCAGGTACCCGAATATCGGCATCGACTCACGATTTGCCTTGCCAGCTCGTGTTGATGCGGCAACGCTCGGGTTGCACAAAGTTACGATTACCCAGAAGTAAGTCTCGCAAACGCCCTAATGATTTTGGATGAGCGATCTCTAACCTGAGGATTCGCAAGACCTTCACGGTTGATGAGTCCGCACTCCCAAGGAGGGCTGTCCGCAAGTGTATGGTGCTAACTAAGGCGCGTAACCCGCTCCTCGCAGCACCTTCCCCGGCAATGCTCCCGTCATCTTGCCCTGATCGATAACCGAAACTCCATTCACCAGCACATACTCCATCCCCTGCGACAGCTGGTTAGGGTTTTCGAAGGTAGCGAGGTCGCGGACCGTGGCTGGATCGAAGATCACAACGTCGGCCCACATGCCCGCCTTCAACACTCCGCGATCGGTCAGGCGCATACGCTGGGCCGGCTGGGCGGAGGACTTACGGATTGCGTCTTCCAGGGTGAGTTTCTTTTCTTCACGAACATATTTGCGCAGGATGCGCGGGAAGGTACCATAGGCGCGCGGGTGAGGATGTTCCTGACCCAGAATTCCCTCCGGCGAGGCGCCCGAGGAATCGTTGTCGAACGAGACCCACGGCTGTTGCAAGGCCAGGACTACATCTGGCTCCGACATGCCGAAGACAGCCACTCCCGTGGCTGCGCCGTCTTCGATCAGCAAGTCAAATAGCGTGTCCATTGGGTCTTTGTTCTGGATCTTCGCCACTT
>Ga0207684_10006239_pt1 | contig 10884 bp, 12 predicted proteins | sample KBSK5501metaG_FD_184342 | JGI IMG/M metagenome (GOLD analysis project Ga0207684, IMG submission 184342) | Corn, switchgrass and miscanthus rhizosphere microbial communities from Kellogg Biological Station, Michigan, USA - KBS K5-50-1 metaG... | ecosystem: Host-associated > Plants > Roots >... | reverse complement strand
CGAACGCTCCAGGAAACGCTGGCAACCCTGACGGCAGGGGCGCCGCATGCACGTCTAGCAGCAGATCGAGCCGGAGGGCGATGACAGCGCCAGCGGCGGCGGCTCCAGCATGGCCAAGGAAGCGCCGGCGTGTCAGGTGTTTGACGGAAGCCTCGAACTCCTCACGTGGTTCCATGGTCCATTTCCTCTCTCTGTCCAGAGCACCGAAGCCGACGCAAGCCTGGGCGCTACCTTTCCAGTGCGCCTTCTATCCAGCGTTCGCGCTACCTGTGACCGGCAGTTTCACCCACGCATCTACCGGCAGAAACGTGTAGCAACTCGCAGCGCCTCACAGGAAGGGTGTGCTATGATGCCGGTGACTGCGGTCGCCACTCGATAATCCCTGGTGGAGAGTGGAAGGACACATGCAGGATGACGACGCTGCATGCGCCTGCATTTGCTGAGCTGCTGAGACATCATCGTCTCGGCGCCGGACTGACCCAAGAGGAACTGGCTGAGCGTGCGCGGATCAGTGTTCGCGCCATCAGCGATCTTGAGCGCGGCGTACGTCGGGCGCCACTTAAAGACACACTACGCCTGCTGGCCGACGCGTTGAATCTCAGTGAGGATGATCGCGCGCTCCTCTCTGAGAATGTGCGCGAGACGCGTCGAGCGGAGGCGGCGCCATCTTCCACCGCACAGATAGGCGTCTTCTCACGAGACCTTCCTGTCACCCTGACTCCTCTAATTGGACGCGAGCGTGAGGAAGCCGCCAGCGCACATCTGCTCTTACAAGACGATGTGCGCCTGCTCACGCTGACTGGTCCCGCTTGGATCGGCAAGACTCGTCTAGCGACGCAGGTAACCCTGGGGCTTGGCGCCTGCTTCGCCAACGTCGTCTTCGTCTCACTTGCGGCCATCAGTGAGCATTCGCTTGTCATACCAGCGATAGGCAACGCGCTTGATTTGCCTGACGAGACAAACCAGCCCGCGATTACGCACGTTATGTCTCCAGGATTGAGGATTTGCGTGCGACGCTCGGTAGCGAGGCATTCTCAACAGTGTGGGCGCATGGTCAGATGCTTTCCCTGGAGGAGGCCATTGAATTGGTGAGCGCGCAGGAGACTCCCTGAGAGACCGCTTTTCACAGACCATATGAAGAGACGCCTGCTGGTCTTGGCCAAAGATAACCCGAATGGACACTTCGCGCTGCTGAGTGGAGCGCTGCGGCCCAGCTCACTAGTCTCTGCGCTGGCGCGCACGCTCTAGCGCACACTGCTTATCGCACACCGAAGGAAGTAGGCGCTTCATGTCTCATGACGAACCGATAGCGCTCGCGGCGATAGAAGCCGCGCAGGAACGCATCAAAAGCGCAGCGCTCCGCACGCCACTCGTCCGGCTCAATGTGGACGATGCGCCCGCCGAGATCTACCTGAAACTTGAGAACCTGCAACCCATCGGGTCTTTCAAGCTGCGCGGCGCGAGCAACGCCATGCTGCTGGCCTCGCCGGAGCAACTGGCGCGCGGCGTCTGGACCGCCAGCGCAGGTAACATGGCGCAGGGCGTCGCCTGGCAGGCGCGGCGCATGGGGATAGCGTGTACGGTTGTTGGCCCTGACCACGCGCCTCAGACCAAAGTCGCGGCGATCACGCGGCTGGGCGCGCGCTTCATTCCGGTCCCGTTCGCCGACTGGTTCGCCATCCTAAGTTCCCATACGTATCCTGGCATGGACGGCCATTTTGTCCATCCAGTCAGCGATCCCAATGTCATTGCCGGCAACGCGACCATTGGGCTGGAGATCCTGGAGGATCTGCCCGACGTGGACGCAATCGTGATTCCGTACGGCGGGGGCGGGTTGAGCGCCGGTATCGCCTCTGCTGTTCGCGCGCTCAAGCCAGACACACGCCTGTACGCCTGTGAGGTCGAGACGGCGGCGCCGCTGGCCCCGTCGCTGGCCGCTGGCGCGCCAACACAGGTTCCCTACACCGCGACGTTCGTGGATGGCATCGGCGGACCATCGGTGCTAGCGGAGATGTGGCCGCTGGTGAGCAAATTGCTCGATGGCTCGCTGGTCATGCCCGTCACGGCGGTGGCCGACGCGGTGCGGCTGCTTGTCGAGCGCAACCGTGTGGTCGCCGAAGGCGCGGGAGCGACGCCGGTGGCCGCGGCGCTCGCCGGCCAGGCAGGCGCGGGCAAGGTAGTCTGCGTCGTCTCCGGTGGCAATCTGGATAGCGCCAAGCTGGCGAAGATTCTTGGCGGCGAGACGCCTTGACGCCTCCCATCGGCCCACACATTCACTCGTCCGAGGATGTGGCGTTCTCTGCATCTTTTGCATGCAGCGGCGTCTTTCCCTCGCGAATGCGGGCCGCGTGCTTTGCTTGCAAGGCCCGCCCCTCACGCAGGAATGCGCTCAAGAAGGTCAACTCGTCATCGCTGTAGCGGGCGAGAAACTGGATCCCCTCTTGCCCGACAGGACCATAGAGCTCCTCAATGCGCTGACGCGCTAACGGCGTCAACTCCACCAGCACGCTACGGCGATCCTGCGCGGCGCGTGTGCGTATCGCGTACCCCGCGCGCTCAAGTCGATCGAGCGCGGTCGTCGCGGCTCCCGGGCTGAGGTGACTCGCCGCCGCGAGCTGGCCAGCGCTCATTGCCCCGCGTGCGAAGAGCAGGCCCATGCAGCGGAGGTCAGTGCGGTTGACGCCAAGACGCAGGGTCACCGCCTCATCCATCTCGTCAGTGGCGCTCTGGAACTCCGCCACCTCGCGGCTGACTGCCGTGAGGAGTTCGTCGCGTGTTTCGTTTGACATTCGTATATTTCGACTGTAAAATATTATCAACGACGAACGACATCTGGCCCCAGTGTATCACGAGAGCGGACATGATGGAGATGAGGAAATGACGACCTCTGCATTGCCTGGCTGGCTCAAGCCAGCGAACCGCGTGGTTATGGCTCTGCAACGTCTTGGTCTTGCCATTGGGACGATGCGCGTGCTCTCGGTTCCTGGTCGCAAGAGTAGCAAAATGCGCTCCACGCCGGTCTCGCCGCTGACGGTGAATGGCCAGCGCTACATTATCGGTGGTTTTGCTCAGGGCGATTGGGTCAAGAATGCGCGCGCGGCCGGCTGGGGGGTGCTCGCTCAGGGCCGCAAGAAGGAGCGTGTGCGGCTAATCGAGCTACCGGTCGAGGAACGCGTCCCTATTCTGCGGGAGTTTCCACGCCTCGTACCACACGGCGTGCAGTTTTTCCGGCAGGTCTATGGGTTGCCAAAGGATCCCGCATTGCTCCCGGAAGCGTTCGCCGGTCTAGCCAGTCATTGCACAGTGTTCCGTCTTGAAGCGCAGACGGTCGCCGCGCGTTAGGCCCGCTTGGCGAAAGAAAGCCGCGCGGAACGCCTCTCTGGAAGGCCCTCTACGCGGCAATTCAACCCAATCTGAGTGGACACGGTAGCCCAACCTACTGGCGCTCGGCCTCGTTCAGCGCGCCCGCGCGATGGTAGCCTGCCTCCAGCGCCTCAGACTCATTGGCGAAGTAGATGCGGTTGTCCTCGCTGGGGAGCTCCTGATCACGGGTCGCGTCCTGATACTCCATCGTGCGGATGTTGCCCACGAGTGGACTGGTCTCGTCGCGCGCCGGAGAGTTCACGCCGACAATGGCGGCCTCGCCTTCACCCTCGCCCTTGGCCTTGGCGGTATCCAACTTGGTGATGTTTGAGACGGAGCTGCGGAAGCTATCGCCGTTCACACCCTCGCTGGGAAGCTCCATCAGCGGCTCCGCTTCGAGCGCGGACTGCCGGCTGCGGCTGAAGAAGTAGATCGCGGCGCCAGCGGCGGCCACACCGACAGTCGCGCCGAGCGCCCACCAGAGCGCGTTGCTGCGGCGCTTGCGGTTGTCGAGCCGAGTCAGCGCAGGGAAGAGCTCCTTGAGGCGATCATAGGCGTCGGTCTCGAGGAACCGCGCGCGCGCATTCTCGATGGTGTCATTCCCCTGTTTGCGTAGCGCCTCGGCGCGCTCGGCGGCCATCGCGCTCAGGCCACGGCCCCGCTCAGCGGCGGCGTCGCGCCACTCGCTGGAACGGGCGGCAGCGGCGTCACTCAGCGCCTGGGCGCGGGCGCTCGAGAGATCGCCCAGCTCTCGGGCGCGGCGAGCGGCCAGAAGCTGGAGATAGCGCGCGTGGGCGCTGGTCAAATCTCCGAGATCGTCCGTCTGCGCCGAGAAGAGCTTACGCGCCGCCAGGGCGCGCGCCACGGCGCGCTCGCGAAGTCTGCGCGCGCGACGCTCGGCGCGGGTCTCGGTCCAACGGGACATCATGGGACTGTTGGCGACGCTGTCCGGAATCCACGAATCATTCTGGGTGCTGAACAGGGACATGGGCTTTCCTTTCGCTGCTGCGGTCTTGTGGTGTGTCGCCTGGCGCGCCTGTGTCACAGGGCGCTTCCGTGTCGCGCGCTGCTGCCTTTGCAAAGGCGCGGCGGCGGTAGACCTCCCAAACCGAGAGCCGCCGCGCTGCTGACGTCTGCTCTGGCGTCAACGTGCGCGCGCAACATCCTGCTGCGTCGCTGCGGCGGTCGGGTTGGGGAAAGTACCAATCTATTGTGTCGCGCGCGTCACGCCAAATGCTAGAAGCGCACGGTGTTTTCGGTCAGATTGGTATACAAGCGCGGTGTGTCGCTCCATCACTACAGACGATCATTTGCGCCTGAAAGTTCGACGGATTCCGCGGGCGATGGTTCCCTCTGCTGGAGCGCTGCGCTTCCTTTTAATCGCTTTCATCCCTGTGGCTCCGAACGAGGGCCGCGGCTCCTGAGCTTTGTGATCAGGGCGCGATCGCATCGGGAGCTAGGCGGCAGTAGAGGACGAAGCGCTCTGGGGCGGGTGACGCCTGTCTCCGCTTGACAGCGCACCATTCCCCACGTACAGTACCGTAGGCGCAGGCGTGTGGACACCCGTGTGGGCGCGCCCCTCCGCAGCCACAATGTCGAACCGGCGCACGGCGCCCCACAAGGAATCATCTACCATGAGAATCCGCAAGGCGGTGATCCCCGCCGCTGGCCTCGGCACGCGCGTGTTGCCGGCGACCAAGGCCGTGCCCAAGGAGATGCTGCCGCTGGCCGACAAGCCGACGATTCAATACATCGTCGAAGAGGCCGTCGCGTCGGGCGTCGAGCACATCACCATCATCACCAGTCGCTCGAAGCGCGCTATCGAGGATCACTTCGACGTCTCGCCTGAACTGGAGGCGGCGCTGCTGCGCAAGGGAGATCGCGCGCGGCTGGACGCCTTGACGCGCATCGAGAGCATGGCTCGACTCAGCTTCGTGCGCCAGTTGCGGCCACTGGGCCTCGGTCACGCGGTGCTGATGGCCAAGGATGTCGTCGGCGCGGAGCCATTTGGCGTACTACTGGGCGACGATCTGGTTGATCATCCTGAACACCCGTGTCTGCGCCAGCTCATCGAGGCGCAAGAGCGCTTCGGCGGGAGCGTGCTGGCGGTTATGCGCGTGCCACTTGAACAGGTATCGCGCTATGGCGTCGTGACGCTGGAGCCGGGTGGCCCGGCGGCGCCGGGGCTACATCGCGTGCGCGCCGTAGTGGAAAAGCCGAGGCCAGAGGAGGCGCCATCGGATCTGGCGGTGATCGGTCGCTACGCGCTCTCGCCAAACATCTTCCCTGCGCTTGGGGTCACGCCAGCCACCGTGGATGGCGAGATTCAACTGACCGACGCGATACAATTGCTCATCCGGCAAGAGCCAGTCTATGCGCTGGAGTTCGCCGGCGTACGCTACGACACCGGCGATCCCGTTGGGTTGCTGACCACCTCGCTGGCTTACGCGCTCAAGCGCCCCGATCTGGCGCCAGGCGTCAAGGCGTTCCTGCGTACGCTACAGATCGATTAGCGGAATACGATGGGGCGCGCTTGGCGCATCATGAAGGAGGAAAGCGAGATGGCATACGGCCAGGAGGCGGACACACTTCCACTCGCCGGTCGCGTGGCGCTGGTGACGGGTAGCAGTCGCGGCATCGGTCGGGCGACGGCGCTACGGCTGGCAGGCATGGGCGCCGATGTTGCGGTGAATTATCGTAGCCATGAGGCGGGGGCGCGGGCCGTCGTGGCCGAGATCGAGGCGCTCGGCCGGCGGACCATCGCGGCGCAGGCGGATGTCAGCCTGGAAGACGACGTGACGCGCATGGGGCAGGAAATCGAGACTGCCCTGGGCGCGATCACGATTCTGGTCAACAACGCTGGGACGACCAGCGACCAATTACTCCTGCGCATGAGCGCAGAGCAATTCGATCTGGTGATCACGACGAATCTGCGGTCGGCCTTCCTCTGCTCGAAGTTGGCGTTGCGCTCGATGATGAAGGCGCGCTGGGGACGCATCGTCAACGTTTCCTCGATCTCTGGGCTGACGGGGCAGATGGGCCAGGCTAATTACGCCGCCTCCAAGGCTGGGCTGATCGCGCTGACGAAGTCCATCGCGAGGGAGGTCGGCAGCCGCAGCATCACCGCCAACGCGGTGGCGCCGGGCTTCGTCCCAACCGACCTGACCTCGGTCGTCAGCGACGAGTGGCGCGACCACTATCTGAAACTGACGCCCCTCGGTCGCTTTGGCACGGCGGAGGAGGTGGCCGGCGCCATCGCCTTCCTTTGCTCGCCAGAGGCGAGCTTTATCACTGGCCAGACCATCGCGGTGGACGGTGGCATCAGCATGATGTAGCGGGGCGCAGGTCAGCAGGGAGCCGAGAGGTTGAGTCGGGATAGACAAGGGCGCGCGGGGCGCTTGCGCCTGGCGCTCGCGGCGCTGTTCGTTGCGTCGGGCCTGGTCCATCTCGTTCGCCCAGGCGTCTACCTGCCGATCATGCCGGCGTACCTGCCATACCCAACAGTGTTGATCCTGGTAAGCGGGGTGGCCGAGATCGCTGGTGGTTCCGGCCTGCTCATTCCGCCGACGCGCCGCGTAGCGCGTTTTGGGTTGATCGCGCTCCTCGTCGCGGTCTTCCCGGCGAATATCCAGATGGCCGTCAACGGCTTCGTAGGCGGCTCTACTCGACTGGTACTGGCGCTGCTGCTCGTGCGACTGCCGCTCCAGCCCGCGCTGATCTGGCAGGTCTATCGCTCGGATACGCCCACACATACGGCTTCCAGGACCGTCGAAGTGGCTCCTCACACATGAGCTGTGGGGAGCGCGACGAGCCTCTCATGTTCTGATCCGGATGCGGGGGATGTCATGAGAGTTTTCACATATACTTCTTACCCTTTCCTCATTTGGGCGTACTATCATCGATGGTGGGAGCGAGTGGATATTCGCCCGACGCTGAGGCTCAAGCCACGCAGGACATCAAGGAGACTCATGTTCTATGGATGAGGGATACTTTCCACCAGACGCCGCGCCACAACTGCCCGCTCCAGAGCGCCCGCGACGTGGCGCGCCGCGCTGGCTGCTGATCGGTGGCTCGGCTCTGGCGTTACTTACGGTCCTGGGAGCAGGCGTGGTCATAGGGTCGTTGGCGCGGCCACAGCTTGCCCAGGCGTTCGGCGCGCAGCGGTTGCAACGCGACTCTGGATTCGCGCCAGGCTTTGCGGATCATGGCCCTGGCCAGGGACGTGGCGCGCTCACCATCACGAGCGTCGCCAGCGACAGCATCGCGGCCAAGCGCGCCGATGGAACCGTTGTCACGATCAAGACGACGGGCAGCACGCAGTATTTCCGTGCGGGCAAGACGATTGACCGTAGCGCGCTGACCGCTGGCACGGCGATCCATGTCCAGGGGACACACAACAGCGATGGCAGCGTCACCGCGACGCGTGTGGAGGTTGCGTTGCCTGGGGCGCATGGCAAGGTGACTGCGGTGAACGGAAACGACATCACCATCCAGAACGAGAAGGACACGAGCGCCACGCGTGTCGTGCATACCAGCGCCAGCACGACCTTCATGCGCGCCGGTCAGGCGTCGAGCCTGAGCGCGGTGACGGTGGGCGGCGAGATCGCGGCGGTCGGAACCCAGAACAGTGATGGCAGCCTGCAGGCCGAGGCCGTGCGGATCATTCTGCCGCACGCGGGCGGACAGATCACAGCGGTCAGCGGCTCGATGGTGACGGTGCAGAATCGCGGCGGTACGCAGACAATTCATCTGAGCGCCAGCACGAAGATCACCTCGGTGACATTCGGGACCTCCGGGCCGACAGAGTCTCCGGCCACCGCGACCGACCTCAAGGTCGGAGTGAATATCCAGGCCGAGGGAACGCTGGCGAGCGATGGTACCATGAATGCTGAAGTCGTGAGGATTGTTCCCGCGCCGCGTGGATGGCCTGGGAAACCACATACCACGCAAACGCGCTTCCAGTAGCGAGAAGCGTCCACTCCACCAGGGCGGACGCGAAGAGCATCGCGCCCGCCCGTTTTTGTTGAGATGAGCAAGCTACGCCAGCTGGTCCATCAGGCGGATCACTTCGCCGAAGCGCTCGACCCCTGCCACGGTACGCGGCTGGACGTTGACGATGAGATGGCTCGCGCCGAGTTGACCGAACGCCATCAGCGCCCGCGCCACCTCCTCAGGCGAGCCAGTAATCACTGCATCGCTCTGCTTCGAAGATCCCTCGCCGGCTCCACGAGGATGCGCCGCCGTCCCCACGGTCAGCTCGAGCGTCGCCGGGTCGCGTCCAACCTCATTGCACGCGGCGAGCATATTGCTCCAGGCGTCGCTCACCATTCCGGGGGCTGTATGCCATGCGGTGTTCCAGGCGTCGCTGTGTTGCGCGACCAGCCGTAGCATGCGCGGCTGTGCGGCCCCGATCAGGATGCGCGGCCCGCGCTCGCTGGGTCCACGGGGGCGCAGGAACGCGTCCTCAACGTGATAGTAGCGGCCCTGAAAGGTGACGTGTTCGCCACGCAGCAGCCCGGTGATGATCGTGAGCGCCTCCTCGAAGCGGCTGGCGAGGTGGTTATAAGGATAGCCGAACGCGCTGTATTCCGGTTGATTCCAGCCAGCGCCCAGCCCCAGGATGAAGCGGCCACCACTGATTTCGTCGAGCGTGTCGGCCATCTTGGCGAGCAGCGCTGGCTCGCGAAAGCTTGTGCAGGCCACCAGGGGCGCGATCTGCACGCGCTTCGTCACCGCGGCGAGCGCCGCGAGGATAGTGAACGCCTCCCACGGCCCGGACTCTCCCTGACCGGGGAAGCGGTAGATGAGATGGTCGGCCAGCCAGAGGGAGTCGAATCCCACCGCCTCCGCTGTCTGCGCCATGGCCAGCAGATCCGCCCAGCGCGCGGTCCCGCCGTCCATCTGACCCTCGCTGACGGGAAGCATGAGGCCGACTCGCGGTCGGCCACTGTGGGGAGCGGGCGCGGTCATGGATGGTGATCCTCTCTGTTTACTCGCGCAAGAGCAGGTTGCTTATGGTCATTCGGATGGTAACCTATGGAGCGCTCATTGCGCCAGAGGGATCGCCCTCCGCTCATCTCGCCGCTGTTACAGCGCGCATATGAGCGGTCGCGATTGGGCGTGTCGCCTGAGGTTATAACGCCACGTGGGCGCGAAGGACGTCTGCCGCGAGCGGGCGCAGGAAGGGCAGGAGCGCCTCGCTCTCCGTCTCATCGGGGTTGAGCCAGGCGTCCTCGTCCTCGCGCGCGAGGATCACGGGCATGCGGTTATGGATCGGGGCGACCAGTTCGTTGGGCGTCGTCGTGATGATCACACACGAGCGCAACTCCTGCCCCTCCGGCGTCTTCCAGGTGTCATACAGTCCCGCGAGCGCCAGGAAGTCCCCATCCGCCCGCGTGAAGAGATATTTGACCTTTTTCCCTCCACTCGCTGGCGTCTGCCACTCGTAAAAGCCGGTGGCGGGAATGACGCAGCGCTGGAAACGCAGTGGCTTGCGAAAAGTCGGCTTCGTTTCGATGCCTTCCGCGCGCGCGTTGATCAACGGCGCGCCCTTGGGACGCTCCTTCGCCCAGGAGGGCACGAAGCCCCAGTGCATCAGCGTGAGGTCGCGCTCCATGTCGATGACCGGGATCGGCTGCGTTGGGCGCACATCGTCGTTCACGCGCAGATCCTCCAGTGTGTTCACCGTCTCGAAGCGCGCCGGAATATCTTGGGGTCGCAGCAGTTGATAGCGTCCGCACATATCAGGTCCTTCTTTCTGACGATCTCTCAAGGCGAGAGTCATTTCATCTCGTTGACTACCTATTCTTCGCGAGCGCAGGCCGGGTGGTAGCGCACGCGACTCACCCTCTCGCCGAGATGCTTTATCCTATCATTCACAGAGACCGGCGCAGGAAGCTCCGCGCCTTGAGGCCGGGGAGGAAGGCGCCGCTGCCGACAGGCAGCGCTCCTCTACAGCAGAATCCCCCAGTATCCCCCGAGGCGAGATCCTGCTGAAAGTGTGATAGACTGCTTGCATGAATTGTCTCATGACCGCCAAGCTCAAATTGCACACGACGCCAGAGCAGGTGCGCGCGCTGCGGGCGACCCAACTGGCGTATCGTGACGCGCTGAACGACGTCAGTCGCTACGCCTTCACCCATGGCAAGATGCGCAACACGGTCGGCTTGCAGGACGGGACCTATCAGGACATCCGCTCCCGCATGCTCTGTCCGCGCAGATGGCCTGTTCAGTCCGCCGTGAGGTGGGCGCTACCTACAAAGCCCTGTGGACCAAGGTCAAGGCCAACGCCGCCGCCCGTGCGGCGGGTCACACCAAGAAGCGCTACCGGGGGCTGGACCGGCCGCCCAAATATGTCTCGCCCACGCTGACGTATCAACTTGGTCATGACTACAGCTTCAAGACCGGTCAGCAGGTGAGCCTCCTGAGCCTGGACGGGCGCGTGATTGTGCCCTACAGCGGCTATGATCGGCACGTGGCCCTTATTCAGCAGGGCGCCCGCATCGGCGCGGCGAAGCTGTG
>Ga0207684_10006237_pt1 | contig 10887 bp, 10 predicted proteins | sample KBSK5501metaG_FD_184342 | JGI IMG/M metagenome (GOLD analysis project Ga0207684, IMG submission 184342) | Corn, switchgrass and miscanthus rhizosphere microbial communities from Kellogg Biological Station, Michigan, USA - KBS K5-50-1 metaG... | ecosystem: Host-associated > Plants > Roots >... | reverse complement strand
ATGGTGCCGCCGCGGATGACAAGGCCGTAGAGGATCAAGGAGAGTCCCAGAAGCGGGGCGCCGGCCTGCCAAAGAGCGTTTGCCCATTGCTGGACGGGCTGGAACCAGTCCGGGATCACGCCGCCGCCGCGCACCATGTCGGCGACGGTGACGGCGGCGCTCCCTCCGAAGGCCAGGTTCGACAGCCACAGTACGCTGCCCGCGACGAACAGCCCCGCCGCGGTCCCCGAGATGGCACTGGCCGGTGCCAGGCGGCCCCGCATCGCGCCAGCCGCTGAGCCGTTCAAGGCCGAAGCCAGAGTGAGCATTCCCGGCAGGGTGAGGGCGGCCGAGGCCGCCCACAGCCAGATGCCGAGTTGCCAGACGCCTCGGTGCTGACCGATCAGCCGCACCTCCTCGGTGACGCCTGCTGTCACGATCGACCACAGCGGAGGCAGGGACAGGGCTGCCACCGTGCAGGCGCCGCCGGCGAGGAGCAGGCCGCCGGCGATCGCTAGCTGGGACCGGGCCAGGGCCGCGTCCGGCCCGGGACGGATGTCCACGGCCGGGTGCCCTCTCATATCCCCGCTCCCGCGCGGCCGTGCCGGCGCTGGTCGTGCGCGCAGCCGCCAAGGCAACCGGTGGCACGTGCCGGGGTGACGACACCGGCACAAGGCGCACCCGGGCCGGGCCGTTGCGACCCGAGCTGCTCCTGGCTCCCGGCCGCCAGCAGGCCGGCCGGCATCCTGTAGCAGTGGCGGGCCCGGCGGCGCATCGCTAGGTGGTCAGCGAGCCAGCCGGCTCCCGGCAGCGGGAAGCGACCGGTGACCACCGCGGGTGCCCTGCGTCCGGGGCATGGAATGAGCGTCAGCATTGAGTCCCCTTGCGGTGACGGTTGCGGATATAGGTGTGCTGCCGCGCCGGCCGACCGGCGCGCGGATTACTGCCGAACCGGGCCTATGGCCGGGGCGGCCATGGTCATCGTGGGTTTCCTGGCTGCGCGCCCGCGGATTCCGGTGACGGCTGGGTCGCCTTGCCCGGGCGGCTCTTCAGGGGGCTGAGCCGCTGCAGCAGCACGATAGCCACGACGGACAGGATGAGGTTGGTAGCCGCGACGGTGACCAGCACGGCGTTCGGGTGTGCCTCCAGGCCGAGAAGCGCCGAGACGCTATCGAGCACCCGGCACGCAACAGCGACCGGGAACGACCACCGCTGGCCCTGAGCCAGGCCGGCGGAGCTGGCCAGGGTCGCCAGGCCGATGATGGCGGTCGCCACGATGGCAGGAATCGGCGGCACGTTCGGGTTGTGACTGTGCGCCGCGGCCATGAGCGGCACCGCGGCCAGGTCGCCAACGCCAAGGACGGCCAGCAACACGATCACGGGCTTGATTCCGGGCCTCATCTGATGCTCCTCCAGTGTGAGTTGGTGGAGTCATCGTGAGCCCGCGGCACCTGCCGATGCGTCCGCCAGCGGACGGAATCTGGCGAGGTCACGTCCGTCCTGGGAGGGAGAGCACGTCAGGGTCTGACGCGATTGCGGCGGAGCCGCGACCGCGGAAGAGTGCCTACGGGGGGGCCGCGACGCGAGCAGGATGGCCCTGGTGGGGCAGCCGGGCCAGCACCCTCCATCCGCCGCCTTCAGCCGGGCCGGCGCTGAGGTCGCCGCCGCAGGCAGCGACCCGCTCTCGCATCCCGGCGAGCCCGCGGCCGCCCCCGGCGCGCTCCAGCGCGGACGGCGCAGCGGCCGGGGGTCCGTTGACCACGCCGATCTCGACGTTTCGGTCGGTGCCGTGGATGGTGATGCCGACAGGGGCGCCGGGCGCGTGCTTGAGCGCGTTGGTCAGGCTTTCCTGGATCAGCCGGTAGGCCGTTTCGGAGGCAGCAGGCGGCAGGCCCTCGAACGAGCCGGCGAACCGGCAGGTGACCGCCAGGCCGGCCGCGGATGCCCGCGCGATGAGTTCGTCGACCAGCCGCATCCCGCCGGCGCCGTGCGGCGGCGGGTCGCCGTCCAGCAGCCCGGCCAAGCGGCCGATCTCGGCCTGGGCCTGCCGGGCGGCCTCGCCGATGGAGTCGAAGGCCTCGGCGGCCATGGACGGGTCCGTCGCGGTGAGCCGCTGCCCGGCGCTCGCCTGGATCACCATCACGCTGACGCAGTGCGCGACGATGTCGTGCAGTTCCCGGGCGATCCTGGCCCGCTCGTAGCGGACCGACTCGGCCGCGAACAGCTCCCGCTCTGCCTCAAGCTCGCGGCCGCGGGCCGTCAGCTGCCCGGTCAGCTGGCGGCGCGACCGGACGACCAGCCCGGCCGCCCACGGGCCAACGGTGACCATGGCGACGAACGGGTTGAACTGACCCGCCGCGAGTTGCAGCCCGGCGATGAGCAGGAGAAGAACCAGAACCGACCGGGCCAGGCGGGCATCGGCACCGAGTGAGTAGGCGAGCGCGAAGACCGGGACAAACAGCACGCTGAACGGCTCGCCCGCGGCTGATCCGGCCACGCCGGTCACGCCAATCAGGACGGCGGCCGCGGCGGCGGCCCACAGGGGATGAGCGCGCCGCATGACCAGGCAGCCGCAGATCCCGGCGGCGCAGGCCGCGAAGAGCAGGTCACGCCCGCCGCTCAGCAACCCTGCCGCCGCATCGAAGGACAGCAGAAACACGGCAAGAGCGAGGGCCAGGATGGTGTCGCCGCGCCAGCTGCCGGCCACCCGCCAGAGCCGGCCCAGGACGTCAGGCATGGCCAGCGGTCAGCGGGAGCCGTACAAGTGCGTGACAACGGCCGGAGCTGGTCTCGATGCGGACGGTGCCGCCCAGCAGCTCGGCCCGCTCGCGGGCTATAGCGAACGCCCCGGCGGTATCGGCCTGCCGACCCGCCGGGCCGGCCACGCGCAGTTCCAGGGCGCCGGGACCGAAACGCACCCGCACGTCGATGCGCGCCTCCGGGGCGTCGTCCAGGGCGGCGAGAAGATGCTCCACGATGCGGTATCCCGACAATTCCACGCCCGCGGGCAGCGCCCGCGGACTGCCCTCCACGCGCAGCCGGGCGTCGGCGCTGGTAGCGCGCTCCAGCAGGGCTCCGAGCTGCGCGAGCACCGGCTGCGGCGCGGTCGGGGCCTGCTCCCGGAGGGTGCCCACGACGTCGCGCATCTGCGACAACGTGGCCCGGCCGCTGCTCTCGACGGCGGCAAAGGCGCCTCGCGCCCCGGCCGGGTCGCGGTCAACCAGCTCGCGTCCCGCAGCCGCGGCCTGGGCCATCGCGGTGATCCGGCCGTGCAGGAAGCCGTCGAGATCCGCCGCGACCCTGGCCCGGTCGGCCGCCACCGCGAGCCGCGCCGTGCGCTCCCGCTGCGCACGGAGCTCCGCGTTCCGCCGCCGGAGTTCCGCCGCCGTCAGGCTGCGGGACCGCGCCAGCGCCCCGGCGAGGCAGAAACCCGCCACGATCGGCAACCCCCCGGCTAGGAAACCTGGGCCGAGCACCGGGTCGAAGAACGCCTGAGCGGTCACCGCGCCCAGGCAGAGCATTGTTCCAGCGGCCAGCCTGCGGCCGGTGCATCGGGTCCCGGTGAAGAACGCGATCACGAAGACCGCGGGCAGCGCCGCGGCGCAACGCACCATCGGACCGAAGATCAGCCCGTTCAGCAGCGCGGCAGCGGCCACCGTCGCCGCAGCCACAACCGGCGCCCGGCGCTGCCACGCAACAGGCAGCGTCATGGCCAGTGCGCCCGCAGCCGCCACCGCGCCTCCGTGCGGGTACCCGGTCTTCAGCACTCCGCTGGCCAGGCCGATGGCGAGCAGGCTCAGCAAGCCCGCGAGCATGACATCGCCGCCGCCGACCTCACGCAGGCCCCATACGGGCCGCCACAGCCAGCCGCCCAGGCTTATCCGGTTCACGGCCGCCCCTTTCGGGCTGACGATCCATTGTCGCCGCAGGCCAGCCACCTGCGCCAGCTTCCATCCGGACCCACAGTCACAAGCTAGGCACGACCCGCCGTCCGGGCGTCCTTCCCGAGGACGACGTTCCGGTGGGGCCGTCCCCCGCCAGAGGGAGGCCGCCCTAGAGGCTGTCCGGCTAGCATGGTCACCGGTCAACCTGCGAGGGGCCAGGCGAGATGCCGTGACCAGCACTCCGGGCGCATCGGGCGGCCGGCCGATAACTGTTGTTATCGCCGACGACCAGCGGCTGGTCCGCGCGGGGTTCCGCGTCATCCTCGCCGCCGAGCCGGACATCGACGTGGTCGGCGAGGCCGCGGACGGCCGGGAGGCCATCGAGGTTGTGCGCAGGCTGGCTCCCGCGGTCGTGCTGATGGATATCCGGATGCCGAACATGGACGGGCTGACCGCAGCCAGGCGCGTTCTCGGCCACTCAGCGACCCGGGTTCTCATCCTGACGACCTTCGACGCCGACGAGTATGTCTATGAGTCGCTCAAGATGGGCGCGAGCGGGTTCTTGCTGAAGGACGCCCCGCCTGACCAGCTGGTAGGCGCAGTGCGATGCGTCGCGGCCGGGGACGCGCTGATCGACCCGTCGATCACCAGGCGCCTGATTCGGCGGTTCGCCCGCGCGACCCGCCCGGCGTCGTTCCTGCCATCGCGGCTGAAAGAACTCACCGGGCGGGAACTGGACGTGCTGCGCTTGGTCGCCCGCGGATTGGCCAACGCAGAGATCGCGCGGGAACTCGTCGTGGAGGAGAGCACGGTCAAGACCCATGTGAGCCGGATCCTGATGAAACTGGGACTCCGCGACCGGGTGCAGGCCGTCGTGCTCGCCTACGAGTGCGGGTTCGTGGTGCCGGACGAGCACACCTGACCACCTCCCGCCCGGCAGCGGTCTGCGCAGGCGGGCGCGACGGCGGCGGATCACCTGGCAAGCGGCGCGTGCTCGTTCGCGCCAACCAGGCGGCCGGACACCGAAGCCTCCCGCGGCGGAAGGTCCCACTCCTCATCCGGCGTGCGCACGATGGCCCGGGCCGCCGCGGCACAGCCCACGGCAAGCAGCCCGAACGCCGCGACGTCCAGACCGCGGCTGCCTATGGTATGCGCGGCCAGGTGCCCGAAGTCACCCGCGATAATCGCGGCCGCGACCCATAGCCGCACCACCAGGGCACGCCACAACGCGATGCCCAGCAACGCGGTCCCCGCCAGGTGACCGATGACGAAGACCAGTGTCATGATCCTGATCGCCGGGTTCGCCACGAAATGGCTCCACACCGCGGGACTGCCACCGCGGGCCGCCAGCTCATACATCAGGGCATCCCCAGCCCAAACGAACGCCACAGCCTCCCAGCCGACCAGCGCGAGCACGCACCCGGCACCCGACAACACAGGCGCACCGCGAACGCTGAGCCGGAAAAGACCCAGCACGAAAAACGGCAGCACCAGGCACGCGGCCGCCGCAACGGCCAGCTCGGCCCGCGCCGAGCCAAGATGAGCATGAAACACGGCGAAGGTCTGCCGCTCATTGCTTTCTGTCACCGATGGCACGAGCGCGCGCGCCGCGCCGACCAGGAGCGGCGCAGCAACGACACAGACGGCGGTAGCGATTCTGCGGACCGTCCGCAGGTCGGCGGGATTGGTCGTGGTCATGGCACTGCCCTCCAGAGCGAAACGGGGGCCCAGGTCCTCAGTTCCGGCCCCTCTGGCCCGACGTTAGATCGGGACCTGGTAGCTCCTCGCCGGCCTGCGGAACGAACCTTCCGACCCGCATTTCCCTCTCCAGAGGGACAAGGACAAGCCAAGACGGCCACCCGGCCGGTCGCCCGGAACCCGGCGAAGATCGCGGCCATGTGCCCGGCCAGACGCTCGGTTGCCGAACAGCCTGGCTGCAGTTCCTTGCTCTCATCGGCCGCGGACCGGCAGCCGCGGCGGCCGATCCCGGTCATCGCCTCCGAAGCTGCCCGCCCATAGGCTTCGCGCCTCCGGCAGTGGCCTGAGCCGCCACCCCCAACCACGGTCAAGTGCGGTGAGCTCGTGATTTCGCCACCGGCCCGAACCAGCATGAATTAGAGGGCATGCCGGATGACCCAGGCAGCAGACTGCCCGACGCCCTGGCGACCCTTTGGCGACCCTTTGGGTCGATAGGGCGCGGCTGGTCCTGTCCGTCTTAGGGCGGATAGTCCAGGACGCAGTTCAGCCTGGCGGCGGACGCATCACATCACGCCGCTACATCACGATGTCCTCAGCGGCCGCGATCACGGCGACGTCATGAGCCCGCCCGGTAAACCTGGGCCGCGGTGATCCCCGGCAGGAGAACTTGATGCTGATCCTCATACCTTGCCCGGAGTGCGGCCTCAGAGCGGAAGTCACTGACCGCTTCTGGCTGACCGGCACCGACGGTCCCGTGGAACACCTGGCGCTGCGCTGCTCAGCCCGCCGACCTGCTCCCAGCTGGAAGCCAGGAATGGCTGCAGGCACAGCAGTCACCAGCAGCGATGTCTCCGATGGCGACCGCATCGCGGTTATGCCCCCCGACGGCTCCATCGAGATCCGCGACCGGCAGAAGGACATCATCAATCTCCGGCGGCGAAACCATCTCCACCATCGAGGTGGAGAACACCATCTGCCGCCGCCCCGCCGTGCTCGAGTGCGCCGTGGTCGCGGTCTCCGACGATAAATGGGGCGAGCGCCTAAGGCATTCGTGACCCTCCGCGCGGGCCAGCACGCGACCGGGCGAGAGATCATCGGCTTCTGCCGCCGTCGAGTTCGCCGACCTGCCCAAAACCTCGACCGGCAAGGTCCAAAAGCACGTCCTGCGCGAGCGGGAGCGGGCCGGGCACGACAAGCGCGTCAACGAACGTAGCGCCGGGGCGGCGACGGAGATGGCCCAGCCGCCCCGGCAAAAGGAGGCCGACGGTGAGCAGCGACAAGGTAAGCAGAGATCAGGCCAGCGGCGGCGCGCCAGACGGCACGGCCAGACGACCGCGACGGGCGGTTCTCGCCGGGGCGGCCGGTGCCCTTGCGGTGGCCGCCGCCGAGACCCTGGCCGGGGCCACCCCGGCGCAAGCCACCCAGGGGTCACCGGTCATGGAGGGCCAGGACAACACCGGGGCAGCCTCCCGCACCGGGGTGTTCACCACCGGCAACACCGAGTTCGGCATCCTCGCCGACCCCAACACCAGCAACAAGGGCTCCATCGGCGTCTACGGCCACGGCCTGGACATCGGCGTGCTCGGCGAGGCAGCCGGCCTGGGCGGAAACGGCGTGATCGGCGTCGGCGGCGGCGGCGGCACCGGCGTGATTGGCCGCGGCGGCGCGAGCAACGGCACGGGCGTGTCCGGCGTCGGCGTCGGCGTCGGCGTGTTCGGCGAAAGTGCTGGCAGCGGCGACGGCGTGGCCGGCAGCGGCGGTGGTTCCCCTCCCCCGACGGCAGGCATCACCCGGCGGAGCAACTACGGCCGCCGGGTGTTCCGCCCCGCCTGCGACGGACGGAACGAACCCGGCAACGGCGGCCCGCCCCGGATCGTCACCGTCGACGCCACCACCTGGCCCGGTGTTCCGCTCGCCTCCTGGCCAGCCGGGGCCCAGAACGGCGAAGGGCGGAGCACACCGGAGAAGTATCTTCCGCCGCGCGGCCGTGGGATCCGGATCATTCCGGACGGCGTCCCGCTGGCCTCCTGGCTGCCGCTAGTACCCGGCTTGACCGCGCACGGGCTCAGGCACGGCCACCGGACCTGGATGGCCGAGGACGGCATTCCCGACGTCCTCGCCGAGCAGCGCCTCGGCCATGAGGTGCCGGGCATGCGCGGCCTCTACACCCACGTCTCGGACCGGATGCGCGAGGCACTCATCCAAGCACTCCAGGCCCGCTGGGACGACTCGCTGCGGGCCCGCGCCGCGATCTGCGGCCACTCTCCCATCCCCCTGCTCGATGAGATGCTGGCACCCTACTGCCGCGACCAGGCGGACACCGGCACGGCGAACGGCACCATCCGGCACCTGACAACCCGCGTCACCCCTGAGGTAGTTCGCATACCGGTCAGAGACCACGATGCCGGTGAACGCGGGCAGGACCCCGAACTCGCGGAAGGATTCCAGGGTGCGCCGTCCCAGGAAGAACAGCGAGTGCCGCTCGGTGACGGCGGCCAGCACGTACTTCTTGGTCCCGGCGGGCCCGCACCGCAGCGTGGTCTCATCGAATCCGGCCACGTGGGCGGCGGTGATCAGCGTCTTGATCAGTTTGACCACATCCGCGATCACGGCGGCTGCCCTGGCCAGGCAGGAGTGGACGAAGCCCACCGGGACCCGGGCGCCGGTGACGTCGGCGATCAGCTGGGCGCATCGCTCGGCGGGCACGTGCTGGAACACCGTGAGATCCATCGCCAGGGCGCGCAGGTTCGGGCCGATGCTCACCGCCGATCCGCCTGCCCCTTCCGGGCAGGCCGCCACATGCACCTCGCCGCACTGGCAGCGGGCCTGGTGGAGGTCATGCTGGACGCGGCGTGCTGTCATCAGCGGCACCTCCAGCTGCTGGAACGACCGGACGACACCCAGGTCCGCCGCGCCGGCCAGGTCCGCCCCGCACCCGCACGCGCCCGCAGGGCGGTGATCGATCACCTCATCGGGTTCCGCCCACGCCATCGACGCGCCCGGCGCCCCCGGTTGCTTCCCGCGGCCGCGCTTGCTGCCCCCGCCGCGCCGCTCCCGCTTGGGCGGCACCCTTCCCGGCAGGTCATCGGCCGACGGCGGCATCGAGGAGTTGCCGCTGTTACGGCCCAGCCGGCGCCTCAGCTGCGCGACCTCGGCCCGCAGCTCCCCGACCGCCCGCGCCAGCTCACCGATCAGCTCATCCCGCGCCGCGCATGAGCCGCACCCAGCAGCAGGCGGCGGCAGGCCGGTCACAGGCCACCATGATCAGGACATCCCAGCAGTGATCAAGCCGACACGCTGAGCCGATTCCAGAAGATCCCCCGCACCGGCGCCGGCGGACCGTGGAACCTGCCCAATGGCGGGAGCCCGGCTCCCCCTTGCGGGTGATGCCAGGCCAGGAGTATTTTCCCGTGCGGCAGACGGCCGGAAGAAGCATACTGTGCCCGTCCCGCGGTGGCCGTTGGCCGCCGGGCGGCACCTGGCGGTGGCGCAACCCCTGGCCACGGCGGGAAGCGAAGGGCCGGCACGGAGGGCGCGGTGAGTTCCCGGACGCGGGCAGAGCCGTCAATGGAGGAGTGAACCTCATGCACAAGCGCATCCGCACCATGGTCCTTGCGGCCGGGGCGGCCGCCGTGGCGGTCGGCGTGGGCGTCACCTCAGCTGGCGCCTCCACAGCGGTGACCTGGACCGTCACCCCCGGGGGTAACCTCGTAGGGTCCCGCGTGTCGGCGTACTCCCTGCCGTGCAGAGCGAGGTACGGATTGGCGTGCAGAGGGTGGATGGTCAGCTGTGGCCGGTGCCGAAGAGTTGCTCGCCGTCGTCGTGGCCGAGCAGGAAGGTGAAGCGGGCCAGGTCGGTGCGCAGTTCGGCGAGGTCGTAGCCCTGAGTGCCGATGAAGCGGCCGAATGAGGCGGCGAGCTGGGCGTGGTCGGTGCCGCCGAGCCACTGGCTGATGAAGGTGAGCATCTCGGCGAGTTCGGCGGCGTCGGCGAGATCGAGGTGCACCAGGGGAGCTGGCATCGGGTCTTCCTCGGGTGGTGCTCAGCGGGCGGGCGCGCTGGGGGGCTTCTTGGCGTTCTGCTGCTGGCGGGCGTGGGCGAGGCGGTAGGAGACGGTGCCGGTCTTGATGCTCTGCCCGGCAAACGTCAGGCGGTCGCGCTGGCCACGGTGGTCTCGACGGCGGCGAGCCGGTTTTTCAGCCGGTAGCTGGGCCCGTTGATCAACATGAAGGGAACGCAAACGGTCTTTGGTTGACACGGGCGGCGTGTTGCTGCTGGCCGGCGCTGGCCCGGGTGGGGGTGTCTGGCGGTGGGTGTGGTCATCGTCTGGCGGGCCGTCGAGCGGGATGCGTAGCCGGATTTTCACGTGCCAGCCGGTGACCTGGACGTCTTCGATGAGCAGCCGCAGTAGTTCCTGCCGCTGTGCGGGGTCGAGCTGGTCGATGACGGCGCGGACGCGGGTGGCGAAGCGCTCGACGCCGTGGCGGAGCCGATTGCCGCGGGCGAGGTCGGCGCGCTCGGTGGCGAGGCTGGTGCGCTTGTGATCGAGTTCGCGCTGCCGTGCGGTGATCGCGGCGGCGCGGCGCTGCAGTTCGGGCATGTCGATCAGCCCGGCCTGGTAGAGGTCGAGGAGCCGGCGGTGTTCGCTGCGGGCGGCCTCGAGCTTGCGGTCGAGGCGGGCCAGTTCGGCGGCGAGCAGCTGGTCGTCGGGGACGGGGGCGTGCACCGCGATGGCCTGCTCGCCGGCTAGCAGCAGGCCGGGGTCGAGCAGGGCGGCGCGTACCTGGCCGAAGACGAACTCGTCGAGCGCGTCGGCGCGGATGTTGCGTTCGGGGCAGCGCCGGTCTTGGCCTCCGGCGCGCAGCGGGTCGTGGTTGTGGCAGTAGTAGTACCGGTGCCAGGTGCCGTTGCGGCCGCGCATCTTGTGGCAGCTGGTGCCCACGCCGCAGGGCCCGCATTTGACCAGGCCGCGCAGCAGCCAGGCGCCCGGTTCGGCGCGGCGCGGGCTCCACTTGGTGTTGTCGGTGCTGACCTTGGCGGCGGCCTCGAAGGTGTCGTCGGCGATGATGGCCGGGCAGCTGATCGCGATCCAGTCGGCGCGGGGGCGGGGGACCTGGCGGGAGTGGTGGCCAGGCCTGCGGTCCGGGACGGCCTCGGTGCGGTTGAAGTAGGTGCGGCCGATATAGGCCTCGTTGCGCAGCATCCGGTCCAGGGTCGAGGTGCCCCACACGGCGCGGCTGCCGGTGGGGGTGGGCACGGCGCCGGCGTTGAGCTGGCGGCAGATCTGGCGGATGGTGGTCCCACCGGCCCGCTCGGCGAAGATCTGC
>Ga0207684_10006236_pt1 | contig 10888 bp, 6 predicted proteins | sample KBSK5501metaG_FD_184342 | JGI IMG/M metagenome (GOLD analysis project Ga0207684, IMG submission 184342) | Corn, switchgrass and miscanthus rhizosphere microbial communities from Kellogg Biological Station, Michigan, USA - KBS K5-50-1 metaG... | ecosystem: Host-associated > Plants > Roots >... | reverse complement strand
CGTGACGTGGAAGACCGGGAAATCGTCGTCCAGCGAATAAAAGCCGGTGTGGTCTCCGAACGGGCCTTCGCGCCGGCGCTCGCCCGGCAGGACGTAGCCCTCGAGAACGATCTCCGCTTCCGCCGGCACCGGCACGTCGACGGTCTTTCCGTCGACGAGCGGCACGCCCTCGCCGCGCACGAACCCCGCGAAGAGGAATTCCGAGATGCCCGGAGGCAGCGGCGCGACGCCCGAGAAGACGGTCGCGGGGTCCGCTCCGATCGCGACCGCCACCTCCATCCTCCTCCCCTCCCGTTCGTATCCGCGCGCCTGGCCCGCGCCGTCTTTGTGCTTCTGCCAGTGCATGCCGGTCGTGTTCCGGTCGAACACCTGCATGCGGTAAACGCCGACGTTGACTTTTCGCGTGACCGGATCGCGCGTGATCACCAGAGGAAGCGTAATGAACGGGCCGGCGTCCTGCGGCCAGCACGTCAGGACCGGCAGCTTTTTGAGATCGACCGATTCGCCGATCTCGACGACCTCCTGACCCGGCGCGGAGCGCACGTTCTTCGGAAACACCTGAGCGAGCTCCGTGATCCTCGGGATCGTCTTCAGTTTCTCGATCAATCCCTCGGGCGGCTTCGGATCGAGAAGAGGTTCGAGCCGCGCATCCCACTCGTCCCAGCCGGCCAGATCGAGCGCGCGAAGCATCCGCCGGCGCGACGCGAAGAGATTGATCGCGACGGGCATCGACGATCCGGTCACGTTCTCGAAGAGGAGCGCGGGCCCGTCCCCCTTGACCGCCCGGTCCGCGATCTCGGCGATCTCCAGCTTCGGAGAGACTTCCCGGGAGACTCGGACGAGGTCTCCGTCCGCCTCGAGCGCGGCAACGAAGTCCGAGAGATCTCGAAATGGCACGGGAAATTACTGCGACGCCGTCGATCGGCCGTAGCCGCCGTGGACCCACGCCTCGATCCCCCCGAAGACGTGCGACACGTAGGGGAATCCCTGGTGCGCCAGGAACTCGCAGGCCGATGCGGCGTCGACGCCGTCGCGGCTGAAGACCAGGATCGGCTCCTTCTTCCAGGCGGCGAGCTCGCGGTATCGCCACGGCAGATCGGTCAGCGGAATCTCTCGCGCTTTTCGGAAGTGCGGCAGGCCGGCTGCGAAGTCCCGCTCCTCCCGCACGTCGAGCACCAGGACCCCCGCGTTGTCGCGCATGATTTCGTTGGCGACGCCGACTTCGATCTCGCGGCAGTTGGCGGTGAGCGACGCGACGACTCGCCGGCTGGTCGCGCACGACGAGGACACCACCAGGAGCGTCCCGAGCACCACAGCAACGGCGAGCCCGAAGAGCGGTTCGGGCTCACTCTCCCGCATCGCGACGAATTATAGAAACTTCCGGCTCGATCGATCCGACGACTGCTCCGGCGGCGTTCTCGACGGGCGGGGACTCGAAGGCGCGGAGAGCGCGGCGCGCAGAGTCCGGCAACCATCGCATCTCGCGCATCAGCTGCAGTGTCACCGCCGGGCGGGCACGCGCGGACCCGTCCTCGATCTTGAGCGCCATCCCGGCGGCCCGGCCTCCCGCGGCCCTCGCGCGGACACCGACAGCGTAGACCCCTTCGGCGCCCTCCTTGCCGATCCACCTCCCGCGCCCGGCTCGCAGGAACTCCGTCGTGAAGAACCGGGTCCCCGCGACCATGTCGGGATTTTTCGACATCGCGTGGACGACCAGCGCGCGCGCCCGCTGCTCCACCCGCGTCTCGCCGCGCACGCGGCGGGCCATCAGCCGGGCATAGGCGAGCGCGAGCGCGGAGAGCGGGAGGCGATAGACCGTGAGCCCGCAGCCGTCGATCGCGAACTCCATTTCGGACTCGGGGAACGAACCGAGCCCGGCAAGCCTCCGGCGGATCGCGACCTGGAGAGGGTGCTCGGGCCGCCAGTAGGACTTCGTCGGCAGACCGAGCAACCGGCAGGCGAGAAGGAGCCCCGCGTGCTTTCCGGAGCAGTTGTTGTGGAGACGGATGGGGGCCTCGCCGCGGGCGAGGAGAGCGCGAGCAGCCGGCCCGTACGAGGGCAGATCCGGCCCGCAGACGAGGTCGCGGGCGCGGAAGCCACCCCGGTCGAGCAGCCGCTGGACCGTCCGGACGTGCCGGGGCTCGCCTCCGTGGGAAGCGCAGATCAGGGCGATGTCCCGCGCGCTCAGCCGGAAGCGTTCGACTCCCCCGGATTCCAGCAAGGGAAGAGCCTGGAAAGGCTTGGCCGCCGACCGCAGGAAGATCGGCTTGGCCGGGTCCCCGGCACCCGCCAGGAGCCGTCCCGATTCGTCCACGACGGCAGCGTCCCCGCGGTGCCGGGACTCGATCCGGCCGCCCCGGAGGACCCGCGCGAGAACGGGCGGCGAGGTCATGGGGCCCTTGTATCAGAGGGACCCTCCCCAGGGCTCTTTCGTTCCAGCAGTTCGAGACTCGAGAAGGCGATTCCCGTTCGGCTGTCCGAGCAAGAAATGGCACCGAAGGGTTCAAAACTCTGAATTCGGAAGTGAGCACGAATGGTCATCCGTCACATCGGCGACCAGCCCGTGTCGCGATAGAGTTCGGTTCGTTTTTCAGGTGTCTCCAGCAGCGCATGAAGGTAGAATCCGCAAAAGTTTCCGGCAGCGGGAAGTCCCGTCGAAAAAATTTGGGTACTACGACCAAGGTCCAATTGTTTCAGATCTTTCCGGATGTTGAAATGCTCTCACTCCGAAGCGCGGGGAAGGCGCTTTCGGGTACGCGGACAACCTGAGAAAAAACTTCTGGGGCAACCGAATTTGAGCACTGCAATTCGCGGAAGGGAGGCGGTGAATATCGGCGGAGCAAACTTTCGACGTGGAGTTCAGCAATCGCAAAACAATAGGGAGAAAAATATGGGAGATCGGAAACTGGGGATGATTCTTCGATGTACGGGTTTGACTCTCCTGGTTCTCGGAGTCCTCGTGCTGCTGCCCGCGTCGGCGGCGGCGGTGCCAGCGGCGCCAGTGGTACAGCACGGCGTTACGATCGCCAAGTCCTGTACTCAGTCCAGAAACCGCTGCGCGGATAACACGTTCTGCACACAGCCCGCCGACATCTGCGCCGGCACGTCGAGTTGCTCGACGACGGCAGGAAACAGAGCCAACTTCGCGGACTGCTTGATCACGATCACCGACTCGGATGGCTTTCTCGACTCCATTCAGATTAACGATGCCACGGACACCTACACCAACGGCACCGGCGTGCCACAAAGCTCGGCGAACATCCTGGTCGTCTCCACCAGCGGCACCGTGACGGGACCCGGTTGCGCGGTTGGCCAGGACGTCAGCCCCGCCAACACCTGTACGCTCGCCGCTGCTGCCTCGATTTCGTTCCAATCGAACTTTTACATGGTTCAGGCTGCGGATCCGAGTCCCCTCCTTGACAGGGCCGACGTCGCGCTGCAAGACAAGTGCGACGGAGCCGGTTCAAATTGCACCGGCGGCAACGGCTGCAACTGCGGCGGCGTGACGGTGTCCTTCGGCGCCTCAACGACCCTTCAGTCGGGCTGCAGCACCCCGGTGAACCTGGCCGACAGCACCGCGTGTCCGGACACCGACAACAACGTGTGTACGACGGCGGGCTGCGAGGCGGGAGTCTGCGTTCAGGGCCACATCCCGACCGTCTGCACCCCCTCTACCAACGAGTGCGTGACCAATCCGGCATGCGATCCGGTCGCCGGCTGCACGCATCCGAACCAACCCGACAGCACCGCGTGTACGGACAACGACAACAACGTTTGTACGACGGCGGGCTGCGAGGCGGGAGTCTGCGTTCAGAACCACATCCCGACCGTCTGCATCCCCTCCACCAACGAGTGCTTGACCAATCCGGCATGCGACCCGGTCGCCGGCTGCACGCACCCGCCAGTGGGCGACAGCACCCTGTGTACGGACAACGACAACAACGTTTGTACGACGGCGGGCTGCGAGGCAGGAGTCTGCGTTCAGACCCATGCCGTGCAGACCTGCACCGCCTCCACCAATGAGTGCTTGACCAATCCGGCATGCGACCCGGTCGCCGGCTGCACGCATCCGCCCCAACCCGACAGCACCGCGTGTACAGATACCGACAACATCTCGTGCACGACGGCTGGCTGCGAGGCTGGAACCTGCGTTCAGACTCACGTCGACACCTGCACGTCTAACGAGATCTGCCGCACCCCCGGATTCTGGGGAACGCACGCGTGTCCGCCGGGGACGGGAGATATTAATTCAGGCTGCGAGAAGGCCGGTGCCCAGAACATCACCCAGAGAGTTCTCAACAACTTCACCGGCTTGACCATTTGCGGGCACCCCATCACGACGACGGACTTGAGCAACACCTCGGCGGTGGAAGCCATCTGCGTCGCGATCAAGGGTGACTCCAGCCTTCAGGTTGCCCGGCAGCTGACGGCTGCCGCTCTGAACTGCATCCTGACCAACAGCGCCGGGTGCTCGCCCCCCCTTAACCAAATCGACCCCTGCGCCGGAGTCTCCGTGCACGACGTCTTCGCCGCCTGCAACAACCCGGCAAACCTCTGCGCCACGACGGCGGTCGTCAACGGCGTCACGGTCGACTGCATCGAAGCTCTCGACTGCTTCAACAATGGCGGGACTTTTGACCCGGGCACCGACCCGACCAACGCCACGTGCTCGGCGTCTGCCACCAGCTGCCACGACGCGCTCCTTAGTGCGAACGGCTGCGCAATCTTCGAGCCTCCGGGACCTGCGGGAAGCCCGAAAGAGTGCAATGACGCTCGCAAGGACAACTGCACGATCTTGTGCAGCCATGCCTGCACCAATGCGTCCCCGCCTCCAGTTTGCATTAACTAAATCCCTGGGCGCCCGAACTCGGGCGCCCATTTTTTCGAAGGGCGCCCGCGGGGCGCCCCTTTTTTTGCTACGATTTGCTCGTGAGTTCAGCCGGTTCTCGATTCACGCCGCGCCAACTCGCCCTGCTTCTGAGCGTCAGCGTGCTCCTCGCGGGGCCGGCCGATGGCACCGCCGCGACTTATTACGTCCGGCAGACCGTGGGCAATGACGCGAACGAGGGCGTGTCGCCCAAGACGGCCTGGAAGCACCTCGAGAAGCTCTGGTATCTGCACGCCGGCGACACCGCCTACGTTGGTCCAGGCTTGTATCGGGAAGAGATCGAGGTTCAGAACAGCGGTACTCCCGAGGCTCGCATCACGTTCATCGCGGACAGCAGCGGGAAATACACCGGAGACCCGCCCGGACTCGTGATGATCACGGGCGCGGAGCCGGTCGACGGGAAGATCTTCGTCGCGACCTCCACGCCCGGCGTCTATTCAGCTCAGTTTCCCGCCTACGTCGTCCTGGGCGTCACCGAGATGGACTCGGCGCAGTTCCGCTATCAGCAGGCTCGAAGCACGAAGGAGCACCTCGTCGACAAGCTCACCGAGCTCCAGGTCGTCGAGAAGCTTCCCTCGCACTTTTACTACGACGAGAAAGCCAGGGTCCTCTACATTCACACGAGCGACGGCAAGTCCCCACGGTCGCACGAGATCGAGCTGTTTCGGCGCGGCAACGGGATCATGATCAACGGCAAAACCTTTGTCACCGTGATCGGCTTCACCTTTCGCCACACCGGCGACTCCGGCATCAGCTTCTTCAAGGGGTCCGGTGACGGCGCCGCAATCTTCAACACCTCCTACGGATCCCGCCAAGGGATCCGCGTCTACACGGCTCCGAACGTGCTCATCTACGGAAACACGCTGTTTCGGAACGAGAATTGCGGAGTCTACTTTGCGGCGGCGTCGGTCAACGGAAAAGCTCTCCGCAACATCGCGTACGAGAACGTGAAAGGGATCCGCTGGGGCAGCAAGTCCGGCGATGCCGTGGCCGCCGAGAACGTGCTCTTCGACAACCGGGATGCGGGAATCTCCATCGAGGAAACCGGACCGGTGACGGTGTGGTCGAATGTTCTGGCCGGCAACCGGCTGTCGCAGCTTATCGGCCTGCATCCAGGGTACATCTCGGACGAGAACTGCTTCGAGAGAAGCGACCCGCAGCAGCTGCTCGCCGACTTCTATCCCTACCCGCTGAACGACCGATTCAAGACCCTCCGCGAGTATCAGGAGGCTAGAGGCCAGGATCTGGGATCGCGGGAAAACGGCTGTCCTTCGCGCCCCGAAAAGCTGGACGTCCACAAGTTGCATGCCGACTCGACGAGCTACCGTGAGAGAGCCGTAAAAATGCTCGAATCGCCGGTGGCCGCGTCCCCGAATTCAACGACGACTCCCGCCGTCACTCCGCAGCCGCAACCCCCCGCTGGCTCAAGGAATACGCCGTCGCCCGGGGCGGTTGTTTACCCGCGAATCAAAAGGCCGGGCGTCGCCGATTGCGCCGTGAATACCAAAAAAATATCTTTGAGAGGTTAAGCCAATGAACCGAAAGACGTTACTGCCCCTCGCCCTCGTCCTGCTGGCCGTTGCGGTGGCCGTTGCCTCGTCACGCCCTGCCCTGTCGCAGAGCAGCGCCGAAGTTCAGACTCTCAAAAAGGACATGGAGGCGTTGAAGGAAGGGCAGCAGGCGATCCAGAAAGACCTTCAGGAGATCAAGAAGCTCATCGCCGCTCGCCCGGCCGCCGCTCCGGCAGCGGCAGACCAGGCGCTGAACGCCGTGGTCAGCACCGACGGCGAGCCGTTCAAAGGAGACAAGAACGCCAAGCTGACACTGGTCGAGTTTTCGGAGTTCCAGTGCCCATTCTGTGGCCGGCACGTCCGCGAGACGTTCCCTCAGCTCGACAAAGAGTACATTCAGACGGGAAAGGTGAAGTACGTCTTCCGGGACCTTCCCCTCGAGTCGATCCACAAGAACGCTTTCAAGGCGTCGGAAGCGGCGCACTGCGCCGGGGATCAGGGCAAGTTCTGGGAGATGCACGATCGGCTCTACGCCAACCAGAATTCGCTCGAACCGGCGATGCTGACCGCGCACGCGCAGGCGGTCGGGGTCGACGCCAAGAAGTTTCAGGCGTGTCTGGACTCGGACAAGCACGCCGCGGACATCCGCAAGGACATCGACGACGCGAACAAGCTCGGTATTACCGGCACTCCGACGACCGTCATCGGGCTGACGCAGCCGAACGACCCGAAGATCAAGATCCTGCGGGTCATCCGGGGAGCACAGGGCTACAACGCTTTCAAGGCCGCCTTCGACGAGCTCCTCACTCCCCCGCAGAAACAGTAAAGCCGGAGGCGCGTCTCGCCCTTCGGCTCGCCGGCCTGGGGCGTGACGCGGTTACGGTTTTCGCTCGACAGGAGGCTCGGCTCGGGAGGAGTGGGAACCCGGCGTCGCGCTCACGGTCCAATTCCCGCCAGAAATCCATCGTAGGCGCCGGCGCTCGTGAGGGGGCCGGTGCCGAAGTCGATCGTCGCGGCGAAGAAGCCGCCGACGCTGACTTCTCCGGTGGGAGCCACCGACACGCAGTCGGCCAGCTGATTGTCTCCCCCGCCGTAGCGCTTCGACCAGACGTGCCCTCCGGCCGAGTTGTACTTGGCCACGAAGACGTCGATGTTCGAGGCCGTCAACGCCCCGCCGCCGAAATCCACCGACCCGGAGAAATAACCCGCCATGACGAAGTTGCCACTGCCGTCCACGGCCACCCCGGTCGAGATGTCCTGACCCGTGCTGCCAAACTGCTTCGACCAGATGTGTCCGCCCGTGGCTCCCGAAAGTTTGGCCAGGAATATGTCGTCGCTCCCCGCGCTCGTAAACGTAGAGCCCCCGAAATTGATGGTGCTCTGAAACTTGCCCGTTACAGCCACGTCGCCTGCGGAGTCCACTGCCAGCCCGTAAGCTCTGGAGCCGCCCGGGCCGCCAAAATGCTTCGACCAGATGTGCGTACCGGAAGCAGAATACTTCGCTACGAAAACGTCTCCAAATCCAGTAGGTGACACGGCCGTCAAGTCGTTCCCGCCAAAGTTCACCGTCCCCTCGAACGACCCCGCGATAAACACGTTGCCCGATCCATCCGTCTTCACCGCGAATCCCATGTCGTTGCCTGTGCTGCCGAAACGTTTCGACCAGACGTGTGCGCCAGCGACCGAGTACTTCACCAGAAATACGTCCGACCCACCCGCGCTGAAGAGAGCTCCTCCACCAAAATCCACCCCGATGGCAGAAACCCCGATGTACCCCGTCACGAACACGTTGCCCGAAGCATCCGCGGCAATCGCGTTGCCCTGGTCGGTCCCGTACCCGCCAATCACCTTGGACCACACCCAGGAGCCCGCCGAGGAGTACTTCGCCACGAAAATGTCGTTGGACCCGCCGGGCTGGTACTGCAGTCCCCCACCGTAGTCCACCGAATAGCTGCCCTGATAGCCCGTCACCAGAACGTTGCCCGTGGGGTCCGTGGCCGCCCCCATGCCCTCCTCGGGGGCGCTCCCTCCGATCACCCTGGACCACGAATACCCGCCCGAAGGCGAGTACTCCGCCACGAAAATGTCCGCCGAACCCGCGTTGCTGCTGACCGAGCCGCCACCTAAATTCGTCGTTCCGGCGAAGTGGCCCGTCACCGCCACGTTGCCGAGCCCGTCCGTCGCCATCCCCTGAACCCGATCGTCACCCGTGTCGCCGAGACGGCGAGACCACAGACTGCCCGGCGGAGGAGTAGCGCCGGTCTCGAAGTAGCCAGAGACGTCAAGGATGACCTGCACGGTCCCGCTCGCCTGATCGCAATGAACGGCGATTCCGCCAGTCGAGCTGAGTGAGTAGTTGCCGTTGTTGGCGCGCGTCTTTCCCGCTGCATAGTTGATCGCGGACGCCGTCGCAAGAGAAGATCCCGCCGGATAGATGCGAAGGTCTCCGGCGGCGGTCGCAGCGGTGACCGTCACGTTCAGAATCACCGCGTCCGCAGTCGATGGAATGCCGCAGCGACCGGCGAAGATGAACGTGCGATCAGAGTTTGCGGAGAGGGCGGGTCCCCCGTAAGGTCCGGAGGGATCGCGGGTGTCGGCCACGCGGCACTGGGTCAAGGTATAGAGCCCTGTCCCCGGAAGAGCTGAATTCAGCCCCTTGAGGACAGGGGCGAAAGAGAAGATCGCCGAAATCGCGAGAATGCCGTTTCGCGCTATCTGCGCTGTTCTGGCGCTGCGGCGGCAGCGGACACCAGTCCCCCGCTGCGTATTTGACTTTAGTCGTATACGAGGGACGCATTTGAGTTCGGCGGCGAAGGACATGACCGCTCCTTTAACCTTTAAAGGAAGGGAAGGTGTGTGGGGTTGACTCGGCGCCGTGAGGAACTGAATCTCGTGCGCGCGAGCGATAGCGACTTCGCGGCATTCGCTCGAGACAGGGCTCCGAAGGTGATCAATTTACGGTCCAATTCCCGCCAGAAATCCATCGTAGGCGCCGGCGCTCGTGAGGGGACCGGTGCCAAAGTCGATCGTGGCGGCGAAGAAGCCGCCGACGCTGACCGATCCGTTGGGAGCCACCGCGACGCAGTCGGCCAGCTGATTGTCTCCCCCGCCGTAGCGCTTCGACCAGACGTGCCCTCCGGCCGAATTGTACTTGGCCACGAAGACGTCGATGTTCGAGGCCGTCAACGCCCCGCCTCCGAAATCCACCGACCCGGAGAAATAACCCGCCATGACGAAGTTGCCGCTGCTGTCCACGGCCACCCCGGTCGAGATGTCCTGACCCGTGCTGCCAAACTGCTTCGACCAGATGTGAGACCCATCCGCTCCGGACAACTTGGCCAGGTATATGTCGTCGCTCCCCGCGCTCGTGAACGTAGAGCCCCCGAAATTGATGGTGCTCTGAAACTTGCCCGTCACCGCCACGTCGCCTGCCGAGTCCACCGCCAGCCCGTAAGCTCTGGAGCCGCCCGGGCCGCCAAAATGCTTCGACCAGATGTGCGTACCGGAAGCAGAATACTTCGCTACGAAAATGTCTCCAAATCCAGTAGGTGACACGGCCGTCAAGTCGTTACCGCCAAAGTTCACCGTCCCCTCGAACGACCCCGCGATGAACACGTTACCCGCTGCATCCGTCTCCACCGCAAGTCCATTGTCGTTGCCTGTGCTGCCAAAACGCTTCGACCAGATGTGTGCACCAGCGGCCGAGTACTTCACCAGAAATACGTCCGACCCACCCGCGCTGAAGAGAGCTCCTCCACCAAAATTCACCCCGCTGGCAGAAACCCCGATGTACCCCGTCACGAATACGTTGCCTGCGGCGTCCGCTGTAATCGCGTTGCCCTGGTCGGTCCCGAACCCGCCAATCACTTTGGACCACACCCAGGAGCCCGCCGAGGAGTACTTCGCCACGAAAATGTCGTTCGACCCGCCGGGCTGGAACTGCGATCCACCACCGTAGTCCACCGAAAAGCTGCCCTGATAGCCCGTTATCAGAACGTTGCCCGAGGGGTCCGTGGCCGCCCCCAAGCCCTCCTCAGACGCGTTCCCCCCGAACACCCTGGACCACGAATACCCGCCTGAAGGCGAGTACTCCGCCACGAAAATGTCCGCCGAACCCACGTTGCTACTGACCGAGCCGCCACCAAAATCCGTCGTTCCCGCGAAGTGGCCCGTCACCGCCACGTTGCCGAACGCGTCCGTCGCGATCCCCTGAGCACGATCGTCGCCCGTGTCGCCAAAACGACGAGACCAGATCCCTGAAGGGGGTGTGGGGGTCGGCGTCGGTGTCGCTGTCGGTGTGGCCGTCGGCGTCGAAGTCGGCGGGACTGGCGTCAATGTCGGCGTTTGAGTCGGCGTCGCCGTCGGGGTACGCGTCGCTGTCGGCGTTGAGGTCGGCGTCGCCGTCGGCGGCACGGGTGTCGGGGTACGGGTCGCCGTCGGTGTCGAAGTTGGCGTTGAGGTCGGCGTCGCCGTCGGCGGCACGGGTGTC
>Ga0207684_10006233_pt1 | contig 10892 bp, 8 predicted proteins | sample KBSK5501metaG_FD_184342 | JGI IMG/M metagenome (GOLD analysis project Ga0207684, IMG submission 184342) | Corn, switchgrass and miscanthus rhizosphere microbial communities from Kellogg Biological Station, Michigan, USA - KBS K5-50-1 metaG... | ecosystem: Host-associated > Plants > Roots >... | reverse complement strand
TTGATCCGGCCGATGGACGATCTCCCGGGTGTCGACGAGCTCAAGAGGAAGATGACGCCGGCGAATCTCGACAGCCTCAAGAGCAAGGACGGCACGAAACTCCTCGGCCTACCCTATTTCACCAGCCTCTTCACCCTGATGTACAACGAGCCGATGCTCCAGCAGGCAGGGATCAGGTCTCCCGCCAAGACCTGGGACGAGCTGGTCGAGCACTGCACAAAGCTGAAGAAGGACAAGATCAGCGACACGCCGTACCTGCCGAACTGGAGCCACGGCCCTTCCGAGACGATGCCGCAGTTCATGAGCGATTGTTTTTCGGAAGGTGCCCAGGTCTTCGACGCGAAAAACCATGTGATCGTCGATCAGGAGCCGGGGGCGGCACGGGCCATGGAGCGCTGGCAGAAAATGTATAAGGCGGCGCTGGTGAACCCCGAGGTGCTCACCAAGACCTCGTCCACCGATGTCCATCGGCTGTTCTGGACCGGGCGGTACGCCTACCATACGAACCACTCTTACTATCTCAAGACTATCGCCGGGGAGCCCCAGAACTCAAAGCTCGCCCCGAAGAAGGCCAGGTTGGCGATGTACCCAGGCACTGGCACCACTTATATGTGGACCGACTCCTATGTGGTGAACGCCAGGACCAAAACTCTCGAGGACGCGTGGAAGTTCACGCGGTTCCTGGGAGGGAACCTCAACGGCGACTGGTACGTCCAGCGGCAGTGGTGCCTGATCGCGGGCCTCGACAACCCATATCCCGAGATGTACGACCAGCCAGATGTCGTCCAGTCGTACGACCGCTGGGTCGACCTCGGGCTCCTCCGTGAGCAAACTAGGAAGGGCAAGGTCATCGCGGCCTACAAGGAATCGTGGTACGCCGAGTACGACACCAAGGCGCTCGCGATCGTTCACGACATCATCCGGGCCGGCGTCACCGTGCCGAAGGGCCTCAAGCAACTCGCCAGCCTGCAGAAGTCGCTCGCATAGCCGGCACCCATGACCCTCGGGATCCGCCTGTCCGAGGGGCGTTTCGCCTTGCTCCTTGTGCTGCCTGCGCTGCTCGTGATCTTCGCGGTCGTCCTGTTCCCGCTGCTCTACTCGCTGTGGCTCTCCTTCACTGACGTCAACGTGCTCCGGACCAGCGGCCCGGTGATCGAGCTCTTCGGGATCCGGGTGCCGCTCTTCCGCTTCGTCGGTCTCCAGAACTACGTCATGATCTTTGACGATCAGCTGTACTGGAGCTCGCTCTGGCGCACGCTCTACTTCGTTGGGGCCTTCGTGTTCGAGGCCACGCTCGGCGGGCTCGGCATGGCTCTTGTCCTGAACGAGCGCTTCGCAGGGCGCCCGCTAATGCGCTGCCTGCTCCTGATTCCGTGGTCACTGTCCCGCGTGGTAGTCGGACTCCTCTGGATCGGCATCCTCGACTTCGAGTTCGGCGCTTTCAATGGGTTGCTCTACGACCTCCACCTCGTCGAGGGCTCCATCGCCTTCTTCAAGGATGGCTTCAGCGCCCTCAACGTGCTCGTCTCGGTCTACGCCTGGAACGAGGGCCCGTTCGCGGCGCTCCTGTTCCTGGCCGGTATGCAGTCCATCTCCATGGACCTCTACAGCGCTGCGGAGGTGGACGGGGCGGGGTACTGGCAGCGCTTTCGCCATCTAACCCTTCCCGCCCTTCGGCCGATCCTCTTCCTGGTGCTAGTGCTGTCGACGGTGAACGGGTTCCTCATGCTCGACCTGATCTACGTCCTTACCATGGGCGGCCCTGGGCACGACACGACCACCGTGTCGTGGCTCGGTTACGAGACAGCCTTCACGTTCTTCAAGTTCGGTCCGGGCACCGCGATCCTGTACACGTTGACCGCGCTCTGCCTGCTCCTGGCGCTCGTCTATCACCGATTGATCCTGGCTCGCTTCGAGCCGGCCGCGTGATGGCGACGATGGCGCCCACGGCCGTGGCCGACCGGAACTACGGGGGCGGTCGCTACAAGGCACACTCCGTCGGCAGCCGGCTCGTCCTGTACGGGCTGATCCTGCTGGTGGCCCTCTGGCTGATCGGCCCGTTCGCGTGGCTGTTCGTCACCAGCATCTCCTACCAGCGGAATCTGATGGCCCGGCCGCTCTCCTTCGTTCCGCCGGAGGTCACCCTTGACAATTACCGGATGGTTCTCGGGCTCGTCCGGTTCCATGCCGAGGGCCAGGCCGCCAGGATTCTTCCGTCCATGCTGAACAGCCTGATCGTCGCGGCGGCGGTCACGGCGCTGAATCTGATCATTGGCACGACGGCGGCCTATGCATACGCGCGCTACCGGTTCCCTCTGAAGACAGTGTCGCTCTTCGCGCTCCTCTTTGCGCGGATGCTGCCGACGGTTGTGCTGGTCCCGGCCTTTTTCCTGGTGCTCCGAGCGCTCGGGCTCCAGAATACCCTTACCGGACTCGTCGTCATCTACTGCGCCTTCACATTGCCATTCACGGTGTGGATCATGAAGGCGTACTTCGAGACCGTGCCAGACGAACTCGACAAAAGCGCGCTGGTCGACGGCTGCAGCCGCTTCCAAGCCTACTACCGGGTCGTGCTGCCCGTCTCCGGACCGGGACTGATGGCCGCGGGTGCCTTCGCCTTCATGCTCTGCTGGAACGAGTTCATCATTGCCCAGGTGCTGAACACTAAGCCGGGCACGACGACGCTTCCGCCGGTGATCGTCGCAATGAACGGACAAACGAACATCGACTACTCCGTCATCGCGGCTTCAGGCGTTCTGGGCGCGCTGCCGGCCGTCCTGCTGGTGCTCGTCTTTCAGAAGCACATGGTGCAGGGCCTCACGGCCGGCTCCGTCAAGGGTTGATGAGCCCCACCGTCCTGGTCACGGGCGCCCCGGGTTCGTCATGGCGAACCAGGTCCGCCACCTGGCAGAGCGCGGCCACGACGTCGTCGGGACCGACATCAAGCCGCCCGATCCTCCTCTGCGCTGATTTCTCGTCGTGTCGTCGTCTCAAGCGGCAGCGTGTACGGTCCTCGCGAGCGTTTCACGCCGATCCGCGAGGATGACGCCAAGGATCCGCAGGCTGGATACCCGATGACGAAGGCGCTTCTCTCACCGATGGCGGAGTGGGCGACGGCCGCCGTGAAGGGCGAGCCCGTCGTCGTGAGCGGGGGCGCGACCGTTCCACGGGACGCTGTCTACGTCGGTGACGTTGCCGGTGGCATTGCCGCGATCCTGCTCGCCGACCGCTTGAGCTACGACGCTACAAGGTCGGCTGGGGGCGCGGGACATTGGCGAAGCAGGCGATGGCGGCTCTCGGTCGGATCTTTCCGAGGTTGCGGATCGAGTGGTACCCGGAGAGGCCGTCGCCCTGGTCCAGCGCCGGCGCTGTCGCCGGACCGCTCCAGTGCGACAGGCTGCGACAGGATCTCGGTTGGCAGCCGCGCTACGACCTGGACTCGGGTCTCGCCGAGTACATCGAGTGGCTGCAGCAGTATGCCTGAGTCATGACTCACCCTTCCTGTCCGCTGGCAGGCTGAACTGGAAGGTAGCGCCGGGGCCGGCATTGGGAGAGGCCCACAACCTTCCGGCGTGAGCTTCGATGATCGATCGGCTGATGGACAGTCCGATGCCCATGCCGCGCGGCTTGGTGGTGAAGAAGGCGTCGAACATTTGGTCTACGTTGTCCGGTTCGATCCCGGTACCGGAGTCCTGCACCGCCACAAGCACAAGCTCAGCTTCGTGCTGCGACCGGATCAGCAGCTCGCGCGGCCGGTCCGTGACGGGTTCCATCGCGTCCAATCCGTTGATCACTAGATTGATCAAGACCTGCTGCAGCTGGACACGGTCGCCCAACACCGCCGGCAGCGCCGACGCGAGGTCCGTCAGCAGCGACACTCGATGGCCCAGCACCTCGTGGCGCGCGAGCAGCACAACCTCACGGATAACGTCGTTCATGTCAAGCCGCTCTCTATGGGGGTCGGTCCGCCGGCAGAGCGTGCGAATCCTTCCTATTACCTCGCCCGCGCGGTGGGCATCCGTCATGACGCCGGCGAGCGCCTGGCGGACGCTGTCGATGTCGGGGTGGTCCGCGGCTAGCCAGTTGAGGCAGGCCTCCGCGTCGCCGACTATGGCGGCCAGTGGCTGGTTGATCTCATGGGCGATGGAGGCTGCGAGCTCGCCGAGGGCGGACACGCGAGCGACATGGGCGAGATCTGCCTGGGCCTTCTGCAGCGCCTCCTCCGCCCGCTTCCGATCGGTGATGTCCTGGACCATCCCGATACTGAACATCGGTTGTCCTCGATCGTCCCGTACGATGTAGACCGTGAGGTCGCCCCAGACGAGGGTGCCGTCTTTCCGGCGGTATCGCTTTTCGATGTGGTAGTGGTCGCGCTTGCCGCTGAGTAAGTCGCTGAAGAGGCTCCAGTCCGCCGTCGCATCATCGGGGTCGGTGAACATCGTGAAGGGCATGCCACGGAGCTCGTGTGCGCTATAACCCAGTATCTGCTGGAGCTTCCTGTTGCTTTCGAAGGGCCGACCGGCCGAGTCGACAAGTGCAATACCGACCGCCGCTTCCTCGAACAGTGCGCGGAACTGCCGCTCGCTTCTGCCGAGCGCTTCCTCGGCGCGCTTCCGCTCGGTGATGTCATCCACGATCGACATGAACAGATGGTCATTGCCGTCCGTGCCCGGGATCAGGGACACGTGGATGCTCACCCACATCAGGGTGCCGTCCTTGCGCCGGTTGCGCTTGATCAGCTCGAAAGATTGCCGTTTACCCTCTAACAGCTCGGCGGCAAGCCGCCGGTTGGCTTCACGATCCTCCTCGTAGGTAATGTCCATGAACGTCAGCGTGCGGAGTTCGTCCGACGAATAGCCCAGCATTCGCTGATAGGCAGCATTAGCGGCCAGGAAGCGGCCACTGCGGTCTCCCGACTGCAGCACGATGCCGACGGCCGAGTTCTCGAAGACCGCCCGCCAGCGTTCTTCGCTCTTTCGCAGTTGCTCCTCATCGCGTCGTCGTATCTTTTCGATCGGTCGATCAAGCTCAGGCGGTTCGAACACCTCCCACCGTCCGTTTCGCCGTGCTAATGAAAAGTGGTGCGTGCGTGCGACCTCCAGGATCTCCGCGACTCCACACGCTCCGAGAGGGTAGGCACACAGCACGGTCATCGGTCGACCCATGAGTGATTCGCTCAGCGCTTTCTCGTAATCACAGAAGGCCTTCCACTGCGTTGCAGGCACCCAGGAGATCTGCCCCGCGACTCGCAATCCTTCATAGCCTCGGCCCAGAGCCGCGACGAGCTTGTCGTTCCAGCCACCCGTCACCCTCTTGGGATCGAAGGTGGCGTCCTCTGGGTACCACTCCCGAGCCGGAAGAATTTCGATGTCACCCGAGGAGCTTACAGTGTGACCCAGCGCCCTTCTGGCGTCTGCTTCGGCCAGTGGATCGGCAATCACCCAGACACAGAATTCTTTGCTCTTCAGTCCCGCCCGGAAATACGGAACCAGCGTATCGAGCAGATCATCTCTCGTCTCATAAAAATGACAAAAGTGGGTTCCCCAGGGCCGATGCCCCACCACGTCTATCCCGGTCGTCCTCAACGCAGTTGCCACTGCAGCCTCCCGGAGGCATGACAGTAGTCTGAAGATACGAGGCATTGCAAGGCCATTGTCTTCATGAGTCGAACGCCAGGAATTGGTAGTCTCCGCTAGGCCAAGGTCGGACCCATCAGCAGAGTGAGCGACGAAATCTCCGTCCCGATCCCCGGACGTCCCGGCCGCTTCCGCTCGAACGTCCACGTCCTGGAGATCAGCCGCCGGCGTCACCGCATCGTGGCGGGCGTCACGATGGCGCCACTCGCCTCAGGGTCCCGCGACTCACTCATTGGCGCTTTGCCGCGAGGCGTCGGCACTGGTCGTCGGTCGACCGGATGCGCCGCCCTGCATTTGTCGACCGGAGCTTGCGGGTTCTTGCTAGAACCTCGCGGCGCGCAACCGCCTCCACCACCGCTCCCTCAAACAGAATTGAATGTACCTTCGGACATTTCGTTCCGCGGCGCAGGTCAAGGAGGCTAGAGTGATGGTCCGGTTGAGCATCAATGGGACGTTGCATCAGCTCGATGTGCCCCCCGACATGCCTCTGTTGTGGACACTCCGTGACGTGATCGGGTTGACGGGGACGAAGTTCGGCTGCGGCATGGCGCTCTGCGGCGCCTGCACTGTCCAGGTGGACGGCTTGCCCATTCGCTCGTGCGTGACACCGGTATCGTCCGTCGCCGGAAAAGAGATCACCACCATCGAGGGCATCGGCGCCACGCCCGTCGGGCAGAGAGTCCAGGAGGCGTGGCGCGCGCTGAACGTGCCCCAGTGCGGCTACTGCCAGAGCGGCCAGATCATGCAGGCCGCCGGACTCCTCGCGACCAACCCGAAGCCCTCGGACCAGGACATCGACACCTCCATGGCCGGGAACATCTGCCGCTGTGGCACCTACCAGCGGATCCGGGCGGCCATCAAGGCGGCCGCGAAGGAGAGCGCATGAGCCAGGTCATCAACGTCAGCCGCCGCGGCTTCCTCGTGGGTTTGGCCGGAGCCGGAGCCCTCATTCTCGGCGCGCAGACCGTGCCCAAGCTGCTGTGGGCGAAGAAAGCCGACAACGGGAGCCCGCACGCCGACGAGACGACCCTGCATCCGAATCTCTTCGTCGGCATCGATACCGACGGGACCGTCTACATCGTCGCGCATCGCTCTGAGATGGGCACGGTCATTCGTACCTCCCTGCCCCTCGTGGTGGCGGACGAGCTTGACGCCGACTGGAAGCGCGTGAAGATCGAACAGGCCATCGGGGACGCGCGCTACGGTGACCAGAACACCGACGGATCGCACTCGGTCCGGAGCTTCCTCGAAGTGATGCGCGAGGCGGGCGCCGCCGCGCGCCTCATGCTGATTCGCGCCGCCGCCCAGCAGTGGGGGACTCCGGATTCGGAGTGCCGAACCGATCTCCACACGGTCGTCCACACGCTGACGGGCCGACACCTCGGCTACGGGGAGCTGGCCTCGACCGCCTCCAGGCTGCCCGTCCCCAGAAAAGAGGAATTGTCGCTCAAGCCTCCCGCCTCCTGGCGCTACATCGGCAAGGGCATGCCCAGCTACGACCTCGCGGACATGGTCACGGGGAAGGCTCTCTATGGCATGGATGCCCGCGTGGCCGGCATGGTCTATGCCTCGATCGAGCATCCGCCGGTGTTCGGCGGAAAGGTAAAATCCTACGATGAGAAAGCGACGCTGAAGGTCACCGGCGTCCGCCAAATCGTCCCCATCGATCCGTTCAAGCCGCCCGCCGCCTTTCAGCCTTTGGGCGGGGTAGCCGTGGTCGCCGACAACACCTGGGCCGCCTTTCAGGGGCGCAAGAGTCTCAACGTCGTCTGGGACAACGGGCCGAACGAGAGCTACGACTCCGACCAGTACAAGCGAGCGCTGCAACAGACTGCTCGCAAGCCCGGGAAGATAGTGCGGAACGAAGGCGATGTCGACTCCATGTTCGTCAAGGGTGGCAAGACATTTGAGGCCGACTACTACGTTCCGCTGCTCGCTCACGCCCCCATGGAGCCCCTAGTCGCGCTCGCGGAATTCAAGGATGGCAAGGTCACGGCCTGGGCTCCGACGCAGAACCCCCAGGCCGTGCAGGACATCGTCTCCAAGGAGCTGGGAATCCCAAAGGACCACGTGATCTGCCACGTGACCTTACTCGGCGGGGCGTTCGGCAGAAAGTCCAAACCTGACTACGTAGCCGAGGCCGCCGTGCTCTCGAAGAAAGTGGGCCGTCCCGTTAAGGTGGTCTGGACCCGCGAGGACGACATCAAGTTCGACTACTACAATACGGTCGCCGCGATGCATATGAAAGCGGCTCTCGATCCGAAAGGACGGCCGACGGCATGGTTGCAGCGGTCGGTCTTCCCGCCCATCACGTCCATCTTCGACGTGAGCGCCGTCTACGGTGATCCCGGCCACCTTCAGCAGGGCTGGACCGATGTGCCCTATGCGATCCCGAACCTGCGCGTGGAAAACGGCCCGGCCAAGGCCCACGTCCGCATCGGTTGGCTACGCTCAGTGGCGAACATCTATCACGGCTTCGCCGTCCAGAGCTTCACGGACGAGCTCGCCCACCGCGCGGGACGCGATCCGGTTGACTATCTGCTCGACCTGATCGGACCAGCGCGCAAGCTGGACCTGACGCGGACGTCCTACCCGAACTATGGAGCTTCCATCGAAACCTATCCCTGGGAGACAGGCCGGCTGCGCCGGGTCACCGAGATGGTCGCGGAAAAGGCTGGGTGGGGAAAGCGCAAGCTGGGCAAGGGCGCGGGACTCGGCATCGCGGCCCACCGAAGCTTCTTGACCTATGTGGCCACGGTGGTGGAGGTCGAGGTCAACGGCCAAGGGGAGGTTCGGATCCCGCGGGTGGATACCGTCCTCGACGCAGGACTGATCGTAAACCCGGAGGCCACCCGCGCCCAGTTCGAAGGCGCGGCGGTCTTCGGAGCCAGCATCGTCCGAAGCGGGGAAATCACCGCCAAGCATGGGGTCATTCAGCAGTCGAATTTTAACGACTATCCCGTGGCTCGAATCAACGAAGCGCCTTACCAGACGAATGTGCATATCGCCGAGAGCAGCGCTCCTCCGGCCGGCGTGGGGGAACCCGGCGTGCCCCCGTTCGTGGCCGCCTTCACGAACGCCATCTTTGCCGCCACCGGGAAGCGTCTTCGGGAATTGCCGCTTTCGCGCACTACGCTCGGTGCGTCGTGACCGTCACACAGACAACGGAGACCCCTATGAATCCCCTTACGGCAGACCGCGTGAAAGCCGGATTCATTGGCCTGGGTAACATGGGAAGCCGGATCGCACTGCGCCTGCTCGATCACGGATACCAGCTCACCGTATACGACATGGATCTCGCAAAGGCAGAAGCCATCGCGGCACAGGGCGGTGTCGTCGCGAGGGACATTCTTGACCTGGCACGCACTGCCGATGTGCTTCTCTCATGCTTGACCAACGATGAAGCAGTTCGGAGAGTCTATACCGGGCCTGAGGGCGTATTTGCTGGGGCAAGGTCGGGGACCGTCATCTTAGAGATGAGCACGATCTCTCCAGAGAACTCACGCGAACTCCACAGGCTCGGCGCCAGAGGTGGCATCGAGGTACTCGATGTCGCCGTCTCGGGGAGCACGCCTGCCGCTGAAGAAGGCACCCTCACGCTGCTGGTAGGCGGCAACCGAGAACTGTTCGCCGCCGCTGAGGCAATATTCCAGGCGGTCGCGAAACGATACTTTCTTCTGGGCGGTCCGGGCTCTGGAACCGCGATGAAGTTGGTCGTCAACACGCTATTGGGTGTTGGCATGCAGGCGATCGCCGAGGCTGTGGTCCTTGGGGAGAAGGTTGGTCTCGATCGCAAGCGGTTGCTCGAAGTCTTGTCGCAGACAGCTGTGATCGCTCCGGCCCATGTGGGAAAGCTGGCGAGGGCGGCGATCAACGACTACAGTCCCCAGTTTCCACTTCGCCTGATGAACAAAGATTTTCAGCTGATTCTGAAGGCCGCGGCACAAGAGCATCTCTCCATGCCTGCGACAGAGGCGGCGTTTCGCGTCAATTCAGATGAGCTGGCACACAACGATGAAGTGGACTTCTCGGCTGTCCTGCGGCGAATGGAAGACGTTGCAACGACCTACTCGCACGCATACGAAGAGAACCACCATGTCCGAGCTGACTGACTTACCGTCCGGGATGCGGGGGCCCGGGTGACTATCCTGTGGCTCGAGCTGGGTGGGATCCAGGGAGTTCGCCACGACCTCGACAAGACCGTGAGGGTCAAGGTCGATCGCGCGATCCGCGACGTGAGCGCCGAGCAGTTTGATGCGGTCCAACTCCCTGGGGGCACCATCAACGCCGACACCATACGCATGGTGTCGGAAGTGCAGGACTTCCTGCGCGCGATGCAGGATGCCCGAAAGCCGCTCGCGGCTATCTGTCACGCGCCCTGGAAACTTGTTTCGGCCAGGCTCGTGCGTGGGCGGACCTTGACCAGTTACCACACGATACAAGACGACATCCGCAACGCTGGCAGCGATTGGGCGGATCACGCGATGATTGAGGACGGCAACTGGGTGACCAGGCGCCAGCCTAGTGACCTGCCCGCGTTCATCCGTGGAATGATCGCCTGTTCCCCCGCAGCGCCGCCGCAGCCCACCGGTAAGAGCACAGCGGAGATCGCAACCGCCGAATAAATCAGGAGGAGATCCATTGGAAACCATCGAGATCATAGCAACGGGCGTCGTCACCTCGCGCATCGGGCTCGGTACGTGGGCAATCGGCGGCTGGATGTGGGGTGGCACGGACGAGGCCGAGTCGATTCGAGCGATCCGGGCGGCGCTCGACCTCGGCATCACGCTGATCGACACGGCTCCTGCCTATGGGTTCGGCCGGTCCGAGGAGCTCGTCGGCCAGGCCATCGCCGAGAGCGGCGCCCGCGATCGTGTTCTGATCGCAACGAAGGCTGGCCTCGAATGGCGCGGCGGCCGGGTGTTCCGCAATGCATCAGCCCGTCGTGTTCTGAGAGAGGTCGAGGACTCGCTCCGGCGGCTGCGGATGGATCACATCGACGTGTATCAGGTCCACTGGCCGGATCCGCTGGTTCCCATCGAGGAGACGGCCGGGGTGCTCCGCCGGCTGTTTGACCAGGGCAAGATCCGGGCGATCGGCGTGAGCAACTTCTCGTCGGACCAGATGACGGCGTTCCGATCGGCGGCACCGCTGCACGTGGTGCAGCCGCCCTACAACCTTTTCGAGCGGCAGGTCGAAGCCGATGTCCTCCCGTACGCCAAGCAGCATCACTTGACGATGCTGGCCTACGGTGCG
>Ga0207684_10006232_pt1 | contig 10893 bp, 9 predicted proteins | sample KBSK5501metaG_FD_184342 | JGI IMG/M metagenome (GOLD analysis project Ga0207684, IMG submission 184342) | Corn, switchgrass and miscanthus rhizosphere microbial communities from Kellogg Biological Station, Michigan, USA - KBS K5-50-1 metaG... | ecosystem: Host-associated > Plants > Roots >... | reverse complement strand
GGAGCTGATCGAGGCCGGGACAGGCGAGCCGGAGATGCGCGAGTCCCGGCTCAACCCGCACGAGCGGAACGAGCACGGCCGCCAGTGCTGCGGCGGCGTCGTCCGCCTGCTGCTCGAGCCGCTCGCGGTCCGGCCGGTCATCGCCCTGTTCGGCCTCGGGCACGTCGGCTATGAGCTGGCGCGCATCCTGTCCCGGCTGCCGGTTCGGCTGCTGCTGGTCGACTCGCGCGCCGAGCAGCTGGACCGGGTCCGGCTCGCGGATGTGATCGACGGCACCGCCGACGTCGGCATCTACCACACGCTCCTCGGCGAGCAGGTGCTCGAGCAGCTGCCGGCCGGCGCGCAGGTCGTGATCATGACGCACGACCACGCCGAGGACTACGCGCTGTGCGACGCGGCGCTCCGCCTGCCGCAGCCGCTGGGCGGCATCGGGCTCATCGGCTCGAGCACCAAGTGGACGCGGTTCCAGGCCCAGCTGGCCGCGGCCGGGCACAGCCCCGAGACGATCGCCCGGATCACCTGCCCGATCGGCCAGCCCGGCATCACCGGCAAGGAGCCCGCCGTGATCGCCGTCGCGGTCGCCGCGGCGCTGCTGCCTGTCATCCGCCCCGCGAGCCAAAGGGGCGCCGGCGCCGACTGGACTGACGAGCGTGAAGGGGGAATGGGGAGGTGGGTGGGGAGCGAGGAGGGAAGGAGGCGCCTCGTAGGCGCCCCGGAGGCGAGCGGGAAAACAGAGCGAGCGAAATGACTATATATTCCGCGAGCGTCGTCGACACGCCGGGCGATCCGTTCGCGGGCGACCCGGCCGCCGCGCTGGCGCAGGACGGCGCCCTGCTGGTCCGCGACGGCGTGATCCGCGCCCGCGGCTCGCTCGCCGCGCTGCGCGCCGCGCACCCCGGCGAGCCGGTCACCCGGCTGGACGGCGGGCTGCTCCTCCCCGGCTTCGTCGACACCCACGTGCACTTCCCGCAGATCCGCGCCATCGGCGGCCTGGGCATGCCGCTGCTCGACTGGCTGGAGCAGTGCGCGTTGCCCGAGGAGAGCAAGCTGGCCGACCGGGCGTACGCGCGGGCGGTCGCCGCCGAGTTCCTCGACGGCCTGGTGGCATCGGGCACGACCACCGCTCTCGTGTTCGGCTCGCACTTCGCGCCGGCCATGGACGAGCTGTTCGCCGCGGCCGCGCAGCGCGGCCTGAACATCACCTCGGGCCTGGTGCTCAGCGACCGGATCCTGCGCCCCGAGCTGCTCAACTCGCCGGAGACCGCGCTGGCCGACAGCGCGGACCTGATCCTGCGCTGGCACGACCGGGGGCGGCTGCGCTACGCCGTCACGCCGCGGTTCTCGCTGTCGGCGTCCGACGAGATGCTCGACGCCTGCGCCCAGCTCCTCGGCAAGGGCGTCTGGTTCACCTCGCACATCAACGAGAACCTCGCCGAGATCGCGACGGTGGCCGGGCTGTTTCCCGGGGCGCGGCACTACCTGGACACCTACGGCCGGCATAACCTGATCACCCCGCGCAGCGTGTTCGCGCACAACGTCCACCCCCGCGACGCGGAGCTCGCCACGCTCGCCGAACACGGCGCGTCGGTCGCGCACTGCCCGACCAGCAACTGCGCCCTGGGCAGCGGGCTCTTCCCGCTGCGCCGCCACGTCGAGCACGGCATTCACGTCGCGCTCGGCTCGGACGTGGGCGCGGGCGCGGGCCTGTTCCTGCCCAAGGAGGCGCTGCAGGCCTACTTCATCCAGCAGCTGCTCGGCGACGCCGGGCTCGCCCTGACCCCGGCGCACCTGCTGTACCTGGCCACCCGGGCCGGGGCGCAGGCGCTCGGCCTGGACGACCGGGTCGGCGACTTCGCGGTCGGCAAGGAATTCGACGCGGTCTGGCTGCGCCCCGCCGACGGGAGCACGCTGGCCGTCAACCTGCGCCACGCCCGCGACACGAGCGACGCGCTGGCCAGGATCTTCGCCCTGGCCACCCCGGCGGACGTGGCCGGCGTCTGGATCAGAGGGCAGAACGCCGCCGGTCAGGACCCTCGCTGAGCGAAGCGGCGCGGTAGGCGTGCCAGCCGCCGTAGCTGGTGATGTCCTTGTGGACGCCGAGGGCGTGCTCGGCCTCGCGGAGCACCATGGCGAACGACAGCTCGCCGTCCTCGAGCTCGATGATGGAGAGCTCGAGTTCGGGAGGTTCGGTGGCCAGCAGCGCGCTCAGCGGGCCCATGGGCACGTCGTACAGCTCGCCGAGGATGGGCTGCCCGCCCTCGGCGACCGGGTGCAGGGCGGGGAACTCGTCGCGGACTGAGTAGAACCGGTACAGCGGCGCGGTGCGCCGCTCCCCGATCAGCGGCACGCCCTCGATCGTGTAGTGCGCGCGTCCCCCGCGCATCCCGTCCCCGTTGAGAAACATCAGGGCCATCCACGCCTCCGTCCGCACAAGATCGTGTGTGTCGTTACTACCCCCCTGCGGGAGCATTCGACCCACGGTGTGGCGGCGGGGGTTGTTACCCGGCGGGGCTGGGACGGGCGGAGGGGCAGGCAGTAGGCTCGTTCGGCATCAAAAATTCTTTTGTTTCGGGGTATGACCGGATGAGACGGCACATGTGAGGCGGCAGCGGGCGGGGAACGGGTCATGAGCGAATCGCCGGAGGCACCCGGGGTCATCGTGCCTGACCAGGCTGACATGGAGGCGGCCCGGGCCGAGGCCCTGGAGTCCGGGGACGCCGAAGTCGCGGAGGAGACCGGGGGCCCTTTTTCCGGTAAGACGGCCTGGGTGCGGCGCATGGAGACGCCGCTGCGGACGTTCCTGCGCACCGAGACGGGCAGCGCCGCGATCCTGGCCGGCGCCACCGTGCTCGCCCTGATCTGGGCGAACACGAGCATCTCGAGCTACGACCGGTTCTGGGCGACCCGGCTGGCCGTGTTCGTCGGCGGCTCGGGCGTCACGGTCGACCTGCGCGAGTTCGTGAACTCCGGGCTGATGGCGCTGTTCTTCCTGGTGGTCGGGCTGGAGGCGCGGCGCGAGTTCGACGTGGGCGAGCTGCGCATTCGGAGCAGGCTCACGCTGCCGGTGCTGGTCGGTCTGACCGGTATGGCCGTGCCCGTCGTCATCTTCCTGATCGCCAACGCCGGGCGGCCCGCCATGCACGGCTGGGGCATGGCGATGTCGACCGATACCGCGTTCGCACTCGGCGCGCTGGCGCTGGTCGGCCGCAGCCTGCCCGATCGCATCCGCACCTACCTGCTCACCTTCTCCGTGGTCGACGACCTGGCCGGGCTGGTGGTCATCGCGGTCGCGTACAGCGGGCACATCGAGGTGGCGCCGCTGGCCTGGGGGTTCGGGTTCATCGGCGTGGTCCTGCTGCTGCGGGCGCGCGGCAGCCAGTACGGGCCTCTGTACTTTCTCGTGGGGATCGCGGCCTGGGTGGCGTTCCTCAAGTCGGGCGTGGACCCGATCGTGGTCGGCCTGGTCCTCGGCCTGCTGACCTACGCGTATTCGGCGACGCGGGAGTCGCTGGAGCAGGCCTCCGAGGCGTTCCGGCTGTTCCGCGAGCAACCCACCGCCCAGCTGGCCCAGTCCGCGCGCGACGTGGTGCGCGTCGCGATCTCGCCGAACGACCGGCTGGCCCAGCTGTTCCACCCGTGGAGCAGCTACGTCATCGTGCCGGTGTTCGCGCTGGCCAACGCGGGCATCGTGCTGGACGGCACGTTCCTGGCCCGGGCCTACACCGCCCCGGTGACGCTCGGCATCATCGTCGGCTACCTGGTGGGCAAGCCGCTGGGCACGGCCGGGTGCGCCTGGCTGGTCACCAAGCTCAGCCACGGCCGGGTGCGGCCGCCGGTCGGCTGGGGAGCGGTGGCCGGCGCCGGGGCGGTCGCCGGGATCGGCTTCACCGTGTCCCTGCTGATCGCCTCGCTGGCGCTGAAGGGCGACGTGCTGGCCGAGGCCAAGCTCGGCATCCTATCTGCCGTGGTGGCCTCGGCCGGCCTGACCTGGATCATCTTCCGGCTGATCAACAGCCTGCCGCCGCGGACCAGGCTGCGCGCGCTGCTGGGCACGGCCGATGTCATCACCGACCTGGCGGTGCCGGTGGACCCGGACCGCGACCACATCCGCGGCCCGGAGGAATCGCTGGTCACCATGGTCGAGTACGGGGACTTCGAGTGCCCGTACTGCGGCATGGCCGAGCCGGCCGTCCGGGAACTGCTGCGGGACTACGGCGAGGTCCGCTACGTGTGGCGGCACCTGCCGCTCAACGACGTCCACCCGAACGCGCAACTCGCCGCCGAGGCCGCCGAGGCGGCCGGGAAGCAGGGCGCGTTCTGGGAGATGCACGACCTGCTCCTCGATCACCAGGACGCGCTGCACCCCCGCGACCTGATCGGGTACGCGGCCTCGCTCGGACTCGACACCGGCCGGTTCGCCGCCGACCTGCGCAAGCACGCGGGGCTGGCGCACGTCAGCGAGGACCTGGAATCCGCCGACCTGGCCAGCGTGTCCGGGACGCCGACGTTCTTCATCAACGGCAAGCGGCATTATGGCGCCTATGACATAGAAACGCTGAAAAAGGCCGTGAAACTCGCCAAGGCCCGGGCGATTATCAGCGCCTGATTCCGGCGACACGCCTTATCAGCGCCCGGCTTACCGGACCGCGGCCGGCCATTGTGGCAGCCTTGGAGTCCACGCGGACTTGATCAGCCGGGGGGAAAATGAAGCGGACCTTCGCCGTTGTCATCTTGGGCGTGACGGCAGGCACCTCGATCGCGCTGGCGGCGCCCGTGCACGCCACCTCGGCCGCCCCAGCGGCCCCGGTGTCGGTCCTGGCTGCCTCGGCCAAGCCGAAGCCGCACGTGGTGCCCAGCGCGACGCTGCGTGTCGTGCCGTCTTGGACCTACCGGAACGACGGGAAGCTCGCGGTCATCGCCACCTGCTCGGAGCGGCGGGACCTGCGCGTCATCACCTCGTGGATGCTGCGCCACCCGGTGCTCCTGCCCAAGCGCGGAAACCTCCTCATCAAGCTCACCAGCAAGACAAATACCGGGAAATACGCCATTGGCCTGTGGTGCGTCAACAAACAGCACCAGGTCGACGCGATGGCGGTGAAATCGGTAAAGATACGGAAGCGTCTCGGCAGCTTTAAGATGCCGTGTCCGCCGCGCCTGCCGAAGCACTTCAAGCCCGCCGTGACCGTGGTGGCCGGGCCGCCCGCCCCGGCGAAAGCGCCGCTGGGCAAGAAGAAAGGCCACTGAGAGCGTTATGCAAGAACCGGCTGCGAGTGCAGGCCTTCTTGGCCTGCGCGAGCAGTCGGTGCAGGTCGCACGGGCAGCAACCTCAGCGGGCTCTTGCCTGACGCGAACTTTTGCCTAAGACATTGAGCCGGCCTCGTTCGCTGGTAGCCTCTCCGAGTTCCTGCCCCCGCGCCCGCACGCGGGGGCAGGACGTGAGAGGCTGACGGTGAGGACGAGGAGGAGATATCGCGTGAACGCGCAGCCAACCGCCGCGGCGGCCGGGACTATCGATGTGGGCGGCGACCTGACCGTCAACCGGCTTGGTTTCGGAGCCATGCGGATCACCGGATCCGGGATCTGGGGCGACCCGCACAGCCGGGACCAGGCCATCGCCACGCTCCGGAGGACGGTGGAACTCGGCGTCAACTTCATCGATACCGCCGACTCCTACGGCCCCGAGGTCAGCGAGACGCTGATCGCCGAGGCGCTCCACCCCTACCCGGACGACCTGGTGATCGCGACCAAGGGCGGCCTGATACGGCCGGGGCCGAACCGCTGGGAAGCCAACGGGCGGCCGGAGCACCTCCGCGCGGCCTGCGAGGGCAGCCTGCGGCGGCTCAGGCTCGAGCAGATACCGCTGTACCAGCTCCACCGCCCCGACCCGGCGGTACCGCTGGCCGAATCGATCGGCGCGATCGCCGAGCTGAAGAACGAGGGCAAGATCCGCCACGTCGGGATCTCCAACGCGTCCGAGGCGCAGCTGCGCGAGGCGCAGCAGATCGTCCCGATCGTGTCGGTGCAGAACAGGTACAACGTATCCGACCGCAGGTCGGAGTCGCTGATCGACCTGTGCGAGCAGGAGCAGCTGGTGTTCCTGCCCTGGGCGCCGATCCAGGAGACCGACAGGAAGGTGCCGGTCCTGGTGGCCGCCGAGCGGCTTGGCGTCACCGAGTACCAGGTCGTGCTGGCCTGGCTGCTGGCCATCTCGCCGCAGATCCTGCCCATCCCAGGCACAGGCTCGCCCGCGCACGCGGAGGAGAACATCGCCGCGGCGTCGCTCGAGCTCACCCCGGACGAGATCGACGCGATCAGCAAGGGCGGGTTACCTGCTCACGGCCGCGTCCGGTCGATGATCTCCGGCTGGCTCCGTCGTCATACGGCGGTCATGCCGCGAACCACGGGTGAGTGAGGTGGAAACCGCGAAGTCGGCCGACGGAGGCGGAGCGTGGCGCAGACTGTTGCGATCATCGGTGGCCGGGTCGTCCCGATCGAGGGTGACCCGGTGGACGGCGGGACCGTCCTGCTGCGGGACGGGAAGATAGCGGCGGTCGAGGGGCCCGGCTTCGCGGTCCCGCCCGGCGCCGACGTGGTGGACGTGACCGGCAAATGGGTGCTGCCCGGCTTCATCGACGCCCACGCCCACGTCGGCGTGGCCGAGGAAGCCGAAGGCTGGGCCGGCCAGGACACCAACGAGCGGACCGATCCGGTCGCCGCCCACGTCCGCGCGCTCGACGCGATCAACCCGGCTGACCAGGGCTTCCGCGACGCGATCAGCGGCGGCGTGCTCGCGGTCAACGTCAACCCGGGCTCGGCCAACCCGATCGGCGGCCAGACCGTGGCCATCAAGTGCTGGGGCCGCACGGTCGACGAGATGGTCCTGCTCGAGCCGGCCGGCCTGAAGTCCGCGCTCGGCGAGAACCCCAAGCGCGTCTACGGCGAGCGCAACGAGACCCCGTCGACCAGGCTGGGCACCGCCGCGGTGATCCGCGGCGCGTTCGTGGCCGCGCAGAACTACCAGGCGAAGCTGGCCGCGGCTGCGGACGACTCGGGCCCGGTGGAAAGGGACCTCAAGCTCGAGGCGCTGGGCCGGGTGCTGCGCCGGGAGATCCCGTGGCGGCAGCACTGCCACCGCGCCGACGACATCGCGACCGCGATGCGGATGGCCAGGGAGTTCGGCTACGACCTGGTCATCGACCACGGCACCGAGGCGTACCTGCTGGCCGACCAGATCGCGGCCGCGTCGATCCCGGTGATCATCGGCCCGCTGCTGACCAGCCGATCCAAGGTGGAGCTGCGTAACCGGTCGCTGGCCAACCCGGGCCGGCTGGCCGCCGCCGGGGTGACGATCGCGATCACCACCGATCATCCGGTGGTGCCGATCCACTTCCTCATCCACCAGGCCACGCTGGCGGTCAAGGAGGGGCTGGACCCGGTGACCGCGCTGCGCGCGGTGACGATCCACCCGGCGCGCATCATAGGCTGCGCCGACCGGATCGGCTCGCTCTCGGTGGGCAAGGACGCGGACCTGGTGATCTGGTCCGGCGACCCGCTTGACGTGATGAGCCGCGCCGAGCGGGCCTACGTGGACGGGCGGGAGATCTACCGGTACGACTACGACCGGCGCGAGGGCGTGTTCGCCTCGTGGTAGCCCTGGGCGGCGGGGAGTGGATGGGGCTTCATGAGGGGCTCAGGGAGCGGACCAGGCCGTCGACGTCGGCGACGGTGACGGTGAGGGCCGGGTGGCCCTTGCGGCGCAGGGGGGACGGCACCGGGTCGCGGAAGTGGACGCAGACGCCTGCCGACCGGTTCGTGCCGAACGTCAGGCCCTCGTCGGCGAACGACAGCCGCACGCCCGCGGCCGTCCACCAGCGGTAGTCGCGGGTGATATGCGCCTCGTCGATGTTGGCGCGCGGGGTCTCGAGCTTGAGCAGCCCGAAGGTCGCGCGGAAGGTCTCATCGGTGAGGGTGACGCCGTCCCGGCCCGGACGCAGCCCGTACGGGAGCCAGAACGGCGCGAGCCGGATGTCCACGGCGTAGGGGAAGAACTCGGCCATGACCTGACGATAGTAGCGGCGGAACAGACAGATCGGTCTGTCCTGTTGTCGCACCCGGCTGTCCGTGGCGCCGGCGCTGGGCGGGATGCTGCTGCACCGGCCGAAGCAGGCGCCGGCTGCCGCGCCGGTGCCCGCCGGGTGTCAATCCTCACGCTAGTGCTGGCTGAAGGCCCAGTTGAGGATGCGGATGGCGTCGGCCGGGTTCGGGGTGCTGATGGAGCCGGGGCTGTCCAGGGTGACGCCGATCACGAAGTAGCCGTTCCTGGTCGCCTCGAATAGCAGGCACTGCCCGGCGGCCCCGGTGTAGCCGGGCTTGATGCCGATAGCGCCCGGGTAGTGGCCGAGCAGCGGGTTGAGGTTCTTCCACAGGTAGGCGTGATGCCCCGACCCGGCGGCGAGAGAGTAGCTGCGCTGGTCTACGACCGAACGGAAGACCGGCAGCAGCATCGCGGCGCGGCCGAGGGTGAGCAGGTTCGCGGCGGTGGAGTAGGTCGAGTACGAGGTCGGATAGGGCAGCCCGTCGAAGTTGCTGAAGTGGGTCCGGGTCATGCCGAGCAGCCGGGCGGTGGCGTTCATCTTGGCGATGAACGCGGTGAGCCCCGGACCGTACGCTTCGGCCAGGGCATAGGCGGCGTCGGCGCCGGACGGGAGGAGCAGCGCGTAGAGAAGCTGGCCGGCGGTGAGCCTGTCCCCCGGCCGCAGGCCGGCGTTGCTGGCGTTGTGCTCGCGCACGTAGGCGACCACGGCGTACGGGACGGTGATCTCACGGTTCAGGCTGCCCGCCCTGATCACCACGAAGGCCGTCATCACCTTGGTGATGCTGGCCATCGGGCGTTCGGTGTCGAGCTCGCGGCTCCACAACAGTTTGCTGTTGGCTGCGTTCTCCACCGCGGCCGCCTTGGCGGCGACGCCGGACGGGCCGGACGCGGCGGTGGCGGCGCTCGCGGCGGGGGCCACGGCCAGCGCGGCGCTCGCGGCCAGGGCCGCTCCCGCCAGGAAACCCGTCAGGCGGGCCCTCGTCCCCATGACACCCCCGTTACGTAGCGACCGGACAACAGGGGCAAGCCTGTCAGTTGCGGGCACGCCATGGCAACGCGTTGAGCTAATCCGCGGGCCAGGCGAACACGGGCCTGCGGGCTGTCCGGGTTACCGCCGTGCCGACCGGGCGATGGGGGCCGCCGGTGTGCTGGAACGCGATCGAGGCGATCAACTCGCTCATCGCGGGTATTTGAAAACGGAACTATAGGGTAGCGTCGGAGGCGTGCGCGCTTCGGGAGAGTTTGTACGGGATACCAGGTACCTGAACCGGCGGATCACGGCGGACGGCCGGGACGGGACGCTGCCGGCCGAGGCGGGGCGCTACCGCCTGGTGGTGGCGCGGGCGTGCCCGTGGGCCAACCGGACCATGATCGTGCGCCGGCTGCTCGGGCTCGAGCCCGCCCTGTCGATGGGCATCTGCGGGCCCGAACACGACTGGCGGAGCTGGACCTTCGACCTGGACCCCGGCCAGATCGACCCGGTGCTCGGCATCGGCTGGCTGCGCGACGCCTACGAGAAGGCGGTGCCGGGCTACGACCGGGGGGTCACCGTCCCGGCCATCGTGGAGGTGCCCGCGGGCGCGGTGGTCACCGCCGACTACCGGCAGATCACCCTGGACCTCGAGGACGAATGGTCGGCGTTCCACCGGCCGGGCGCGCCCGACCTGTACCCGGACAAGCTGCGCGACGAGATCGAGGAGATCAGCGCCGGGGTCTACGAGGACGTCAACAACGGCGTGTACAAGTGCGGGTTCGCCAGCTCGCAGGCCGCCTACGAGGACGCCTACGGCAAGCTCTTCGCCCGGCTCGACGAGCTGTCCCAGCGGCTCGCCACCCGCCGCTACCTGGCCGGGGACACGATCACCGAGGCGGACATCCGGCTGTGGCCCACGCTGGTCAGGTTCGACGCCGTCTACCACGGGCACTTCAAGTGCAACCGGAGCAAGCTCACCGAGATGCCGGTGCTCTGGGCGTACGCGCGCGACCTGTACCAGACGCCGGGGTTCGGCGACACCATCGACTTCGCCCAGACCAAGGCGCACTACTACCGGGTGCACACCAGCCTGAACCCGTCGGGGATCATCCCGGCCGGGCCCGACCTGTCCGGCTGGCTCACCCCGCACCACCGCGAGGAACTCGGCGGGCGGCCGTTCGGCGAAGGAACGCCGCCGGGCCCCCCGCTGCCCGCGGAGCGGGTGGCGGGCCCGGGGGGTACGGGGGGGCGGGCAGCCCCCCGTGAGCGGGGGGTTCCCGGGGTCGCCCCCCCGGGCTAGCACGCTCAGCCCGAGCAGGCCGCCGGCGGCGTCAGCGTGGCCAGGCCGGACAGGTTGGTCGCCACGTCCTGGTACAGGGCGTAGGCGCGGCCGCCGCCCAGCACGGTAACGACGCTGAAGTTCTCCGGAGTGCCGTGGTCGGCGGGGATGGCGGTGCTCGCCCGCACCAGGCCGGTGGCCGGGTTCGCGCACAGGAGCTGGTGTGAGCCGCCGACCCAGACGGCGCCGCCGCTGAGGGCGGGCAACGAGGCCAGCCCGCCCTCGGCGCCCTCGCCGACGCGGAACGAACGGGACAGGTCGCCGGCCGGGGCGAACCAGACCCACTCGCTATGCCCGGACCCACCCGTGCCCCAGACCCCGCCCGAGGTCGCGACCAGGTTCCCCGCGCCGCCCGCTGACATCTTGGAGGAGCCCGCCAGCACCCCGCTGGCCAGGTCGTACACCAGCAGCCGGAAGGAATTCGCCGGGTTCGTGCCGACGTAGAGCTTGCTCCCGTCGGGTGAGACCGCCACCGAGCTGGCCGGG
>Ga0207684_10006231_pt1 | contig 10894 bp, 10 predicted proteins | sample KBSK5501metaG_FD_184342 | JGI IMG/M metagenome (GOLD analysis project Ga0207684, IMG submission 184342) | Corn, switchgrass and miscanthus rhizosphere microbial communities from Kellogg Biological Station, Michigan, USA - KBS K5-50-1 metaG... | ecosystem: Host-associated > Plants > Roots >... | reverse complement strand
AATCTCTGGCGCAGAGACACGGCATCCGCCTTAGGGCGCAGCTCCCTGCCGCCCTGCGCGGCTGAACCGCGGCGCGCAGTTCTGGTTCCTCTCGGCGTAGCGCGGATGGTGTCGGGGCCATCCGCGCTACGCCGCGGTCGATCAGAACGGCGTGGCTGGGATGGCAGCGGCGCCGGTGAACAGCACCGGATCGTGGCGGGTGCGGCTCACGCCGCCTCGGACCTTCTGGAGGCCGGCATACATCGGCTCGTTGAGTAGGCCGTCGGGCGATGGCGCGAGGCCGATCGCAAACGCGCCCACGACCCGCTGCTGGCCGGCCAGGAACGAGGTGGAGATGTAGTCACCGACCATCACCCCCTGGGTAGTGGGGGCGAGCCAACCGAGCTGCATCGGGTCGCTGAGTATTTGTGGCGCGCTCCAGGTCTGCCCGTTGTCAAGCGAGGACGCGAATCCAACCTGTATCTGGCAGGTGCTGCCGGTGCAACTCGGATTGGTGTCGAAGTAGTACGTGAGCGCGAGTTGCGTGCTGGCGCCTGCCGAGGTGCGGTTGACAGCGAGGCCGGGGATGAAGTGGTCGACGTTGCTGCCGACCGGGTCGAGCGGGATGCGGCTGACCGGCGACCAGGTGGTGCCGTCGGCCGAGCTGCTGAGCACGATGTCGTTGGCGGTGCCGCCGGGTTCGAAGCGGTTGTCCTGCCATACGACGTAGACCGTGCCGTCGCGGTTGATCTCGGCGGAGGGCAGCGGCGAGGTACGTACCCCGGGGACTCTGTGGGACGATCTGGTCGAGATCTGCACGGAGGCGTTCCAGGTGGCGCCACCATCATCGGAGCTGAAGGCCCGGATGCCGCTGAAACCCTCGAACGGGACTACGACGCGGCCGTTGGGCTGCACGACGGGCTGCCCGCCGAGGCCGTGGATGTTGTCGGCGGTGGGCGTGGGCGGACCCCAGCTCAGCCCGCCGTCGGCCGAGGTGGACATGAGCTCCAGGTCGCCGCTGCTGGCGTTGTCGAATTCGGTATAGCAATGGCCGTAGAACGGGCTGGCCGACGTGTTGTCGCAGGCCGTCCAGTTCTTGTCGTAGAACACGCCGGTGGCCGCGATCGTCACCGGCGCGCCCCAGGTCAAGCCGCCGTCGGTGGAGCGGCTGACCATGACGTCCACGACGCCGCCGCCGGAGAAGTGCGCGCCGAGCCAGGAGATGATCCACACGCCGTCGCGGGCGTCATAGGCGACCGACGGGTCGCTGACAGAGAAGAACGGGCCGGGCTGCATCGCTTCCCGGCTCGTGCCAGGCAGGAAGCCGTGAGTCCAGGACACGCCGCCGTCGCTGCTGGTGGCCCAGCCGATATCAGTGGCGCCGCCGTTGAAGACTCGGCCGGTCTGGAACGCCGAAACTAAGGTCGAGCCGAAGGCGAACGTGTCCGGTTCCACCTCGGTGGCATGCTCGCCGGAGGGGGCGGTGGCTGGGGTATACGGGTCGGCGCTGACCTGCGTGACTCCAGGCTGCGCCGCCAGCGCCGGCACGGCCGTGGCGAACGCCGCGGCCAGCGCCAAGGCGAGCAGTGCGGCGGGCCACCACGCGATGCGCGGCAACCGCAGCCGCGGCAGCGTGCCGGGTGCGGCCGAGTGGGCCGCACGTGCGTCGATGTGCATGGACATGACTCTCCTTGCTGGATCGTGAAGAACGCTTGCATGGGTGGACAGTGCTTCTTGCGGCCGTGGTTGCGATCTCTCCACGGTGCGGCGGTCGGGGACCGGTCGCTGCGCTTTGGCACGGACCGGTGACCCGACGCGCCCAGGGCGACCGGAGGTGGTGCGCGCGGGGCGGCCGTATAGCTCCTCAGCCGGCTGTACTCGTTGATTCCCCCGCTACGGTCGCTCACCGGGACACCGTGGGACCGGGGACGACCTGGAGACCCTGAGCTCCGAGCGGGCCGAGCTCCCCGAGCCCCGGCTACCAATGACGTTGGCCATCGACCACGGCTGATTCGCCGGCAGCGGCGCTGGCGCGAACGGCCGGGCGCCGATGGCCGTGGGGGCGGCGTGGGGCGCCGCAGGAGGGCACGCTGTTGCAGCCGGGGTCGAGGCTGTCCCGGCCGCCGGGCAGCGTGATCCGGACTGCTCCCCGGGCGGCACCTGTGGTTGCGGCGAGCCTGCCGCTCCAGGTATGCACCGGTTGCTCCAGCCGGTCCCGAGCGCCGTCGATGCGTTCCGGCGCAGCGGCAGCAGCGCCGTGGCCGGCGCCACGACCATCGCGAGCACATGCAACTAAACGCAGACATGCCCTGCGCCCACGGGGGACCCGGCAGCCATCGCCGCGCGCGACCCAAGCGATCAACGGCGGTCTTGAAACGACCCGTTCGCGCATGACGCGGGTGATCCCCGACTGCGGGGACGGCGCGACCACGGACATGCGGCTGGCACAAGGGCGTGGAGAAGGCGGCAATGGCCGGGAGACGTGCGAGCTACGAGGCGGTGACGACCACCCACATCCGGGCGAGCAGCCCACGACAGGACTCATTGCGGCACACCCCTCATAAGGGCTTGGGTGCGCTAAGCTGACCGACTCGGTGCCAGGTCGCGCGCTCCCGTGCGCTCGGAGGGGCGCGCAAACCGCCGATGCCTTCCATCTGCGGTGCAGCGGATCACGCGATACCGCCTTCTGCCTATCACAACGCGGTGTCACCGTCCAGGTTGTGCACTCCTCGGGCTGAAGCCCTCACCATCGAAGCGGCCCGTCGCTCGGCCGCCTCACTACCCACTATCGTGATCATCTCGGCGGCCGGCGGCCTGGCGATGGAGCATCGGCACCCAGCGAATGTCCGGATCTGCCGAACAGAGGGCGTTTCTCGTCCGCATATTTATGCGTTGGTCGGTATTGCATCACCGGCTGCGGCGAACTGATACTCAGCGTCGCCACTCGCATCCAGGCGCGCCTGCCGAATAGGGCGCAATGGGCCGGCCCAGTCCTCCGCTCGGTGGGTGTCGCTATGCGTGCTCAGTCGCGCGCGGTCGACTCGGGCATGTCGAGGTGATGCTCTAGGAAGAGAACATGAGCGCGGCTGGACGAGCGGTACCAGCGGATGAGCACGCGGACGTCGACGCGCTGGCCGTCGGCTGGGTCGCGCTGCCGGGGCCCAGCGAGCTCACGTGCTTGTGGTTAGCCCGCTTCCAGGGCGGTCCAGAACGCGCAGTTGTGCGTGTTCGCGAAGTCAGTCTCGGTCCGCGGTATGGGTGGCGCCAGCGACTGCATCTTCTGGGTGAGGTTGTTGAAGAGCGGCCAGAACGGGGTGCCGAATGAGGAGGGGAATCCGCGCTTGGCAAAGTTCGTCCAGTACCCCTTCATGATCGTCGCTAGCTGCTGCTGCTGTACCGAGAGCGTCCCTGGGAAAGCGGCCGTCGGCAGATCCATCATGTACTGGATCTCGGACGCGTGGGCCGCGCCGTAGGGGAAGCTGACCGGGGGAAGGAAGTTCTCCGGTGCGTTCTCATCGTTGAACTCGTAGGCGAAGGTCGGCACGAAGTGCGAGACGGACTGATCGATGGCCAGCGCGGGGCACGCGAAAATGGCGTCGGTCCCGACTGCGCCGAGGGCGATGGATGGGCTGGGGAACGCGCTCAGCGGGTACTTAGCCGCGATGACTACCGCCACCGCCTGGGAGACCCCAAGCGTGGAGGAGATCATGCTCTGGTAGTTCGATGCCGTGACCGGGTTGCGCGCCAGTTCGCTGAGCGCGACGAACAGCCGCCATTCATCGTGGTTCGTGCCGTTGATGATCGGGACGCGGTTGAAATTGCCGGTGGCGAAAGCGGTCTTCAGCGTCTCCGGCAGCACCTCGCTGTTGATGTTCGGCGTGTAGCCGGCCGCGGTCTGGCTGGCCAGGATGGCCGAGACGGGCAGGCTCCGCAGGCAGGTCGCGGTCTGGCTGGCGCATCCCGCGTTGGCCGCGAATGCCTCACCGGCCACCTCGGCGCTCGAGAGCGATGCCTGCGTGAGGTTGTAGGACCCGCTCTCGACGATCGCCGTCTCGAACAATCCCCTGGCCTGTGGCGATGCCACCTGTGACAGCGTGGACAGGCCGCCCGCGGACTCACCGAAGATGGTGATGTTGTGCGGGTTGCCGCCGAAGCTGGCGATGTTGCGCTGGACCCAGCGCAAGGCGGCCTGCTGGTCCATGAGGCCGTAGTCGCCCGACTGGCCGTTCGCGTCGGTCAGTGCCGGGTGCGCCAGGAAGCCGAGCGCACCGAGCCGGTAGTTGATGGTGACCACGGTTACGCCGTCTTTCGCCAGCGCTGTGGGGTTGTAGTCATTGCTCCCGCCGGTCACCAGCGCGCCACCGTGGATCCACACCATGACGGGGAAATGTGAACCGGCCGGCCGGTGGCTGGGCGTGAAGACGTTCAGGAACAGACAGTCCTCCGACGTGCTGGCGTGGCCGAAAGGCGACGGCAGCTGCGGGCAATGCGGCGCGAACTGGGTCGCGTCGCGTATGCCAGGCCAGCTGGCGGCGGGTTGTGGCGGCCGCCAGCGCAGCGCGCCGACCGGTGGTGCGGCATACGGGATGCCGAGAAATTCATCGACCGCCCCGTTTGCCAGGCCACGAACTGCCCCATTGGCGGTGCCCACTAACGGCCCGCTGGCACTGGCGGCCGCCTGCCCGCCGAGGGTGCTCGCACTCACAGCGGGCGCGGCCGCGACCAGGGCACCGAGGGTGACTCCGGCTACCGCTAGCAGGGTGCGTGCCCGCCATCCGGTCCAAGTCTTGAACATTAAAGTCTCCCTTCACAGCTGACACCGACTGTCAGCCTGGTGGCTGGTTCGCTCATGCTCAAGAAGCGCGCGGCGCATCTCGTCCGGGTCGGCGGTGACAACGGCGTACAAGCCTGGCCGTGCGCAGCCCTCGTGGCGTCTGGCGATGATGGAGATGCCGCCCCATGTCTGCTGCGTAGCGAACTCGTAGCCAGGGAACTCGGCCGCCAGCCCGCTCAGCTCTGCTGCTGGCACGCCGGTCACGCGAACCACAGGGCGCCCGCCGGAATCAGGATGTGCCTCTCGCCCAGCAGGTCCGTCATCGCTGCCATCGCCTCTTTCCGCCGCTGCGGTTGACGTCTTCCATGCGGCCGAACAGGACGCGGTTCCTCGCGCCATGGCGGGTGCTCTCGCGGATGCCTGCGTACATTAACTGGGATCTTCGCCATAAGTACGAATCAGTACTTTAGGTCTACGTCAGCTACTGTATGCGCGTGACCGACACCGGGCAAGGGGGGACGCTCGCCAGGACGCACGAGGGAAAGCCTGGTCTTCCCCGCGGCAGGAGCCGCCTACCGCTATCGGCCGTGCGCGCGTCGCAGCGGGAACGGCTGCTGCGGTCGGTGATCGCCGCGGTTTCGGAATCCGGCTATCTGGCCGTCACTGTGGCCGACATCGTGCGGCGGGCCAAGGTGTCCCGGGCAGCCTTTTATGCCCACTTCGTGGACAAGGAGGACTGCTTCCTGGCCGCGACCGCCGAAGGCCGGGACCTCATGATCGCCCAGGTAGTGTCCGCGACGCGTGCGCTGCCTGCCGAGGCCTGCGATGAGGAGGTACTCCGGGTCGCGTGCAGAGCGTACCTCGCGTTTCTCGCCGGCGAGCCGGCGTTCGCAAGGGTCTTCTACATTCACATGCCGACGGCGGGCCCGCGCGCGGTGGACCGGCTCGATGCCGGTACCGGCCTGTTCGCTGATCTGAACCAGAAATGGCACCAGCGTGCGCGAGAGCATCACCCGGAATGGCCGTCCGTTCCTTCCGAGGCGTATCTCGCCCTCGCCGGTGCCACGGTCGAACTCGTGCATTCCATGGTCCGCGCCGGCTGGACTGACGCTCTTCCCGAGCTTGAAGAAACGCTCGTGTCGCTGCATCTAGCAGTCCTGGCGGCCCGCCCCTGGCCTCCAGGAACCTGAACAGCCTGGGCCTCCTGACCGGTTAGGGGTGCCGGGCTGCCCGCCATCCCGGCTTCTGCCAGGTCTACCCTGCTACCCCCGCAATCGCGCCGGGCACCGTCCCCGTCGCGGCGCGGGCTCGTCCGCGAGCTCGTCGCCGTGCCGCCGGCCGCCGGCCTGCCTCGTTTTCGTGCCCGGCAAAACCCGCCGAATAAGCTGAATAAGCCGGGCCGCGGTGGGTAGCTGGCAGCCCGTGGCTAGAGCGAGAACTGTAGCGGGGTATGCCATCCCCGGCATCATCGTGTTCTTCATCTGGATGGTCGTGATAATCCTGGCCATCATCCTGCTGGCGTTCATCGTGCACTGGGCCGGCGGCGGAGTACTCAACCTAAGGCTCGGACACTTCGACCTGAACGTCGGCTTCACCTGATCAGGCCCGCCGCTGTCGCGCCCGTCACGCCGGTGACGGGCGCGACAGCGGCCCAACCGGTCGTCGCATGAAGTAGCACATGATGCGGGCCAAGTTGCATAACTATCCGTGGTCACCCAGCATCGCGAACGTCCACTTTGCCGCCCTAGTGATGGTGGTCATCCGCACGCCTGGCATCGACGGTGTGCGTGTCCGCCAGGCCGAGGACCGCAATTACCTTGTCCTGACCCTTGACCAGGAGCGGATCATCAGGATGCGGGCTTGCCGGAACCGGGATGAGGCACGCAGCTTCGCGGGCATCACCTGACCGGCACCCGGCGGTATCAGGCCGGGCCAGCGCGGATGCCGGTGGGCGCAGGCCGGGCCGGACAGCTCAACTAGCTGTGGCCTGAGGTGCTCAGCGCGTCGGCGACGGTGTCCCAGGAGAACGAGCCAGGCGCCAGGTGCCACTGCGCCATCATCCCGTGCAAGGTGGCGGTGATCAGCCGGGCCTGCAGGACGGGATCGGTCCCGCCGGGCCATTCGCCGGCCGTGATGCCGGCCTGGATGAGTGAGGCGAGTTGCTGACGTGCCTGCGTGTCAGAGTCTTGGACTGCGGCGGCGATGGCGGGCTGGTAGGCAGCCAGGGTGCGTGCCTCCATCAGCACCCGGCATGTCTGCGGGTCCTCGGTGACGTGGGCTCCGATGGCTGTGACGAGAGTGCGCAGGACTCGCCTGGGGGAACGGCGCTGGCCGGCTGGCATGTTCGTGATGGCGGCATTGATCCGGACGATTAGTGCGCAGTCCCATTGATTATGCAGGGCGACGTAGAGCGTTTCCTTGCTGGGGAAGTACATGTAGGGGGTGCCTTTGGAAACTCTGGCTTCGGCGGCGACATCGGCCATGGTGGTGGCGTGGTAGCCGGTGCGGGCGAAGCAGGCGAGCGCGGCGGCGAGGATCTGGCCGCGCCGCGCGGTCCGCTGGTCTTCACCGATCCTGGGCATGGGTCGTCTTATCGCAGCGCGTGGCTACGGGTGCGGGCGGCGACCGCCCATTCCAGGCCGTATCCCAGGATGCAGATCGCGATCGCGGCGAGGCTGGCGCCGGTCACCTGGTACCAAGACAGGCCTGAGCCGGGCGTCAGCACAGCGGCGAAGCCGAGCAGCGCGGCAATCGTCCAGCCGGGGCCGGTGATTGCGCAGTGGGTTTCCCGGCACTGCCGGAAGTTCAGCAGGCAGTAGCTGCCCAGGAAGGCCAGATAGCTGCTCGCCAGCGCCAGCCCGCCCCGGCCGCCGATAGCACCCGCCGCGGAAAACACTGCCACAGCTGCCACGATCCCCCAGCATCCCCGCGCTACCGGGCGGACGAGCCGCAGGTACTGCTCCGTGCTGGTTCGGGGTGATTCAGGTTGACTACTTAGCATCACTAACTCCATAATGACTGACTAGTCAGTCATTATGGGCGCCGCAGGGTCCTGCGTCAATCCGGCCCGGTTTGCGGTCGACGGCTACGCGCCAATGCCCGCGTGCCGGTGCCTTACGATCACCGGGCAGGAGGAGTTCGAGATGCATCTGATGGTGCTGGCGGTACCCGGCTGCCCGAATGTGGCGCTGCTGGAGGAGCAGCTGGCCAGCGTGCTGGAAAGCCGCCCCGGCGTGACCGTCTCCCGTCATGTGATCGCTGACGAGGCAGAGGCGGCCAGCCGGGGAATGCATGGCTCGCCCACGATCCTGATCAACGGGGCCGATCCATTCGCCGAGCCGGGCCAGTCAGCCAGCATGTCCTGCCGCCTGTACCGGGGCAGCGATGGCCGGCTTTCTGGTATGCCGTCAGCGGGCCAGCTCCGCCAGGCCATCGAGCGGGCCGCGGAGAGTGATGCCGACGCAGGCAGTCCAAGCTGGCTGGATGCGCTTGGGCGAGGTGGCCGGGGGCGTATCGCGCCTTCTGAGCGCGGTCTCAAGGCGGTGCATCAGGCCGTGCTCCGCTCGTTCGCGCAGACCGGCGGCCCGCCCGAGACGTCGCTGCTGGAAGATGCCGCCGCGACGTTCGATGCCGCTCAGGCCCTGGCCGAGCTCGCTGACGGCGACTTCCTGTGCGTCGACGATGCCGGGCGGATCACCGCGGCGTACCCATTCTCCGCGCTGCCCACCGCGCACCGGGTCCAGATCGAAGGCGGCGCCAGCGCCTATGCCATGTGCGCGATCGACGCGCTGGGCATCGCGCCGATGGTGGACAGCAAGGCCGTGATCCAGTCCGCAGACCCTTCCACCGGCCAGCCCATCACCGTCACCGTTGACGGAAGTAACAGCGAGTGGCATCCAGGCACTGCGGTAGTGTTCGCCGGCCGCACCGGCAGCGAGTATGCCGGGCCGTCAGCCGCGATCTGCTGCGGATACATGAACTTCTTTGCCACCCGGGCAGCCGCAGCTGCCTGGGCTCATGCACATCCAGAGATCACTGGCGGCATCTTGAGCCAGGACCGCGCCATCGAGGTCGGGAAGCAGATCTTCGGCCGGCTACTCCGATGATTACCGGCGAGTGGCGGCTATCGCACGCAACGAGCCAAGCCCGCTCCTGCGCGTGGTCAGCTGACTTCTCCGGCGGCCGCTGGGCGCGGTCCTGGGTGGACTGGGCTTGACAGATAGCATCCAGGTTGACGTGTCCCCTGGGATAAGCGGGGTCGGGCGGGAGGTGCTGCGCGGTGCTGAGCGAGCGGGCCCTGGTTGCGCTGCTGTACCGCGCGGACTGGACGCGGCTGAGCTTGTCAGCCGACGTGGCCCGCCCATCCGGCGCGCCGGATTACTGGACGGGCGGGTCGGGTGCGCCTGGCTGGGCTCGGCGGCCGCCGCGTGCGGAGCCGGGGGGCCCGCACGAAGATCCAGGCCCGGGTGCGGGTGCGCGCCGGGTTATCAGCCGGCTCCTGATCGCGCCCGGTGGCCGTTACCGTGTGCGCGGTGTCGGCGAGGAGGACGGTGCTGCCGACTGGGGTTGTGATGGCGACCGGCCGTGGCGGCAGTTCGGGCCGCTGGCGGAGGGGGAGGAGGTGCGCTTGTTCGGCGGCCCTGAGCCGCCGTTTCCGGCGTTGCTGTGTCCGTCGTGGCTGATCAGCGGCTTTGAGCTGGGACTGGAAGGTACCGCCATCGCGGGCGGGCGGGGGGGCTTGCGGGTGGTGGCTCGCCAGCGGCGCGGGATCCACGGGTCGCCTGCCAGCGCGGATGCCGTCCCCGTCCGCGCCGAGGTGATCGTGGATGCCGAGCTGGGGATCTTGCTGCGCTGCCAGCGGATGGTCCAGGGACAGGCGCCCTGGGTGGAGGAGTTGCGGGAGGTGCGGCTGGACCCGCCCGAGGCGGCTGACCAGACCCAGTTCGCGCCGCCGCCCGGGAGCACGGTCGGCCAGAGCCCCGCAGCGGCGTTCACCGGGCCGGGCTGGCGAGCGGCGAAGACCGCGGCCGGGCTCGGCGCGGCTGGCCTTGATTTCGCGTTCCGGCACGCGCCGCGCCGCCCGTCGCAGCCCCCGGCGGACGCGGAAGCGGCGATGCCGCACGACGAGCCGGACGCCGCCAGCGCCAGCCCGCCTGGGCCCGGGCAGCCGGTCAGTGACGAGCTGATATTCCGGCTGTACCGGGGCGGCGCCGCGGTTCAGGATGTCGCCGCCGAACTGCACCTGTGGCGCGACCCGGGGGCACTCATGGAGCAAGCCCGATCGGCGGGAGAATCGGCAGGCATCCCCGGGCCCGGGCTGGGCCACCTGACGGACACGCTCGCCGGGCAACTGCCGATCATGCACCAGGTCGCCAGGATCCGCTTCGCCGCCACGGGCCGCTACCGGATCGATTACCTCGGCCGCGGGCCGCGGCACAAGCCCGCGAGCATCGCGTGCGACGGGCAGCGGCGGTGGAGGCTCTACCGCGACCGGGTGACCGTGGGCCCCGCCGCGCCGCCGCCCCGCGAGATCGCCGGCCTGCTCGATCCGTCATGGCTCCTGCAGTGCCAGCTGTCTGGTGGCGCAGAGGTCATCGTGCGCGGCCGCCGCGGATTCCGCATCACCGCGGCGCCCAGTCCTGATGGCCCGCGCCCCACGGCGATCATGGGGTTCTCCGCCGCCGAGGCGGCAGCCGACGCGGAACTCGGGATCCTGCTGCACCTGACCTCCTATGCTGGTGGCCGGCCTGCGATCCGCGTCGAGGTGCGTGACATCACCCGCCCCGGCCCGCAGGACCCAGCTGATTTCCGCATCGACGCCGCCCCAGGCGTGCCCATCGTCGAGGACAGCGGGAGCCCGCTCGACGAGGTGGACGTGCCAGAGTCAGTGAAGCGGGCCGTGAAGGCGGCCCGAGACGCCGCCCACTACGCCGGTGCGAGCGTCACCACGGTTACCAGTTTCCTTGATTCCCTTCGTGGCAAGAACTCCGGGACGCCACCACGCTGACACACAGCCAGGGACATCAGCGGCGATCTCCCTAAGGACATCAAGCAGCGACCGCCATGATCGCCACCCGTGGCCCAGCGCGACAACCCAGGACCGGCCGAAGAATGCCGGACCGGCCGCTGGGCCCCTGCGCT
>Ga0207684_10006228_pt1 | contig 10895 bp, 9 predicted proteins | sample KBSK5501metaG_FD_184342 | JGI IMG/M metagenome (GOLD analysis project Ga0207684, IMG submission 184342) | Corn, switchgrass and miscanthus rhizosphere microbial communities from Kellogg Biological Station, Michigan, USA - KBS K5-50-1 metaG... | ecosystem: Host-associated > Plants > Roots >... | reverse complement strand
CCCAATCGCCTGCGAGCTGGCTCAGCTCCGCCAGCTCGATTCCGAACGCGCCCGGGCGCCCGAGCGCGCGCCGACCTAAGAGGAGCACGTCGCGCGCCGGGCCGTGGCGGTGCGCGTCCTCCAGCGCCATCGCCCACTCGCGGTACGGGGCCTCGTCGCCCGGCGCAGCCGCGGCCCACCGCAGCGCTACCGCGCGTCCGCTGTCGGGCTCGTTCAGGGCCACGTACGTGCGCAGCAGGACTCCCCGCAGCGCCACGTTGCTCGGACTCGCCGCCGCCGCCCGCTGGGCCGCCGGCAGCAAGTCCCCGAGGCGATTGAGCGGTGGCAGGACGCGCTCGAGCCCGAGCAGCGCCGAGAGGTTGGTCGGTTCGGCCCGCAGCGTCGCGAGGTAGATGGCCGCCGCCTGGTCGTACTGACCGGCGCGCTCGAGCTCGAAGCCCTGGCCGATCGCTTGGGCCGGCAGCGCGCGAGCGGTCAGGAGCACTACCGAGCAAAGGGCCAGCAAGGGCGAGCCCCCGGCTCGAATGCGCGGGTAAACCCGCGGCTCGGCATTTCCCGCTGAAGCGGGACAAAGCCGGTTTACCGGCACATGCCGAGCCGCGGCTTCAGCCGCGCACTCACGGCGACTGGTGAGGCGGTGCATTCAGTCTCCGGAAATACTCGAGCACCAACCGACGCTGCTCGGGGGTCAGACCCTGCAGCTCCTCCCACCTGGGATATCGGAGCCGCGGTCCCGCGCCCGTCGCGCCCGGCTTCAGGATGTCGGGGATGTGCACGCTGTCCCCGGTCGCGGAGCGGCTGACGCGCTCCTTGTTCTCGTCGGGCTCGTCGTTCGAGAGCGTGCGGCCAGCGTCGAGCAGTCGGCGGTACAGCCGCTGTTGGCGCTCGATGGTCTGCTGGTCGAGGCGCCCGGCCTCGAGCTGACGTGCGAGCTCCTTCGCCTCCTGCGCGAGCGGACCGGCGGCGGCGTTCCCGCCTTCGGCCTGGAGCCGCTCGAGCTGCTCCGCGAGGGCGCGCTGGCGGGCGGCGAGCGCCTGGAGCCGCTGCAGCATGGCTTCGCCGCTCAACCCCATCAGCGGCAACAGGCCCTGGGCCAGACCGTTCAGCCCCTGCTGATCGCGCGCTAAGCGCGCCAGCTGCTCCACGGCTTCGGCGAACCCGCTCCCCGACTTCCCACCCGCCACCTGGCTGCGGCTCCGCGCGAGCGCCAGGGCCGTGGCGTTCAGCGCGTCGACAGCGTCTTCGGCGAGCGTAGCCGCCTCGGCGGCGTTGGGGTCGGCTTCCTCGAGCTGGGAGCGCGCCGCCGCCATCTGCCGCTTCGCATAGCCCAGCGCCGCGTCCAGCTGCGGCGATACAAGCGCGTGCTTCCCGGCCGCCTCGCGGATCTGGCGTGCCACCGCGTCGGTTCCTTCCTCTACTGCCGCCTGCCGCGACCGGGTGGCGGCACCCGCTTCGCCGCGCCGCAGCGCGTCGGCCACGCGCTCCTGTCCCTGGGCGAGCGCGGCCGTCTCCGAGAGCGCGCGGTCGAGCGCCGCGAGCGTCTCACCCCGCCACTCCCGAGCCAGTGAGTCGCGCTGACCGCGCAACGCCTCCGGCACGCCCGCGAGCTGCTGCTCGGCTTCGGTCCCCGCTTCTGTGGCGGCCGGCGCGCGACTTTCGTCCGCCGCCTGCGCGGCGCGTTGCATCGCCGCTCCGGCCGCGCGCGCCGCCTGCTGTGGTCCCGCGAGCGGAGTTGGGGGAGCCGCGCGGAGGTCCTTGGCGACGCGATCGATACCGCGCGCCAACGAGTCCGCGCGATCAGCGAGGGTGCGTTGCCGCGCCGCACCGGCGCTGTCCGGCCGCGAGGCGTCCTCGCGATTCCACTCCGCCTGGCGGCGCCGCAGGTCCTCGGCATCGGCCGCGAGCGATGCCAGCGCGCCCTCGACGGCGGCCCGGCGGAACAGCTCCTCGCTACGCTCGAGTTGAGCCTTGAGCTGCTGCTGCGCCTCGGCGAGGCGCTCGAGCGCGCGGCGCGTCGCCTCCGGATCGAGCCGTGCCAGCGCCTCCTGCAGCTCCCGCAGCCGCGCCGCGAGCTCCGGCGTCACTGCGCGCTGCAGCAGCTCCTGAACTTCGCGCAGCCGCGCCTGGAACGCCGTGTCCCCGAGCCCAGCGGCCTGGGCCGCGCGCGTGATCTCCTCCACCGCGCGCGACAGCTCCTGAACCCGCTGCTGCAGCGCCTCCTGCTCGCGTGCGACGGCCTGCGCGCGCTCCGTCGCCTGGAACGGAAGCGGTCCGTCTCGCGCGTCCGCGGGGCGACGCGTGCCGCCGGCCTCGCGGGAGCGCTGTTGCGCCAGGTCTCGCGTCCGCGTCCCCAGCTCGCGCTCCGCCTGGGCGAGCGAGTCCGTCGCTGCGGCGACGTCCCGGGCCGCCGCGCGGGTCGCAGCGCGCAGCTCTTCGAGGCTCGGCAGCCGCAGCGCGATCTCCGCGCTCCGCCCCATGTGAGTGCCGGGGGCGGGGACGTTGTCCCACGCCTCGACCCGGAGCCGCAGCGTGTCGCCGGGCAAGAGCCCGCGCCCTTCCGCGTCGAGATCCCCCTGAACGATGGCCCGCTCACCCGCGCCCGACACATCCAGCGACTCGCGCACGGCCGCCCCCTGCTTTCCCGTCTGACTCACCCGCCAGCTCACCACTTCGAGGCGAGTCAGACCGTGATCGTCCCGCGCGTCGATCACGAGCGGTTGCTTGAGCGATAGCGGCAGCGTGGTGTCGCGGCCCGGGACGGGGACCGTCACGACGGGCGCCGAATCAGGCACCACGCGCAACCGCAGCTGGGGTACGTCGCCCTCGAGCGGCGTTCCGTCCGCCGCCGCGAGCTCGAGCAGCCAAGTGCCGGAGGCGGACGGGGGAGCGGCCAGCCGGCCCGAGAAGCGAGACCCATCAACAGCGAGGCGGGCGCGTCCTCCCGGCCCAGTCTCGCGGCGCCACGCCGCCGCCGCCAGCGAGACGCTCGCTGTGCCGCGCGTCAGGATCACCGTGCCTTCGGGGATCGCAACCTGATCCGGGCCGGGCACGAGCGGCTCGTCGGGGCGGGCGAGGTACTCGGGATACCGGGCGGTGAGCTCGAGGCCGGCAAGGAACGCGGGCAGTGCCACGCTGACCCGACGCTCGACCGAGCGCCGGCTGCCGCTCGAAGCCCGGAGGTACAGGTCGGACTCGAGGGGCCCCAGTCGCCGCGTGGCGCGGCCCAGCGAATCGAGCGCCACCGACGCCGCGCGCCATGGCTCGCCCGGGCCGCGCGTCCACAGAATGGCCCGTGTCGCCGCCGGCACTTCGAGCGTGACCGTGACGCTGTCACCGCGGCGCACGGTCGCGCGGTCCACGACGAGACGCACCGGCGCGCGCGCATCGACGATGGCCCGGAGCGGGTGCCAGAACGCGGCCGCACGCCCCGCGCCAGGTGACGATGCTACGAATAACGCGGCGCCCAGCGCGGCCGTGCCAGCGCCCACCATGAGCGACGTCCGCGTGCCACGGGCCAACAGCCGGCCCACCGCCGGCGCCGCGCGCGTGACTACCGACGCCGCTCGGGCGTCCGCCAGCCCCAAGAGCTCCGCGCTCGCTCCGGCGCTCGCCGCCGGCGCGAGCACGCCCACCACGCTCCCCGCGCGAGAACCGGCGGTCGTCTCGACCAGCCGGCCCACGGCGGCGGCCGCGGCGGGGCGTCCCGCCCGGCGCACGAGCCACACGGCGGCGCCCGCTGTCGCCGCGATCAGGAGCCACGCCACGACCACCGGGGCGACGCGCGGCGCGAGCGTCAGCCCCGCTCCCGCGATGGCAAACGCGACGCCCGCGCTCGTGAGCAGCACGGCTCCGGCGCGGGCGCGTGCGTGCGGCCCGCCGAGCCGCCGCAGCCGAAGGGCAGTGTCGGTCACCGCGTCGCGCTCACGGCGTAAGTGAACAGGTTGACCCCCATCCGTAATGCCGCCTCGTGAAGCTCCGGAGGATCGTGGTGGACCTCGGGATCCTCCCACCCGTCGCCCAAGTCGGTCTGATAGGAATAGTACACGACCAGCCGGTTGCCCAAAAAGATACCGAACCCCTGCGCCGGCAGGCCATCATGCTCGTGGATCTTGGGGATGCCCTTGGGGAAATCGTACACCAGGTGATAGATGGGGTGGGTCAACGGGACCTCAACCAGGGGATGATCGGGGAAGACGCGCGCGATCTCACGGCGGAACGACTTGTCCATGCCATAGTCGTCGTCGGCGTGCAGGAAGCCCCCCTGCTCGAGCCAGCGCCGCAGCTGCTTCAGCTCTTCGTCCGAGAAGTGCACGTTCCCGTGCCCCGTCATGAAGACGTATGGGACGTCCCACAGCTCGGGGCCGGTGAGGGTGACGACGCGCTCGCGCTCGGCGACGGAAAGGGCGGTGCGCTGGCGCAGGGCCGCGAGGAGATTCGGCAGCGCGGAGGGGCCGGCGTACCAATCTCCCCCACCGTCGTAATGCAGCCGACCGATCGTGAGAGGGGCCAAATGCGGAATTGCGCGAACCGACCTCGGCCCGTCCATTCCGCATTCCGCATTCCGAATTCCGCATTCGGATCGGCCGGCGAGCGGCAGCCAGACCAGGCACAACGCGACCGTCAAGCGGTTCATAGTTCGTTGACGAGCCGATACGCCGTATTTCTCGTGATCCCCATCTCCACCGCGAGCTGCTCGGCCACGTCGCGGCGCGTCATCCCCTGCGCCAAGAGCGCGCGGGCTCGCTCCTCGGGGTCGGGCGGAGCGGCGCGCTCCTCCCGGGCCGGCTTGCCGGTGCCCGCCACCATCACCGTCACCTCGCCGCGGGCGGGTGCTTCGGCGTAGTAACCCGCCAGCTCGGCCAGGGTCCCGGCGCGGGTCTCTTCGAACAGCTTGGTCAGCTCGCGCGCCACCGCAGCGGGTCGCTCCGCGCCACACGCCGCCGCGAGGTCCGCGAGCAGCTCCGCGACGCGCGGCGGTGCCTCGAACAGCACCACGGTCCACTCGCTCTTCGCGACCAGGTCGAGCAGGCGCCGCCGCTCGGCCCCTTTGCGCGGGATGAACCCGAGAAACAGGTAGCGATCGGCGCTCAGCCCCGAGACCGACAGGGCGGCCGCGACGGCCGTGGGCCCGGGGACGGTCACCACCGGGATGTCGCGCTCGCGCGCGGCGGCCACCAGCAGCGCGCCGGGGTCGCTCACCGTCGGCGTGCCGGCGTCCGTCACGAGCGCCACGTCTTTACCGGTCGCCAACAGATGCAGGATCCGGCGGAGCGCGGCGTCGCTCGAGTGCGCATGGAAGCTGATCAGCTCGGCGCGCGAGCCGATGTGGGCGAGCAGTGGTTTGGTGTGGCGCGTGTCCTCGGCCGCGACCGCGGCCGCCTGGGTCAGCGTGGCGGCCGCGCGCGGAGAGAGGTCCTCGAGGTTGCCGAGCGGCGTCGCCACAACGTACAGGGTGCCCGCCATCTCACCACGACACCGGCCACGGCAGACGACCGTAGTAGCCCGCCGATTGCAGCACGTAGCGGTGCTCGCGCGTCGCCTCGCGCAGGATCTTGGGCGCGGTGCCCGGCATCATCACCTCGACGCCCTCCAGCAGCTGGAGCGACCAATCCGTGAGTGCATTCGAGAGCTCCTCCGGCTGCACCACCGAGTCCGGCGTGTCCGTGCCGCGTGGTGCCGACAGGATCGTGATCGCCTTGTGCGCATCCACGATCCCCGAGCTCACCCTCTGCGCCCGGCGTTTCGCCTCGCCCGGAAATTCCTTGTCCACCTCGTCGACGATGCGCCAGTACAGCTCACGGTAGGTGTTGATGAGTGCGTTCGGCGCCTGCTGCGGCAGATCGGCCACATAAGGGAACACGGCCGCCGTGAGGACGGGCGCTTGCCGGTCCGCCGCCGGATGGAACTGCGATTCGAGAAACTTGGGAATGGCCATCACCTCGGGCTTGTCGCAGAAGTAGCCGCTGGCGTAGCGTCCGGCGTCGAACCGCACGTACGACACGTGCGCGTTCGACGTCAGCTCGAGGATGCCGCTGGTCTTGTCCCGCGCGAAGGCCGCGAAGAACGCGCCCGGCTGTCCCGGATCGACGGTGCGCATCTCGACCGGCGCGGCGCACGACTGATACATCCAGGCGAGCTGCTCCATCGGCGCGGCCGAGTAGGCCAGCTCGCCCCGCTCGACTTCGGCGCGCATCCGCTTCAGCGCCTCCGTGATCGTGATGACCTGTCGCCCCGTGGTGTGCAGGGACGCGGCGTTCACGGCCTCACCCTTGCGGAAGAAGAGCAGCAGGCACTCCTCCGGCAGGTAGGCTGTGATGTAGCCGTCGACACGACCGTCGCGGTCGCGCTTGCCGAAGGCGAAGAGGTTATCGAGGTGGATGAACGCGAGCCGGGTGCGATGAACCAGCCGGTTCACCTGCGGGAACGTCAGGTCCGCGAGGCGAACCGGCGAATTCATCAGGCGAGCGGTGCTCGCGCGCATGGTCCTCCGGGGAGGATGCTACGACAGATGCTGCTGAATCTTCTGCTCGAAGACCGGCTTCGGATACGCGCCTACCAGCGTATCCACGTGCCGCCCGTCCTTGAAGAATAGAATACTCGGAATCGAGCGAACGTTAAAGCGCATGGCCGTCTTCTGGTTGGCGTCCACGTCCACCTTGGCCACCTTCAGCTTGCCCTGATACTCTCCCGCCAGCTGGTCCAGAATGGGTGCCACCATGTGGCACGGCCCGCACCATGTTGCCCAGAAGTCCACGATGGTGAGGCCCTGATGCTGCTCGACCTCCAACCCGAACGTGGCGTCCGTGACGGCCGTGAAATGTTCCGCTGCCATGACCTCTCCACTCCCTCTCGTGCAATCGTTATGTTGACGGCGTCATGACCGAGTCACGCGCCCGCGTCGCCCACATCGGTATCGCCGTTCCGTCCATCGACGCCGCGCTCGGCTTCTATCGCGACGTGCTCGGCCTCGAGCCGGGGCGCCCCGAGACGGCCGACGGTGCGACGATCGTCGGCTTGGCGTTGGGCGACGTTCAGGTCGAGCTCCTCGAGCCCCGCGACCCGCACGGCCCGGTGGCGAAGTTCCTCGCCAAGCGTGGGCCGGGCATCCATCATGTCTGCTACCGCGTGCCGGACCTGGACCAGGCGCTCGAGCGCTGCCGGGCGGCGGGGTATCGTCTCATCGACGAGGTGCCGCGGCGCGGCGCCGGCGGCCGGCGCATCGCGTTCGTGCATCCGAAGACGACGGCCGGCATCTTGATGGAGCTGACTGAGTAAGTGAACACGCGGTCGGCTTCTTGAGTTCCCGCGGGATCAGCTCTTGCACGCCGCCGCCGGGTTGGGGATGCTCGCCAGATCCGTGCCGACGACCAGCCAGCGGCCTTCCTTCGTGCGTGCCAGCTCGATCGGCACGACGACCGTGCACGACGTCGAGCGCTGCAGCTCCACGCGGAGAAGCCGGCGCTCCTCTTTGTTCGGCACGGGTAGCGGGCCTTCGACGACACGGTAGCCGACATGGTTCAAATAGATTTGGAGGACGGCGAGGCGCTGGTTCACGTCGGTCGATTTCATATGGCTGGACGCGAGACCGCGCTCACTGCCCCACAGCGTCCGCATCCGCTCGAGGTCGTTCGCTTTCACGGCGGACATGAACTGCGCGAGCGTCTCCTGAGGCGACTGCGGTGCGAGCTTCCCCGGGCCGGCTCCCCCACACGCGAGGCAGCCCAGCGCGACGAGCACGGTCAGTCGTGGTCTCACGGACGATACCTCGAGTGGGGGCGGAGTGAACCGAAGGTAAGACGGCATGCGGCTCTACGTCAACATTGATCACGTCGCGACGGTGCGCGAGGCGCGTCGCACCGACGAGCCCGACCCGGTGCGCGCCGCGGCGGCGGCCGAGCGGGGCGGCGCCGACGGCATCACCGTGCATCTGCGCGAGGATCGTCGCCACATCCAGGACGCCGACGTACGCGCGCTTCGCGCCGCGGTGCGCAGCGTGCTCAACCTCGAGCTCGGCGCGGCGCCCGAGATCGTGCGGATCGCCGGCCGCCTGAAGCCGTTTCAGGCGACGCTCGTCCCCGAGCGGCGCCGGGAGATCACGACCGAAGGCGGCCTCGCGCTCGGCGGCGCGAACCGCAGAATCGGCACGGCCGTCCAACGCCTCACCGCGGCTGGCATCCGCGTCAGTCTCTTCATCGATCCCGATCTGGAGACCATCGATCGGGCCGCCGAGCTCCGCGTCCCCGCGGTCGAGCTGCACACCGGGCGCTACGCCCGCTCCTGGCGGAAGAGCGACGCCGCGCTCCGCGCGCTGGAACGGGCGGCCGCCCACGCCCGCGCGCGCGGCCTCGCCGTGCACGCGGGGCATGGTCTGACCTACGACAACGTCCAGCCCGTCGCCGCCATCCGGGACATCGAGGAGCTGAACATCGGGCATTCGATCGTGAGCAACGCGATCTTCGTGGGAATGGAAGCAGCGGTGCGGCGCATGCGGCAGTTGGTCGATGGGGCCAGGAAGCCTTAGCTTGGTAGCCCTATGACGGAGTCCCCGAAGCCCCTCGGCATGTCGGACTTCTTCGCCCTCGAGGCGGGGGAGTATCTCGAGCGGCTCGACGGCATGCTCGCCAAGGGTGACAGCCCCAGCGCCGACGAGGTCGTGCGGCTCGCCCGGGCGCTGCGCGGCAGCGCGCTCATGGCGAACCAGCCCGCGATCGCGCGTGCCGCCGCCGGGCTCGAGGTCCTGGCGCGCGCGGTGCGCGAAGGACGGCGCGCCTGGGATCCCCAGACCCAGCAGCTCGCCCTCCGCGCGGTGGACGACTTGAAGATCTTCGTGCGCCGGGCGGGCAGCTGGACCGATGCCGACACCGCGAAAGCCGAAGCGCTGGCAGTCGAGCTCGAGCAGGTCGCCGGCCGGCCGTCGGCGCAGATCCGGGCGGTGGAAGCGCTGGGGCTCGATGCGGGCGCGCGTGCGTTCGTCGCGCGGGAGGGCGCGGCGATCGCGGGCGCGCTGGAGCGCGCGGCGCAGGCGCTGCGGGCCAATCCCGGCGCCCACGAGCCGCTCCAGCACGTGATGCGCGCGCTCCAGCCGCTGCGCGGCCTCGCCGCCCTCACCGACCTGCCGCCGCTTCCCGACCTGCTCGAGGGAATCGAGCGCGCCATCGGCGAGCTATCGCGCTCGGGACTCGAGCCCCCGACCACCGTGGTCGAGCTGTTCCAGATCGCGGGCAGCGCGATCGCGCGCGCCGCCCGCGAAGTGGCCGAGCGGGGCCGACCCGACCCCGAAGGTCCCGATTTCCGGCAGTTCGCCGGGTTGCTGGTGAGGTTCATGGAAAGCGAGCCCGACGCCGTCTCGATCGGCTCCCTCTACTACAGTGACTCGGGTCCTCACATCGTGTCGCGCGGCGTCCCCGCGGCCCGCCCATCCACGCTCGGCAAGCTGGAGCTCGTGAGCCACGGCGAGCATCTGCGTCAGGCAGCGGACTCGCTCGAGCGCGCCCCCTCTGCCACGCAGCGCGAGCTGCGCGCTCACACGCTCGGCACCACCTTTCGTGCGCTCGCGAACGCCGGCGGCGGGGTGCTCGCCGACCGCGTGGCCCAGTTCGCGATCGCCGGGCGCGAAGCGGTGGCGTCGGGGATTGCCGTGAGCAGCGCGGCCGCCTTCGCCGCCGTGCTGCGGCGTGCCGGCGACCTGCTGGCGCGCTCTGGCACGGGCGACGAGGAAGCGCTCGCCACCGAGCTCGACGCCCTCACCGTCGCGCTCCGCGCTATCCAGCCCGGCGCGGCTCCCGCTCCCGCTCCCGCCCCCGCTCGCGCGCCCGCCCCCGCCCCCGCGCCCGCGCCCAAGCCCGCGCCCGCCGCTCCGGCTCCTGCTCCTCGTGCCACGCCCGCGCCACGGGCCGAGCCGGCGATGGCCGAAACTCCCGACCTGGTGGGGTCGTGGACCGCCTACCAGCGCCTGTCGGAAGGAGGGATCGGCTCGGCGTCGCTCGCAGAGCTCATCGCCGGCGTCCAGAGCGCGCCCCCCCCAGCCCCTGCTCCCGGCTCCCCCGTAGCGGCTCCCGCGGCGGCTGCCGCCGTGGACGTGCGCGCCCTGTTGTATCGCGGCAATCGCGCGCTCGAGCGAGCGAAGGAGCTGCGCGCAGCGGCGAAGCGGGCGTCGGGCGACGAGCTCCGCGCGCTCGTCGACGAAGTCTGCGACCTCGTTGCCCTCGCCCTCGAGCCCAGCCCCTAGCCGGGCGTCCGCTTCCTCCTCCCCCTCCCGCTGGGCCTGGATCCTCGGTCTCGCGGTCACAGTCGCTTTCTTGGCGTGGGCCGTGCGAGGGACGCAGTGGAGCGAGGTGCTCGCGGGTCTCCGCGCCGTCGATCCCCTTCTCCTGCTGCTGACGGTAGCACTCGCCACGTTGACGTTTCCGATCCGTCTGATCCGGTGGCGTGTGATCCTGCGCGACGAGCACGAGAGGCCGCTTCCGTGGCTGCCGCTGTGGCACGCCGTCGCCATCGGCTTCATGGCGAACAATCTCCTTCCCGCGCGGGCTGGCGAGTTCGCGCGTGCCTACGTCGCCAGTCGGCAATTGCCGGTGCGGTTCACAACTGCGCTGGGTTCTATTGGCGTGGAGCGTGTGTTCGATGCCCTCGTGATGCTCGGGCTGATGGCGCTGGCCATCGCGTCCCCTTCGTTCCCGGCGCAGTCGACCCTGCTCGGTACGCCGCTGTCACGTCTGGCCGGGCGGGCGGCGCTGCTGTTTGGCGCGATGTTCGTCGTGGCGCTCGTGGTGGTGCTGCGCCCGGCGCCGTGGCTCGCGTTATTCGAGCGCGTGACCGGGGCCGTGTTGCCGGCCCGGCTGGCGGCGCGCCTCGCCGGCATGGCCGAGGGCCTCGTGGCCGGTCTCACGGTGCTG
>Ga0207684_10006227_pt1 | contig 10895 bp, 6 predicted proteins | sample KBSK5501metaG_FD_184342 | JGI IMG/M metagenome (GOLD analysis project Ga0207684, IMG submission 184342) | Corn, switchgrass and miscanthus rhizosphere microbial communities from Kellogg Biological Station, Michigan, USA - KBS K5-50-1 metaG... | ecosystem: Host-associated > Plants > Roots >... | reverse complement strand
AATTGTCTCGAAGGCTTTCAAGAATTGGTAAGCAGCATGAAAGAAGCGGGCCCGATCTTCGGTGGAAAGTGCGCTGAGATCTTCCAGACCTACTCGCCAGATCCGTTCCAGTTCCGCGTTCTCCATGAGAGGCTTGGTCACATCGCGCAAGGCCGTGGCCGCGGCGTCTTGCGTGGCGAGCTTGGCCACGCGCGTACTGCGGTGCACTTGAATGCCGAGATACAGCACCGACAAAACGACCGCAACCGAGCTAACAAGCTGCGAGACCGCGTTGATTGCTTCCCAGTTCATTTGATGCTGCTCATTAGACGTTTGTCTTTGCTTTCCCGACCTCCGACCTCTGACCTCCGTCTACCTCGGTTCGTCGCGCACCTTCAACACGATCTTCCCGCGAGCATGACCCGTTTCCGCCTTTGTCTGGGCTTTGGCCGCATCAGCCAGCGGAAAAGTTTGGGAAACGACGACTTTGATTTTCTTTTCATCGATTAGCCTTCCTATTTGGGCAAGCTGATCGCCGTTAGATTCAGCCTCCAGGGACACGCCGCGGATCCCGTGCTTGTCTAGCTCCGCCTGGTCGATGCGTCCAACAAGGCTCACCAGAAATCCGCCTCTCTTCACGATCGGATACGATCGCGCCAGCGTTTCGCCGCCGACACCATCAAGGACTACATCGACATCTTTGGCAATCTCTTCGAATTTTTGCGTCTTGTAATCGATGGCCATATCGGCTCCGAGTTGCTTGAGAAAATCTTGATTGGCAGTCGAAGCAGTCGCGAACACTTTCGCACCGCGAATCTTTGCAATCGGAATCGCGAACATCCCGACTCCACCGGACGCTCCATGAATCAAAACAGTCTGGCCCGATTGAAGATTGGCTTTGTCAACGAGCGCCTGCCATGCCGTCAAAGCGACACTGGGCACGCCGGCCGCTTCGGCAAAACTGACCGTCGCCGGCTTTAACGCGACCTGACTCTGTTTCGCCAGCGCGTATTCAGCGTAGCCGCCTCCACTCGGAATTGAAATGAAGGCGTAAACAGGATCGCCTACTTTGAATTTACCAACCTTGTCACCGACTTTCTCGACAATGCCGGCGATGTCATAGCCCGGAATCCAGGGCAGCTGCATTTTGAAAATTTTTGCGTACTTGCCCGACCGGAGTACGCCATCAAATGAATTTACCCCGGCAGCGAAAACTCTGATTAGCATCTCATCCTCTTTGGGCGTTGGAACCGGCACATCTTCGTACTTTAGAACCTCCGGCCCGCCGTATTCGTGAACGACGATGGCTTTCATCGTCGGCTTGGCTGATTGCGCAGTCGAGATGCTCGGCAGAATTGCCGCTATCGTTACTGCAGCGAGTAAGAACTGTTGTCTAGTGCTTGGCATAATAGTTCAACACTCAACCTGGCAACGAGATTAGGCGACCGAAAAGAATCCAACCGGCATCGCCCCGATATAACAGGGAATTACCGAGTTTTTACCTCAGTGTGAAAGATGCAAACCATTTTCCTACCCGCTGAGCGTATCAAAGCGCTTTTAATTCCGCTGCCCGTTTAGGCTTGTGCGGCGCCTGCGTCGCTGGCAAACTGTTCGACATGTTTCCCGATCGCACGAAGGAAGGCAAGCAGATTAGATCGAATTATTCCGCCTTAAAATGCCGAATAACTGGTGGCCGGCTGCTAAGCGGGGTTTTGCGCGTTGTCGTCTGCGCAAAATGCGGGTTAAACCCGGTAGAAAACACGGCTTTACGAACAAATCCGTCCTACACGACATTCGGCGTCCAGCGGCAGACGTTGAACGCCGAATGAATTATAACTCTTGCGCCGGGACTCCTGAGTGGTTCCCTCTTAGGGAAGGATTGTAACTGTCGCCGTTTTAGGGTTGATTAGGTTGTAACCTGTTCCCGCTTGCAGCGTCATGATCGCTGTTTGATTCGTTTCGTGCGCCTCATCCTTATCGCGCAGAGAGGTGAGCGTGAAGGAGGCGGAAGTTTTGCCTGCTGGGATGGTGACTTTTCCGAGAATGCCGCTAAGTGTGTAATCAGTTCCTAATACAGCGGTGCCACTCCTTGAATAGCTGACAGTGATAGACTGAGACGGGGCAGGTGAAACGAAGACTGTATACGTCGCACTTGATCCCTCATAAACCTGTATTGGGAAAGCGCCGATACTAACATTTGGCTTAGACGGATTGACCGTGATCACTTGTTGGGCGGGATTGGTGCTCACTTGTCCGACCGAATCTCTAACCGTCAGTCTGGCCGGGTATGAGCCAGGATTGGGGTAGGTGTGTGCGAAGTGTGGTGTGCTTTGAGTGACCGGAGCACTGCCATCCCCAAAGTCGAGCGTGTAGGAATTGATCGTGCCACATGAACCGGTTGGTTCATGCGATGCCGATGCGTCGAAACCGACCGTCAAAGGCGCATTGCCCGACTGCGGAACAGCCGAAAGGATCGCGATCGGCGATTTGTTCGAACAGCTGATATTGCCTACCCGTGTATATGTCCCGGTTACACCGGTCGTCTGGACAGTTTCCAGGAACCCTGCACCTGCTCCGGCGAGGAGGAAGGTGTTGCCACCAATACTTCCCAGCTTCGTACCGGGCTTGCTCGCGTTCCAGTCGAAGGCAACTCCGGTGGCGGGCGTACCCGGGGCTGGAAAATGGAGCGGGCTGGCGACGTTCAGCTTAATCTGGATTGTTCCGTTCGCGGTTTGCGTCGCCGAGATCTGTGGGCAACTCGATGTCGCACTGGCCGTACACACTCGGGTATCGAGGGTCCCAGTCGCAGTTGGGTCTCTTCTCCCCAAACTAACTCCCGGTGTTGCCGGCGTGTTAGGGCTGATCGTGCTCAATGCAACAAAGACTGTCTCGGGATTGCCACTGGTGTCCGTAGCGCCGAAGATAATTTGCCACTCGGAGTTTGGCGGCAGGACCACGTTCCCCGTGTTGGTGGGATCTAGAGTCTGTACGCGCATAACGAAAGTCAGCGAGTTGTCAGTGCAGCTGGTGAAGGGCTCTCCGATGCTAACGTTCTGGATAGTCAGTTCCCCAGAGGTTGGATCTGTTGGTACGTTTCCAGCAGCCCCGGCACAGTCCACCGTAGTGAATGGGGCCGCACACGGGCTTCCGCCGAGCGGGCAGGCAGTGATACTACCGAGGCTAAGCTCCTCGCAGAAGCCCGACTGGCCTTTCGCGTTGACCGCCGTAACGTGATAAAAGAAATTCGGCGAACCGATTGCCGTAGTGTCGAGGTATTTTGTGTGCGTATTGGTTGGACTATTTGAAACACTTGCGAGTAAGGTCTCGCCGCCGCTTTTTGTGCCCCGATAAATTTTGTAGCTCGTGATCGGGGATCCACCATTGTCCGGCTCGAGCCACGAGACCAGCACACCGCTGGGCGAACTTTGTTTGACGGCCGAAAGTGCCTGAGGATTGGCCGGAACTGCCGGCTCAATTGGGTCAAAATGCGAAAACAGCCTTGGCCCACCCGATTGCCGGGCTACGGTTGCCTGATCTCCATTTGAGTCTGACGAAGCAGAGGTGTTCGTGCAATTGAGGCAGCCATCGGCGAATCCGACCAATCCTCGTCCCTGGCTGTCGACATCGAAACCGTTAAAGTCTAGAAGATTTCGCTTTGTGCTGCAGGTCGTGCCTGCGTTACAGACTGGCCCGACTTGAACGGGATCGTTTGGAGTCGCGTCAATGGTCACCCAAGAGTTACCGCCATCATAGGTCGTGGCGATGTAGAGATGCCACACGCCCGGGAAGTTCGGGTCCGTTGAGGAGTTCCCCAGTGTCGTCGTTCCCAGGAACCCAAACGCGGCCCGATTGTCATCTCCCGCGACTACTACCGGAAAAGTTGAGTTAGCAATGTTGAACGGCGCTCCGACATTCTGCGGCATAGACCAATGTTGGCCGCGATCGTGGGACACGGCGATCTTTGGAGTGCCATCACTGTCGTTGTAGCCGAAGTAGATAGTATTTGGGATTTGGCCGACGGGCTTGCCCACATCATTCAGGCCGATTCCGACTGAGGGGTCGACCAGTCCCGATTTCGGGCTTCCACTTCCTGGCACGTTGAATTCATTCCAGGTGACGCCGTTATCAAGCGAAACGGCGACACCCTGATTGGCGTTCGCCAAAGTACACGAATAGTTCGGCACGTACACTGCGCCGTCTCGCGCCACCTTGACGTGACCGTGAATCGAGCCGACGCATTGGGTCGGATTGTAGATCGGAACGCCTGGCCCGAATGTGAGGCCACCATCATCACTCCGGGAGCACTCAGCTTCGGCGACGATGTTTTGCGTGCAATAATAGACTGCGTTCGGGTATGTTGGATGGGGAGGCGGAGGAGGTGTCGAATTGGGATTGTACGGGCCAGCTCCGAAGGTCTCGTGGTCAGGTCCTTGCGGCACGCCGCCGCCCTGGGAAGGCGTATGAGTCGCTCCGTCATCGTCCGTGAAGGAGGTATTACTATCCCCAGCCGTAAGTTGTCCGTGGAAAGTGCGTCCCGGCGTGTTCGGCGGCGGATAGGAAGTGCCAAGCGCGGCGGTCGTAAAGTGGTCGGTGAAACCAATGGCGTCGAGGGTGAATGTTTGTTGTGCGATAAAGGCGGTATTTGTCCAGGTGTTGATAGCGGGCGAAGAACAATCATCAAAGCCGACCTGGAATTGATTAAAGGTTTCCGTAAACATCGTGATACCGCCCGTATTAAGCAGCGTTGGACCGTGCACCGCATTACCTGGGGCGATTTGCTTCAGGCTGGCCACGTTCGGGTTCCAGTCAACGCCGATTGAAGGCTCTAAACCACTTGAGCTAGGAGGGACAGGCGAGGAATAAACCTGGTAGCGTGGAGCGGGCGAAGCTGACACATTTGCCCCGCCGGAAGCGGCGGCTAAGCTGACCGTTCCCTTGTAGCCTGTGCCCGGAGTGCCAATCTCCAGAGTCGTGACAATAGTATAGGGACCATTTGCTTGCAGATTCGGTGTATTAACAGCAATGGTGATTGTCTCAGGATCCAGCCCTGCGGTGTTTGATGCGATGACGTTGCCATTCTTATCTTCGACAAAGGACCCATATTGCTCGGCCGAAGGCGACCACGAAAGCTGTATGACGATGCTGTTTTTCGCCGGATCATAGCCCGTGCTGGCAGTGAAAATAGACGGATCGAGCGTGAGCACATACTTGCTGCAATCAACGCCATTGGCTGCACACACAGGTGCGGTAAAGCCCACACCTTCGCCGGTCGCATTGGGCACAGGGCCTACAGGATCAGTGTAAGTTAAGGTACGATTGCTCGTGCTGAGCGTTCCACCCGTCGGAGCCGGGCCCGCTGCTGGCGCAAAACTAACTATCACCAGCGAGATAGCGGCTGTATATAATAGAACAGCAAATAAATTGCGAGCATTAACAAAACCGGATTGAGGATTGGGATTTTTTTTCATTGCAGCGTTGTCTAATTTCTCTTGTTGCCTTCCAGATTGGTGGACGCGCTTTGCGGCCTGCAATCAATGGGTCAGCCATGATTCGGAAACCGCCTGGCTTGCGGATGTAGCGAGGAAAATTCTGCGCTCACCTAGGGTCGAAACCCACGGTCGCCTAGATTTCGCCGTCCCATCCGCGGCCTCGTTTACCTTCTCTGAAGTTGACAGGAAATTTGTACGCTTCTTTGGTGTCACTATGCGCATTGAGATTAAAGTTTTATGGGTGACGATGATTGTGGCCCTAGCTTCGGTCGCGCGCTCGGAACTTGTCTTCGAGCAGAGCGAACTGGAATTGCACCCGGCCGTTGGCGATGCCACCGCGGTCGGCCATTTCAAATATCAAAATAAAGGTGACAAAACGATCGCGATTAAGAGCGTCACTACTTCCTGTGGGTGCACCGCGGCCAGCGCCAAGCAGAGCGCCGAGCCCGGTGAGAAAGGTGAAGTCACCGCTACTTTTACGGTTGGCGATCGCATCGGGACCCAGCAGAAAATGATCACGGTTGTTACCGATGACCCGGCGCATCCATCGACTGCATTGAACTTAAAAGTGGTTATTCCCCGGTTACTCGAGCTTCAGCCAACGTTCCTATATTGGCAGGCTGGAGAGGCAGCCAAGGCGAAAACTATCGTCGCGAAAACCGGAAACGAAGTTTCGATCAAGAACTTGGAGGTTTTTTCATCCAGTTCGGAGTTCACAACCAAGGTTGAGTCGCAACCATCGGGCAGGGAATTTCGGATCAACGTGAAGCCGCGCCAGACGACGAATGCCGCCATTGCAACCTTGACCATCACGCCCAATCTCCCGAACGGTAAATCAAACGTTCTCTACGCGACGGCAAGTGTTACACGCCCACCTTCGACAAGCCCGCAACCGGTGGCCGCCACTACGTTAAGCCCGGGCGATCAGCCGAGCCCAGCGGCGACTGCTGCAAATGTTGAATCAAGCAAGGGCAAAATCGATGCCTGCGCCTTGCTGACAAGTAAAGAAATTGAGTCGGTTCAGGGCGAGCCGTTGAAGGACACGAAGCGAAGTGGAGGCTTCGGAGCGGGTTTTGCCGCTTCACAGTGCTACTTCGGGCTGCCAACCTCTGCGAATTCGATCAGCCTGACGGTGACGCAAAGAGGAGACGGATCTGACGCGCGCGATCCACAGCAGTTCTGGAAGGAAACATTCCATGGTGAGAAGGATCAGGACAAAGCACGCAACGACGAAGAAGAGAAGGCAGCACCTCCGCAGAAAATCGACGGTCTTGGCGACGAAGCGTTCTGGACCGGAAACCGCGTGGGTGGCGCGCTCTATGTTTTGAAGAAGGATATTTTCATCCGGATCAGCGTCGGTGGGCCGGACAACGAAGAGACCAAGATCAACAAATCGAAAGCGCTGGCACAAAAAGCGCTCGAGCGCTTGTAAGCTCTCGCAACAAAAAGTCACGCGGAAGCGGTCGCGTCCATGGTAATGAGCGGTACGTTCTGAAGCTTCCGACGGCGTTGGCTGCATGCCGAAAGACTCCATAAGTAGTCGCGGGCAGATGTAAGGTCACGTCCTACACGTAAATTAGGTCGACACTCATTAGGTAACGGTTTAATAATAAAGCCAATTACGTCATCCGACGTTTCAACTTATCTTCGGCACGGCTGAATAAGCCGCAGGGGCTGGATCTTCGCTGAGACACCGCTTAGCGCGATTTCCAGATCCAACTGGAGCCCCGAGTCAGCCGAACTGAGGCCGCTCCTTCAAAAGCGCCTCGTGAGGATGGTTCCTGGTTTCTGCGCGGAACTGGATTGCAGTTAATGCAGTTCAACAATCCAGCCTCAACAAAAAAATGAAAACAAAAAATGTGACAACTCTATACTTAAGAAAATCAATCGGCCGGTCGGCTTGGCGCCGCGGTTTACCGCGTGTCCAGCCAATCTGGATTATACGCGGTTTCCTTCTCATCCCGCTCGTGCTGACCTGCTTTGGGCTTTTGCCAATGGCGCAAGCGCTCAAACCGCCACCGGATGGAGGCTATGCCGGCCACAGCACGGCTGAGGGCACTAACGCCCTCTTCAGCCTCAGCACCGGCTTCAACAACACGGCCCTTGGTTTTGAAGCGCTCTATCACAACACCACCGGCGGCGAAAACACGGCCACCGGCGCTGGAGCGCTCGTTAGCAACACCGCCGGCGCCTCTAACACGGCCAACGGCGCCGGAGCGCTCGCTAGCAACACCGCCGGCGGCTCTAACACGGCCCTAGGTTTTGAAGCGCTTCATCAAAACACCACCGGCAGCTACAACACGGCCGTGGGTTATCACGCGCTCGTTAGCAACGTGACCTTTAGCGGCCCTGTTCAAGGCGCCGACAACACGGCCACCGGTGCTTATGCGCTCCAAAACAACACCGGCGGCAACAACAACACGGCCGAGGGTTTCCAAGCGCTCTCGAGCAACACCACCGGCACCTACAACACGGGCGTCGGTGTTGGTGCGCTCCAAAGTAACATCGACGGCAACGAGAACACGGCCATCGGTTATCAAGCGCTCTTTAGCAACACGACCATTGGCTTTCCCGGCGCCTACAACACGGCCACCGGCGCTGGAGCGCTCCAAAACAACACAAATGGCAACGACAACACGGCCACCGGTCAGGGCGCGCTCCAAAACAACAACACCGGCACCAACAACACGGGCGTCGGTGTTAGTGCGCTCGGTAGCAACCAAACCGGCACCAACAACACGGCCGTCGGTGTTAGTGCGCTCGGTAGCAACCAAACCGGCACCAACAACACGGCCGTCGGTGTTAGTGCGCTCGGTAACATCGACGGCGCCTTTAACATCGGATTGGGCTTCTCCGCCGGACAAAATCTCGGTTTTGGCTTCTACAACATCGACATCGGCAACGGAGGGGTCGACGGCGACGACAATACCATCCGCATCGGCACAGAGTTCAGTGTCGACACTGGGAGCGGTCAGAACAGGACGTTTATTGCCGGCATTCGTGGCGTTACCACAGAAAACGCGGACGCTATAGCAGTGGTGATAGACTCTGCGGGCCAGCTGGGTACCATGAGTTCCTCGCGGCGGTTTAAGAAGGAGATTAAACCGATGGATCAAACCAGCGAAGCCATCCTGGGCCTTAAGCCGGTGACGTTTCATTACAAAAGCGACAGCACCGGGACGCCGCAATTTGGTTTGATCGCCGAGGAGGTAGCGAAGATAAACCCGGACCTGGTGGTGCGCGACACCGATGGCGAGATTTACACTGTGCGTTATGATGCGGTGAACGCGATGCTGTTAAACGAGTTTCTCAAAGAGCACCGCAAAGTAGGGGAACAGCAAGCGACAATTACCGAGCTCAAGAAAGAAATGAAAGGTGTCGTTGCGCGTCTCAATGAGCAGGCATCACAAATCCAGAAAGTGAGCGCGCAGATCGAGGCGAGCAAACCTGTGCACCAAATGGTCGTCAACAATCAGTAAGAAACCCAAACAAAAGAAAACCAAACAAAATGAAAACTATTAGAATGCGAATCCAGAAATTCTCACGACTGGGAGTCATCCTCATGGCTACCGTTGTCGCCATCATCACCTCCATGGTCGTTGCGAATGCCGCGCAGACGTTCACAACACCGAACTCAGCCTTTATCTCATACAGCCTTGCGGCGAGCGCCAACAGCGCAGCGATTACGCCGGCCACCAGCCGATCGGTGCTAGTCATGGGCTGCTGCACCACGGCTGGTGATGCAGCAGTAGGTCAGGTGAGTTTGTTACATCTTTCCGGCGCCTCCACCGGATGGTTCGGCTTGGAAACGACGTCCCCCGCGACCATCACACAGGGATTCAGTGGCATAGCGGGAACCCACATCGTGTACATCGACTCCGGCCACACGGTGGACATCAAGACGGCCAGCGCAGACACGATCCTTGTCCACAATGGCGCTGCTGCAACGAGGGCCGGTAATGTGACGCTCGTCTGGTAAGCACGCGATTCAAACAAACAAGGCCCGCGAGGCCAGGTGGGTTTAGGTGTTTTGTGCAACGGCATACAAATGCCATTCGCCCAGAACGCCTTTGTAGCGTCCATTGTAATGAGCGGTACGTTCTGAAGCTTCCGACGGCGCGCCGTTGGTGAAGGCGGAACCGCTGCTCAACGACTATGCTGGAATTGACGGGAGCCGGGCGTTCTTCGCGTAGTTCATTGCCTGATCTTTCTCCAAAAGGACAGGTTCGACTCCTGGCGCTTCGAAAACTTTCCATCCCCAAGGCTGTATTTGATTTCAATCAGTGTCATCGCAGATGACTCGTATTAATCTGGTCAGTCCTATCGAGAAGTTCCCCGTAAGATTCTTCTCGCGTGTTTAGCGCGCACTGATCAAGGTGCGCGTATGATGAAAACGAAAATCTTTATTATTACCGCTTTATCGCTAGGGATCGCCGGTCTTTCCCCGGCGCAAACGAGTCCAAGTAAGAAGACAGGCGGAAGCAATGCGCCCTATATCGAAGGGCCAGTCTGGACTCTGACCATGATCAAGACCAAAACCGGTTTAAGTGATGATTACATCAAACAGATCACCGGAACTGTGAAGCCTGTTTACGATGAGGAGAAAAAGCAGAAGATCATCCTCGACTACAAAATCCTGAATGGCGAAGCGTCCAGCCCGCAGGATTTCAACATTCTGATCCTGGTTGAATATTCGAATTGGGCCGCCTTCGATAGCTTGCGCGACAAGATGGACCCGATCGTCGAGAAGGTCATGGGCTCCGAAGATCAACGCCGCACCACCGCCGTGAAGCGGCTCGACATCCGCGAAATCCTCGGCACAAAAACCATGCGCGAAATCACACTTAAGTAATCACTTCTTCAGAGCTGTTGTTCTTCGCGTAGCCGTTTTCAATGGCCGCCATGGCCGTGACCCATACCACCCATGCCGTGAACAAATCCTCGGCCGGATTTACCACCGCCCGGTCCACGACCCACACCCTTCATCGTGCCCGCGTGGCCCCTACCAATACTAGTTGCGCTCTTGCCATGGATGCTGCTTTTGCCATGAACGCTTTGAGCATGCAGCGCGGCCTGGTCCGACCTGTGCGCATCACTCACGATTCTGCCGAGGTTAAGCCCGTTGTCGTGCGCAATTTTACCCCAGCCTTCCCCCGCTTGGTGCATCGCTACGATGTCGTCGAAGCTCTGGCCAGATGCATTAGCCAGCAAGTGTGCAGTCTCCAATTCGCCATTACCGAGCCCCGTTGACGCCCTCTCGGCTTGCAACGTATCGACGGGGACTCCGGTTTCGTCGGAGATCCTCGTCAACACCGCTCCACGAGAAGAAACGGCGCCGAACAGCAGGAAGAACGTTGCTATGATTAAACTCAATGTCTTCATATTAAAAGGTTCGATTTCGAGCGCGCTGATGGTTCCCTTATTCAC